>ERZ778017.1777-NODE-1777-length-19780-cov-7.707427_pt1 | contig 19780 bp, 20 predicted proteins | sample MGYA00375747_ERZ778017 | MGnify/ENA primary metagenome ERZ778017 (study PRJEB29350, sample SAMN05509838) | bioreactor metagenome | biome: bioreactor; material: wastewater | place: South Africa: University of Cape Town | collected 2014-03-17 ...
GACGGTTCGGAATGGAGAACCCTACCGGCTTGAGGAAAGACAGTTGCTCCTACGGAAGCTGCATGATGGCCTCAGCCGTCGATCAAGGCGCGCGCGCCCTGCGCCAGTAGCGCCTGCGCGACCCCGATGCCCAGCGCCTCCGGCGCATCCGCCGGGCCTTCGGCCTGCGCGCGGATGCAGCGGCCGTCGGCGGTCGCGCCCACCAGCCCCTGCAACAGCAGGCGTTCGCCGTGCAGAGTGGCCAGCCCCGCCACCGGCACATGGCAGCTGCCGTCCAGCGCGCGGTTCATGGCGCGCTCGGCGGCCACGCAGGTGCGGGTGGCGGCATCGTCCAGCGCCGCGCACAGCGGCGCGATGCGCGGGTCGTCGTCGCGGGTTTCGATGGCGATGGCGCCCTGCGCGGGTGCCGGCAGCCACGCCGGTGCATCCAGCCGCGCGCGGATGCGGGCGTCGAAGCCCAGCCGCTGCAGGCCGGCGCAGGCCAGCACGATGGCGTCGTAGTCGCCTGCGTCGAGCTTGGCCAGGCGCGTATTGACGTTGCCGCGCAGGTCTCGCAGCTGCAGGTCCGGGCGCAGCGCGCGCAGCTGCGCCTGCCGGCGCAGTGAGGAAGTGCCCACGCACGCGCCCTGCGGCAAGTCGTCGAGGCCATTGAACCGGTTGCTGACGAAGGCGTCGGCATGGTCGGCGCGGGGCAGGATGGCAGCCAGCGCGAAGCCGGGTTCCAGCGACATCGGCACGTCCTTGAGCGAGTGCACCGCGCAGTCGGCTTCGCCGCGCTGCATGGCAATCTCAAGCTCCTTCAGGAACAGGCCCTTGCCGCCGATCGCCGCCAGCGAGCGGTCGAGGATCTCGTCGCCACGGGTGGACAGTGGCACCAGCTCAACCTGCAGGCCGGGATGGGCCGCGCGCAGCCGCTGGGCGACGTGTTCGGTCTGCCACAGGGCGAGCGGGCTCTTGCGGGTGGCGATGCGCAGCGTAGTCATGCGCGCATTATCGCCGCTGCCAGGCGCGCGTGCCCGCCGCGGGGGATCAATCCGCCGCCGGTGGCTCCAGCGCGATGGGCACGTCGCCCGGCAGTGTGTCCACCTCGCGCAGGCTGCGCTCGATGGCGCGGGTGCGCACGCCGGTGTGCTCGATCTGCTTGCTGGCCTGGTCGAGCTTGTTCTTGACGTTGTCGAGCACGTCGCCGAACTTGCCGAATTCGGTCTTGGCCTTCTCGAGGATGCGCCAGACCTCGGCCGAACGCCTCTCGATGGCCACGGTGCGGAAGCCGATCTGCAGGCTGGTCAGTAGTGCCAGCAGGGTGGTCGGGCCGGCGATGGTGATGCGCTGCTCGCGCTGCAGGCCTTCGAACAGCCCCGGGCGGCGCAACACCTCCGCATACAGCCCTTCGGTAGGCAGGAACAGCACCGCGAATTCGGTGGTGTGCGGCGCGGCCACGTATTTGCCGCGGATGCGCTTGGCTTCCTCACGCACGCGCCGCTCCAGTGCGTCGCCGGCCAGGCGCGCGGCGTCGACATCGGCACGTTCCTGCGCGTCCAACAGGCGCTCGTAGTCCTCGCGCGGGAACTTGGCGTCGATCGGCAGCCACACCACCGCGTCGGCACCCGAACCCGGGAAGCGCACCGCGAATTCCACCCGCTCGCTGCTGCCGGGAATGGTGGCGACGTTGGCGGCGTACTGGTCGGGCGCGAACACCTGCTCCAGTAGCCCGGCCAGCTGCACCTCGCCGAAGATGCCGCGCGACTTCACGTTGGTCAGCACCCGCTGCAGCCCGCCCACGTCGGCCGCCAGTTTGCTCATGTCGCCCAGGCCCTGGTGGACCTGCGCCAGCATGCGGGTGACGTTGCCGAAGCTCTCGGTCAGCCGTGTTTCCAGGGTGGCGTGCAGTTTCTCGTCGACGGTGGCGCGCATCGCCTCCAGCTTGGCCGCGTTGTCGGCCTGCAGCGCCTTCAGCTGCTGCTCCAGGGTGGCGCGCAGCTCGCCCAGCCGCAGTTCATTGCGCTCGCCCATCTCGCGCAGCTGCTGGCCCTGCACCTCGGCGTGGCGCTGCTGGCTGGTGGCCGCCTCCAGCCGCGCCTTGCGGGCATCCTCGGTCAGCGCCGCGCGCAGTTCGTCCAGGCGCGCGTCGGTGCGCTGGGTCAGTTCGTCCAGCCGTTGGTCGGTGCGCGCGGCCACCGCCTGCAGCTGCGCGCCGAAACCGTCGATGCGCTGGCCCTGCTGCAGGGCGAAGCTGTCCAGCTGGCCGCGCAGTTCGTCGCGACCGCCGCGCTGTTCGTCGCGCAGCAGCGCGGCGATGCGGTCCTCAGGCCGACGCAGCAGCAACAGCGCGACGAGGGCCAAGACGGCGAGCAGCAGCAGCGACAGCAGGAGCGTGTTGGTATCCATCCCGCCAGTGTAGCGGCGGGCGTCGCAGCGCCTGCGACCGCGATCAGCCGACGCTGACCCCGAACACCCAGCCGATCGCCGCGGTTGCCGCCTGCGCCAGGCTGCCCCACAGCAGCACCCGCCAAGCGCCCTTGATGCCGCCGCCGCCGGCCACGCGCTCGGCGACGTAGCCCAGCACCGCCAGCAGCACGGTGGTGCTGGCGACGATGGCGATGGCCAAGCTTCCGCTGCGCCACAGCCAGGCCAGCAACACCGGTGGCAGGGCACCGACGGTGAACGAAGCCGCGGAGGCCAACGCGGCCTGTACCGGCCGCGCGCGCTGCAGGTCGTGGATGCCGACCTCGTCGCGCAGGTGCGCGGCCAGGTCGTCGTGGGCGGTCAGCTGCTCGGCCACCTGCCGCGCCAGCTCCGGTTCCAGCCCACGGTGCACATAGATCTGGGTGAGTTCGCGCAGCTCCGCTTCCGGATGCTGGTCCAGCGCCGCGCGCTCGATGCGGATGTCGGCGTGCTCGGCATCGGCCTGCGAGCTGACCGAGACGTATTCGCCCGCCGCCATCGACAGCGCACCGGCGGCCAGGCCGGCCATGCCGGTCAGCAGGATGGTGGCCGGCTCCGCCTGCGCGGTGGCCATGCCCAGCACCAGGCTGCTGGTGGAAATCAGGCCATCGTTGGCGCCGAGTACCGAAGCACGCAGCCAGCCGCTGTGCTGGCTGCGGTGCGGCTCGTGGTAGTGATGGGTTTCGATCTGCATGGACGCGGGCCTGGCAGGGGCTTGGGTGCGCGCATTGTAGGCGCGCCCGCTACTCGTCATGCCAGAGGTCGTGCGCGTCCACCAGCACCCGCAGCCGCGCCCGCTCGGCATCGGCCCGGGCATCGGCCTCGGCGGCGGCGATCTGGGTGTGCTGACGCTGCACGAGCAGCCATTCGGCCACCGCCACCTCGCCCAGTTCCCAGCCTCGCTTGACGCGTTTCAGCGCCGCCTCGCTGGCGTCGAGTGCATCGCGCTGGGCCTGCCACTGCGCCGCCAGCGTGGCGGCCGCGGTCACCGTCACTACCGCTTCGCGGCTGATGTCGCGGCGCATGCTGGCGACGTCGCCGTGCACGGCGGCGGCCTGGGCGGACTCCGCCTGCGCATTGGCCGCGCGGTAGCGACCGCCCAGCGGAATGCTCAGGACCAGGCCGTTGACCTGCTCGGCGCCGCCGCGCTCGTCCAGGCGGCGGAACCCGAGGACGGGATCGGCGATGCGTTCGGCGCGGGCGCGCGCGGCGCGCGCGTCGGCCTGTTCGGCATCGGCGGCCAGCGCGCCGATCTCATGGCTGCGCGCGATGATCCGGTCGATCCACGCCTGCGGCGTCTCCGGCAGCGCCAGCGGCGGGTCCACTGCAGGCGCGCTGGCGGGGATCGGCAGGCCCGGGAAATCGCTGTGCATGGCCTCGCGGGTCGAATGCAGCGCCGCCTGCGCGGCCAGCAGGCGCGCCTGCGCCTGGGCGCGCTCGACGTCGATCAGATCCAGGTCCTTGCGCGAGGATTCACCCAGTTCCACCCGCCGCGCCAACCCGCTGCGCTCCCGCTCCAGCAGGGCGGAGGTCGCCTCCGCGGTGCGCAGGTGCTCCGCCGCACGCAGCCAGTCCATCCAGTCATCCAGCATGCGCCGCGCGCCCTGGTGACGGGCATCGTCCAATCGCAGTTCCGCCGCCACCACGCCGGCATCGCCGATGCGGCGGTCCAGCGCTGCCTTGCCGGGCAATCGAATGGCGCGACTGAGGGTGAATTCGGATTCCGAAAAGCGCTGCCGGCCGCCCAGCTCGTCGGTACTGCGCCGCTGCGCCACCGCATCCAGCTGGAATTCGTGCGGCCCGGCCGCGAGGGCGCCGGCGCGCGCACGCGCCGCCTCCACCCGCGCGCGCGCCGCGACCACATCCGGCTGGATGTCGATAGCCTCGTGCACCACGGCATGCGGGGGCAGCCACTGCTGCGCCTGCGCACCGAGACTGCAGGCGCCCAACAGGATCACGAACAGTCGTTTCATCCCAGTCTCCCCATCGCCAGCACCGGCTCGATCCACCAGCGCACTTCCTGCGCGTCCACCTGCCCGCGCAGCGCCGCCAGAACGGTGTCCACCTGCGCCCGCGGCAGCAGCATCCACAGCACCCGCCGTTGCACCCGGCCGTGCACCTGCTCCGCGGCCGAGGCGGTGCTGAAGTCGCTGGAATGGCCTTCGGCCTGCAGCAGGGTGAAGCCGGGCAGGCCGGCCCCGGCCACCAAGGCTTCGGTCAGCGCGGTTTCCAGCCGCGGCGGGAACACCAGGCTCAATCGCACCAGATCGTTCATGCGCGCTCCTTCGAGGGTTCGATGCCATAGCGCTGGTACAGGATCGGCAGCAACAGCAGGGTCAGCGCGGTGGAGGTCACCAGTCCGCCGATCACCACGATGGCGAGCGGGCGCTGGATCTCGGAACCAGGCCCGCTGGCCAGCAGCAGCGGCACCAGTCCCAGTGCGGTGATGCTGGCGGTCATCAGCACCGGTCGCACCCGCTGCAGCGCGCCGCGCCGCACCACCTCGGCGATCTCCAGCCCGGCGTCGTGCAGCTGGTTGAAGCAGGTCACCAGCACCAGCCCGTTGAGGACGGCGATGCCGAGCAGGGCGATGAAGCCGACCGAGGCCGGCACCGACAGGTACTCGCCCGACAGCCACAGCGCCATCAGCCCGCCGACCAGCGCGAACGGGATGTTGCCGAGGATCAGCAGCGCCTGCCGCAGAGAGCCGAAGCTCAGGAACAGCACCACGAAGATCGCCGCCAGCGCGATCGGCACCACCAGGCCCAGCCTTGCGGCGGCGCGCTGCTGGTTCTCGAACTGGCCGCCCCATTCCATCCGGTAGCCGGGCGGCAGCTTGACCGCGGTGGCCAGCGCCGCCTTCGCTTCCTCGACGAAGCCGACCAGGTCGCGGCCGTCCACGTTCGACTGCACCAGCGCATAGCGCGACCCCTGTTCGCGGCCCACCTTGACCGGGCCGTTGCCGGCCTTGAGGGTGGCGATCGCGGACAGCGGGATGTCGCCGCCGCTGGGCAGGGCGACGCGCAGGGTGCGGAAGCGCTGCGCCGACATCCGCACCTCGTCGCCGCCGCGCACCAGGATCGGCGTGCGCCGTCCGGGTTCGATCACGATGCCGGCCGGCATGCCGTCGATCTGCGCGCGCAGCTCGTCCTGCACGTCGGCCACCGCCAGTCCGTTGCGGCCGGCCGCCACCGGGTCGACCACCACCTGCAGGTAGTCCACACCCTCGGTGGTCTGGGTGAGGATGTCCTGCGCGCCGGGCACCTTCTCCAGCGCGACCGCGGTCTGGTGCGCCAGCGTGCCGAGGGTGGCAAGGTCGGGGCCGAAGATCTTGATGGCGAGGTCGCCGCGGCTGCCGGTGAGCATTTCCGAGACGCGCATCTCGATCGGCTGGGTGAAGCCGATGTCCATGCCGGGGAAGCCGTGCAGCACCTTGCGGATCTCCTCCGCCAGCCAGGCCTTGTCCGGGTTGCGCCACTGCGCCTTGGGCTTGAGCTTGAGGAACATGTCGGTTTCGTTCAGGCCCATCGGGTCCAGGCCCAGTTCGTCCGAACCCACCCGCGCCACCACGTGGTCGACTTCCGGCACCTTCGCCTTGATCGCACGTCCGACCGCCAGGTCCAGCTCGGCGGAACGCTGCAGCGAGATCGCCGGTGACTTGGCGATCTGCACCAGGATGTCTCCTTCGTCCATGGTCGGCATGAAGCTCTTGCCGACCCCGAGGTAGGCCGCCACGCCCAGCACCAGCGCCACCACCGCCGGCAGCAGGGCGCGCCTGGGCCGCGCCAGCACGGCGTCCAGCAGCGGCCGGTAGATGCGGTCCACCTGGCGCATCAGCCACGGCGTGTGTTCCACGTGCGAACGCAGCAGGAACGAGGCCAGCACCGGGATCAGGGTCAGCGACAGCAGCAGCGAGGCGCCCAGCGCAAACACGATCGTCAATGCCACCGGCCCGAACAGCTTGCCCTCCAGCCCTTCCAGGGTCAGCAGCGGCAGGAAGGTCAGGGCGATGATCAGCATGCCCGCGGCCACCGGCGTGGCCACCTCGCGGGTGGCGTCGAACACCCGGTGCAGCCGCGGCAGGTGCGCGCCGCGTGCATCCGGCTGCAGGCGGGTCACGGTGTTCTCCACCACCACCACCGCCGCGTCCACCAGCATGCCGATGGCGATCGCCAGTCCGCCCAGGCTCATCAGGTTGGCGCTCTGGCCGGTCAGCTGCATCAGCAGGAAGGTGAACAGCGCCGCCAGCGGCAGCATCAGCGACACCACCAGCGCCGCGCGCAGTTCGCCCAGGAACAGCAGCAGCAGCACCACCACCAGCACGGTGGCTTCCAGCAGCGCGTTGCGCACCGTGGCCACCGCGCGCTCGATCAGCTCGCTGCGGTTGTAGAAGGGGACGATCTTGACTCCCGGCGGCAGGCTGGAGGCCAGCGACTGCAGCCGCGCCTCGGCCGCATGCACCAGCTTGGAAGCGTCCACGCCGCGCAGCGCCACGACAATGCCCTGCACCGCCTCGCCCTTGCCGTCGCGGGTCACCGCGCCATAGCGGGTCATCGCCTCGGTGCGCACGCGCGCCACGTCGCGCACCCGCACCGGCGGCATGCCGGGCTTGAGCACCACGTTGCCGATGTCGTCGGCATTCGCCAGCGCGCCTTCCACGCGCACGATCAGCGCGTTCTCGCCGGCCTGCAGGCGACCGGCGCCGTCGTTGCGGTTGTTGCGCTCCAGCGCCTGCACCAGGTCGTCCAGGTGCAGGCCGTTGGCCAGCAGGCGGGCACGGTCCGGCACCACCACGAAGGCGCGCGCGTGGCCGCCCAGCACGTTGACGTCGGCCACCCCGGGCACCGTGCGCAGGGCCGGACGGATGGTCCAGTCGAGCAGGGTGCGCTTTTCCTGCAGGTCCAGGCCGCCGCCCTCGATGGTGAACATCAGCACGTCCGACAGCGGCGTGGCGATCGGCGCCAACCCGCCGCCGACGCCTGCCGGCAGCACGTCGACGACGTTGCCGTAGCGCTCCGCCACCTGCTGGCGCGCCCAGTAGATGTCGGTGCCTTCCTTGAAGTCCAGGGTGATGTCGGCGATCGCGTACTTCGCGGTCGAACGCAGCATCACCGCGTCGGGCACGCCCAGCAGCTCCATCTCCAGCGGCGCCACCACCCGGCTTTCCACTTCCTCCGGGGTCATGCCCGGCGCCTTCAGGATCAGCTTGACCTGGGTGGGCGAAATGTCGGGGTAGGCATCGATGGGCAGCTGCAGGTAGGCGCGCAGGCCGAAGCCGGCCAGCACCAGCACCGCCAGCAGCACCATCAGGCGCTGGCGCAGGGAAAACGCGATCAGCCGTTGCAGCATGGGCCTACTCCGCCGCCGTCAGGGTCTTGAGCAGGTTGGCGCCGGCGCTCGCCACCGGCAGCCCGGCGCTCAGCCCTTCGCCGGTGACGATGGCGTGGCGCCCGTCGCCGCCCAGCAGGCGCACCGGCAGGCCGCGCCAGGCATCGCCTTCGAGCACGAACAGCAGGTGGCCATCGCCGTCCTGCAGCAGCGCGCCCACGGGCACCGCCACCGCGCCGGCGGGGGCCGGCAGCTGCAGGGTCACGTCCAGCTGCTGGCCCGGCAGCAACCCGCTGCCGGCAGCCAACTGCGCGCGCACGCGCAGGCTCTGGGCGCCGGCGTCGGCGTCGCCACCCACCGCCGCCACGCTTGCCGTGGCGCCGCCGGGCAGCGCCACCGGCTGGCCGACGCGCAGCTGCGTCGCCAGTTCCACCGGCACCGCGAATTCCAGGTCCAGGCGGTCGTCGCTGGCGAGGGTGAAGGCCGCGGCCAACGCTTCCAGCGCCTGTCCCGGCGCCACCTGCCTGTGCACCACACGGCCGGCCTGCGGGGCCAGCAGTTCGAACTCGCCGGCCGCGCCGCCGCTGGGCCGCAGCTGCGCCAGCGAAGCACCGGCCTGCTGCAGGCTGGCGCTGGCCACCTGTGCCCGCGCCCGGCTTTCCTGCGCGCGCGCGGCCGGTATCAGCCCTTCGCGTTGCAGCAGCGCGTCGCGCTGGGCCTGCTGCGCCGCCAGCCCGGATTCGGCGCGGGCCCTGGCGTAGTCGGCCTGCACCGCCACCAGCTCGCGACTCTGCACCCGCAGCATCGGCTGGCCGCGGCGCACGGTCTCGCCTTCGTCCACCAGCACCCGCGTCACCACCCCGGCGTACGGCATGGTCACCTGCGCACTGGAGGCCAGCGGCACCGTGACCTCGGCCGGCAGGCCGGTGACCGGCACGCTGTCGGCAGCCACCGCCGGGGTGCGCTGGATGCCGAGGTTGGCGGTCTGCGCGGCGCTCAGGCGGATCCGGCCCTGGGCGTCGGCCTGCGGGGCGGCTTCCATTGGCGCGGCGTCGTTGGAGGAGCCGCAGGCGGTGAGCGCCAGCAGCGCGGAGGTCAGGAGAAGAACGGCGGGGAGACGGCGCATGGCGATGACGGAGTCAGGCGGATGACCGAAGTCTGAATACGCAAGCTTTCGCCACGCTTAAGGAGCGCCGGAACGCCCACCGGCTGGCCGAACCGCTTCTACAGCGCCGGGATCGGCCCCAGCGCGGCCTGCAGCTCGCCGCCTTCGAGGGTGAACCGCAGCTGCAGGCCCAGCGCAGTGGCCATCGCCCGCGCCAGCGCCAGCCCCAGGCCGGCGTGGCGCGGGTCGGTGTCGCGGCCGCCGCGCCAGTGACGTTCGCCGAAGCGGACCAGATCACCTTCGGCCAGCCGGGAGGCACGGTTGCGCAGCTGCAGCCACCAGCCCTGCGGCGTCCGCGCCAGCGCCAGTTGCACCGGCACGTCGGGATCTCCGTATTCCAGCGCGTTCTGCAGCAGGTTGCTGGCCACCCGCTCCAGCATCCCCGCATCGCAGACCACCCAGGCCTCTACCGGCAGCTGCAGGCGCAGCCGGTCGGCCGGCCAGCCATTGCCGGCCAGCTGCCGCAGCAGCGCCGCCAGATCCAGCGGATCGGCCTGCGGCGCTTCCTGCCCGGATTCGAAGCGGGCCAGCGCCAGCAACGCCTCGATGCCGCGCTGCATGCGCGCATTGGTGTCGCGCACGCTGGCCAAGGCCTGGCGCAGCGTGGCCGGATCATCGTGGCGCTGCGCCAGTTCGGTGACCGCGGCGATTTCCGCCACTGGCGTGCGCAGCTCGTGGGCCACGCTGCGGGAGAAGCTGCGCTCGCGCCCGGCCATTTCCCAGGACTGGCGCAGTGCCTCGTGGGCGGCCTCGACGAACGGCTGCAGTTCGCGTGGGCTGCTCGCCAGCAGGCCGGGTTCCGGCGGACCGTCGTGCGGCAACCGCCGCGCCTCGCGCGCCATGTGCACGAAAGCCTGACGCACCAGCAGCAGGCACAGCAGCACCGCCGCGGCGATCGCCGCCAGCGTGCCGGCCAGCAGCACGCCGTGCATGCGCTGTTCGGTGCGGTCCCAGCTCTGGCGCTCGGTGGCCATCACCAGCCGGCCACCGGCAAACCGGCCAGCGGCCAGCGGCAGCACCCGGTAGCGCCCGGCATGGCCGTCCGGCAGCAGGGTGTCGCCACGCACGCTGGCCGGCAGGCGCAGCGCGCCCTCGCCGCTGTTCATCGAGGCGGCGCGCAGCCGCCCACCGGCGTCGTAGATGGCGAAGAAATCGGTGTGGCCGGCGATGTCCCAGGCCGGCAGGATGTGCGCACGCGGGTCGTCGTCCACCTGCAGCTGCTGCGCCAGCGCGGACGCACGCGCTTCCAGAAACTGGTCCAGCTGGCGGAACATCGCCCGGTCCACCAGCACGTCCAGCACCAGGAACAGACCGCCCAGCAGCAGGCCGATCGCCAGCACCAGCTGCCACAGCAGGCGGGTGCGCAACGACCATCCGCGCGGCCTATTCGATGACATAGCCGAAGCCGCGGCGGGTGTGGATGGGATCGGGCGCGCCGGCCCTGGCCAGCTTGCCGCGCAGGGTACTCAGGATCACTTCCACCACCTTGTCCGAGGATTCGCTGGCGCTGTCGTACAGGCGGTCGAAGATCGCCGGCCGCGACAGCACCTTGCCGCGCTCGCGCAGCAGCAGTTCCAGCAGCGCGTATTCCTTCGGTGACAACTGCAGGTCGACGCCCCGCCAACGCGCGCGGCGGGCGCCGGTGTCCACCTGCAGGCCATCCAGCTCCAGCACGGTGTCACCGCCGTCGCGCGCGCGCCGCGCCAGTGCGCGCACGCGCGCCTGCAGTTCGTCCAGTGCAAAGGGTTTCACCAGGTAGTCGTCGGCGCCGGCGTCCAGCGCCGCCACCCGGTCGGCGACGGTGTCGCGCGCCGACAGCATCAGCACCCGCGCGCGCGCGCCGGAACCACGCAGCGCCCTCAGCACCTGCAGGCCGTCGCGCCGCGGCAGCATCCAGTCCAGCACCAGCAGGTCGTAGTCATGGCCGGCGAGGAAGGCGATGGCCTGCTCGCCATCACCGGCGTGGTCGCAGGCATGACCATCCTGCTCCAGCGTGGTCTGCAGGCTGGCGGCCAGGGTCGGCGAATCCTCGACGATCAGCAGGCGCATCGCCGCCGCATCCGGGGGAATTGGTGCATGGGGCTCCTTCGCATGCCGCCGGTCCTGCCGCGCATGCTAACGCCCCGACCACCCCCGGTCAGCGCAACACCTGCTCCGCGTCGACCATTTCCACGCCCTGCGTCATGCCCAGCAGGGCATCGAACCACGGCTTGTGCGAGGCGCCGACCACCGCCAGCACGCGCGCACCCGGGCGCTCGCGGAAGGCCGCGACCAGGTGGCCGAGCATGTGCAGGTTGCGCGCGTCCCAGCCGGCCACGTACTGGCGGCCGAAACGCTGCGGCGACGGATCGCGCAGTGCCTGGCCGAAGTCCGCCTCCACGGTGGGCTGCAGGTAGTCCGGTGCGTTGATCGCCCGATAGGTGCCGAGCAGGTCGCCGCGCGCGCGCAGCCCGGCGATGCGTTCCTGCGCCTGTTTCGCTGTCTCGCTGGCACCCGCCCACGCCTGCCGGATCGCCTTCTCGAAACCTCCTTCGTCGCGGATGTCCAGGTTGTCGCCGACGTGGTCATCCACCGCATGCAGGCGCTGCAGGCCGAGGCGCGCGGCAAGTCGCGCCGCGAGCTGGTAGTTCTCGTTGGGGTTGGCCTCGCGCTTGCGCAGGTCCTGCACCAGCGCCTCGCCGAGGCCGTCGCCGGTCCGGCGCTCGACCTCCGGCAGCTGCCACCACTGCACCAGTGCCGATGCCGGTTCACCGACCGCCAGGAAGACCGATGCCAGGCGCCTGCGCTGCGCGGGCGTCGGCTGCGCCGGCCAGTCCCGCAGCGCCGCATCCATCGCGTCCAGCGCAGCCGGGCCGTCCAGCCCGGTGGCGGCACGGGCGGCCGCCACGTCCGGGCAGTAGTCCATGACCTGCCGGTAGATCGCGCGCCGGCGCAGCAGCTCGCAGGTTTCGCCGGACAGGGCCTCGATGGTGATGATCCCGGGCCGGTAGGCGGCCAGCCGCTGCAGCACCGGTTCCAAGGTCGCGGGATCGAACGCGGCCGCCCCGCCCTGCGAAAGATGCACCGACCCCAGCACCAACACCCGGGTCGGCGGGCCGGGCATCGCCGCATCCAGCGCCGACAGGTCCACCCGCTGCGCCGCCGCCGGCGCGCTACCCACGCCAGCCAATGCCAGCGCCAGCAGCGCCGCCGTGATCCGTCCCGTCATCTGTCGCCCCGCGTGGTTGGAGATGCGGGGTGCGATGCGCGTAACGCTGCCAAGGTTGAAAGGCGTCAGTCCAGCACGCGGCAGAACACCGCCTTCAGGTAGCGCGATTCCGGCACCTGCGCCAGCCACGGGTGGTCCGGGCCGGCGCCGGCCACCTTGAGCACCTGCACCGTGCGCCCGGCGTAGAACGCGGCGCGGCGCAGCATGTCGAGGAACTGATCCTCGCTGACCAGGCCGGTGCAGCTGAAGGTGGCGAACAGCCCGCCGGGCTTGACCACGCCCAGCGCCAGCTTGTTCATGTCGAGGTACTTCTTCAGCGCGTTGATGACCTGCTCGCGGTCGCGGGTCATCTTGGCCGGGTCGAGGATGACCACGTCGAACTGTTCGCCGGCCGCCGCCGCATCGCGCAGCCACGGGAAGATGTCGGCCTGCACGAAGCGCGGCTTGACGTGGTTGAGGTAGGCGTTCTGCCGGGCCAGCTCGATCACTGCCGGGTCGATGTCGATCCCCACCACTTCACTGGCGCCGCGCGCCGCCGCGTACACGCCGAAACCGCCGGTGTTGCAGCACAGGTCGAGCACGCGCTTGCCTGCCACCTGCTGGCTCAGCCATTCGCGGTTCTCGCGCTGGTCGGCGAAGAAGCCGGTCTTGTGCGCACCGGCCGGATCGGCGCGGAACTTGATGCCGTGTTCGGTGACGATGGCCGGCTCGGTGCCCTGGGTGTCCTTGTAGTCGAAGCTTTCCTGCTTCTGCACGTGCTCGTCGGCGAAGCTGTGGAAGCGGCAGCCGGGGAAGTGCTCGCGCAGCGCATCGAAGATGATGCTGCGGTGGCGCCACGCGCCGGCGCTGAAGAACTCGACCACGATCAGGTCGTCGTAGCGGTCCACCACCAGCCCGCTGATGCCGTCGCCCTCGCTGTGGACCACGCGCCAGGCATTGGAGATCTCGTCCAGCCTGAGGATCTCGCGGCGCAGCTGGATCGCCTCGCCGATCTTGCGCACGAACCAGGCGGCGTCCACCGCCACGTCGGGGTCGCGCTCCAGCATGCGCAGGGCGATCCGCGAGTGGCCGTTGTAGAAGCCGCGGCCGATCCAGGTGCCGTCCACCCCGACCACATCCACAATACTGCCGGGCTTGGGCCGCTGCGCGGGCTTCTCCACCAGCCGCTGGAAGATCCACGGGTGGGTGGAATTCCAGGCGTTCTTGAGCTGGACGACGGGCAGGGGTTCGGCCATGGTGGCATTCACGCGGTTTTACGGGGGTCTGCTATTGTCTCCCAAGAAGGGGAGTAACTCCGCGTGCGGTCGTCGTCATTACGGATCGGTTGGCCTCCAACCCTGATCCCGGCGCCGCAGCTGGCCAGCCGCCAGTGAGTGAGACCTTCGCCGTCCGGCGAAGCGCGCTCCCTTTCCATGCGTCCCTGCATGGACGCCTCCGCCGGTCGCAAGGCGCGGAGCTTTCAATGGAAACGATCGGAACCCCTCTTCTCTGGCTGGTGTTCGGCGGCGTGGTGATCATCGCCCTGCTGGCCGACCTGGTGCTGATGCGGCATGGCGGACCGCACAAGGTCAGCTTCAAGGAAGCCGCCTGGTGGAGCATCGGCTGGGTGGCGCTGGCGCTGGCCTTCAACGGCTGGCTGTGGTGGTACACCGGGCAGCGCTTCGGCGCGCAGGCCGGAACCGACATCGGCATGGAATTCCTGACCGGCTATCTGGTCGAGAAGGCGCTGGCGGTCGATAACATCTTCGTGTTCCTGATGCTGTTCAACTATTTCGCGGTGCCGGAGATGCAGCGCCAGCGCGCGCTGGTGATCGGCATCATCGGCGCCATCGTGCTGCGCGCTATCCTGATCTTCGCCGGCGCGCTGCTGCTGTCGAAGTTCCACTGGGTGCTCTACGTGTTCGGCGCCTTCCTGCTGTTCACCGGCATCAAGATGTGGCGCGCCGCCGGCCAGGAGCCCGACCTGGAATCCAACCCGGTGCTGCGCTGGCTGACCGGGCACATCCCGTTCCTGCGCCGCTACCACGGCAGCGCGCTGTGGGTAGGCCAAGGCCGCCGCCGCAAGTTCACCCCGCTGTTCATCGTCATCGTGATGCTGGGCATCACCGACGTGATCTTCGCGGTGGATTCGATCCCGGCGATCTTCGCCATCACCACCGACCCGTTCATCGTGCTGACCTCCAACGTGTTCGCCGTGCTGGGGCTGCGCGCGATGTTTTTCCTGCTGCAGGGCATGGCCGACCGCTTCCACCTGCTGCCCTACGGGCTGGCGCTGGTGCTGGTGTTCATCGGCATGAAGATGCTGCTGATCGATGTCTACAAGCTGCCGATCCTGCTGTCGCTGGGCACGGTGGCGGTGATCATCGGCAGCACCATCGCCCTCAGCCTGCTGCGGCCGGCGAAGCCGCACGCCTGACGGCGGCAGGGCGGGCGCGCGCCGGGGAAGCCCGGACGCGCCCGGGTTGCAATCGGCCGTCGCCGCCCCACCTCGGTGTGATGTCCACCATCACCGACCACCAGCACCAGAGCGACCGCGGCCGGGTGCGTCGCGCGTTGAATGCCAGCCTCGCCGGGGCGCTGCTGCTGTGGCTGTGCTTCGCCGCGCAGCAGGGCTTCGACTGGCGCTTCCTGGCGGTGGTGCCGCAGTCGGCCGCGGGGCTTGCGGGCCTGCTGACCGCGCCGCTGCTGCATGGCTCGGTGGCGCACGTGCTGGCCAATACCACCGCGCTGCTGCTGCTCGGCACGCTGGCCGGCACCGTCTATCCGAAGGCCAGCCTGCGCGCGCTGCCGCTGCTGTGGCTGGGCGCAGGACTGGGCGCGTGGCTGCTGGGCCAGCCCGGTTCGCATCACCTCGGCGCCAGCGGCATCACCCATGGGCTGGGTTTCCTGGTGTTCGTGCTGGGCCTGCTGCGGCGCGACCGTGCGGCGATCGCCGCCGGCATGATCGCGTTCCTGTTCTACGGCGGCATGCTGATGAGCGTGCTGCCGCGCGAAGCCGGCGTGTCGTGGGAATCGCACCTGGGCGGCGCGCTGGCCGGCATCGTCTCCGCCTTCCTGTTCCGCCGCAGCGACCCGCAGCCGGCGCGGCAGAAATACAGCTGGGAGCTGGAGGAAGAGTTCGAGGCCGAACAAGCCCGCCGCAAGGCCGAAGACGGTTTCGGCACCTTCGAGACCCGCGCGCCCGACGACGTGCCGGTGCTGTGGCAGCGCGAGACGCCGACGGAAGCACGCGGCCAGGTGTTGCCGTTCCGGCGTCGCGAGTGACGGCGCGGATGCAGCGCCGGCGCTATTTGCCGGCCAGCACCGCCGAGCCCAGTTGGCGGTCGTGCCAGCGCGACAACAGCAGCAGCGACGTGGCCGCACCGCACAGGCACAGGAACATGTCCCACTGGGTGTCCCACTGGTCGCCCTGGGTGGCGAGGAAGGCGTCGGCATCGGCGCCGTAGATCAGCGCGGCCCACCATTCAATCAACTCGAAGAACGCCGAGAAGCTCAGGCAGGCGGCGAGCACCAGATAGACCAGCCAACCGCCGCGGCGCAGCGGCGTCAACCGCAGCAACAGTTCGCGGGCGAGGATGGCCGGCACAAAGCCCTGCATCCAGTGGCCCAGCCGATCCCAGGGATTGCGCTCGGTGCCCAGCAACTCCTGCAGCCAGAACCCGCCCGGGGTCAGCGAATAGGTGTAGGCACCGCCGTGGATCAGCACTAGCGCGTGCAGCGCCAGCAACCAGCACAGCAGCCGGGTCAACGGGAAACGCTGCCAGCGCCAGGCCACCAGTGCCAGCCCGACCATGGCCCAGATCACCTCCAGCAACCAGGTCAGGCGGTCGCTGGTGATGGCGAACGAGATCGCCAGTGCAGCCAGTACGCCGCCGGCCAGCAGCCAGCGTTCGATGCGTGAGGGCGGGACGGCGATGGGCTGGTGGGACATCGTGGTTTCCGAAGGCGACGACGGCGGGATTATGGCGGTCAGCCCCGCCTGCGCGGGGATGACGCGCAGGAATGGCCGCGGTTCGGCTGGCGTTGCGGCATTCGCCGCTAAGCTGCGCGCTTCCCGGTTATCCAATGATCCGATGCGCGTCTTTACTGCCGTCCTTGCCTGCACGCTCCTTGCCGCTTGCGCCAGCGCACCGCCTGCACCTGCGGTCGCGCCGTCCAGCGCACCGGTCGCCGTCGCGCCGATCAGGGTGGGGCTGGCGCTGGGCGGCGGCGCTGCCAAGGGCTTTGCCCACATCGGTGTGATCAAGATGCTGGAAGCCAATGGCATCAAGCCGGTGGTGGTGTCGGGCACCAGCGCCGGCAGCGTGGTCGGCGCGCTGTACGCCAGCGGCATGGATGCCTACGCGCTGCAGCAGAAGGCGGTGGCGCTGGACGAAGCCAGCATCCGCGACGTCAGCCTGTTCTCGGGCGGCGTGGTGAAGGGCCAGAAGCTGCAGGACTATGTCAACGCGCAGCTGGGCGAACGCACCTTCGAGAAGCTGAAGAAGCCGCTGGCGGTGGTTGCCACCCGGCTGGAAGACGGCCAGCGCACGGTGTTCGTGCGCGGCAACGTCGGCCAGGCGGTGCGCGCGTCCAGCTCGATCCCCGGCGTGTTCGAGGCGGTCAGCATCGGCAAGCACCACTACGTCGATGGCGGCGTGGTCAGCCCGGTGCCGGTGGACGCCGCGCGCGACCTCGGGGCCGACTTCGTGGTGGCGGTGGACATCAGCAGCAAGGCCAGCGGCGCGGCGGATCCGTCCAGCATGCTCGGCAACGTCAACCGCAGCATCGCGATCATGGGCCAGAAGCTGGGCGCGGCCGAACTGGCACGCGCGGACGTGGTGATCCGCCCCAGCGTCAACGACATCGGCGCTACCGATTTCGCGCAGAAGAACCGCGCCATCCTCGAGGGCGAGCGCGCCGCGCAGGCGGCGCTGCCGCAGATCCGCGCCAGGATCGCCGCGCTGCAGGCGCAGCGACTGGCACAGGCCCGCCAGGCCGCGGAAACGAAGGCGGCGCAGCAGCGCGAAGCCGAACGCAAGGCGCGCTGCGCGCAGCAGACCGGCCTGCTGGACAGGCTCCGCCGCGACGCGGACTGCAAATGATCGTGCCGGGGGTTACGCCCCCCGCGTGGTGACGCCTACGCCGTAGCCGTACACCAGCTTGCCGCCCAGCCAGCCGGTGGCCAGCAGCGAAAGCAAGCCAGCGCCGCCAAGCGCCAGCGCCCAGGTGCCGGGCGGTACCGGCTGCTGGTCGTGCAGGCGCAGGAACGCGCTGCCGGCGTACAGGCACCAGGTGGCCAGCGCCAGGCCCATATGCGCATTGGCGGTACGGCCGGCCGGGTGCTCGGGCGGCAGCTTGAGCAGCTCCAGGAACCCTGCCAGCGCCGCCAGCAATCCGGATACGCAGCCCAGCACGGTCAGCACGAACGCCAGTGGCCACAGCCACGGCGGCGCCCAGAGCAGGCCGACGACATCCGCCACCGTAGCCAGCGACCAGCAGGCCACCGGGAAATGCACCACGGCGGGATGGATGGGATGGCTCATTGCATCACCACCGCCGCGATCAGCAGCAGCGCCCCGGTCACCGCGAAACCGGCATGGGTCAGCACCACCCGCTTGAGCGCCACCCGCTTGCCGTAGTGGATCGACGCCAGATGGAAACCGAACAGGGCGGCCACCAGGAAGCTGCACAACGCCACCACCGGCAAAGTACCGATGCCATCGCCGGTCAGGATGGCGGCCACCAGCAGGATCAGGCCACTGGCACCCAGCAAGGCGTGCAGCAGCGACACGGCCCACGGCGCCAGCTTCCCGCGCAGCACGTACGAGGCCAGCACCAGGCCGCCACAGGCGCCCACCAGGAACACGATCAAGGCATACAGCAACATTCCACACCCCATTGTTGATTGGACATCAAAGACATCAAGCCTGCGTGCGGGGCAGTGCCGCGATCCGCGCCATCACCACGTCGGTCATGCGCGCGCAGCGCGCGCCCATGAACTGGAACGCGTCCACCCGTGTCGCCGAGACGCGGCTGGCCAGCACCTCGCGCAGCTGGCGACGGGCGCGATGCAGGCGGGTTTTCACGGTTTCCTGGCGGATCTCCAGGGCGCTTGCGGTTTCTTCCACCGAGCAGCCTTCCACGTCGCGCAGCACGTACACCAGCCGGAACGCTTCCGGCAGTTCATCCACCGCCTGTTCCAGCAGCCGGCGCAGCTGCGCGCGCGCCGCTTCCTCGGCGGGGTCCTCGCCCAGCACGTGCCCAGGAAACGCAATCAGCTGCGCCGCCACCGGCGCGCCCCTGTTGATATCGTCGATGTCCACGCTGTCGCGCCTCCGGCGCAGGCGACCATAGGCTTCATTGAGGGCGATGCGGGTCAGCCAGGTCGCCAGCGATGCCTCGCCGCGGAAGCTGCCCAGCTTTTCGTAACCGTGCACGTAGGCTTCCTGCACCACGTCCTCGGCTTCGGCCTCGTTGCGGATGACCCCGCGCACCACCCGGAACATGCGCTGGTTGCAGCGCTGCATGATCTGCCGGAACGCATCGCGCTCGCCGTCGCGCACGCAGGCCACCAGCGCGGCATCGTCCAGTGCGGCGTAGTCGCGCGCGGCGCCTGCTGCAATCGTGTTCATTGCGCCTCTCCCATCACGCCGACAGCGAAGCGAGGATATCGCTGCGCCACGGCTCCCGTTCGAACGCGCCCAGCAACCGCCGCGTCACCATCGCGCTGCCGTGCACGTGCACCCCGCGGCTGGTCATGCAGCCGTGGCTGGCGCGGATCACCACCGCCACCCCGCGCGGCTGCAGTTCGCGCTGCAGGGCGTCGGCGATTTCCACCGTCAGCCGCTCCTGGATCTGCAGCCGCCGCGCATACGCATCCACCAGCCGCGCCAGCTTGGACAGGCCCACCACGTGTTCGCCCGGCAGGTAGGCGAGATGCGCCACGCCGGTGATCGGCGCCATGTGGTGTTCGCAGGTGCTGTGCAGCGGGATGTCGCGCAGCAACACGACGTCGTCGTAGCCCGAACGCTCGAAGCGGCGGCCGAGGATCCTCGCCGGGTCCTTGGCATAGCCACCGAACCATTCCTCGTAGGCGCGCACCACCCGCGCCGGGGTGTCGTGCAGGCCCGCACGCAGCGGGTCGTCGCCGGCCCAGCGGATCAGCGTGCGCACCGCCGCTTCGGCCTCCGCACGACTGGGGCTGGGCGTTCCGGCAGCAGTGTCGTTTGCATCGAAAACCAGCGGCACGGTGGCAAGCGGGTTCAGCATGGCGGGGCATTCCAGGGGGGTCTTGCCTCGGCAGATGCAGCGGCGCGAAAAAGGTTCCCGGGAACCTGGCGGCTCCTGCTGCATCAGTGGAGCAGGATTCCCCTGTCGACAGGACAACGGAGCGCGACATGGCACAGGCTGCAGTTCTTTCCGGTCCGGACTTCACCGCCGGCGTGGCGCTGGCGTCCATCCCCGCAGATGGCGTGCTGCTGGGCCACGTCGGCGCAACCGCGGTGCTGCTGGCGCTGGTGGATGGCAGGCCACACGCGGTCTCCGCCAGCTGCACCCACTACGGCGGGCCGCTGGGCGAAGGGCTGCGGGTGGGCGATGAAATCCGCTGCCCCTGGCACCACGCCTGCTTCAGCCTGCGCAGCGGCAAGGCG
>ERZ778017.1778-NODE-1778-length-19774-cov-4.675237_pt1 | contig 19774 bp, 10 predicted proteins | sample MGYA00375747_ERZ778017 | MGnify/ENA primary metagenome ERZ778017 (study PRJEB29350, sample SAMN05509838) | bioreactor metagenome | biome: bioreactor; material: wastewater | place: South Africa: University of Cape Town | collected 2014-03-17 ...
GTTCTTGAAAGCATTTGTAAAGCCATACTCAGACGCATATACCGGCGTTAGACAGGATTCTGGAGACCCAGAACAGTACGTTGACATAATTGCTGCCCACTACGATAGATTAGGGTACAAGAAGAACACGAAAATCGTATGTTTCAGCGACAGTTTGAACATAGAAAAGTGTTTGAAATACAAGAACAAGGCCGATTCTGTGGGTTTACTCACATCGTTTGGGATTGGGACGTTTTTCACCAACGACTTCACCAACAGCAAGGGCGAAAAGAGTGTTCCTCTCAATATTGTCATCAAATTGAAGGAAGCAGGAGGATACCCTAGTATCAAGATCAGTGACAATATCGGTAAGAACATGGGAGACGCTCAGACGGTGGCCCGAGTGAAGCAAGAGTTGGGCTACACCGAAAGAGTATGGGAGGAAGGTGACGAGAGCAAGAGATGGGACAACTAGGCTACAAAGAAACAAACCACCCCAGTATGCTGATCTGATAGAGTTGACCAAACCTCTACTACATTACCAACGATTTCACCAATTTTTAACAATTACCACTATGGACCCATTATGATAATCAGTAATATGTATAAGACATGATTTTAATATATTTACCATAATTTCACGAACGACGTAGTGGACAAGATACAAATAGCCCATTGTACACAACAAAGCACGCACAGTAGAATGGACCCACCACGGTGGTCATTTACTGGGAATTCCGGCGAAGTATCGCCTGATGCTTCCGTAGGTGTTGCTTGGAGTGTATCCAACCAGTGTTCCTGTGCCCAAATTCCTAGTATAAGAGATGACTTGAGTCAAGGTACCAACTTTTCTCATCGTAATGGAATTATCGTACGATAGCGTGTTGACGACGCTAACGTACGCCAGTGGGCCTGAGAGAAGCAACGAACAGCCCAACGCAGAACAACAATTGAAACAATGGGAAGTTTGTCCTGGCTACCATTCTGTTTTGCAAGCGATTTATCTCAAGACTGAAGTGCCGCTCCAGATCCGGTGGTTGGCAATTATTTGCTTCAAGAATGGAATTGATAAGTACTGGAGGTCGTCGAAACAGTTTGCTATCTCGAAACAGGAAAAGAGCGAAATTAAGGCCCGAGTGTTTTCGTTGTTGCACGAGAAGAATAACCAATTGACGGTTCAGAATGCTTATGCCATTGCAAGAATTGCAAGGTTTGACTTTCCTAGCGAGTGGCCTTCGTTATTTGACGACATTGCCAGAAGTTTGGAGCAATTAGTGTTCAAGACGAACGATTTGGTTTCTACCAATAACCTTTTGATTATCTTGAACCAAATCATAAAAGCGATATCTGCCGTCAGAATAGGGAGAGCGAGACATGCCATGCAAGCCAAGGCCCCGCTAATCGCAACGGTGTTGATGCGGTTGTACATAAAATTCTTCCAGGGATGGATCCAGAACCTCGACTTGACTTTGATGGAGCTCTGCTACTCATGCTTAAAGAACTTGAGGAGAATCATTCCTGAGGGATTTGAACAACCACATAAGAACCACGATGTAGCAGAATTTATAAACCTTTCGGTAGATCATTTACAAGGTTTGGTATCAGAACATGACAAGTACTCATCTGACCTCTTGGAAAGATATGTGAAGTGCTATACCAAATTGTACTTTAATATGGTCACTAGCAACCCAACGAGTTTTATTCTATTACCATGCTCCCAAAAAATCATTTCGTTATTATTGCTGTTACTAGAACTGAAGGCAGAACATATTTATAACAGTACTGAGGACAATGATTTTTGGGAAGTGCTAGCATTAAAGGGATTTATGATCCTTAAAAAGATTGTTTCCTATATTTACAAAAAAGGTGCAATCACGTTGAAACTGAGAAACGATAAAGCGGAAATTGAAACCTCAATTAATAAAATCACTACAGAGACATTCACTCCACAAACCATTTTGCATTTATGTGATATCATTATTAATTGGTATCTTAGATTGAAGCCGGCTGATTTGGAAAGTTGGCAATTGGAATCGGAGGAGTGGATAAATGAAGAGTATTCTTCAAGCTGGGAGTACCAAATAAGACCTTGTGCTGAAAACTTTTATCAGGATTTGATCACGTACTTCCCTGACATATTGGTACCATTCATCATAAATAAAATTTCCAATGGATTATTGCAAAACGATTCTGTGGAGAATATTTTGACCAAAGACTCTATTTTATGTACTTTCCAATTGTCATCTACAGCATTAGGGAACCATGTCAATTTTGATCAATTACTAAACGACATATTTATACCTGAGGGTTTACGAAACGACCTAGCTGAAAACAAGATTTTGAAAAGAAGAATGTGCTTGATTATAAGTGAATGGGTGGGGGTACAATGTTCTCGAGAAAGTAGAATATCCATATACAAGTTGTTGATAGACTTTATGCAGCCAGAAAATAAGAATAATGATATAGTGGTGAAATTGGCCACTGTACAAACCCTTATGGCAGTTGTAAATGACTGGGATTTTGAAAAGGCGGACTTTAAACCATTCATGAATGAGTTTGTTAAATTGTTGATTAATGTATTGCCTTCGTTGGAATTAACCGAAACAAAGTTGTACATTTTCAAAACTTTATCAGTTCTTTTGGAAAAATGTAATCCATTAGTTGAAGAACAAGCATTGATGGATATTTTAATGGTGGTCACAAACAGCAATGATGAAAATGAACCAATCCTCAAATCAGCATTGTTGAGGTTATTAAGAAGCTTGACCATCACCTTTAATGAACAATCACCTCGAACATATTCGTTGTCACTTCCACTAATTGAGTCTTGTTGTTCTGAGAATTCACCGTTATATACGTTGCTCTCGGAAGATGGGTTTGATTTATGGTTGAGTTTATTGCAATATGCTCCACAGACTCAATTGAATAATAGTGATATTTTAAATTTATTCACCATGGTGCCTAATGGGCTTATGAACTCCACGGAAATATTGCCAACAATCTTGTCAATTATGAGAAGTTATGCGTTGTTTGCGCCACATTTATACACTACAGACCTCAGTGTTGAATTATTTAGGGTTTTGTCGGGATACGTATCAAACATGAGAGACGATGCATTTTCGATTTTCATTGCACTCATGGATATCTTATTTTTACAAAACTCATCGAATGAAGTGTTTATCAACAACGTGGTAGAAAGTGGATTAATAAGTGCAATCATCAAGTATATTTTAGATGATGAGAAGAGCGTTGTTTTGGTGAACAAGATGTTCATTATCATATCTCGACTCACGAAATCCAACCCTGGGGTTTTCTTACAGATCGTTGATCATTTGTCGTTTTCAATTGAAGATGTGCTCAAGGTATGGAGCTCGCATTACAATTCCAACGGAAACCCTAGAAATAAAAAGATCAACCTTTTAGGATTGATCTCGTTGAGCACAAATGGAATCACCAATGCAATGAATTTGAACTTGTATGCACCTTATTTCAATGAAACTGTCAAAAAGACATTCATATTCTTGGAAGAAATCCAAGAAACGGTCGATGGTACGTGCGATGCCTACAAGCAAGATTACATCTATGAAGACATTGATGATTATTCATACCACGATTCTACAATCGTCCCCAATGGGGAGAAATTGCGGTACATGAATGTGTTGCAGAATCACGATCCGATCTTTTCCCAAAACCTTCGGTTGTATTTGAAGAATTCCATAATCAACGTCAAAAACCGTCTTTCGCAACAGGACTTCAACCATTTGATCTCGCTAAACGATACCTACACCATTGAATCAATCAATGGCTTAATCTAGATTAATACACATACAGATCAGAAGATGTAGAGCGATGGAATTTTTGCAGCAGTGACACCACCACGAGACTAAGTAACTTGGTTCTGTAGAGACCTGCTTATAATGACGTAATAACAAACTAGTACTAGTGGTGGAAGCAAGAACAAAATGAACTAGAATGTTTGAAACGTCGTAAACTACAGTAATCGACAAGGAATAACTACACCAGATGCTTGGTGTGGTGTGAGTGGATCGGTATATTGGAAAATGGTTAGCACCAGGTTGACATCCTACGTAATTAACGGCCGCGAAATTGTAGAAAACATCAAATAGCCAATTGGGGGAAATTTCTCCAACCAAGTCTCGTTCAACATCAGAGATAAACCGTAATACAATCGATATGTTTCCCGCGCCATTTCGTACCTCCGTGAAGCAGTATTTGTTAGTTCTAAACGTCCTGGAAGCACACTTCCCCTACACACAAACCCCACGCATAATTACTATTCAGTCCTACAGGAATGTCCACACCGTGCGTTTTTGCCAACTGCAGGCCATAAAACTGATTTTTCTATTAGTGGTGGCAATTCGTCTGAAACATTTCCAACCAGTTTCATCACCATGTTTAGAAACAATTACGATAACGATTCGGTAACGTACTCCCCCACAGGACGTTTGTTCCAAGTGGAATACGCCTTGGAAGCAATCAAACAGGGCTCGGCAGCCGTGGGGTTGGTTTCCAACAATCACGTTGTGTTGGTAGCATTAAAGCGTAATGCTGAAGAATTGGGGTCGTACCAAAAGAAAATCATCAAAATCGACGACCATATGGGGGTAGCATTGGCTGGGTTGGCTCCAGATGCCCGGGTTTTGTCCAATTACTTGAGAAGACAAGCAATGTCATCCAAGATGATTTTCAATCGTCCATTACTGACTTCGAAGGCAGTTTTGTCAATTGCCGATAAAGCCCAGGAAAACCCTCAATCTTATGGGTCGAGACCGTACGGGGTGGGATTATTAGTTTCGGGGTATGACGAATCCGGTGCCCATTTGTACGAATTCCAACCTTCGGGGTCGGTATTGGAATACTATGGGGCAGCCATTGGGGCCAGATCGCAGGCAGCCAGAACGTATTTAGAACGAAACTTGTCGGAAATCCGTGCTACCGAGTCGGTAGAACAGTTGATTGTTCATGGGTTGAACGCGTTGAGAGATACCCTCTCGCAAGATGTTGAGTTGACTTTCAAGAATACTTCGGTAAGTGTGGTGGGTAAAGACACAGAATTCACCATCTACGACGACGACGACGTGCAACAGTGGTTAGATAAGTTGGATTCGGTATCTAATGCAAGAAATAGAGGTGACGAAAGTGATAACGATAACGATAACGAACCACAAGAAACCCAAGAACCTCAGGGTCAAGAAGCCGAGGGCACAAACCGCGATGAAACAAATCCTGATAGCATGGAAACAGATGATTAGGTCTATAGATTATAGTTTGTAAAATAGATTAATAAATCATAATGAAATGAACGTTGCATCAATTACCCTAAACACAAGCTATATACATCGAATTGATGAAACCGATCGTATCAAAAAGTCGTTTCTGTCGTAATCATTTCTTGAGTTGGTTTTGCGCTTGCTTTGCCGCGACTTTCTTGATTGCTTCAAGACAGATTTGCTGCATTTTGTTGAGTTCTTCGTTCAAAATTTCTGGGGCGTGGAGCTTACGGTTTTCTCGAATGTCAGCAATCTTTTGTCTAACCGATTCGAGGATGGCGTTGATGTGTTCCTTTTCGGCATCTTCCATAAGGCTTCCGAATTGTGTGATGGCGTTTTCGGTGTCGGTACACAAAATGTCTGCTCGGGAAGCGTGTTCAAAATACTTTCTCAATTTGGCATCGTCCTCTTTGTATTTTGAGCTTTCAGCAACAATACGTGCAATTTCCTCCTCTGATAAACTGGTGTCAGCATGGACTTGAATCGAGGCGGTGTTCTTCTTATCGTGATATTCCAGTCCTTCTGGGTACGGAGTCATATCAGTAGCCGATACATTGATAATACCATCTGCATCGATAGAAAATGCAACCGATACTTGTGGAGTTCCCTTCGGACCAGGGGGGATTCCTGTAAGGTTGAATTTGCCAATACGTTTGTTATCCTTGACCAAAGTTCTTTCTCCTTGGAACACAGAAATCTGCACCCCAGTTTGATTATCAACAGCAGTGGAGAAAATCTGTTCCTTTTTAGCTGGAACGGGAGTGTTTCTTGAAATCAATGGACTGAAAATGCCTCCGTATGTTTCAATACCAAGAGAAAGGGGAGTGACATCCAATAAGACCACGTTCTTGATTTGGCCAGAAAGAATAGCTCCTTGAACAGCAGCACCAAGTGCAACAGCCTCATCGGGATTCACCGCATCACTTGGTTTTCTTCCAAATAAGTCTTCAACCAACTTCCGAACTCTAGGCATACGAGTCATCCCTCCAACCAAAATCACTTCGTCGATATCCTTAGGTTTCAATCCCGCATCTCTCATACATTTCTTGACGGGATCAACAGTCTTGTTGATCAAGTGTAATGTCATTTCGTCCAACTCGTCTTCGGTAATCTTCATATGGATGTGTTTGTCTTCAGTTATAAATGGCAAGTTAATTTCTGTTTCCTTGACATGAGAAAGCTCGATCTTACACTTTTCCGCCGCTTCTCTGACTCTTTGTACTGCGAGACGTTCGTTCGAGATATCCAATCCGGTTTTCGATTGGAAATCTTTCAAGATATAGTTCAATAATACAATGTCAAAGTCCTCACCTCCCAAATGGGTGTTACCATTTGTGGCCCTTACTTCAAAAACACCTTTCTCGATATCTAAAATGGAAATATCGAATGTTCCACCACCCAAATCAAACACTGCTACAATACCATCAGATTTCTTGTCCATTCCATAGGCTAACGCTGCTGCTGTGGGCTCATTTACAACTCTAACAATGTTCAACCCGGCTGCGGCACCGGAACTTTTCGTAGCTTGTCTTTGTGAATCGTTAAAGTACGCCGGAACCGTGACGACTGCGTGTTTTACAGGGTCTTTCAAGTGAGACTCGGCCACCAATTTCATCTTATTCAAGATCAATCCACTAATCTCAGACGGAGACTTGGCCTCGCCGTACGACGTCTTCAACCAGGCATCTCCATTGGAATGGGCAACAATTCTGTAAGGAACATTCTCAATGTCTCGCTGGACTTCGTTATCAAGGAACTTTCTCCCAATTAGTCTCTTGGTAGCAAAAAATGTATTCTGAGGATTGATAATTGCCTGTCTTTTTGCAGGTAATCCCACAAGAATATCGGCTGAATCGTTCTTGGGAACAAATCCCACGATAGAAGGAGTGGTTCTTCCCCCTTCTTCGTTCTCCAAAACCTTGGTTTCTCCATTTTCCACCACGGCCACCGCAGAATTGGTCGTCCCCAAATCGATACCCACAACGGTGTGATTGTATCTAACACCAGCACTGGTGATTCTCTTGACGGTGCTGAGTCTTGTCCGTCCAAGTGTTGTTCTCAACATCGTAATACTGTCAGTGATTCGTACCTACAACAAGATCACAATTCTACAATCGGATTTCTCTAGATGTATGGGATGTGTCCATGTACAGGAGGAAATGATGGAAGTTTTATACAAACGGAACAAACGTCATCGTGTCGATGTCAATGGCGCGGAAAAGCAAGAACCCTACTATGTCGTGGCGACATTTGTTGTAGACGTTTGTTAGGTGGTGAAATTGGGTATTCTTGTCTCCTGCAATGGCGGTGATGGATGTAGATTCGTAGACTTCGATGGTGTTGTTAGTGGTGTAGACGTAGTGGTATTCGTGTTCTTGGGACGTTGTGGAAGCCACAACAATTCCGTCGACATTGAACCGATGGTGGTGTACGATTGTTCCCGTGGGGAACTTTCCGGTTTTCGTTACTTCTTGGTGGTTGAATATCGACCCAAGTACTCTGGAGTAGAACGTGGTGATGTCCTGGGACGTGAGGGTGAACCGGGGGAACTGGAAGTGGCTCAAGGTGGTTTGGCTGTTGAAATATGTCGTCAACATCGTCGCCTTGGCGTCGTCTTTCTCTATCATCTTGTATATGGTTTTTAGATGGATGAAGTAGTTCAGTTTAGCCATGTACTTGTGGAACTGGGAGCAGTAGTTGAAATCGCGGTACCCTCCACGCAGCTCGTAGTTTAGAAACTTGGATATAAACTGGACGAATTCAAAATCGTCCCAGTTGCTGACTTTGACAATGGCAGAATCGGTCGCCATTCGTTCTTGTGCAAATAAGGTGGAAATCGACGGCACCTTTACATTCATAAAGGTTTCAATAATGTCTAGTGCAGTCAAAGGCAGCAAATATTGCGAGATTTTCTGTTCATCGTACCCAAAGTTTCCTCGCAAGAAGCTTACTACTTGTTTTGTCGTGAAAATTTCAATGGCGTACGGGTGTCTGGTGGTGTTTACCGGCCTAAGAAACAAATAGTAGTTTCTGAGTTTGATGAAGTTTTTGGTCAACTTAATGTCCAACCCACACGGGGTTCGGTTGATGTGAATTTTGAATTTTTTGAAAAAAGTATGGATTTCTTCAATTAGAATTGACATGATCAACATGGGATGGCCCTTGGCCATATTCGAGTATACTTGCAAAATGCTATAGTCTTCTAGGAAAAAGTCGTCAAAGTATCGTTCGAGGTCAACGTAGCTCTTGTCAATGCCAATGCACGAAAACTGGGCCAAGACCACCTTGGAAATCTTCAACACGAGCAAAACCATCGCCTTCTCGTTCTTGAAGTGTAGATGGTCGTTCGAAACATAAACCGTAGGCGACCTTCTATATTTTATGTAGTTTACGTAAATCTCGTGGTGCAACAAGTACCTTATTCTGGACAACTTGCCATGGCGATTTTGAATCAAGCTCGATAAATGCCGGTTGAAATAGTCCAACTGGAGCCACAAAGTCTCAAGCGAATGACAACACGCGGGCTGTGAGTAAATTTTCGAAATAAACTGAAACCCTAGCTTGTAGTTGCAGGCAAGAAGTAGGTTTGTCACTAGTGCCTCGCGAGATATATCAACAATGTGGGAAGAAACCGCAAGGTCTGGGGCCAAACCCGGCTGGATGTTGACCAAAATGGGAATGTACATCGGGTTTTCGAGCACCTGGTCCAACAAGACCGTGAAATTGGTATTTCCTCGAGGAGTATACCTGTTGATGAGGCCCCAGATCGTGGTGTGGAGACAGTTGAACCAAACACATTTCGCAAAGCTCGGAGGTAACGACGACTTGGGCGGCACGGGCTCGACAGGAATGCTATAACTGAACAACACGTGGCCCCAGTTGGCGGAAAATAGTCGGTTCCATATAGTTTCACACGTCAACTTGGATCGTAGTGTGCGGTTGGTGGATGATAACGAAAGGACATCATTTACCGACAAATTCCCGGTATCGACGACGAGTTCGAGGATATCGACAGGGAGGAGCTCGAATTTCATGGCTATATGGCGATATTACGGGACATCACTGGGATATTTGCTGGGGTTGGAAGAAGGCAGATATTTATATAGTGAATATCGCGATGAGAAAAATCCAGATTAAATAGTGATTTGTGTGGTGCTACGAATATGGGGAAACGGAGCAAAAACGGCCAGGGCGGCGCCAAGAGTAAACGGTCTAAGGTGGTAGGGATCATTGATCCCAACACAAGCGGAGTTTATGCCACATGCAATCGGGGCAAAGAGCAGCAGTGCCGCAAAGAGTTGATGAACTTGTTCTCAGAGAAGATCGAGACTTACTTTGATTTGAGCCACGCCGACGACGACGCAGACGGAAACGACGAGAATGGCGGTACGATGTCGATCGAAGACCAGATCCAAAAAGAGCTTGCTGATTTGAACCACGCCAAGTCGTCTTCTACCCAGCTCTTGACCCCGGTCGAGCTTGGATGTGAGTGTTTAGTGTTCATCAAGACCAGGAAACCGATTGTTCCCGAGACGTTGGTGGAACGCATCGTGGAAGAATGTTACAATACGTCGGTGAAAACCACGAGGTATACGCAAAAGTTGACTCCCATCACGTTTTCTGTGTCTCCCACGGTGGAGGAAATTAGAAAGCTAGCCAAGAGGGTGCTTGGGCCCCATTTCCACGCCAACGACCAGAAGCCGTACAAGTTTGCCATCCAGGTGTCGAGACGTAACTTCAACGTCATTCCCAAAGAGACCATCATCAAGACCATTGCCGAGTGTGTGGGCAGAGACCACGGCCACAAGGTGGATTTGAAGGAGTACGACAAATTGATCATGGTGGAATGCTACAAGAGCAATCTTGGGATGAGTGTGGTCAACAACTACCTCAAGTACGAGAAATACAATTTGCAGCAGATATTCGACAAGTCGGTTGATGAGGACAAGAGTGCTAACGAGAAGAAACGCGACGACAAAGTGCCACAACACGGCAGTAGAAACGATACTGCCAGCGAAGCGAAGGACGAGTCAGATGCAACCACCACCGGTGACAAAAGTGACGATGATTCCACGGCCACCACCGGTGACAAAAGTGAACCGGACGACCAGTCCACTTCAACCAAGGATTAGCTCGATACACAACGGCCCAGCTGGGCTACATGTCCACCTGGGACACACTACGCTTCAAGTCGGCACGACGGTGCATTATAGCTGTATATAGACATAACTCATGGGGGCATCAGCTCAAGAACTCACGGTAATTGACCACCAGCTTCCATGCTAGCCAGTCCGACTCCGTGTGGGGGATGAGGCCCATTTTGTACAATTTATAAACTCCTATAGACAAATTCAACAACTGACAGATGACAAACACGATTTTCGACAAGGTGATTTGCGATGCATTGGTGTCGGTTTGCACCGACGTGAATGTTCTACTGGTGTCTAGCACGATGGCCTTCAATGGGTTCCACAAAAGCATGAGGGTCATTGTCATGGGAATGATTTGGAGTGAGTTACCGGTCATGTACCCCATGATGACGTTCATTGGTACCAGTTTTGCTGGGGCTACTGCCAATTCCCATGCTTTTTTTGTCTTCAATTCATCGACGCTCGCCTGGTCGACCTTGGTAGCGGTCTTGGTCGACTTGGTAGAATGGTTGAACCCTGGGGGGTCCCGTACTGCTGCCTGGGGAGTTCTGATCTCAGGAGTGATCAACTCGCTGTAGTCCATGGTGGTGTTCAAGTGATGGTTCAAACTGGCTCGATTGTCGGTCTCGGCCGGTATACATGCTAATTACAAATTACCAGTTGAATCTCGTAGCACTAAAGAAGCAGGCAATTGTGGCGAGATACGGTACGGTAGGCAGTAGCACCAGGACGGGCACCGGGCAGCCCTTCGGCAAACGAGCCGGCGGATTGGAACTGGGGCCCAAGTTGGCGTATCACCACTACACGGTACCACGGTGCCCGCTGGGGCCGGCACCGCCGCCGTACACACTGGGGCTAGCACCACCACCGTACACGCTGCGGCCGGCGCCCCGCGCGGTACCACGCATTTTCTCGTCCCACTGCCAATCCGATCACAAGCGGTGTAGGTTCCTATCTTGTCTTGGTTGTTACGGGATTTCACAATACGGCTCTGGACATCGGATTGTTTGCATCATATACACCAGCCCCACTATGCGATCTGATAACCCTCTTAAACGGATCATTGGCCTTTCAGTGATTTTGTCCATGGGATTTCTCTTGGTAATTCTAGCAGGTATTAACGGGAACTGGTTTCCCATAATCGACGGCATCATCTTTGCCGTGGCCTATTTACCCATTGCAATCACATCACAGAGTTTTGCCTCTGATTACGACTTCAACTTCGACCCCCAGTCGTCGTCGTCGTCGATAAAGGAAGCAGCGCAATTTTTGTCCAGCTTCTTGGTGGTGTCGGCAATATATTTACCCATCATATTACACAATTCTCACTACTTGACTAAAACTGCCACGATACTTACAATCGTCGGCGGTTCGCTTATCTACGGTACTGTCTACACATTTGTAACCTACTTCGATGAAACGTCGGACGAGGTCGACGACTTGGGAGGGGGCGTCATATAACCCCGGTCTATAGATTATTGAGTACATACACAACTGTCACCACGGTCGATTCTTAAATAATTGCGCTGGTGGTTGCGGCACATGACGTTTGAATCGTGAAACAACACCACAATGTACACCAACCACTGACACCGTCGGGCATTGGTCCATGGGCCACGGCTTGTAGGCTGGTGCTGTCGGTCTCAGATACGTAAAACGCAAGGGTCTGTGTCTGGCCAAAAAAAACGGTTTCAGCAGTGCTGAAATTTACGCCGCTGCGTAACTCCCAGCACGATACTATCTTAAACATCTCGAATCTTTGTTCAATGCTACAACTCGTCCTGGCCGTTCATCATGGTTGCAAATGAAATGGCGTTAGCCGAAAAAGAGATAGTGGAAGACCATCAGCTCAAGGAGAAGATTGTCAACGAAGAGTTCAAAATATGGAAAAAAACCGTGCCGTTATTGTACGACACCATCAGGACCTGGGTGTTGGACTCCCCATCGTTGGCATTTACCTGGTTACCCCAGTACGAGTATTCGGAAGACAAAAACACCATTGCCGTCAAGTTCTTGATCGGTACAAACACTTCGTGCAAGAGTCAGAATTACTTGAAGTTGGCGTCGGTCGACGTTCCCTCGACGTTAGCACCAGATTTTTCCACCGTTCGTGCTAATGTAGAATCAATTCCCATCCCCACGTCCAATGCCGAATCGCCATGCAATTTCAACGTCATATCGACGTGGAAACAGCCTCGTGAAATCAACAAGATGAAATTGTCGCCAAATGCCGAAAATGTCATTGCCATGGACGGTGATGGGATTATCCACATGTTCAATTTGAAGAGCCAGGATCAAACCGATTACAAGTACCACAAATTGGAAGGAAGTACGATTGAATGGGTGAACGACTCGTCGTTTTTGTCTGGGGCAACCGATTCTCAGATTGCGTTGTGGGACATCACCAAACCATCAACACCAATCCATTTGTTCAAAACCCATGCCGGTCCCATAAACGACTTGTCGACAAACAAGATTCATTCTGATATTTTTGCGTCTGTTTCTGACGACTACACCACGCAATTTCATGATTTGAGAATGGCAGCCACCAATGCCAACCCGGCGATCAACTTCACCAATTCTCAAATCCAGAACGCCATTGTGTTCCATCCCGACGTGGACACGTTGTATGCTACCGGTGGTAAAGACAACGTTGTCAGCTTGTACGACATGAGAAAGTACTCGGTGCCAATCCGGGAATTCTACGGCCACAACGACACCGTGATCGGGTTGAAATGGGACAGCAACAACGATCCCTTCAACTTGATATCGTGGGGGTTGGACAAGCGGGTGATAACTTGGGATTTGAACCTTTTGAACGAGGAGTTCACCTACCCAGTTCCCGAAAACGAAACCTCCAAAAGAAGGTCGACCAACAAAGTTGACCCCTGCTTGAAATTTGTACATGCTGGCCATACAACAAGAATTAACGATACGGATATTCACCCCACGATCACCAATCTCTACGCTACTGTGGGAGACGACAACCTTGTTGAAGTGTGGAAGCCGAAGACGTTGGCTACAGAAGAAGAGTCCGAATCTGAAGAGTCGGCAAAGGAAGAGCCATCCAAAGAAGAATCCAAAGACGAAGACGTTGAGATGAAGCTGTAATCCGGTAGTATTGTAGATTACGTTAATAAAATTTTGTGTCATAGAAATGCCTACTTTACCAGTCGCGTTGTAGAGGGAAATTTCCAAAGTTGGAAATCACCACTTTTCATCCCAGTATAAATGACGGTGGACTTGGTGTGGAAAGCGATCCCCATCACTCCCTGTGAAGTGTGTTTGGCCAAAGTGCTTCGATGTGGACAAACGTTCAGATGGCACAACATAAACGATGTATGGACGTTTGGCCATCATGACCGGATCATCTTGTTGAAGCAAGACGAGCAGAACATTCATTACTCCCAGATCATGGCGTGTGGCTCTGATGACAACTATAGTCAAGTTAGTGGCGAAACCCTCCAGTTTATCAACGATTATTTCAATCTTTCCATCAACCTCAATAGTCTCTATACCCATTGGAGCTCCCAGCACAAGACGTATATGAAGATGACGAAATATTCACCGTTTGACGAATTTAAGGGCATTCGTATCTTGAGACAGGATCCGTGGGAATGTCTGATTTCGTTCATATGTTCGTCCAATAATAATGTCAAACGGATCTCCAAGATGTGTGATAACTTGACCAAGGAGTTTGGGAACTATATAAACGAGTACCAGGGAATGAAGTACTACTCGTTTCCTTCACCGGAACAGCTAGCCGGTGACGACGTCGAGTCGAAATTGCGACAGTTAGGATTTGGTTACAGAGCCAAGTACATCTATCAAACGGCATGCAAGATGACGAACGGCGAACTATCGTTAGACCGGTTGAACAAGTTACGTGATGACGACTACGAAACGGCCCACGAGTACTTGCTACAATTATCAGGCGTTGGTCCCAAAGTGGCAGATTGCATCTGTTTGATGGCCCTTGATAAGCACGATATTGTCCCTGTAGACACCCATGTGTACCAGATTGCAATTAGAGACTACAAATACAAGGGGAAGAGAGATTTGAAGACACTAAACAAACAGGTGTATCATGGGATCAGAGCCCACTTCAAGGAGATCTTTGGAGACTATGCTGGATGGGCCCAGTCGGTGCTATTTGCGTCAGACTTGGCTGATCTTAACAACGGGATAAACAAAAAAATTGGCCAAGCTATTAAGCTGGAAGAATCTACATGATCTAGTTGGACGACAGATGTTCTTGTTGGCCACGCTTGTATGGTTGTGGCCGAATTTTCCTGGGATCTCGATGGATGGTGGCTCGAAAAAGGGTGATTTCTGGGTATCTAGCGGTTTTCAGCCGGAGTTTTGGAATTAAATTGATTAATGTCCTGAAATAGGTGATTTGTACGTAAATAGACATGTAATATCGTAATTTATCGCACAAACGTGGTGTAAATGGGCCTGGTCGAATGGTGTAATTTTTCGCAGCCAAACTTGTATAGTAGAAAAAAGTTGAAAATGCGATGAGATGAGGTTTAAAATTATTGGAAATTCGTTTCTTGAATCCAACTGATTAATTTACCATCTTACTTCAGTATGTCTGACGATATTACTGTGGATTTGGATTACAGCATCAAATTGTACGAAACATATCATGAAACTCTTGAGATTACCCGACCAATTTCTCAGTTTACATTTGATGTTTCCAAATCAGTAGAGGACAATCTTGACGCATTGGCATTATTCTCGTTAGATCCTGTTGCTACATTACCGTGCTATTACAGTTATAATTCTATCTTTCTTGACGTTGTTGCAAGGTGGGTTTGCAAATATCAAGTTTTCGAGAATTCTTTGCATTTGGGAAATGCCATTTCGGGCTCCCACATTTTGGCTGCATTGGGAAGATTAGTGGGAATCTCTCAACCTTGTTTGAATCTCATTGAATACTATATCTCCAGAATCAACTTCTTTGATTTAATCAAACAAAACTTGACCCAAATTTCGCATTTAGAACTCCAGAAAGTTTTATTGACATTTTATAGATTATCAAGATTTGACTGCCCCAGATTCAAACAGTTGATTGCACCAGAGGTCTTATATGATATCATTAACTTGCCCCATTCTGATTTTTCCATCTGTAAATACTTATCAATTCAAATCTTGTCCCATTTCCTTGATGCCTCAGAATTCAACTCCATGAAAATCGTACAGACCCATCTTGGAGAAGAAGCAAATGAACTATATGGATCATACGAAACTGATTCAAAGGTTAACTACAAGTTTTTGTTGCTTTTAGAAGCCAAAAGATTATCGAACTTTTCAAAGTTACCAACATCCATCCCACATACTCCATCTAATAGCGTTGTCATTGAGTCATCGAATTTGTGTCCTCTTGTCACATCAATTTGCGGTATTTTAATTCCTCATATTATTACGAGCGATGTTCCATCTTCATCAGCAGAAAGCTTACAAGCTTCCACATTTGTTGCAACACCTAACTCCATTTCAGTGTTGCAAGAGTTAGCACGTTGTATTCAAAATAATCACCCAGTCATGTTGTATGGTCAAGCAGGTGCTGGGAAAACCTTTTTGATAAACCAGTTAGCAAAGTACATGGCATATGAGGACTCAATTGTTAAGATACATTTGGGTGAGCAAACCGATTCCAAGCTTCTATTGGGTACCTATACATCTGGGGAGCAACCCGGTACTTTCAAATGGAGATCAGGTGTTTTGACCACCGCAGTACAAGAAGGTAAGTGGGTTGTTATAGAAGATATTGACAGAGCTCCTACGGAAGTGTTATCTGTTCTTTTAACTTTATTGGAGAAACGTGAGTTAAGTATACCGTCAAGGGGTGAAGTTGTCAAAGCAAAGAACGGGTTTCAGTTAATATCAACTGTGCGTATTTCTAACGATACTCAAACAGTTCCAGATCTTATTGGTTCGAGACTTTGGAAGTTGTGTAAAGTTGATGTCCCAAGCAATGCTGATTTGAAGAATATCTTGGTGAAAAACTTTCCGTTATTGAAAAAGTTGATCAATTCATTTATTAAGTGTTATGAAGAAATTGTACGGATTTACTCGTTAAGCTCATTCATCTCCCTCAATAATGGTTCTCACCCTAGAGTTATTTCATTCAGAGACTTAATGAAGTTTTGCTCAAGATGTAACAGAATGTTTCAAAATGAAGGGATCACATCGTCCGAGCAATTGTTGGATTCTGCTATCTATGACAACATCTTTGCCGAAGCGGTGGATTGCTTTGGAAGTGCATTAACCGAATATGCTGCTTTAACTCCCCTTATTAACGTTATTGGTTCATCATTGGAAATCCCAACCTCAAGAGTTGAACTATTTTTGTCCAAAAATGTTCCAGCATTCTTCAATGATGACGACAGCTTGAAAATTGGTAGAGCAAAACTTACGAAGTCCTCAGTGGACAAAGCATTATATAGAGCTTCGAAGAATTCATCATTTGCTAGAACCAACCATTCGTTAAAGTTAATGGAACAAATTGGAGTTTCCGTTCAAATGGTTGAACCAGTTTTATTAGTTGGTGAAACCGGTACTGGTAAAACTACGGTGGTGCAACAAGTTGCAAAGTTGTTGAACAAGAAGATTACTGTTATTAATGTCTCGCAACAAACTGAAGTCAGTGATTTGCTCGGTGGTTATAAACCAGTCAATACAAAGTTAGTTGCAATTCCAATTCAAGAAGTTTTTGAAAATTTGTTCATTGCTACTTTTTCAAAGAAGAAAAACGAAAAGTTTTCTCAAATCTTATCTAAATGCTTCAACAAGAGTCAATGGAAAAATGTCATCAAGTTATGGAATGAAGCATTTAGAATGGCGAAAGAATTGTTGACGAAACAAGATCCAGATTCTGACGAAGAAGGCGCACCAAAGAAGAAAAGAAAGTTGAAGTCTCATGAAAAAACAATTTTGCTCGACAAGTGGGTAGAACTTGAAGCACAAATTAAAGACTTTGAGGTTCATGCTGTTTCTCTAGAAAACTCTTTTGTGTTTAATTTTGTCGAAGGTTCTTTAGTAAAGGCTGTACGTGATGGTGAGTGGTTGTTACTTGATGAAATTAATTTGGCATCGTCTGATACTTTGGAAAGTATTGCTGATTTGTTGACATCAACAATTAACGAAAGATCAATTTTGTTGACTGAGAGAGGTGATATTGAATCAATCAAAGCTCATCCTGACTTCAGAATATTTGGATGTATGAATCCTTCCACAGATGTAGGGAAAAGGGATTTACCCTTGAGTATACGATCTAGATTCAGCGAAATCTATGTTCATTCCCCAGATAGAGACATGCATGATTTACTTATGATTGTTGACAAATACATTGGAAGATTTGCTGTTGGTGATGATTGGGTTGTGAATGATGTTGCTCAACTTTATTTGGAAGCAAAGAGGCTTTCTGAATCGAACAAGATTGTTGATGGTGCTAATCAAAGACCCCACTTCAGTATCCGTACGTTGACACGAACATTGACTTACGTCTGTGATATTGTTTCAATTTATGGATTAAGAAGGTCGTTGTACGAAGGGTTTTGTATGGCATTTTTAACATTATTGGACTTGAAGTCAGAGGCTCTTTTGAAACCTATTATCGAACAACATACATTTCGCAAATTGAAAAATGCAAAGTCAGTCATGAGTCAATGTCCACCCTTGCCAGCTAATGATTCTGAAAACTACGTCCAATTCCGTCACTATTGGATGAAGAGAGGAAAACAAGAAATTGTTCCACAGCCAAATTATATTATCACACCATTTGTCGAACACAACTTGCTCAACTTGGTCCGAGCAACATCGGGTAGAAGATTCCCAGTTTTGGTTCAAGGTCCAACATCTGCTGGTAAAACGTCAATGATTCATTATTTAGCTAACATTACTGGTCATAAATTTGTTCGTATCAATAATCATGAACATACAGATTTACAGGAATACTTAGGTACTTATATTTCCGATTCCACTGGTAAACTTACATTTCAAGAAGGTGTTTTGGTGAAAGCATTACGGGAAGGTCATTGGATCGTTTTGGATGAATTGAATCTTGCACCTACTGATGTTTTGGAGGCATTGAATCGTTTACTTGATGACAATAGAGAATTGTTTATTCCAGAAACTCAAGAGGTAGTACGTCCCCATCCAGATTTTATGTTGTTTGCAACCCAAAATCCACCAGGTATTTATGGTGGTAGAAAAATTTTATCGAGAGCTTTCCGTAATAGATTTTTAGAACTTCATTTCGATGATATTCCACAAGATGAACTTGAAATTATTTTAAAAGAAAGATGCAAAATTGCTCCAACATATGGGAAGAAAATTGTCGAAGTTTACAAAGAATTATCTGTACAGCGTCAATCTACTAGACTTTTTGAACAAAAGAATTCCTTTGCTACATTGAGAGATTTATTCAGATGGGCATTACGTGATGCTGTTGGGTATGAAGAATTGGCAGCTAATGGGTACATGCTTTTGGCAGAGAGAGTTAGAAAAGATGATGAAAAGATGATTGTCAAACAAGCCATTGAAAAAGTAATGAAAGTGAAGTTGGATATGGACTCCTACTACGAAAAGTTGGAAGATAAAGCAATTATGAATCTTGACTCAAATATCGTTTGGACCAAGGCCATGAGAAGATTGGCCGTTTTGGTATCCACATCTATCAAATACAATGAACCTCTTTTATTGGTAGGTGAAACTGGTTGTGGTAAAACTACTGTTTGCCAAATCATCGCACAATATTTGCAAAAAGAGTTAATCATTGTTAACGCTCATCAAAACACTGAAACTGGTGATCTTCTTGGGGCACAAAGACCGGTACGTAATAGATATGAGGTCCAAAGCCGATTGATGAACAACTTAAACATCTTTTTTGACTCCATCAATTCTAGTGTTCCAGTTGAGAATTACAAACTAGAGGAACTATTAAAAATGTTTGATAATGTCGAATCTTACGAGGGTGCAAATCCTGAAATTATTCAAGCTATCAATGACGATAGAAAAATCAGTTCGCTTATTTTTGAATGGAATGATGGTCCATTAATCCATGCTATGAAAACTGGTAACTTTTTCTTGTTAGATGAAATTTCACTTGCTGATGATTCAGTTTTGGAACGTTTGAATTCGGTTTTAGAACCAGAAAGAAGCTTACTTTTGGCAGAAAAAGGAACTGATGATGCATTCATAACAGCAGAACAATCATTTGAGTTTTTAGCAACAATGAACCCAGGTGGCGATTATGGTAAAAAGGAATTGTCCCCTGCTTTGAGAAATCGTTTCACTGAAGTTTGGGTACCATCAATGGAAGACTTCAATGACGTTAGAGAAATC
>ERZ778017.1779-NODE-1779-length-19772-cov-4.476543_pt1 | contig 19772 bp, 20 predicted proteins | sample MGYA00375747_ERZ778017 | MGnify/ENA primary metagenome ERZ778017 (study PRJEB29350, sample SAMN05509838) | bioreactor metagenome | biome: bioreactor; material: wastewater | place: South Africa: University of Cape Town | collected 2014-03-17 ...
TGAAGCCTGCAAAGACGGTTGCGGCTGAATAAGTACCCGCCATCACTGCGGAACGCGCTTTTGGGGATGGCGATGCCGTCCCCTTTTGCTTTTTCGTCGACGGCCTCATATCACTTTTCGCCACACCTGTTCCCTTAACTGTCCATCATGCAAACCGCTCGCCTTCGCCTCAGATCCGTCGTCGACGGCGACGCCTCCCGCATCGCAGTGCTTGCGGGCGATTGGGATGTCGCGAGCATGACCGGACGCATTCCGTACCCCTATTCCGATGTCGCCGCGCTGCAGTGGATCAACGGCGTTGAAGAGAACGAAAAGGTATTCGGCATCGAACACAACGCAGAACTGATCGGCATTTGTGGTTTCACGGCCGAGCCGAACGGCAACGCGGAACTCGGTTACTGGGTCGGCAAACCGTACTGGGGCCGGGGCTTCGCCACCGAAGCCGCCCGCACTGTCATGGACTATGGCTTCCGCAAAGCGGGTATTCGCCGCTTCGTGTGCAAACATCTGACGGGCAACCCGGCATCGGCGCGGGTTATTCAAAAGCTCGGGTTCCGCTACGTCGGAGAATCGACGGGATGGTGCGAAGCGCAGCAGTGCGAGCTTCCGGCGCTCACCTACGAACGCCGGCGGCCCTGGACGATGACCATTCGGGCGCTCGCATCATGAAGTTCCTCGATCAGGCGAAGATCTACATAAAGTCCGGCGCGGGCGGGAACGGTTGCATCGCTTTCCGGCGCGAGAAGTTCATCGAATTCGGAGGACCGAACGGCGGCGACGGCGGCAAGGGCGGCGACGTCTGGGTCGAGTGCGTGCAGAATCTCAATACGCTGATCGACTACCGGTATCAGCAACACTTTTCGGCGGAAAACGGCCGGCCTGGCATGGGTCAGAACCGCGCCGGGCCGAACGGCCGCGACTGCATCATTAAAGTGCCGCCGGGAACTCAGGTCTTCGCCGAAGACGGCGAGACGCTGCTTGCCGATCTGACGGCCCCCGGAGAGCGTGTGATGCTTGCCAGGGGCGGAAATGGCGGCTTCGGCAACGCCCACTTCAAGAGTTCAACAAATCAGGCTCCGCGCCATGCCAATCCGGGTCAGCCGGCCGAAGAGCTGACGATCTGGCTAAGATTGAAACTCATCGCCGACGCTGGTCTGGTTGGACTGCCGAATGCCGGTAAGTCGACGTTTCTCGCAACCGTAAGTGCGGCGAAACCCAAGATCGCCGATTACCCGTTCACGACGCTGCATCCCAATCTCGGCGTCGTGCGCGCCGGGAACGTCGATTTCGTGCTCGCGGACATTCCAGGCTTGATCGAAGGCGCGAACGAAGGCGCCGGACTTGGAGACCGCTTTCTCGGACATATCGAACGCTGCCGCGTTTTGCTCCACCTCGTCGATGCCACTTCGGCCGACGTCGGGGCGGACTACAAGACCGTGCGCCGCGAACTCAAAGCTTACGGCAACGACATCGATAAGAAGAAGGAAATCGTCGCGTTATCGAAGATTGACGCGCTCGATGATGCAACGCTCGCGGAGCGCCGCGAGATTTTGAAGAAAGCGGCCCGCAAGACGCCGCTGCTCCTCTCGGCCGTCTCCGGAGCTGGCATAAAAGACGCGCTCTTCGCTTTGGTGCGGGAGATCTCCCGCAGCGGCTCCGCAGACGAGGATGCTGAGGGCAGCGAGAGCGGGCACTGGGAGCCCTGAAGCTGAACTTGTCTCCGCTTACTTGCGGTGCGCGCGCAACTCGCGCACAATCCTGTCCCGGTCTTTCCGATCCGCTGGCCCATCCTGGACAAGAGCACACATGGTTCACTCCACGCGAACGCCTGCCTGGTCCTGGTCTCTGCCACTCATGGGTTTGCTGCTATTCGCTGGCGCCAGCACGACCGGCTTCGGTGAGAACTTCGCTTCGGATCCCCTGAGCCTTGCGATCGCAGTTGCGGTGGTTCCGCTTCTCATCGCTGCCGTTTTTGCGGCGGTCTATCACGCCGACGAGGCCGCGAACGTTACCGGTGAGCCGGTCGGCACGCTTATTCTGACGATCGCGGTAACGGTGATCGAGCTGGCGCTTATTGTAGCTCTCATGCTGACGGGGAAGGCCACCGCGACGCTGGTGCGCGACACGGTCTTCTCGGTCGTCATGATCATCACGACCGGACTCGTCGGCCTTTGCATTCTGGTCGGCGGCCTCCGCTATCGTGAGCAGACGTTCGACGTGACGTCGGCGAAAATCTATCTCGCCATGCTGATCGTTTTGACGACGTTATCGATTATTTTGCCCAATTACACGAGCTCGGCCCCAGTACGGCTATACTCGACAAGCCAGCTTGCCTTTATCAGCATGGCAATTATCGCTCTCTACGGGGTGTTTCTATTCACTCAGACCGTTCGGCATCGTGATTACTTTACCGGCGTCCGGCACGGTTCCGATACGCACGAGACGGGGCAGCGCAGGATCCTCTTCTCAATCTTCTTTCTCTGCGTTGCCCTTGCGGCGGTTGTCCTTCTCGCCAAGCTGTTCGCGATAGAAATTAACGCGGGCATTGCTGCGATAGGTGCACCGCCGAGCGTTAGCGGCGTCATCATCGCCCTCATCGTCCTTATGCCGGAATCGATTTCGGCGGTTAAGGCGGCGAGCCGAGACGATCTCCAGCGAAGCCTTAATCTCGCATTGGGATCGTCGCTGGCGACCATCGGCCTGACGATCCCGGCAATAGCAGCGGCCAACATATTTCTTCAAAAGCCCCTCGTGCTGGGGCTTGAGCCGCGCGACACCAGTTTGCTGATGATGACGCTGGCTGCCAGCATCCTGACGTTCGGGACCGGGCGGACGAATGTGCTTTTCGGCTTTCTCCATCTCGTGATTTTTGGGACTTTTTTGTTTCTGGCCTTTGTGCCCTAACCAAAGCCCAGGCCGACAATAGGTAAAAATCAAGATGTCTGGCTGATATGCTGGCGCACCTCTTGCCGGAATGCGTGCATTTGCAGATAAGCACGTCATGAATCGCTGCTTCGAGCCCTTAGCTCGATTTTCAAACCGAGATGCAAATGGTCCGCACCTCCGCGCCCGATACGACGATTGCGACCGCGCGCCCTGAATGGGCCAAAGCGCGACGCATCGTCGTGAAGATCGGTTCGGCGCTTCTGACGGATCAGAAGTCGGGCCGCATCAAGTCGGATTGGCTCAATTCATTCATGGACGACGTCGCCGAGCTCGCCAAGGCCGGCAAGGAAATTGTGCTCGTTTCTTCTGGTTCGATCGCATTGGGGCGGCACGCCTTGAAGTTGCCGAAGGGACCGCTCGCACTTGAACAGAGTCAGGCTGCGGCATCGGTTGGCCAGATCAGCCTGGCGCACGCCTATCAGGACCTCGCCGCGGCGCGCGGACTGACTGCTGCACAGATTCTCTTGACGCTCGGCGATACTGAAGAACGGCGGCGCTATCTCAACGCGCGCAACACGATCGAAGTTCTGCTGGCGCTCAAGGCTATTCCCGTCGTCAACGAGAACGATACCGTCGCAACAGCGGAAATCCGCTACGGCGACAACGATCGCCTGTCGGCGCGCGTTGCATCGATGGTTTCGGCGGATTGCCTCGTGCTGCTCTCTGATGTCGACGGCCTTTATACCGCGCCGCCCGCCAATAACAGCGAAGCCAGGCATATTCCGCTCGTGACCGAAATCACACCCGAGATCGAGGCGATGGCCGGAGACGCGGGGACCGAGCTTTCGAAAGGCGGCATGAAGACGAAAATCGAGGCAGCCAAGATCGCGCTCGCCTCGGGCAGCGATATGGTCATCACCACCGGCAAGATCCTGCATCCGCTGCGCGCTATATCCCAAGGCGCGCGGGTAACGTGGTTTATCGCCAAATCCGACCCGGTCACGGCCAAGAAGCGCTGGATCTCGGGCCGGCTCGTCCCGAACGGTCAGGTTTTTCTCGATGCCGGCGCGGAAAAGGCTTTGGCGACGGGAAAGAGCCTGCTTCCAGCCGGGGTTACCCGAGTTGAAGGCTCGTTCGATCGCGGCGATGCCGTCATCATACGTGCGGCAGACGGGCGCGAGCTTGGCCGCGGCCTTATCGCCTATGCGGCGGACGATGCGCGTCGTATCATAGGCAAGCACTCGAGCGAGATCGCCGCGATCCTTGGATTTGAAGGCCGCGATACGCTGATCCATCGGGATGATATGGCGCTGACGAGGAAATAACGATGAACAGACCGGAGCGCATCGACAACAACGAAACGGCCGCGCTGATGCGCGGCATTGGCGAAGCTGCGAAGGCGGCCAGCCGCCGGCTCGCGATCGCATCGGCGGACGATAAGAACGCGGCACTTCTTGCGGCTGCAAAGGCACTCAGAGCCGCTACGCCGCAAATTCTCGCTGCCAACACCAAGGATGTAGAAGCAGCCAAAGCCGCGGGCCGTCCGGCATCATTCGTCGACCGGCTGCTTCTCGATGAAAAGCGCATCAACGGCATTGCCGTCGGGCTTGAGGAGATCGCTGCGCTGGCCGATCCCGTCGGGACCGTCCTCGCAGAGTGGACGCGCCCCAATGGCCTCAAGTTTCAGCGTGTGCGCGTGCCGCTCGGAACAATCGGAATCATATACGAGAGCCGTCCGAACGTGACGGCGGACGCTGGCGCACTTGCACTCAAGGCCGGCAATGCGGCGATCCTTCGCGGCGGTTCGGAGAGTCATCATTCGAGCGTTGCTGTCCATGCGTGCCTCGTCGAAGGACTGCGGGCAGCGGGCTTGCCGGAAACCGCCATTCAACTCGTTCCGACGACTGATCGCGAAGCTGTCGGAGCGATGCTGCGCGGACTGGACGGCGCCGTCGATGTTATCGTACCGCGCGGCGGCAAGGGTCTCGTGCAGCGCGTTCAGGAGGAGGCGCGCGTTCCTGTATTCGCGCACCTCGAAGGCATTTGCCACACCTACGTCGATCAGGGCGCGGATATGAAGATCGCCGTTCCGATCGTCGTCAACGCCAAGATGCGCCGTACCGGCATTTGCGGCGCGACTGAGTGCTTGCTCGTCGATAAGAACGCCAGCAGCGACATGTTAAGCCCGCTGGTGAAGGCGTTGCTGGACGACGGCTGCGAAGTGCGTGGCGATGAGGCGACGCAAAAAGTCGATCCGCGCGTCAAGGCCGCCACTGCCGACGACTACGGCAAGGAGTTCCTCGAACCGATCATTGCGGTGAAGACGGTCGATGGTGTCGACGGAGCAATCGATCATATCGCACGCTTTGGATCGCAGCATACCGACGCGATCATCACGGATTGCGAGGCAACGGCAGAACGGTTCTTGAACCGCGTCGATTCCGCCATTGTGCTGGTCAACGCCTCGACGCAATTCGCAGACGGCGGCGAGTTCGGGTTCGGCGGCGAGATCGGCATCGCGACCGGCAAGATGCACGCGCGGGGTCCGGTTGGCGTCGAGCAGTTGACGAGCTTCAAGTACAAGGTGCGCGGCACCGGTCAGATCAGGCCGAAGTGAGCGCGACGGATGAGGCACGTCTGATTTGACGCGAAGAGTTCCGTTGCAAAGCTTTGGTTCGCTTCGCGTCCGCACGCCGTTGTGCCTCCCGGGCCAACGCGTCGGCATCATGGGCGGCTCGTTCAATCCGCCGCACGCCGGACATCAGATTGCGGCTGAAGCCGCCATGAAGCGGCTTGGCCTCGATCAGATCTGGTGGCTGATTACGCCAGGCAACCCGCTCAAATCCCAAAATGGGCTATCTTCACTGGGCGGGCGGGTGGAACTCGTGCGTCCGTTCGCTCGCGGCCCGAGAATGAAGATCACGGCATTCGAGCGCGAACTCGGTACCGGCTATACGGCAGCGACGCTGGCATTCCTGAAGCGGCGGCACCCGGGCGTGCGCTTCGTCTGGATCATGGGCGCTGACAATCTCGCGTCGTTCGATCGCTGGCAGCACTGGCGCCGCATCGCGGATCTCATGCCCATCGCGGTCGTCGACCGGCCAGGCTGGCGCCTGCCGGGGCTATCTTCGAGAGCCGCACTCGCCCTCTCACGCTGGCGCCTGCCCGAGTCGGATGCCCGCTCTCTCGCCGACCGCGCGCCGCCTGCCTGGACCCTGCTGACGATCCGGCTTTCGGACCTTTCATCGACCGCATTACGCACTAGCACCGCGCCGAAGTTGACCAAGCTGGCCGTAACAAGTTGAATTTTATGACGTTTCCACGACGACTTGCGTCCCGATTTTTGTTTGCGGGCCGCCTCAACGCCGTCTAGTATGTCGTCAGTCTGGAATTGGCCGGACCGTCTGACATGCGGGACCAACCAGCAAAGGATGCTTACCGCTTGATCCGAACCACAACCGAGGCCGCCCGCAAGGGCTCCTCTATGGCCCAATCCGCCGCCAAGGCGCCGGACTCGGCAGCGCTCCTCGACGATGTCGTCAGATGGCTCGACGACTCAAAGGCTGAGGAGATCGTTTCTATCCCCCTTCAAGGAAAATCCGCTCTTGGCGATTTCATGGTCGTCGCATCCGGCCGTAATGACCGGCACGTGGCCGCCATTGCCGAGCAGCTGCGCGAAAAGCTGAAAGCGCGCGGTGAAGCTCGCGTCAGGGTCGAGGGTCTCAATGCTTGCGACTGGGTGTTGATCGACACGGGCGACATCATCGTCCATGTGTTCCGGCCCGAGGTTCGTGAGTTCTATAACCTTGAGAAGATGTGGCAGGCGGAAATTCCGCCCGACGCTTCACGCGGCGACAGCTCGCAGCACTGACACAGGTGCGACTCGCCAAGCTTTTGAAATCGGACGCGGCCGATCGCCTTTGGCCGTGAAGCGTTTGACTGATGCGCATCGCGATCTCGGCGATCGGTAAGCTGAAGGATGTGGAGGAACGCGCCATCGTCGCGCGTTATGCCAAGCGCTTTGACGGCGCGGGCAAATCGCTGGGCCTCGGGCCCATCGACATCCGCGAACTTCCGGAAAGTCGTGCCGCGGATGCGGGCGAGCGCAAGCGCGATGAAGCCGCGCGGCTCATCAAGGATATCGGCGCAGGCGATACGGTCGTTGCGCTGGAACCGACGGGCAAATCGCTCACCAGCGAAGCTTTCGCGAATTTCATTCGTGTCGCGCGCGATGGCGGATCCAAGTCGTGCATTTTTCTTATTGGAGGACCGGATGGTCACGGCGAGTCCGCGCTGTCCAGTGCGTCGCTAAAGCTATCTCTTGGTATGCTGACCCTGCCGCACGGCCTTGCGCGCGTCGTAGCGATCGAGCAGCTTTATCGCGCCGCCACCATTCTGTCGGGGCACCCGTATCACAGAGCGTGACATCCGATGGCGAGTGAGGTTGTAAGCAGCAAGAAGCAAACAGAGATTGGCAGCCTGGCCAAATACAGCTTTCCACCCATAGTTACAGCAGAGGCGCGGATACTGATCCTTGGCACCTTGCCGGGAGAAAAGTCGCTACAGCTCCAGCAATATTACGGCCATCCTCAAAATCATTTCTGGCGCTTGCTCGCGGCGATATTCAACGAGCCCCCGCCTGCAGACTATGCCGAGCGCGTAAATCTTCTGAAGAGAAATCATTGCGCGCTGTGGGATGTTCTCGAAAGCGCCGAACGGGTTGGCAGCTCGGATGCCGCCATTCGCAATCCCACGGCGAATCCGTTCGCAAAATTCTTTTCCGATTACCCTGGTATCAAGACGATCGCCTTTAACGGACAAAAGGCGCGCGCACTCTTTCGCCGCTATGTCGTGAAGTCGGGACATGTGTCGGAGCAGGATTTCATGATGATCGATCTGCCGTCATCGAGCCCGCTCTATACAAAATCGCTCGAAGAAAAACTCGCGGTCTGGAAGGCGAAACTCACTGGCATTTAGAAACGCCGAGCAAAATAATCGATGCCGAACTGCGGCAGGAGGCGACGCATGATGGCGGCGAGGTATGTCGGCGTCGTCACATAGTAGTGCCGGCGCGGGCGCGCGCTTTCGACGGCATGAATGAGGCGCTTACTCACGGCTTCCGGCTCAAGTTTGAAGGACATCTGGCCGCCGGCCTTCATGCTCTCCAGTCGCTCCCGGTAAATATCGCTATGCGGCGAATTCTCGATGTCGATCGTCGTCAAAAGCCGTTCGATCGAGTGCTCGACGAAACGCGACCGGATGGGTCCCGGTTCTATGAGAGAAACGCTGATGCCCGATCCTTCAAGCTCGAGTCGCAGCGAGGCCGTCAAAGCTTCGAGCGCGAATTTCGAGGCGCAATAAGCACCGCGATACGGCGCGACCAGAAGCCCAAGCACGGACGAACAGTTGACGATGCGCCCGCCGCCGTTCTTGCGCATCGCCGGGATGAGACGACGCGTGAGGTCGTGCGTGCCTATTAGGTTCACTTCGAGCTGTTGGCGCAGGAGCGCTGGTGTGAGATCCTCGACAGCGCCGGGCTGGCCGAAGGCCGCATTGTTGAACAATGCGTCGAGGCGGCCTCGCGTCAGTTCGAGCGCCCGGATTGCGCACGTCGCGATCGACTGCGGATCAGCCAGCTCGAGATGCAGAGCTTCCACGCCTTCGTAGTTCGTCAGGCGTGCTAGGTCATCGGGCTTGCGGGCCGTGGCGATGACCCGCCAGCCGCGCTGCTTCATCGTCCGGGCCGCATCAAGGCCGATGCCGGATGAGCATCCAGTGATGAGAATCGAGCGTGCCATCGCGGCCCCGGAATCGTGATCAACGCGAACGCGTTGTTACGGTTTCGTGTATATGCTCACGGCCATCACTGCAAACGTGCAAAATTTCGCGCTACGACTCGAGAGACATTTGCTGCGGCCTCCCGTCTTGAATTTCACCTGGACAGCCATCGCCGTCGGCGAGCGGCCGCGCCGTAAACGCCAAGGCCAGCCCCCGTCAGGCGGCTGGTCTCGCGCGTGTCATGCCTTGGGCTCTTAATTGGACACGAGGTCCCTTCGATCAATTCGCTCCTTCGAGCAGGCGACGGGCGATAACCTGCGCCTGGATCTCAGCAGCACCTTCGAAGATGTTCAATATGCGTGCGTCGCAAAGCACGCGACTGACCGGATATTCGAGCGCGAAGCCGTTGCCGCCGTGGATTTGCAACGCATTGTCGGCGTTGGCCCAGGCGACGCGCGCACCTAAAAGTTTCGCCATGCCAGCTTCGAGATCGCAGCGGCGTCCCGCATCTTTCTGGCGCGCCGAGAAGTAGGTCAACTGGCGCGCGATCATCGTCTCGACCGCCATCATCACGATTTTGTTGCGTATGCGCGGGAAAGAATAGATCGGCTTGCCGAACTGCGAGCGCTCAAGCGCGTACTTGAGCCCCAGGTCCATCGCGCACTGCGCAACGCCGACTGCGCGAGCGGCGGTCTGAATGCGCGCGCCCTCGAACGTGTTCATCAGCTGTTTGAAGCCCTGGCCCTCGACGCCGCCCAGAAGATTTTCGGCAGGCACTTCGAAATTATCGAAGGAGATGTCGTATTCCTTCATGCCGCGATAACCGAGAACCTCGATCTCGCCGCCCGTCATGCCGTCCGCAGGGAAAGGGTTTTCATCGCTGCCGCGCGGCTTCTCGGCGAGAAACATCGACAGGCCCTTGTAGCCCGGTTCGTTCGGATTTGTGCGGGTGAGCACCGTCATGATGTCGGCGCGCACCGGATGCGTGATCCAGGTCTTCTGGCCGGTGATCTTGTAAACGTCGCCATCCTTCACGGCGCGCGTTTTGAGAGAGGCCAAGTCCGAGCCCGTGTTGGGTTCGGTGAAGACAGCCGTCGGCAGCATTTCTCCCGACGCGATCTTCGGAAGATATTTTTCTTTCTGTTCGGGCGTGCCGTTGTGAAGGATCAGTTCACCGGCGATTTCGGCGCGGGTGCCGAGCGAGCCGACGCCGATGTAGCCGCGCGACAGTTCTTCGGAGGCGACGCACATCGATTCCTTGCCGAGCGCCATGCCGCCGAATTCTTCCGGCAGCGCCAAGCCGAAGACGCCAAGCTCAGCGAGCTTCGCGATCACTTCGAGCGGAATATATTCGTTTTTCAGGTGCCATTCGTGCGCGTGCGGATAGACCTCGTCGAGACAGAAGCGCCGCATGAGATCCTGGATCTGCGCGTGCGTCTCGTCGAGGCCGGTATCGCCAAAGGTCATGGCCTCGGGCTGAGCCGCGATCAATTCGCCGAGACGCGCCTTCACAGGTTCTGACCCGCCTTCAGCCACGAGGTCCGCGATCGAATCGTCGAACTTGCGGAGATCCGCCTTCGGAACGCCGAGCGCATCGGGACGGATGATTTCGAGCTGGCTCATCGGGATGCCGCTCGCGATCTGCGCCCCATATTCGGCAAAGGCGGCGATCAGCAAGAGCTGCTCGAACTCTCCGAACCGGCCCTCCCCGTTGAGACGCGTCGCCCAGTCGTGCATCTGCCGGAGGCCCTCGACAGCGGTCGCGAGCCACGCCAGTCCGTGCGCGGTATGCTGCGCATTATCGACGCCACCGGCGTCCTGAACCTTGATGCGGACGCCTGCCTTTGCGGCCTGCAAGATGTGATCGGCGCCGGAAACGGCGTCCCCGCAGCGCTCAATGAGTTTTTCGGGGCCTGCGGACAATATGGTAGCTCCGGCCTTCAAGGGCGCGACGGACATGCGGGTCTCCTGAAAAAAATGGCTGGGCGGCGGCTGGAGCAGAAATGCTTTTCGGCCACGCTGTGATCACATTACTGGCCGCGGAAATAAGTCAATTGACCGCAGACCGCAACCGGCGGTCGGACGCAGCCCGGGCATAGGGCACTCGGCTCGGTCGAGCGCTGTCATTGGTCGTTGATTCAGCATTAGTACACCGGGGCGGTGTTCGAAGCGCTGCCTGGGTTAACGCGCCGTCGCCAGCAATATGGAACTTGAGGCGGCGAGCTACTAACTTCAGCCGAATTCTTCATATCCCGGAGAGTGGACGACCCATGAAGCGGATGCGCAGGCTGTTCGAGGCCCTTTATCGGCTGTACGAGCATTCGGGCTTCGCGATGGCCGGCGCGGTGGCTTTTTCGTTCGTCGTTTCGCTCTTTCCGTTCTGCATCTTTTTGGGCGCGCTGTCGGGTGTCTTCGGCGGGCGGGAACTGGCCCAGGATGCGATCACCCAACTCTTCGAGATACTGCCTGCTCCGGTCGCCAAAGGCATTGCGCCCCAGGTCGAGGCGGTCATGGGATCGCGGCGCATCGATCTGCTGACGGTCAGTGCATTTCTGGCGCTTTTCTTTGCAACGAGCGCCATCGAAACATTGCGCGCGGCACTCAACGGCGCCTATCGCGTTCGCGAAACCCGTCCGTATCCGCTCTGCCTGCTGATCAGCATGCTTTTCGTTTTTGTCAGCGCGATTTCCACATTGGTTCTGACCTGGGCCGTGGTCGTCGGGCCGAGTGTCATTGGTCCTGCGATCGCATCGCAGTTCCAGTCGGAGTGGGTCAAGAAGCTGTTCGATTCAACCGCGCTTGGTCCCGGCGTGCGTTATGGACTGGCGGGGGCCGTCATCGCGGCACAACTGCTGGCCTTGCACTTGTGGTTGGCGGCGGGGAAGCGGCGGCTGGCCGACGTCTGGCCGGGGATCGTGTTGTCGATCATCCTTTGGCTAGCGCTCGCAGGACTCTGGTCGCACTATTTGGAAATTACCAACTACTCGCTGTTCTACGCGGGATTATCGCAGTTGATGATCGCGCTGATCTTCTTCCAGTTCACCGCGATCACGATTCTGCTCGGTGCCGAGTTCAATCGCGGAATCATCGAGATGAAGCGTCTGCGCCGCGAAGCCGCCGAGCGGGCGGCCTTCGGATCAACTTCGCCGAGTTGAGTATTGATAGGATCGGGATGAGGGGCGTTTCCCCCTCATCCGGCCTTCGCCCACCTTCTTCCAAGGGAGAAGGGAAAAAGTTCAGCGCGGCTTCGGCCCGGCTTCGAGAACGTCCTCGAGCGTGCGAAGTCCGGTCGTCGGCGCTGAAACAAGCACCGCCATGTTGCCGGGCTTGTGCTCGTTCCGCATCATACGCATGTGCGCCTTGGGAATCTGCTCCCACGACAGAACTTCCGACATGCACGGATCGATGCGGCGCTCGATGACGAGCTTATTGGCCTGCGAGGCTTGCATGAGGTTAGCAAAATGCGAGCCCTGCACACGCTTCTGGTGCATCCACAAATAGCGCGCGTCCATCGTCAGATTATAGCCGGTCGTGCCTGCGCAAATCACGACCATGCCACCGCGTTTAACGACCTGAACAGAAACGGGAATGGTCGTTTCGCCGGGATGCTCGAACACGCAATCGACGTTGACGCCCTTGCCGGTGATTTCCCAGATGGCTTTACCGAAATTGCGCATCTCCTTCAGCCAGTCGTTGTACTCTGGTGAGCCGACTTTCGGGAGCTGTCCCCAGCACTTGAAATTCTTGCGGTTGATGACGCCTTTGGCGCCCAGCTGCATGACAAAATCGCGCTTTTCGTCATCCGAAACGACGCCTATGGCGTTTGCGCCCGACGTTGCGCAGAGCTGCACCGCGAACGCGCCGAGGCCGCCGGCGGCGCCCCAGACGAGGACGTTATGGCCCGGCCGCAAAACGTGCGGGCGATGGCCGAAGAGCATGCGGTAGGCGGTTGCGAGCGTGAGCGTGTAGCAGGCGCTCTCTTCCCAGGTCAGATGCTTGGGACGTTCGAGCAGCTGGCGATCCTGCACGCGGCAGAACTGGGCGAAGGAACCATCGGGCGTTTCATAACCCCAGATGCGCTGGCTCGGCGAAAACATGGGGTCGCCGCCATTGCACTCCTCGTCGTCGCCATCGTCCTGGTTGCAGTGAATGACGACCTCGTCGCCGACCTTCCAGCGATTGACCTTGGAGCCGACCGCCCAGACGATGCCGGAAGCATCCGATCCGGCGATATGGTAGGGCTGCTTGTGGACGTCGAACATGGAGATCGGCTTGCCGAGCGATGCCCACACGCCGTTGTAGTTGACGCCGGCGGCCATGACGAGGACGAGCACATCGTGGCTGTCAAGTTGCCATGTGGGAACGACCTCGACCTGCATGGCCTTGTCGGGCTCGCCTTGCCGCTCCTTACGGATGGCCCAGGCGTACATGTTCTTCGGAACGTGCCCGAGCGGCGGAATTTCGCCAATCTCGTAAAGGTCCTTCTTGACCCCCGTTTCGAGCGATTGAGCAGCTCCCGCCGCCTCGTTTTTCGTTGCCATGTTCTGGCTCGACATAGGTGATGCGTCTCCCGACATTCCCGCGACGAGGGCCGTTCTGGCTCGTCTTCTTCGCGCGCGCCCCCACCTCTGGCTGCGGGGACCGAAATATGAAGCACGTTTTTGCGCTGCAATGAAGGGGGTGATGCCCGAAGTTAGCCGAGGATCAAGAAGTCCTTAACCGCACACGCATAGCATTAGGCTCTACAAGACTTGGGGCGTTTTGCCACCCGCTTGTTCGCCGCACGTCCACCGCCTGGATGACCGATATGCAAGACCTGCTGTGGCAGCTCAAAGATACCGATTCTTTCACCTTATACATCGCGGCGGCATTAACGGCCGCCGTTTACTGGTTTATCCGGGAAATCGTCGACGCTCCCGTCCTGGCACTGGTTTCGACGCCAATACTCATGGCCAGCGGGGTCCTGGCCCCGATCGGCTTCCGGGCAGAGATGATCGTGCTCGCGTACGATGAACAAACCAACCTTGCTGCAACTAGCGCGGTTGGCGTGCTGACGGCGCTCGCTTTAATCGTGGCCTTCAATTGGCTCTGGACGCTATTTCTCGAGCATCAAACCCGGCGAACCCGGCTGGCAGCGCCCGTCGTTTCTCGCTCGCGTCCAAGACGTTAGCCTGATAGTGGCATGAGACCGGCTTTATCACGCGCGAAAGCGCGGCGAACTGCCGTTTTTGCCTTTCCGCGACATTCAGTTACCTTACAAGGCTTCAATTCGCTGATTGTCCCTGAGCCGAGAGACGCCCTTCGTATGTCGGAAATCAAGACCTCTAGTCCAGCCAAAGGCCCAGCCGGCAAATCTGAACGTGACAAGCCGTGGCTGTTCCGAACCTACGCCGGGCACTCGACGGCTGCCAAATCCAACGCGCTTTACAAAAAGAACCTTTCGAAGGGGCAGACCGGCCTTTCGATCGCCTTCGATCTCCCGACGCAGACGGGCTACGATTCCGATCACGAGCTTGCCCGCGGCGAAGTCGGCAAGGTCGGCGTTCCCGTCTCGCATCTCGGCGATATGCTGACGCTGCTGGACGGTATCCCCCTCGATCAGATGAATACGTCGATGACGATCAACGCGACGGCCGCCTGGCTGTTGTCGCTCTACATCGCCGTGGCGGATCAGACTGGGGCCTCGCGAGACAAGCTTACGGGCACGATCCAGAACGACATCATTAAGGAATACCTGTCGCGCGGCACTTACGTATTCCCGCCGGAGCCGTCGCTCAGGCTGATCAAGGACACGATCGTCTTCTCGACGAAGACCGTGCCGAAGTGGAACCCGACCAACGTCTGCTCCTATCACCTGCAGGAAGCAGGCGCGACACCCGTGCAGGAACTCGCCTATGCGCTCGCGACGGCGATCGCCGTGCTCGACACCGTCAAGGCGTCGGGGGAGGTTCCGCCGGCCGAGTTCGGCAACGTCGTCGGCCGCGTCTCGTTTTTCGTCAACGCCGGCATGCGCTTTGTCACCGAGATGTGCAAAATGCGCGCCTTCGTCGAACTCTGGGACGAGATCACGCGCGAACGCTATGGTGTGACGGACACCAAGCACCGCCGATTCCGCTATGGCGTGCAAGTGAACTCGCTTGGGCTCACCGAGCCGCAAGCCGAAAACAACGTCTATCGCATCCTGCTCGAAATGCTGGCCGTGACGCTGTCGAAGAATGCCCGCGCACGCGCCGTTCAGCTACCTGCCTGGAACGAGGCGCTCGGCCTGCCCCGGCCTTGGGACCAGCAATGGTCGCTGCGGATGCAACAGATCGTGGCCTACGAAACAGATCTCCTTGAATATGGGGACATCTTCGATGGTTCGGTTGAGGTTGCCAAAAAAGTTGCGGCGCTCAAGGACGAGGCCAAAGCCGAGCTTGCGACCATCGAGAAGATGGGCGGCGCTGTGGCCGCGATCGATTACATGAAGCGGCGCCTCGTCGAGAGCGGCACGAGCCGGCTTTCGCAAATCGAGAGCGGCGAAATGATCGTCGTCGGGGTCAACAAGTTCACCGAGACTGAGCCGTCGCCGCTGTCGGGCGGAACGGATGCGATCATGGTGGTCGATCCTGCGTTCGAGGTCGAGCAGATCGAACGTCTCAAGGCCTGGAAAGCCAATCGCGACGCCAAGAAGGTGTCGAAGGCTATCGCGGATATCGAGGCCGCAGCAAAGGAAGGCCGGAATATCATGGAGCCGTCCATAGCCGCGGCCAAGGCCGGCGTTACGACGGGCGAATGGGGCACCGCTCTGCGCAGAATTTTTGGTGAGTACCGTGCACCGACCGGTGTCGCTCAAGCAGCTGTTGTCCGGGAAGGAGCGCAGCTCGAAGCCGTTCGAACGGCCGTCGATGAAACGTCCGACCGCCTCGGCCGCCGCATCAAATTCCTGGTCGGTAAGCCGGGCCTTGATGGCCATTCGAATGGCGCGGAGCAGATTGCGGTTCGCGCCCGCGACGTTGGCATGGAAGTCGTCTACGAAGGCATACGCTTGACCCCGGCTCAGATCGTGCGCGCCGCGGTCGATGAAGCCGTGCACGTGGTCGGCCTCTCCATCCTCTCAGGCTCGCACGTACCGCTAGTCAAGGACGTGATGGAGAGGATGCGCAAGGAAGGCCTCGACGATGTACCCGTCGTCGTGGGTGGTATCATCCCCCCCGAAGACGCCAAGTCTCTCAAGGCCTTCGGTGTCGCCGCGGTCTATACCCCGAAAGACTTTCAGTTGAACGACATCATGGCTGACATCGTTCAGCTGGTCGACCGGCATAGCCAGCAAGCCGCCTGACGTCTCCGGATTGCACCGCTCAAGGAAACACGCTGGCACGACGCGGGCCAGGACGCTCTGGGCGTCATTATTCTCCTGCTGCCATCGTCCAAGAGCCCAGACGGCCGCATCGCCGATCTTGCTGCACGCTTGCAACGGCTGGCCGTCGGTGACGAAATCGCCATCACGGAATGGATGACACCGTGGGGGCGGGTCTGGTACACGCAGCGCGATTGAAGGAGCTTCAACGTGCGCGACGATGTTCGGCGACGGCTTGATCGAGCGATTTGGCTCGAGCGGGCAAAATATGCGGCGATTGCATTCAGCGTCCTCGCTGCGATCGGCTTGGCGTTCGGGTACGAGACGCTCGATCTGAAGGTCGACAACAAAGAGGTTCCGGGCAAGGTGACGGACATTGAGCCGCTGGTCACCAAATCGAGTACGGCTGAAGCTCAAGGGGAGAACGTGATCGTCCAACTGGATCACGGTCCGCTGGTCCGGGTGCTCGCCTATAAATCACGCGGTCTCAAGATCGGCGACAAGATCGAGGTCGTCGAGCATCACCACGCCACGGGTCGTGTGACACATACCCTCAAATAAACCTTATCGCGCGTTGACGCAGGCCTTAGCGTCGGTGTAGATCGCCCCTCTAGCCCACTTCGGGCGCAAGCCTCAGTGGCGGAACGGTAGACGCGGCAGACTCAAAATCTGCTATCTGCAAGGGTGTGGGGGTTCGAGTCCCTCCTGAGGCACCACATATTTCCATTTTTTCTTGATTTGGCGCGATGGCGTGGGCGGCCAGACGTACTCGCATTGTCCGTGATCTGAGATTTCGGGAACTTCTGTTTCTTGCTTTTCGTTAATGGCGAAAACGGAAGCGAGACCATGCGCATCGGACCGTCAAATATTCTCTTTCTCATTCCGGCCCTCATCATTGGGCCCGTGCTTCTGGCCGTGCTGATAATCCACGGGATGATTCTCGATCGGATTCACGTCGTGCGCCGCTGGTATAAGCAGCGGGCGGCGCGGCGCGGCGCGCGGATTGGCGGGCGGTCGCGCGTAGGCGCTTGCGCTGAGCGTCGGGCAATGACACCTAACGGTCATGCCCGACACATTCGAACGTAATCACATCACCGTCGACGATTTCCTGAAAGTCGACATCCGGATCGGTACGATCATCGCGGCCGAGCCGTTTCCACAGGCCCGCAAGCCGGCCATCAAGCTGACGATCGACTTCGGCTCAGACGTTGGCACGAAGCGATCGTCGGCTCAAATTACCAAGCATTATGATGCGGAGAGTCTCGTCGGCCGTCAGGTTCTAGCGGTCGTCAATTTCCCTCCGCGCCAGATCGGCCCCTTCATGTCGGAAGTTTTGACGCTCGGCGTCCCGGACGCGGATGGCAATGTCGTCCTGCTTCAGCCCTCGCTCACCGTACCCAACGGCGGCAAAATGTTTTAACGGAAGTGCATAGCAAAAGGGAAAACCGGGAGCGGGGCCGTCCCTGATCCCGCGCCGACGCCATTCGCGATGGCAGCTTGTATGTGAACTTACTGGTGAGCTTGCGCAGCCCGCCGCGCGACTTCTTCCTCGCTCACCTCGCCGGCGGCGATCAACGCATTGAGGCACCGAGACGACAGCTTTTCGCCGGCCGCCCGCATGCATTGACGAACCTCGGGACTGTTCGACGAATATTGACTGCACAGCGCGTGATAGTCGCTCGAACAGGCAAGCTTGACCCGCAGGCTGACAGCCCCGGCTCCGGTCGTACAAATGCCGCACACTAACGCCGCAGTAGCGGCCATGAGTGCACCCGACCGAAACCCAAACGCTGCTTTTCCCACGCGGCTTCGCATGTCGCTCTCCAGCCCCGGATGATAAGGTATTAACACACTGACAACGAATGATTTAACGAATGCTAACAGGCTTCGCCCGATCTACTAAAGAACAAACTGTCGCTTGGGCTAAAAGTTCTAAGTCGAGAAAAATTCTATTTGGCAGGCTGCTCTCAACTAGCGGTGCGTGCGATCGAGATTGACGGACTGATCGAGTCCCTTGGCTTCCGCAAGGTTCTTCACGCCAACGAAGTTTACCTCATCGAGATTGGCACGCGTGAAATCGGCGCCGGAGACGTCCGCCCCGGCAAAATCCGCGCGCGATAAATCAGCGTCGGTGAAGTTGGCACCGGTCAGATCGGCGCCTGTAAATTTCGCAAACCACAGCACGGTGCGCTGCATATTTGCATTGTGGAGGCGCGCCCCGGAGAAATTGCAGTATTTGAGAATATTTTTGTAGGCGGTCGACATGGTGCCTTCCCCGGGCCGCCCTTCGAGAGGGAAGAAATCGGCATCCGTAAGATCGGCACCGCGAAAATCAGAGCCCGAGAGTTCCGCTTGCACATGAACGCCCGTCAGGTTTGCCCCGGAAAAGCGGGGTGCGTCCGACGTCGAGTTCGACAAATCAGAATAAATTGTGGGTCTATAAATCGTCGCGTCGGTGAGATTTGCGCCGGACAGGTTCGCGCGGATCAACACCGAACGATCTAGACGCGTATGGGAGAGATCGACGCCGGACAAATTGGCGTCAGTGAAGTCGGTCCCATAAAAATCCGACCCCGCCAGATTGGCTGCTTTGAAATTGAGATTCGAGAGGTCGAGATAAACGAGGAACTTTCCGGAGAGATCGGGGCGCTCTCCCGCCTTCGCTTTATACAGCAATGAGGTGATCGTCCGGGCATCGACCTCGGCATGCATAGGCACCGGCGCAAGCGGCTGGTCCGCCGACGCGTCAGTCGGTGAAGCCCCGAAAATAGTGGCCGCGATCGCAACCATTCCAGCACGGAACATGCATGAAGGCATTCAGCACCTCGCAGTCCCCCTCATCGCCTGAACCCGCGGACCAAACGATACCCGGTTATGCCACGATCCGGAAGAATCCGCGCGCGCGCCGATTTGTCTCCGAAACAGCCCCGCAACGCCTTCGAAGCACCTTGGGCTCTTAGGACTGAGATTTGCGGCAGGCTGCGAAAAGATCGAGCGCGGGATCGTAAACGCGGGTCTTGACGTCCATGAGACCAAGCACGGAATGAAAAAGATTATCCTGGCTTACTCTTTCAGACGTGTTCTTCACGAGACATCCGTGATCGATGCCTGTCGATTCGAGCATCGAGGGCGACAACCACACGACCATTGGAACGTGGATCTGCGCCTCGGGCGCGATGGCATAGGGCATGCCGTGAAGGTACATATTATTTTCGCCAAGGCTTTCGCCGTGGTCGGAGACATAGAGCATCCCCGCATCGACGCCGTGGCTGGCCGCTCCCGATAACACCTGGATCAGCCGTGCAAGAACATGATCGGTATAGACGATCGAGTTGTCGTAGGCGTTGATGATGTCTTTGACTTCGCAATGACTGAACTCCGCCACCTTGCACGCAGGCTTGAACAGTTCATAGCTCGCCGGATAGCGTTTCCAGTATGCCGGCCCGTGGCTTCCCATCATATGCAGCACGATAACGGTGTCGCGATCGAGTTTTGCGATACGGGCGTCCAGCCCATCGACGAGCACATCGTCGAAATTCTCGCTACTAGGATAAAACGTCGGCACCTTATGGCCGGTCAGCGTTTCGGTCGGAATACGGGCGCAAACGCCCTTGCACCCCGCTTGGTTCTCTCGCCAAAGGACGCCAATACCGACGCGCTTCAGAATGTCGAGCAGGTTTTGCTGAGACGCAGCTTTGGCATTCGTGAATTTGGCTTTGCCCAAACCTGAAAACATGCACGGCACCGACTGCGCGGTGTCCGTTCCGCA
>ERZ778017.1781-NODE-1781-length-19746-cov-8.181707_pt1 | contig 19746 bp, 19 predicted proteins | sample MGYA00375747_ERZ778017 | MGnify/ENA primary metagenome ERZ778017 (study PRJEB29350, sample SAMN05509838) | bioreactor metagenome | biome: bioreactor; material: wastewater | place: South Africa: University of Cape Town | collected 2014-03-17 ...
CTGTTGCTGTTGCTGTTGCTGTTGCTGTTGCTGTTGCTGTTGCTGTTGCTGTTGTTGCTGTTGTTGCTGTTGTTGCTGTTGTTGCTGTTGTTGGCCCTGCTGCTTCTGCTGTTGCTGCTGCCGGCGCGCTGCTTCCACCTGCGCGCGGTTGTAACGGGCATCGGCCATGTCCGGCCGCTGGCGCAGCGCGCGGTCGTAGGCCGCCAGCGCTTCGTCGTAGCGCCCGGCCAGGGCCAGCGCGTTGCCGAGGTTGTACTGCGCATCGGCGTCGTCGAGGCTTGAAAATTCCTCGATGGCGCGCGGGTAATCCTTGGCCTTGTAGGCGGCGATCCCCGCCTGCAGCCGTGCGTGCGCAAGCTGGTCGGCGCGCTGCCAGAGCGTGCCGGTGCGGACATCCGCGTCCTGCGCGCGTGCCGGCGGTGGTTGCAGCCACAGTGCACCGGCCAGCAGCAGTACCAGCACGCTGCCGCGGCGGAACAGCGGCAGGAAGCAGATCAGCGCCAACGGCAGCAGCCATGCGCCATCGTCCTGCCATTGCGCCACAGCGGCGCCGCGCGCCGCGGCGCCATCCGCCTGCCGCGGCTCCAGCACGCCCAGCGCGCGCAGGTCCGAATCGTCCGCCGCCAGCGCGCGGTAGCCGCCACCACCGCTGGTCGCCAGCGCGCGCAGCGACGGCGCATCCAGCCGCGCCTGCGCCAGCCCGCCCGGGGTCTCGAACACGCCGCCCTGCGCCGTGCCCAGTCCAAGCGCCGACACCCGATAGCCGGCTGCAGCGGCCTTGGCCGCCGCCGCGATGGTGGCAGCATCCGCGTGATCGGTCAGCAGCAGGATGTCGCCACGCGGGAAGCCGGCCTGCTGCAGCAGGCGCTGCGACCAGGCGATGGCGCGATCGATGCGCTGACCGTCGGCCGGCATCACGTCCGGCGCCAGCGCGTCGAGGAACAGGGCAACGTTGCCGGCATCATCGGTGAGTGGCGCGACGGTATAGGCGTCGTCGGCGAACACCACCAGCGCGACCTGCCCGCCAGCGCGCTCGCGCAGCAGGCTGGCCAGCTTGGCGCGCGCCTGCGCCAGGCGGGTCGGCGGCAGGTCGCGGGCAAGCGCGGCGCGGGAAAGATCCAGCGCCACCACCAGCGGCTGCCGGCTTTGCCACAGCGGCTGCGCCTGCTTGCGGAAGCTGGGCCCGGCCAACGCCAGCAGTGCCAGCACCAGCCCCAGCACGGCCAACCGCCGCGCCCACGCGCGGCCCGTCGCAGGTGCACCCGGTTCCAGCAGGTGAGGCAGCAGGTGCGCATCCACCGCCTGACGCCATCCGGAGCGCTGGCGCGCCCGGGCGCGCAGCCGCCAGGCCAGCAGCGGCACCAGCAGCAGCGCCAGCAGCCACCACGGCCGCAGGAAATGCAGTTGCGCCAACGCAGTCCAGATCCCGCTCATGCAGCGCGCCTCCGCGCCAGCAGCACCAGCGCGCCAAGGCCCAACGCCAACCCCAGCGGCAGCGGATAGCGTTCGATGCGCGGTCGCACTACCTGACCGGCCCGCTGTACCGGCTCCAGCCGGTCGATCTCGGCATAGATGCCGGCCAGCTCGTCCACCGCGCGGGCGCGAAAGAAGCGGCCGCCGGTCAGTTGGGCGATCTTTGCCAGACCGGCTTCGTCGACTTCATCGCCACCGCCCAGCGGCAGCTGGAAGCCGAACACTGACACCGCGGCGCCGGCGCCGCCGAACGCGATGGCATGGATGCGCACATCGGCGTCGCGGGCGATCTGCGCGGCGCGCTCGGGTTCCAGCAAGCCGGCGGTATTGACCCCGTCGGTCAACAGGATCAGCACGCGATCGCGCGTCGACGCGTCCGCATCGCGCTGCCGCAAACGCTTGGTGGCCAGTGCGATCGCATCGCCCAATGCGGTGGCCCGACCGGCCAAGCCGACCACGGTGCCATCGAGCTGCTGGCGCACGCTCTCGCGGTCCGGCGTCAGCGGGGTCAGCGCATAGGCGCGGTCGCCAAACACGATCAGGCCGACGCGGTCGCCGGCGCGGCGATCAAGGAAGTCGGCCAGCACCGCCTTTGCGGCGGTGAGGCGATCGACGATGCGACCGCCCAGCTCCATGTCCTCCTCGCCCATGCTGGCCGACAGGTCCACCGCCAGCATCAGCTCGCGCCCGGCCTGCGGTGGCGCCACCGGCGGGCCCAGCTGCTGCGGCCGCGCGGCGGCCACGCACAGCAGGCACCACGCCAGCCACCGCAGCCACGGGAACCCGCGCGCCTGCGGCCGGCCACTGCCGCCCTCTGCCACTTCGCGCAGGCGCCGCCAAGGCACCCGCAGCGCAGCCTCGCCGTCACCGGCGCGCAATGGCGGCAGCAGCTGCAGCAGCCACGGCACTACCACTGCCAGCAGCAGCCACGGCCAGGCGAAGCCGTCGATCCCTACCAGTTCGCGCAGCGCCGTCATGCGCGATGCATCCACCGCAGGTAACGCCGACGTGCGACCACGCGCAGCGCTTCCACCGCAGCCGGATCGACGGCGGGCCGGAACGCGCCATCCACCAGCAGCGCGCCCGGCCCATGCAGGAATGCAGGCGGCTTCAGCCCGGCGTCGAGAAAGGCCAGCCACGCATCGCCCTGCAGGCGATCCGCCTGTGGATCGATGCGCCTCGCCGCGCGTCGCAGCAACTCGGACATCGCCGCGACCTGCGCCGGCGGCGATGCCGCCCGCGACAGCGCTTCATCGAAATAGCGGGCGAGTTCACGGCGATGACGCTGCCGGCGCAGCCACCAACGCCCCAGCCAGAGCGCGAGCAACAGCACGATGCCGAGCAACAGCCACCAGCCAGGCGCAGGCGGCCACCAGTCCGGCGCGATGCCCGGATGCACGTCCTTCAGCTGCAGCGTCGGCGCGGATTGCAGCTTCACCCCGTCCTCCTCGCCGGGCCATCCAGCAGCGCCAGCCACGCATCGGCGGGATCATCGCTGGACAGCGGCTGGGCGCGGATGCGCTGGCGTTGCAGCAGCGCCAGCGCGGCCTGCATCGGCGCGTCGAAGGCCTGTTGCCAGCGCTGCCGGACCGCGGCCGCATCCAACGCCAGCTCCAGGCGTTCGCCGCCCAGCGAAAACGGCAGGCGCGCCACCGGCGGACGCCGTTCCAGCGGGTCGGTGAGCAACAGCACCACGGCGTCGTGATGCTGGCCGACGCCCGCCCACAGCGGAGTAGGCACCGCCAGCACGCTGGCCGGGTCGGCCAGCATGATCACCCGCGAACCCGGCCGCAGCAGGCGACGCGCGTGCTCGAGCGCTTTCGCCAGCCCGGCATCGTCCTCCGGCGGCCGCGCATACCAGCGCACCAGCGCATCCAGCACGCGCAGTGCGCCGCGCTGGCCGGAAGCCGGCGCCACCGGCGCTTCCTGCGATGCGCCGCGCAACGCGGCGATGCGGTCGCCATCGCGCGCGGCCAGCCATGCGGCAAGCGCACCGACGCGTGCCGCCTGCACCGACTTGAAGCGCACCCGCGTGCCGAAGTACAACGCCGGCGCGGTATCCGCCACCACCAGCGTGAGCCGCTCGCGTTCGGCCTGGAACAGCTTGGTATGGGCCTTGCCGCTGCGCGCGGTCAGCCGCCAGTCGATGTGGCGGGCGTCGTCGCCGGCCGCGTATTCACGCGACTCCGCGTATTCCATCCCACGCCCGCGCAGGTTGGACAGCGCGTGCCCCTGTATGCCGTGCTGGCCGCGCCGGGGAGGCCGCCGGCCCTGCGCCAGCGCGCGCAGCGCCACCAGCTCGGCGAGGCTGGGCACCACGCCGTCGCCCACCGATGACCCGATGGTCGGTTGTTCTCCGGATAGCGGTGTCTGGGCCATGCAGGTGCCGATTCCGGGCCCGCTTACGGCAGCGGCACCAGCCGCAGCAGCTCGCCCACCAGCCGCTCGCCATCCCAGCCCTCGGCGGTGGCCTCGAAGCTGGGCAGCACGCGGTGGCGCAGCACGTCGGGTGCGACCGCACGCACGTCATCGGGGGTGACGTAGTCGCGTCCGTCCAGCCACGCCCGGGCCCGCGCGCAGCGCTCCAGCGCGATCGACCCGCGCGGACTTGCGCCCCAAGCAATGCGCCTGCCCAGCGCGGCGTCGTAGCGGGCGGGGTCGCGCGATGCCAATACCAGCTCGACCAGATAGCGCTCCAGCGGCGGCGCCATGTGCAGGTCGAGCACGGCGCGACGGGCGGCAAACACGTCGGCCTGCGCGATGCGCGATGCCGGCGCGGTGGCAGGACGCAGCGCATCGCGGGCGCGGTCCCGCGCCAGCCGCAGGATCTCGGTTTCGGCATCGGCCTGCGGATAGCCGATCCGCACATGCATCAGGAACCGGTCCAGCTGCGCTTCCGGCAACGGGAACGTGCCCTCCTGCTCGATCGGGTTCTGCGTCGCCATCACCAGGAACAGCGATGGCAGCGGATAGGTCGCCCGGCCCACCGTCACCTGCCGCTCGCCCATCGCCTCCAGCAGCGCCGACTGCACCTTGGCCGGCGCGCGGTTGATCTCGTCGGCCAGCAGGATGGAATGGAAGATCGGCCCGGGCTGGAATTCGAAACGTCCATCCTGCGGCCGCCACACCTCGGTGCCGGTCAGGTCGGCCGGCAACAGGTCGGGAGTGAACTGCACGCGCGCGAAGTCCGCCTCCAGCCGCGATGCCAGCGCGCGGATCGCGGTGGTCTTGGCCAGCCCCGGCGCGCCCTCCACCAGCAGGTGGCCATCCGCCAGCAGGGCGATGAGCAGGCGTTCGATCAGCGCGGATTGGCCGACGATTTCCTCCGCAAGCGCGTCTCGCAGGCCGCGGAAGACGGCGTGCAGGCGTGAGCCTTCGGGTGTGGCGTTGTCCATGTCTTTCCCTCGATCGCAGGCAGCTTCGACCTGTCGCAACGGCAAAGGTTCGCATGCGCGGCGCGTGCTGGCGAACCGGCGTACGGACGCCACTCGAAACTGCCGGCACCGGAAACGGAACGGGAGCCTTTCGGCTCCCGTTCCAATGACTACCGTCGGCGCCCGTCAGTGCTGGGCGACGCGCATGACCTTCGGCGTCACGAACACCAGCAGCTCGGCCTTGCTCTTGCTGCGGTTCTTGTTGCGGAACAGGTTGCCGAGCAGCGGGATGTCGCCGAGGAACGGCACCTTGGTGATTTCGGAGGTGTCGCTGAACTCGTAGACGCCGCCGATCACCACGGTCTGGCCGTCTTCCACCAGCACCGCCGTGTTGACTTCGCGCTTGGCGATCTGCGGCACTTCGCCGAAGGTCCCCATGTCCACGAACCCGTCCAGCTCGTCCTTCTTCACCGCCAGGTTGAGGAACACGCGGCCATCGTTGGTGATGGTCGGGGTCACCTTCAGTTCCAGCAAGGCTTCCTTGAACGCGACGGTCGGGGTGAGCTGGCCACCCGCACCGGTCACCGTGAGATAGCCGATTTCCTTGCCCTGCCGGATCACCGCTTCCTTCTGGTTGCTGGTGACGATGCGCGGGTTGGAAATCACCTCGCCACGCCCTTGGGTCTGGACCGCGGACAACTCGACGTCCAGCAGGTAGCCGGCATTGAGGATGGACAGCGCCAGCGAACCCGGGTTGGTGCCGGTCAGGACTGCGGGCAGATTGCTCATAAGCCCACGAGTAATGGTGCCGCCGCTGAGCACCGGCGGAGGCAGCGGCGCCTTGCCCTCCGCAGCACGGTTCTGGTTCTCGATCTGCCACTGACGAACCGCATTGGCGTTGGCAGTCGCAGTGGCGACGTCATCCTTGCGGTTTTCCGTGTTTGTTGCGAGATCGCCGCTGAAGTAGGCGTTGTCCTTGGCCCCGCTAATGCCGAACTTCGCACCCAGCTCGCGCGCCACGTTCTCGTTGGCGATCACGATGCGGGCCTCGATCACCACCTGGTCGACCGGCTTGTCGAGCTTCTGCACAAGGTCCCTGATGTTGGCCACGCGCTGCGGAATGTCGATCACCAGCAGGGTATTGGTGCGCTTGTCGAAGCTGATGCTGCCGCGGCCGGACAGGAAGCCGCGATCCTGCGCGCTCTGCCCGCCGCTCTGGCCACCGCCCTGCTGGTTGCCCTTGCTTTCCTCGGTCAGCAGGCGGGCGATGTCCTCGGCGTTGGCGTAGTTGACCGGGATGTACTCGGTCACCTTCTCGGCGCGCTCCTCCAGGTTGATGCGGGCATCTTCCTTGGCCTGCTCGAAGTCGGCGATTTCCTTCTGCGGAGCCACCCACACCACGTTGCCGCTGCGCCGCTTGTCCAGCGACTTGGCCTGCAGCACCAGGTCGAGCGCCTGGTCCCACGGCACGTTGACCAGACGCAGGGTGACGTTGCCCTGCACGGTGTCGGCGGCGACGATGTTGAGGTTGGACTCGTCGGCGATCAACTGCAGGACGGTGCGCACAGGCACGTCCTGGAAGTTGAACGTGACCGGCTTGCCGCTGTAGCGGGCGGCGGCCTCGCTGCCGGAGACGCCGGAGCCGGTGGCCCCGACCGCGGGCGTGCGCGGCTGCACCTTCGCGACCGCAGGCGCGGCGGCGCGCGGCACGATCTCGACGATGTATTCGTTGCCGCGCTGGTAGGCCATGGACTCGAACAGCCCGGTGGTGCCCAGCACCAGCTGCGCCCCGCTGCTGGTCGCGCGGGCGTCGATGCGCTGGACCGGAGTGGCGAAATCGGTGACGTTGATCGGGCGCTGCAGCGCCGCCGGCAGCTGCGCGTTGCCGATGTCGACGACCACGCTCGAGCCCATGTTGCGCAGGTCGGGCGCGGCGCCATCGCCGGAGAAGCGCAGGATCAGTTTGCCGGCGCCACCATCGCCGCGCTTGAAATCGATCGCGGAGACAGTGACTGCATCCGGAGTGCGCTTGGCGGGATCGGCCATCGAACCGGTAGCAGCTTGGCCCATGCCCACGATCACGGTGCTGGCGGGCAGCGCTGCCGCGCCGGCCGCATAGAGGCCTGCCGCGAGCCCTGCCGCGAGTGCCCCGAGGGGCAAGGGACGCCGGACGGACTGCGTTTGCTTGGCGTTGTTGACGGTCATCGGTCTATTCCCCAAATCAATTGTCTTCGAGCGCCAGCTTGGCGGGACGTTCCAGCCAGCCGCCTGCGCCATCCGGAACCAGTTCGACCAGTTCGATCCGGTCTTCGTAGACGCCGGTCACCCGGCCGTCGCTTTGCCCCAGGTAAGCCCCGGGCGTTACCCGGTAGGTCACCTTGTCCGGGGCCATCACCAGCGCCACCAGGTTCTTGCCGCCCCCCAGCGAGCCCACCATCTTCAGGCTGTCCAGCGAGAACATCTCCAGCGTCTGCTTGCGCCGGCCCGGGTCGGGACGCGGGCCGCTGCTGGAACCTTCGCCACTGAAAGCCTGGTCGAACGGGTCGCGCATGTTCTGCGCGGTGTATTCGAACGTTTCGAACTGCTGCATGACCGGGAGGGGTTCCAGCGGCGGGGCCGGCTTGGCCTTCACCTCCGCCACCCACTTTTCGAGGTCGCCGCGACCGCTGCCGCAGGCGGCCAGCAGACCGCACAGGAGCAACACTGACGCCAGGCGGAAGACGCGACGAAGCGATGACAGGCGCATGGTCACTTGGCCTCCTTCTTGGCGGGCTCGGCGGCCGCCTCGGATTGCGCCGCCTCATCTTCGTCCAGATAGCGGTAGGTCTTGACCGTGCCGGCCAGTTCCAGCGCGCTGTTGGCACCGATGCGGGCGTTCGGGTTGTCCTTGGTCTTTTTCGGCTGCAGCGAGATGTCGTGCATGGTCATGATGACCACGCGCGGCAGCGAGGCCACGCCGCTGACGAAGGCGCCGAACTGGTGGTAGCTGCCCACCATCCGCAGCATGATCGGCTTCTCGGCGTAGAACTCCTGCTTCGACTCCGGGCCGGGCTGGAACAGGTCGTTCTGGATGCCGGTGGCCAGGGCCGTCTGCGAGATGTCCACGATCAGGTCGGGCATTTCGGTCTTGCTCGGCAGCTGCCTGAGCATCTGCTGGAGCTGCTGCTCCATCTGCGCCAGCTGCTGCTTGAGCGGTTCCAGGTTGGCGGCGCGACCCTGTTTGGTCTCGAACTCGGTGCGCAGCTCCGCTTCCTGCGCCTCGAGGCCCTTGAGCTCGTCACGCTTGCCGCTGACCACCAGGAACCAGGCCAGCACGACCAGCAGCAGCACGATCAGGCCGCAGAACCCCAGCTGCGCTTCGCGCGGCCAGTTGCCGATGTTGTTGAGTTCCAGTTCGCGAAGATTGACCTTCTTCTTGCTGTTCACGACGCGGCTCCTCCAGCAGCAGGCGCGGACGCCGCCGGCACGACCGGCGCAGACTCGCCGTCCTTGGCCGCGTTCGGGTTGGCCAGCTTGACCTTGAGATTGAACTCGTAAGGCAGGCCTGCATTGCCTTCCTTGGCCTCGATCACATTGAGGTCGGGATTGGTCATCCAGCCCGAGCTCTCGAGGTTGCGCATGTAGGTCGAAACCCGCGCATTGGACTGGGAGCGGCCGCTCAGGGTGAGGATGTCACCCTCCTGCTTGATGGCGGTCAGCGCGACCCCGTCGGGGATGGTGCGGACCAGCGAATCGAACAGGTGCACCATCTGGGCGCGATTGGACTGCAGCTGCTCGATCACTTCCTTGCGCGCCAGCAGCTTCGACTTTTTCTTGTCGAGCGCCTCGATCTCCTTGATCTGCCCATCGACCTTGGTGATTTCCCCGCGCAGGTATTCATTGCGGGCGGTCTGGGTGGAAATGCGGCCGCTGTAGAAGCTGACGATCAGGAACGACAGCAGCACGCCGGCGAGGACCGCCAGCCCGAGCATGCCGGCGAACTCCTTCTGCCGGGCCTTGCGGCGCTCCTCGCGCCACGGGAGGAGATTGATCCGTGCCATCAGTCGAAACTCCTCAGTGCCAGGCCGCAGGCGATCATCAACGCCGGTGCGTCCTGCGCCAGGGCATGCGCCTGCACGCGCGGGCCCAGCGTCATCTGCGCCAGGGGGTTGGCCATCACGCTCGGGATGCCGAGCTGCTCTTCCACCATCGCGGCGATGCCGGGGATGGAGGCGCAACCACCCGCCAGCACCACCTGGTCGACGCGGTTGAACTCGCTGCCGGCATAGAAGAACTGCAGCAGGCGACTGACCTGCTGGACCATGGCTTCCTTGAACGGATCGAGCACCTCGATCTCGTAGCTTTCCGGCAGCCCGCCCTGACGCTTGGCCAGACCGGCTTCTTCATAGCTCAGGCTGTAGCGGCGCATGACCTCATCGGTCAGCTGCTTGCCGCCGAACACGTTCTCGCGGGTGTAGATGCTGCGGCCACCGCGCAGGACATTGAGCGTGGTCATGGTGGCACCGACGTCGACCAGCGCCACCAAGCCGTCGCGCGGCACGTTGAGCGTGGGCGCCATCAGCGCGAAGGCGTTCTCGATGCAGAAGGCCTCGACATCGATGACCTTGGCGGTCAGCCCGCCGAGCTCGAGCGCCGAGGCGCGTACCTCGACGTTCTCGGAGCGCGAGGCCGCCAGCAGCACCTGCACCATCTCGCTGTTGCCGGGCATCGGGCCCAGCACCTCGAAATCGAGGTTCACTTCCTCGACCGGGTACGGGATGTAGTTGACCGCTTCCAGCTCGATCTGCGATTCCAGCTCGTCCTCGCTGAGGGCGGCGGGCATCGGGATCACCTTGGTGATCACCGAGGAGCCGGACACCGCCGCGGCGGCGTTCTTGACCCGGGTACCCGAGCGCGCCACGGCGCGGCGGATCGCCTCGCCCACGGCCTCGACTTCGACCAGGTTCTTCTCGACCACGGCGTTCGGCGGCAGCGGCTCCACCGCGTAGTGCTCCACGCGGTAACGGTCGCCGGTACGCGCAAGCTGCAACAGCTTGACCGCGGTCGAACTGATGTCCACGCCGATCAACGGCGGTTGCGTCTTCGTCCCCAGACCCACGGTATCTCCCCTTGCCACAGGCGCTTACGCGCAACAGGTGCTGTACTACATGAATAACGGACTTTTCACGACAAGGCAACCGGTTTCCACCGATGCATTGGCCGTGCTTGCCCCATTTCGCCCTGTCCGGTTTCCATTTACGCATGCGCGAAGGGAAACCGGCCACCCCCGTGGGCCGGTCGTTGCCGGCGCCTACTCTATACTCCGCAGCCCCGTTTGCTGCAATCGGAATCTGCGCCCATGCCCCGCATCCCCCGCCCGTTGCGCTGGATCCTGCTCGGCGCGGCCGCCGCCTGCCTGGCCGGCGGCGTGGCGCTCGGCATCATGGTCTACGCGGTCAGCGCGCGGCTGCCGGACGTGCAGAGCCTGCGTTCTATCGAACTGCAGGAGCCGATGTACGTATATGCCCGCGACGGCCGCCTGATCGGGCTGTTCGGCGAAATGCGCCGCTATCCGGTGGAGATCGGCAAGGTCCCGCCGCGGGTCAAGCAGGCGTTCCTGGCCGCCGAGGACGCCAATTTCTACGACCACCACGGGATCGACGTGAAGGGCGTGCTGCGCGCGGTCTGGCTGCTGGCCAAGACCGGCGGCCAGGAGCGGGTCGCCGGCGGCTCCACCATCACCCAGCAGGTGGCCAAGCAGTTCTTCCTCAGCTCCGAGTACAGCTTCCGGCGCAAGTTCGCCGAGATGCTGCTTGCAATGAAGATGGAGCGGGAGCTGGACAAGGACGAGATCTTCGAGCTGTACCTCAACAAGAGCTTCTTCGGCAATCGCGCCTACGGCGTGGCCGCGGCCGCCGAGTTCTACTACGGCAAGACCTTGGACCAGCTCAGCCTCGATGAGGCCGCCACCTTGGCCGGCATCCCCAAGTTCCCCTCCAGCGGCAACCCGATCAGCAACCCCGAGCGGGCCCGGATCCGCCGCGACAACTACATCCTGCCGCGCATGGCCGAGCTGGGCTTCGTCGGCCGTGCCGAAGCCGACGCCGCGCGCCGCGCGCCCATGCACGCCAAGCCGCACGAGCGCGAGATCGAGGTGTACGCGCCCTATGTCGCCGAGATGGTGCGCCAGCAGATGGTGGAGCGTTTCGGCGGCGACGTGCTGAACAAGGGTTACCACGTCACCACCACCATCGACCCGGTGCTGCAGGCCGCCGCCGACCGCGCGGTGGTGGATGGACTGCGCGTTTACGACCACCGCCACGGCTGGCGCAAGCCGGAACAGACCGTGCAGATCCCGGACGGCGCGGACGCGGCCGCAATCGGCCGCCTGCTGCGTGCGATCCCGGCCCAGAACGAGCTATTGCCCGCGGTGGTGGTCGACACCGCCGGTGGCCACCTGTCCGTGGTACTGCGCGACGGCAGCGAACTGACACTCGCCGGCAGCGCCATCTCTTGGACCGGCAAGCCGGCCGCGGCGCTGGCCAAGCGCGGCGACGTGGTGCGCGTGCGCCGGCTGCCTGCCCCCGCCGACAAGCCCGAGGCGCCGCCGCGCTGGGAAATCGACCAGATCCCGCGGGCACAGGTGGCGCTGGTGTCGCTGGACGCCGACAACGGCGCCCTGCGCGCCCTGGTGGGCGGTTACAGCTTCGCCGGCAACAAGTTCAACCGCGCCACCCAGGCACGCCGCCAGCCCGGCTCCAGCTTCAAGCCTTTCCTCTACGCGGCGGCGTTCGAGCGCGGCTTCAACCCGGCCTCGATCGTGCTGGACGCGCCGGTGGTGTTCAAGGACCGCCGCGGCAAGGAATGGCGGCCGCAGAACGACAGCGGCAACTTCGCCGGCCCGATGCGGGTCCGCGAGGCGTTGGTGCAGTCGCGCAACCTGGTGTCGGTGCGGCTGCTGGACACGATCGGCGTGGAGTACGCGCGCCGCTACATCAGCCACTTCGGCTTCGATGAAGCCAGCCTGCCGCCCAACCTGTCGATGTCGCTGGGCACCGCCTCGCTGACGCCACTGTCGGTGGCGCGCGGCTACGGCGCGTTCGCCAACGGCGGCTTCCTGGTCACCCCCTGGGTGATCGACAGCGTGCGTGACCGCGACGGCAAGGAGATCTTCAAGGAGGCCGCGCCGGTCGCCTGCCCGTCCTGCGCGGTCGCGACGGCGCCCGGCCAGGCCGTTGCCGCACCAGCCAGCGCACGGGTGGACGGCTTCGACCTGGGCCCGGCCGGCGCCGCCGCTCCTGCGGCAACCACCAGCAAGCCAGCGACGCAGGCTTCCGCCGCGCCGCAGCCGGTCGATCCTGACATCCTGGTTGCCCCGCGCGCGATCGATCCGCGCGTGGCCTGGCAGCTGCAATCGATGATGCGCGACGTGGTCAAGCGCGGCACCGCCACCGCCGCGCGGGTGCTGAACCGCGAGGACGTGGGCGGCAAGACCGGGTCCACCAACGACCATCGCGATGCCTGGTTCTCCGGCTTCGGCGGCCCCTTCGTCACCACCGTCTGGGTGGGTCGCGACGACTTCCGCTCGCTGGGCTACCGCGAATACGGTGGCAAGGCCGCGCTGCCGATCTGGATCAACTACATGCAGGCGGCCCTGAAGGACCAGCCCGAGCGGCTGCCCGATCCGCCCGCCGGCATGGTCAAGGTCAGCGTCAGCCCCGGTGGCCGGCTGCTGCCCGGCGGCGACGGCGGCATCGTGGAATGGGTCAAGGCCGAAGACCTGCAGCGGATGGAAGAGGAATCGCTGGCCGAGCCGGAGCTCGAGGAGCAGCCCGCCGAAGAGTCCTTCGACATCTTCTGAGGCGGCCAACCTTCGTCACGCGCGGGGCACCGCCGGCTCCGGTAGAGTCGGATCAGGTCGCCGTGAGGATCCGCGATGCCGGACAGCCGCCAGCACGTCCATGCGCACCTGCACGCGCAGAGCCGCACCCGCGAGCGCCGCCAGCGCCTGGCCCATGAAGCGGCCCGGTTGATGGCCGAAGGCGGAATCCGCGATTTCCAGATGGCCAAGCGCAAGGCCGCGCAGCGGCTGGGGATCCTTGACGATGCCTCGCTGCCGCGCAACCACGAGATCGAGGAGGCGCTGCGCCAGTACCAGCGCCTGTTTCTGGGCGACCGGCAGCCGGCGGAAGTGCACCGTCGCCGCGAGGCCGCGCTGCGCGCACTGGAGTTCTTCGCCGGCTTCCAGCCGCGCCTGGTCGGGCCGGTACTGGAAGGTACTGCCGACGCACGTTCCCCGGTCGACCTGCACCTGCACAGCGACGACCCCGACGCGGTGCCGCGCTGGCTCGACGAGCACGGCATCCCCGCGCAGCCGCGCAGCCGGCGCCTGCGGCTCGACCGGGAACGCGAGCTGGACGCACCGGGCTGGCTGTTCAACGCGGAGGAGCTGGCGTTCGAGGCCACCGTGTTGCCACTGGACGGCCTGCGGCAGGCGCCGCTGTCTGGCGTCGACGAGCGGCCGATGCGGCGCGCCTCGGCGGCGCAGCTGCGCACACTGCTGGCCGAGGAGGAAATCCGCGGGCACGAGGGCCGACCCACCGGTCGGTAACCACGGCTTCCGCCCGCCCGATCCCGGCAACCCCGTGCAAAAGAAAACGCCCCTCGCGGGGCGTCTTCCGTCGTGACATGCGGCGCTGGCTCAGCGCTTGCCCATGTCCACGTAGTCGCGCTGGACCGAACCGGTATAGATCTGGCGCGGACGGCCGATGCGGTTCTCCGGATCCTCCTGCTGCTCCAGCCAGTGGCTGACCCAGCCGGCGGTGCGGGCGATGGCGAACATCACCGTGAACATCTCCACCGGGATGCCCAGCGCCTTGTAGATGATGCCGCTGTAGAAGTCGACGTTCGGGTAGAGCTTGCGCTGCACGAAGTAGTCGTCCTTCAGCGCCGCCTCTTCCAGCCGCACCGCCACTTCCAGCAACGGGTCGTTGACGTTGAGCGCACCCAGCACGTCGTGGGTCATCTTGCGCACCAGCGCCGCGCGCGGGTCGTAGTTCTTGTAGACGCGGTGGCCGAAGCCCATCAGGCGGAAGCCGGATTCCTTGTCCTTGGCCTTGTCGACCGCGGACTTCACGTTCTCCGGCTTGCCGATCTCGGCCAGCATCTTCAGCACGGCCTCGTTGGCGCCGCCGTGCGCCGGACCCCACAGCGCGGCCACGCCGGCGGCGACGCTGACGTACGGGTTGGCACCGGTGGAACCCACCAGGCGGACGGTCGAAGTCGACGCGTTCTGCTCGTGGTCGGCGTGCAGGATGAACAGCAGGTCCATCGCCTTGGCGGCCACCGGGTTCAGCTCCAGCGGCTCGCTCGGCACTTCCTTCATCATGTGCAGGAAGCGGGTGGTGAAGTCGAGGTTGTTGCGCGGGTAGCGGATCGGCCAGCCGATCGAATAGCGGTAGCAGGCCGCGGCGATGGTCGGCACCTTGGCGATCAGGCGGATCGCGGCCAGGCGACGCTGCTCCGGGTCCTCGAGGTCGAGGTCGTTGTGGTAGAAGCTGGCCAGCGAGCCCAGCATGCCGGTCAGCATCGCCATCGGATGCGCGTCGTGACGGAAGCCGTACAGGAACGTACGGAACGCCTCGTGCATCATCGTGTGGTGGGTGACCTCGTGCTCGAAGGCATCCAGCTGCTGCGCGTTCGGCAGCTCGCCATGCATCAGCAGGTACGCCACCTCGGTGAAGGTGGAGTGCTCGGCCAGCTGCTCGATCGGGTAGCCGCGGTACAGCAGCACGCCGGCGTCGCCGTCGATGTAGGTGATGGCCGACTTGCAGCTGGCGGTGGCGCCGAAGCCCGGATCGTATGTGAAGCAGCCGGTTTCCTTGGGCAGCTTCGCGATGTCCACGCAAGGCTGGCCCAGGGTCGGCTTCAGCACGGGCATGGCGACCGATTTGTCGCCTGCGGTCAGGGTGATCTGGTCAAGTTCGGACACGACGCAACTCCGTTGGGGGTGCCCGGCACGCGGCCGCTCGGGGCCATGCGCCAGCGCATGGGAAAGCGGAATTATCGCATATGCGGCCAGGCCGGCACCCCGGACGAAAGTCGCAGCCGCCTGACCGGGATCAACAAAAACGAAACGGCCGCCCTGGGGGCGGCCGCTGATGCACGCACTCGCGCGGGCGCTTACTTTTGGTAGCGCTTGCGGAACCGGTCGACGCGGCCGCTGGTGTCGATCACCTTGTTCTGGCCGGTGTAGAAGGGGTGCGAGGACGACGAGACTTCCACCTTGATCAGCGGATACTCGTTGCCGTCTTCCCACTTCACCGTCTCCTTGCTGGAGAGGGTCGAGCGGGTCAGGATCTTGAAGTCCGAGGTCACGTCCTGGAAGACGACGTCGCGGTATTCGGGATGGATGCCGGCTTTCATGATGGAAACTCTGGGAAGTGGAACGGGAGAAAGAGCCGCGCATTATAGCGATGCCCGCCCTCCCCGTGCAACCGGCCCGGATTCGGCACCCCGGCGTGGCTCAGGAAGCGGCCAGCGCGCGCTCGATCATCGCCTCGAACCGCCCCTGGTCGTAGCGCATGAGGATGGCCACGTTGTCGGCCGCGCCGGTCTGCCGGTTCCAGTCCACGATGGTGGCACCGCGCGCATGCTGGCCGGCGGTCTCCACCGCCAGCGGGCGCTCCAGCAATTCCTGCGCGCCCTCCGGCTGCAGCGCCAGTGCCATCGCCAGCGCATCGGCGGCATGCCAGCGCTCGCCGCGCCCGGCCCTGGCCCAGGCGCGGGTGTGGGCGGAAATGCCGGCATAGAAGCGCGCCCGCGGCGAGTCCGCCGCCAACCAGCGCTCGGCGTCGTCGTGGCGGAAGCCGTGCGCCAGCACCGCTTCCCAGTCGGCCAGCTCGACCCTCGGGAAGGCCGAAAACACGATATGCGCCGCTTCCGGATCGAACGCGATGTTGAATTCGGCGGCCGGCGTGATGTTGCCGTGCGCGGTCACCGCGGCGCCCATCACCACGCAGCGCGCCACCCGGGACGGCAGGCTGGGATCCAGCTTCAACGCCAGCGCCAAGTTGGTCAGCGGACCCAGCGCCACCAGCAGCAGCTTGCCGGCGTGTTCATGCGAGAGCCGCAGGATGGCCAGCGCGGCGTGCTCGGCTTCGGCAGCACGGGCGGCCGGCGCGTAGCCGGTATCACCGAAGCCGTCCCGGCCATGCACATAGGCGGCGTCGCGGGCCGGGAACACCAGCGGCGCATCGGTGCCGGCAAACACAGGCACGTCCACGCCGCAGACCTCGCACAGCTTCAGCGCGTTGGCGACGGTATGGGCCAGGCCGACGTTGCCGGCGGCGATGGTCAGGCCGACCACCTGATGGCGCCCGCTTTCGGACTGCATGTCGTCGAAGGCCATCAGCAGGGCAAGCGCGTCGTCCACGCCGGGGTCGGTATCAATCAGCAGGGGAATGCGGTCATGGCTCATCACCGTATTATGACCGCAAGCGGCGATCGGTCAGCGATAGCGCCGCAGGTAGCGCTTCTCGAACGCGGACTTGGCCCAGTGCATCATGCGCAGCGGCGGCAGCGCGCGGCCGCCGCCGGCCTTGCGGGTCACCAGCAGACCGCGATCCAGCGTATCGACGATGCATACCAGTTCGGCGGTGAAGGCTTCCTCCGCCGGCTCGCCGCGCAGGGCACGCAGCAGGTTGCGCGCGGCCACCTCCGCCTGGAGGTCGGCCTGGTGCGCCTGCTTGGGCAGCCAGTCCGGGCCGGGGAAGCTGCCACCGTCACCAGCGACGAACGTGCAGTCGAACCCGGGCACGCGGCACTGCGCGTCGCCCTGCACGAAACCGCCGGGCGAGCGCGGCAGTGGCGTGCCGTCCAGCCACGCCTGCCCGGTCAGCCCCGGCATGAACAGGGTCATGGCGCTGTCGATGCGGGTGCGCTCCAGCTGCACCGCGTCGGCCTCGAAGCGCTGCGGCTTCTCGCCCAGCACGGTGTCGATGCCGCGGTTGCGCATCTCGCCCAGGATCAAGCCGACGGCCTTGTCGCCCAGCCGCTGGCCCGGCTTTTCCGACGGGCTGAAGAACACCAGCCGGAAACGGTCGCGCCGGCGCTGCTTGCGCAGCAGGGTCTCGATGCCGAACGTGAACTCGAACATCGGGCCGCCGCGCATGGCGACGGGTTCGTTCGGGTTGCTGCCGAAGCCGAAGCAGAGGGTGCCGCCGTCGAGGGCGATCAGCCGGTCGCGGATCGCCTCGCCTGCGTCCACGCCCTCGCAGGGAATGATGGCGTGTTCGATGCCGGGCAGCTTGCGCAGGAAGCGCGCGCCGCTGGCGATGACGAGGCCGTCGTTGGCGACGTCGCCGGCTTCGGTGTGCAGCACGCGTGCGTCCGCCGACAGCCCGGTGGCGCGCGCACGATGGAAGCTGATGCGTTCACGGCGCAGGAAGTCACCCAGCGGCACCACCAGGTCGGCACGGCTGCGCAGGCCCGACGGGATCCAGATCGTGCCCGGCAGGTAATGCAGCTCGGCACGCGGCGCAACCAGCGTCAGCGAAGCATCGGGTGCGTGCCTGCGCAGCGTCCGCAGGGCGGTCAGGCCGGCGAAGCCAGCGCCGACGACGGTGATGCGTGCGCCCATTACTCCGCGATCCCCAGCGCCTGCCGGAGCTTGCCTTCCAGCCCGGTGACGCCGCCAGACTTGCCGATCTCCAGCGCGCGTTCCGCAGCTACACCGTCGAAATCGCGCTGTTCCAGCGCCAGCAGCGCACCGGCGCGGTTGCCGCTGGCGCAATGCACCAGCACCCCGCCGCCATGGGCCGGCGCGAGCGCCGCATGCAGGGCGCGCGCATTGGCCGGATTGATGCCTTCGGCGCCGCTGACCGGGATTTCGACATAGCGCAGGCCGGCCGCGCGGACTTCGGCAGCCTCGTCGCGGTCCTTGAGCTCGCCCGGTGCGCGCAGGTTGACCACGGTACGCACGCCGCGCGCCTTGATTGCCGCCCAGTCGCTGGCTGCCGGCTGGCCCGCGGTGTACAGCCCCGGCAGCGGCTGCAGCAGCGCCACCGAGGTCGCCGCTGGCGGCGCATGCGCGCAGCCGGTCGCCAGCGCAACCGCCAGCAGCAGTGCAGGCCACACGATTCGCCGCAGCATGCTCATGCCTGCGCCTCCTGCGAAGGGGCAAGTTCGTCGAAGGCGCGCAGCGCTTCCGCCGCGTAGATCATCGACGGGCCGGCGCCCATGTAGATCGCCATCGACAGGGTTTCGAGGATTTCTTCGCGGGTCGCGCCGGCCTTGATCGCGGCCTTGGCGTGGAAGCCGATGCAGCCGTCGCAACGCGTGGCGATGGCAATCCCGATCGCGATCAGCTCCTTGGTCTTCACGTCCAGCGCGCCGGGCTTGAGCGCTTCGCGGGCCAATGCGGAGAAGCCCCGCATCGGATCCGGGGCACCCTCGCGCAGCTTGCCGATGGCGGCATTGAGGTCGTCGATCAGCTCGGGATAGGACTGGCTCACGGAAACACTCCTGCAATCAAAGGTACTGGCGCGTCCAGCGCACGATATCAGCCGCGCCCATCGCACCGGCCTGGCGCGCCAGCTCGCGGCCCTGGCGGAACAGCACCAGGGTGGGAATGCTGCGGATGCCGAAGCGGCTGCCCAGCGCGGGCTGCGCCTCGGTATCCACCTTGGCCAGCCGCAGCGCCGGTTCCAATTGCATGGCGGCGGCCTCGAACTGCGGCGCCATCATCCGGCACGGGCCGCACCACGGCGCCCAGAAGTCGACCAGTACCGGCAGCTCGGCGCGCTCGACGTGGGCATGGAAGCCGGCAACGTCCAGCGCCAGCGGATGCGCCGCGAACAGCGCCGCGCCGCATTTGCCGCATTTCGGCGCTTCCGCCAGCCGCGCATCGGGCACGCGGTTCAGGCCGTTGCAGGACGGACAGGCGACGATGGTGGACGGCGCGCTCATGCGGCCTCCCCCGCGCCCCCGGGCACATACTCGGCGCCATCGGCATCGATGATGCGCACGTTCACCTGCATGCCTTCGCGCACGCTCTGGGTGACGATGCAGAACTCCTCGAACTGCGCCAGCACGCGGTCGAAGCGTTCCAGCCCGGCGGCGGCATCGGACAGCCGGATTGCCACCTCGGCGCGCGGGATGCGCCAGCGGCCGGCCTCGTTGCGCGCCTTGTGCGCCACGATTTCGGTGCGGATCGGGCCGGGCGTGTTCTTGAACTTGCGCAGCGCGAACAGCAGGCTGGCCGATAGGCAGTTGGCCACTCCCGCCAGCAGCAGGTGTGAGGGGTTCGGACCCGCGCCCGCGCCCAGTGGCGCGCTTTCATCGGTGTGCAGTGCGTCCAGCCCGGCGCCCTCGAAACTGATCCGGAACGCGTAGGGTCCTTCCTGTTCCAGCAGCAGCCGGATGCCGTCGTCTTCACTCATCGTGTTGCTCCATTCATTTGCTCAGGCATGGCCGGCGTCGGCCGTCCTGCGCTTCAGCACGTAGTACAGCAACGGGATCACCACCAGCGTGAGGACGGTGCTGACCAGGATGCCGAAGATCAGCGAAATCGCCAGGCCGTTGAAGATCGGATCGTCCAGGATGAAGAACGCGCCCAGCATCGCCGCCACGCCGGTCAGCACGATGGGCTTGGCGCGCACCGCGCAGGCATCGATCACCGCGTCCACCAGCGGCACGCCACGCTCGGTTTCCTGGTTGATGAAGTCCACCAGCAGGATGGAATTGCGGACGATGATGCCAGCCAGCGCGATCATGCCGATCATGCTGGTAGCGGTGAACTGCTTGCCCAGCAGGGCGTGGCCGGGCATCACCCCGATCACGGTCAGCGGGATCGGCGCCATGATCACCAGCGGTACCAGGTAGCTGTGGAAGTGCGCCACCACCAGCAGGTAGATCAGCA
>ERZ778017.1782-NODE-1782-length-19744-cov-11.701610_pt1 | contig 19744 bp, 39 predicted proteins | sample MGYA00375747_ERZ778017 | MGnify/ENA primary metagenome ERZ778017 (study PRJEB29350, sample SAMN05509838) | bioreactor metagenome | biome: bioreactor; material: wastewater | place: South Africa: University of Cape Town | collected 2014-03-17 ...
AAAGAGAACAATGTTGGTCTTGACGAGAAGCGTGCAATCTACGTCTTCAAGTAATAGTTGACATTTGACCCGATTGATGGATAATACCCTCATCAACTAACGAATAGAACAAACATATGAACACCGACCTCACCCGCGAACTGCTGTCGTTTGACCCCCTTCAAGCCGCCGAAGACCTGACCGGCAAGCATTATCAGGAAGATGAGTCAACCAGCGCACTCGGCTTTGCCTTGGCACTGAGCCACGGGGCAGCCAAGAACGAACACCTCCTCGAGCAGGGCGACACGACCCTCTCCAACGAGCTCGACCGGTACACTCACATCATCACGGAGATGGGATTCGAGAAAGTACTGGAACTGCCGTTCATGGGCAAGGCCTGGGGTAGCGAGCCGCCCAAACAAGAAACGTACTTCATCTATGCGCACAAACAACGGGGTCTGCTGCTCTCATTCGACACCTTTGATACCGACAGCATCAACGGCGGCCACATCTACTACTGCTGGCACCCCAAGGACGGCCTCGCTGGCAAGTACGGAATAACGTCGTCCGGGCATTGGGTTGGTGATGAAGATGGTCACGATGGTTACTGGGCAGGCTACCACGACTGTCGTGAAGCACTGCGCTACAAGATGGACGCGCTGGCGGCCGCTGGTACTTTCCTTTCTTCTTGGCCGGCCGATCACAACCACTTCCTCTGGCTGTTGCACTACATGGACACGAAGGCTGACAAGTACGATTACAAGGCAATCAATGCAGAGCGCATTGCAATGCTGCCCGACTGGGTTCGTGAGATGATTGGCTGTTGACATTGTCCCAACAATAGGGTAAGATGTCTTCATCATCTGGAGAACACAAATGGGAAACACTTACGTCGTCGCAACGCTCAAACAATTCATCATGATGTGCGTTGCCTATCCTGGAATGGCATACGAAATATTCGAAGAGGATACGACTGAGGAAGTCCGTGATCTCATCTACTCCCTCGCTGATCCCAAGTCGCCCGAGCCTTTCCGTAGCGCAATGATCAACATCGGCTTCACGGACTATTGAAGGACACAAGATGAATCTGAAAGATATCCTCAAGCAGTTCGAAGAGACTCCGAGTGCATTCAAGAACTCCCCCAACACTTCACCCGAACCGTTCGGCAGCATCTTCGAGATGTGGTTCAACTGGACGGAGATGTTCGATGAGCGTGTGAAGAAGTTGTTGGTACCAGGAGCCAATTGGGTGTGCACTGATACTCGAGTAGGCCTTGCCCTCTATACACTCGACGGTCAGGTTGTCGCCCTCAGCTCCCAGGACGCACGCAAGAGTGAGGAGTATATTGCCTTCGTTAGCAAAGAGACGGCGCTGCTGATGAGAGCCTTCCTCATCTCAACCCAAGAGCTCGAATTACCTATCGCTGATGCAGACGCGCCCATCCAATCAGGTTGGTGGCGAGGTGAGAAGTAATCGTTGACATCTAAACGATTTGGGGTACAATATCCTCACTGTTTGGAGAATATGAATGCCACTCTTCGTTACATCATACAATGTTGTTGGGAGTCGTTGTAACGGAACCTTCTTGGTGAATGCTCCCACCAAGAAGATTGCCAACGCGATCGTTCGGAGTTATGATACTGACTACCGCAACGTTAAGTCTCACACGAGAGAGGAAGCCGAAGAGCTCTTCAGTATGGAGTGGGATGATATCGTGAACGATGTATACATTCCTGAGGAATGCAATGCCACTCACCTTGAGAGTGGTACGTAACAGTTGACCTTTGACCCAATTGTTGTACAATGACTTCATCAACTGAGGAGACGTCTATGTGCAAGTGTTATGATTGTGGCAGCAACATCGAAGGCCATCATACCGAGCTGTGTGCCTTCGCTGAAGAGTCTGATGTTCGAGACCTGCCAGCTCATCCTGGTACGCAATGGTGGACTGGCATCATACCAACCGAGCTGCAACGTAACGTGATTGCAACTGCAGCCGCAGCCTAAGCTTACAACAAAGAGTTCAAAGATGTGAGGCTACCGAAAGGTGCCTCACTTTTCAATTCCGAAATCCGTGTACCGGATTTTTCTAAACAAAAATTTCGTATGCGCGCGTATGTAATATGAGGCGCCCTGAAAGGGGCAAGACTTTTTTCTCGGAATTGATCAATCCAAAAATTTAATCCAAAACAATTTTTAATCATCTTTATATTATTCTTCCCCTCCCCTATATTATTTTTCTGGATTTTCCAAACTTTTTAATTTTGAGTAAAACAAAACACCGTTTGATCAAAACACGTTTTTGAATTTTTGATAAAAAATTTTTTTCTCGCTAAAACAAAATCCTGGATTTTCCAGATTTGTTATTTTACCCTAAAACAAAACCTCGGTCGTTTTAATCCATTTTCGAAAAAAATTTTCAAAAAAAATTACGGGGTAAACTTTTTTGTATAAATAGAAAATACAAGGAGATTTTTATGAAATGTAAAAAATGTAATGTTACTGACCCGGTATTATTTTACGCAAGAAATAAAAGCAAATGTAAGAGTTGTATTTTACTTGATGCTGCCATTCGTTACCGTGGGGGAGTTATTGAACCGACAAAAAAAGAACCAAAGCCCCATTTATGTAAAGGGTGCGGTATTTCAGATCCGTCACTATTCTACAAAAAGGTAAAGAGTAAGTGTATGAAATGTTCATCATCTGAAAACAATGAGAGATATCATTCTTTATCAGTAGAAGACAAGGAATTGTATAAAAGAAGAGTTGGTGAGGTTCAGGATAATAACATATTACACGTTCGTTTCCAAATGGCTCGCAGCCGGTCTAAAAAAAGGGGTGTGGAGTTTGCTATTAATGAACAATATATCAACTTATTGTGGAATAAACAAGAAGGTAAATGTTTTTATACAGGATTAGAAATGAAACAAAATCGTGATAATAATAGAATGAGTGTTAGTATTGACCGAATAGATCCATCAATTGGGTATGTGGAAGGTAATGTGGTACTTTGTTGCTCCGCCGTTAATATAATGAAGAACGATTTGACGTTGGATGAATTTAAGAATTATATACAAATTCTTCACGAAAACATAGTAATAAAATAACTGTTGCCGTTCCCCTCCCCCTACTGTAAAATATCATTCAAATAAATTAAATTTGGGGTTACATATGACTAAAAAGCAGATCGACTTACAGATTGCAATACTCGAGAAGGTTATGAGTAGCTTCTATGCTGGCATTGATGCCAATGGGGATAATATTGATGTTGTTCATAATGAATATGCTGCTCTTGTCATTAATACGTTTATTAAACAACTACAAAAGGAGAGTGGAGTGGGGATTGTCAATTCGAAGACTCTTGGTGAGTCGGCGTTGGATGTGATTGCATCTTTACCGTGTGATGTTTATTTGGGTGGTTCACGAAGGATGGCAGAAAAGTATGCATCTGTTTCGGTTAATGATAAAACCGACTATGATTTTTACTGCACGTATTCTTCCAAGATTCATAATCTTTTGGTCGAAAAGGGGTTTGAGGTCTCAGTGGGGGATGGTTCGGATTATTTAGATGATGAAGCGATTACTGTACTTGCGCGTGATAATGTACAAATTGTTTTGCGTAAGAATGCTCAATTTTACGAAAAGGTCTTTGAAAATATTCCTGAAAACTTGTACTATGCATTGTTGTGGAAGTCTTCTCCTGCTTTAAGTAAACTTGCCCCTGAGCACGTTGCTGATGTGTTTAATTCATTGTTTGCAGTTGCGCACGCCTTTGAGAAGAAGTGAGTGAAATGAATACTGCATATGTTTTGATTATGTTGTGGACGGGTACTTATGTTGATAGTGGCGTAGCAGTTGTTCAGCAGGAATTTACCAGTTTCCAAGCATGTGAGGAGGCGAGACGGTTCCTTGCGACAGCCAACAAAACATCAAATGTGTCGGTGGTTGTTAAGTTGCACGCACAAGGGTGCTTTAAAAAATGAACGTTTACAACTTGAATACGGATATGGTTTGCTCTGAAAGAGGGCCAAACATATATCTTATTGGCACCGCTAAAGAAATGAAGTGGCGATTGAAACAGATAGACGTTATTCATTCAATGTTGTTTAACAGTAATGCTAATGAGCATATCAAGTGGGTTTTGTTTTGTGAATTGGCGTGTTTGGTAAATGGCCAATAGGAGAAAAGATGAATTATCCAGAAGAATTGGTTGAGCGTGCAAAATTTGAACTTCGAACATTTGATCGAGTCGGTGCGGAAACAGGTGAATTGTTGCTATTGGAAGTAATGGCGTGGAGAGCAAAATTTGCTGATTATGCGTATCAACCATCTACTAATGTTATTGTATTTAAAGGAATTGTTGATAATGAGTAGTAAGATTATTTGGCACAAGGGATACTCTGGCGAAAGCATAGTTGACATCAGCCGTGATGTTGATGAATGTTTGAATGGGGAGTATAATGATGCTATTGCCCAATTGCCAGTCGACGACCACGGTTTTGTAAAGGGCGAGTTTGTTGTTACGGTTACGTGGGTAGATGAGCCAAAGTGTTGTGTTTGTGGCACAACAGAAAACCTCCATAAGGATGGTTGGTACGGACATCGTTGTGATTCTGTTGATTGTATGGTTTTTTGAGAGAATAAAATGATTACTTTTCCCCCTGGTTTTGTTGCGATAAAATATCCTGGGTATTTTTGGAATACGCTGACAAAGCAACTTTATACAATGAAGGTTACAGGTGTGTTGCGACCGTTGGTCCGTTGTAAACCAAGCTATTTTAATCGTAACTTTGATGGGTATGTGATTTCTGTTGAAGGCCGGCGTCGTCATTGTACTATGGAGTATCTCAACAAGTTAGTTCCCACTGACTCGGTTATTCCTGTTCATAAACCAGTGAACATGCTCGGAAGAAAAAATGAAACTAATTTATAATGAGACATAAATGTTTGCTACCCTAATTGAAGTTAAGAAAAGCTCTAGTCCATCTTATTGGTATGCTGATAGGATTGGTGAGCAGTTTTGGATCGATATGACCTACGATAATAGTGGGTGGTTTCCGTGTATTCTTAACAGAACGCAGTTTTTTGGGGTCGATAAGAAACACATCGATTACGTAATTGTGGCGGAAGCAGATATTGATATTGTACAAGCCGTTCAAGTGAATAAATTATTCGCTGGCCAAATCCCAACAGGAGATACTGCTGCATGAATGTATTTTATAAAATGATAAGCAAGGTTCTGATGTGGATTGTATTGTTCTTTGCTGTAATTGCTGCCATTTGTGTAGTTGGCCTCGAAGTATTTGAGCGGTCTTCTATTCGTTTTAGCAAAAAGGTGTCCAAGTGACCACCATATACAAAATGTTGTTTTGGATTTCACGCGGTTTCGCATACACACTTGGCGCCGTATTTGCTATAATAGCAGGTGCATTGCTTGCTTGTATGGAGATGTGCGGCACAATGAGTGATTGGTGCGAAAATAAACTCGATTTGCTTAAAGCTAAAGGAGCAACTGATGAAGAATAATATTATGAAGTTTATTGTGGCGGTTGTTCTGGTATCTGTTGTCAACACAGCTAATGCTGGCTTTCTCACGGGAGTAATCGTTGGTTCGGCAATGTCGTCTGGGCCATCGCGCCAAGAGGTTAACACTCTGTTTGCATCGGATGTTAAGAACCACGATGTAGTTGTTTGTTGCACGAATAACATGGTTAATAATACGATGTGCCAGGATGTTCGCACAACTCGAGGCATTTTTGACCTAACACCAGCACAATTTGCAAAGCAGGCAGGCTATAATATTCTTTATAAAACCGGTTTCATTAAAACAGCACATGGATGTGATATGATTGTGATGGAAGTTGGTAGGTAATTGTTGCCAATCTAATTCTTATGTTGTAAAATTGCATTTCTATTTTATTTGAAAGTATTGAATGAAAATCAAATCAATTGTTGGTGGGTTACTGATGATGGCATCGGTTTCGGCGCCCGCATTCAACACTTCGTCTATTCCTGAAGTAGATCAATATATCTACACCCTCAACACAAAAGCCCATTGGAATTTTGGTTCAGTTTCAGTGACACAGATTGTTAAAGCTGATATGGATCATGATAGTGTGCCTGAGATAGTTGTGATGTATGTCACACGAGGTGCAACGTGGACGATGATCAATGTTGCTGTGTTTTCAAAACAAAATAACAAATACGTGCTTGTTGATGATGAACAATTGCGTGCAGCAGAGGCATCTCGATTTGAAATTACTAATGGTATTTTAACCGTGAATCTAACACAATGGGGTGATGATGATCCACATTGCTGCCCCACTATACACACAAAAGCCCGATTTGTGCTCCGCCACAATAAAATTGTTGATTACTGAGGGTTGATATAATCTGCATAGTGGTGTAAAATATGTTTAATAAAATTTGATTGTCTTCGCCGGATTTCATATGAGTTGATTGAGGCATGGAAAAGGGGGGACAGAGCACATGATTATCTGCGCCAACGTGCCGCTGATTTGGATGCTGAAGCGGATAAGCTCGAAATGGTAAATGGTACATGGGCAAATCGTGCACACATGAAAGATCGTTGGGAAAAATTAAAAACCATTACACTCAAACCATGCCCGTTTTGTGGTTTTGTGCCCGAAATCGAGGACGAAGATTGTATCTATCCAGCTACGCGAGACAGAACCGTTTGGCAAATTAATTGCTACACTACGGGGGGTGGTTGTGACGCTGATATTTTGGGTGATTCGCCTGAAGATGTAATTGAGAAGTGGAACAGGAGGTGTGGTGATGGTTTACAACAAAAGTAAAGGTGATTTTACGATGTTAAATAAGCAACCAAAGTTTCATACACATAAAGACGAGCGAGGTGTTTTGGTCAAGTGTTATCATGAATCAAAATCGTTATTGTTGTCGGTTAGCTTTTGGCTTGGGATGACGCTTGGATTCCCACTTGAACACTTCATATGGGAGAAGTTGCCAGGTTTTAGTTGGATTACGCATTGGTTGGGACTATAACATGTGGATGGATGATAAATTGACGTGGAGGTGGGTTGAAGACAGACCAAAGAACAAAGAAGGAAAATATATTGGTCTGATAGGCAATCCACCAACAAAAAAGGTTATTGATTATATCACTATTAACAAGAATTCAGTAAAATTGCGACCTGAAGACCATTGGGGCGGAACGGGCGAGCACCAATTAGCAATTGGAGTATGGGACGATGACAAGTACACCCCGCTTAATAGGAATGAACTCGAATTTTATCTGGTTACATACTGTTGGGATGATTCTCCACTCGAGTGTATCCCACCACATGGTAAATTTATAACCAGGGTGAAGTGATAACGAGGGGCAATATGACAAAAAAAGAATTAAGCAAATTCAACACCAATCAACGTAGAGCTATTGCTGCAGCAAAAAAATCAGTTGCCCAGCAGATGTCTGCCTTTAAAAAGGCAGGTAAAGTGTTGGATAAAAAACTCAAGTGGGCTATTGAAGATGCAATTAAAAAAGAGGCCGACCGTGTTAAACAGGAGAAATACGAAGAGGATAAAGAGTTCTCCGTTGAGTGTTTTTATAACATGTTCGTGCATGGCTTGCAAGGTATTATTGAAAAGTATGGAGCTGACCACTTCACTGAACGCCACATTTCAAAGTACGGTAGAAAGGTTGCCACAAGTCTGTATGATTATAAATCAACCCGAACTGGTTACATGAGCATCGGTTTACAATATGCACTTGATGCTGGCGCAAAACTAAGTGATGTTGGAACAGAAGAACATTTTTGGCCTAGGCAATACGTTGGTGAATTGTTTGTGCGTTACATTTTGGAGCATAATGATATATCATTAGCAGAATTACGTGAATTGTTAGACAAGCATACACACGTTCATTTAGTTTTAAAAGATGAGAATCAACACCTAAAGGATTTTCAACAAAGTAAAAAATTTAATTCGTGGGCGGAATCGTATTATCAAGCAAGTATAATTTTATTTCATGCGGTATCAGGAAACCTTCATCCTGAGCTGGTTAAATTGTATTTGAAATAGTTTATAATTATTATCAGAATTTAATTAAGGAGAATGATATGATTAATGTTGACGGAGATGGTTATTTGGTTGATATGGCCGACTGGACGCCAGAAGTGATGGTAGAGCTGGCAGCTCAGGATGGCGTAGAACTAACGGATGATATGATTACTTATATTATGAGCGCACGAGAACTGTTTGAAGAAAATCAAACAGTTCCTCCAATCCGTGAGTTTGCAAAGATTCACGGTATGGACCGCAAAGCTCAGCCGCTGTATGATTTGTTTCCCCGCGGTCCGATGAAGATGATTTCGAAATTTGGTGGCATGCCTAAGCCCACTGGATGCGTCTAATGAAAGACAAGGCGCACCGAATTAAGGCAGGGGATGTTTATTGTCTTTCGATAGGCCGGGGTGGTGATCTGTGGGGAGAAGTTGTTGTTGATGGTGATAATTTGAAGTTTAAAGTTTGGAATCCGGCACCGGCGGAATATCGCAACAAAACACTGGATATAAAAATTGGGGGCAAATTGGCTAGTGCTGTTGACAATTAATTAGTTTGTAGTATAATGTTTCACATCGCTGGGAGAGATTGCTTCCAGACAAAAGTGGAGATCGATGCCCACTCGAGTGAAGGTGATGGTAGGCTCGACAATGTTGGTGATTGCATTATACAAATGCAAAATAAACGACCGAGTGAACACAAGTAGCCGCAATAGGCCGAGACTGTATATGTGGATAACGGCAATCTTGAGGTAATAGCAAGCGTGTTTGTTATTAACTGACGCATTTAGCCTGACACGATACAATCGCATGTGTATAGTGTGATTGTAAGGATGCGACTACAGCAAAAGGTGGAAGTGCTTGGGGCACATTAACATATTAGACAACAGAACACGCCAGGACCCCAAACCTGGCATTTCCTTTTGTATACAATCTCGTTGTCATATTCGTCCAATTGATTTATAATCTACAAACAATTTTAATTTCACGAGGCACAACATGTCAGACACAATTTTTCTATATATGCATGATTCCAAACTCGAGGGCGGCTGTGGTGGGGTATCATTTGCTTATGATCATATGCCTACTGAATCTGAAGAAATGCTTGTTGAGCACACGGTACCCTTCAATGGTTGCGTACCTTCGCCATATGAAGTAGTTTCCTGTGCAACTTGTGGTGGGACGTTTCCTGATTGGTATACTTTTCCGCTAACTAATTTTATAGCTTACAAATCCTAATTGGAGAATAAAATGGAATACAAAATCAACTACGGTACCACCACCCAACCCATCGATATTGAAAAGGCAGAGAAAAAATACGGCGCAAAATACATCGGCGATTTTTGTTTGAAAACCAAACACGGTGGTTGGAGTGAAGAACCGGCAGCTGTTTTTTACCAACCAACCCCAGATGTGAGCCTTGGACACACACACTATTTTGGTTTATTTGAACGCGGTGGCATCATGTATATCACAAAGGGTGATAGTGCATTCGAAGAACCTATTGTAGGTATTGTGGGTGTAGATGGTGAAGTTGTTTATAGCCGGTATCGGCACGACTTCCGTGCATTAAAATCGTTGGATCAGTTTATTGATGGCGGTCGCGATTATTGTCGTAGAGGTGGCAGCGGCCAAATGGCAGGAACGGTGTTGCTTACTGTTGATAAAGATAAGTTGGTAGTTACGGATGAAAAGCCGCTATGATTACTCATGCATATTTTAGCTGTGTTCCGAAAAGAGTGAAGCCGAAACTTGGCGACCGCAAAATGATTAGGGGTGTGTTGCACGAGCGTAAACTCGAAAAGGTGCATGATATTCACGGCAATCCTATCGGCTATAACCACACGGGTGGTCGACCACATTATGTGTGGGTGCCGGTATGAAAGAAGTATTGGATAAATTGGTTGGCAATCATCTCACTACATCAAAAACTGTGGACATTTGTACAAATAATGGTTATACAGTAACAGGTTTTGTGTTACATGATGTTACGGGCAAATGTTGCATAGTTGATTTGGCAGCGGTCCGGTGGTTGTCAAAAGAGGAGATGTGGGGTATAATGCACCCCAAACCTACTTCATTAAGCGAGGAGTAAAACTGTGTTTAAAAACCATATAAAGTATAAGGATGTGTGGGTAGCACCAGGCAGCAAAACACACAAGGCGTTAACAGATGGTGATAAGGCTGGTGCACAAGCGCTGTATAATGCAGCAAAAGAAATGGAAAGACGTTTACTGGAGAAGAAATGAAAAACTTTTACGTACTTGAAAACTGGGGTGTTGTTGCAACGATTGATAATCCGTACCAAGCGCCCGAACAGGCAAAATACAAACTGAACGGTGATGTATATGGACATAGCGAATTTGGTGAAGGTGAAAACATTACTACTTCATCAATCATGTCGGTTGATACTGATACCGGCACAGTTATTACACGATCGGGCAGCACCTACAAATTAGGCACAACAGCACCTGAATATGAAAAACTTTACCCTAATGCCAGAGCAAGATTGTTTAAACAATTTGAATGAGGCCTGTTATGAACGTATTATTTAAAACAGAATACGGATCGAGATTGTATGGCACAAATACACCAACTTCCGATACAGATTGGAAAGTAGTGTATTTGCCTGCTCTTGACGATCTGTTGGTTGGTAAGAGATTGTCTATCACGAGTAAATCTACTGGTGATGATAAGTCTCGCAATACGAGTGATGATGAAGATATTAGTTTTATCCCACTACAAATTTTTGCTAAGGATTTTTTAGCAGGACAAACCTATGCTATTGAAGTTGCGTTTGCATACTTGTCGAGGTATGACTCTACGGGATTGTTTGGTTACTTTGTTGGTGAACTAACGAGCCGATTTTTAACATCTAATGTTAAAGCTATGGTTGGGTATGCTCTAAACCAGGCTCAAATTTATGGTGTTAAAGGAACTCGGTTAGCTACAGTGGAGAAGTTTAAAGAGCATCTTGAAACTTTGTGTGCTGATGGGTTTGCTGATGAAAAGCTAGATCTCGTTGAAAATTGGCTTAGTGAAAATACTAACAAGTATCTTTTTTACACCACATACGAGAATCATAACGAAAAATTAGCCGCAGTTAGTTTATTGGAGAAGGTGTATCCATTCAATATCACTGTTGGTGAAGCATACAACCGTGTCAGGAAACTTGAAGACAAATATGGCGTTCGTGCTCAGGCTGCTAAACAAGCTGACGGTGCTGACTGGAAGGCAATGTCACACGCGCTACGCATTTTAATGCAAGCTATTGTGCTATTGGAAGAACACAAGTTGGTGTTTCCGTTACCAGCGGATGCTGTGGCATTCTTGAAGAGTGTCAAAAATGGAAAGGTTCCATTCGAAAATGTCCAAACTGTTTTGGTTAACTGGATGCATGATTTGGATGTGGCAAAGGAAAATACAACATTACCTGCAAATACGGACGATCTTGAACAAGAGTTTAATACTTGGCTGATTAAATGGGTTCGGTTATTCTATACCGAATACACATGGTGAAAAATGTCTGATTTGTTAACCCTCCGTCCTTACATGATCACAGCTATACATCAGTGGTGCTGTGATCATGATGCCAAACCAATGATAGTAATACACGCCGGTGAAGGTACATACTTACCACCCAATCTGCGGTATAGTGATGCGACAACGTTTGATATCGGTGTTGCAGCCATTGCAGATTTACACATTGGTGAATTTGTATCATTTAAAGCACGGTTTAGTGGAAAGGTGCAAGAGATAATGGTTCCTGTGGGTGATGTCTACGCCATATATGCAGAAGGCAAGGAAATTGGTTTTGTTTTTGATCGGGAAACTAATGAAACAACCAACGATGTAATAAATACTGAAGAACCACCACCAAAGAAAAAACCTACGCTTACTATTGTAAAATAACCAAAGGACTGTTGGATGAGTACTTACATATATCAATTACCGTGCCAAAGTCCTGGTTGTAACCAAATGTTTTCAAACAAGAGTGTTGGTGTGTGGCAAATATGTGATCGTTGTCATTATCGTGTCTGCCACAACCACCCTATAGGAATATGTCCGCAATGTAAGTATGGCATTATTAAAAACTATTCTGGGTCGTGGGAAAAATATAACTCAAAGTGAAAAGGAAATAAGACATGTATCTGTCTAGGGATTTAGAAATGGATATTGCTCACGCGATGGTGAAAGAGGCTATAAAAACTGCCAATGGTGATACCGAACAAGCTATAGAAATAATCTTAAAGCGTTGTGAGGATGATAAGGAAATGTTTGATATTATGGCAAAATTTGGTTTTGATGTGATTGCGTCGAGACGTAATACAACTCACTAAATGCGAAGAAACAAAAAACCAACCACCAACGAACCCTGTCATTTATGTATTGTAGATGTTGTTTTAGGTCTTGCAGCAGTTAGTTTGTTTATAGCTACGTTTTTTGCTGTATCCTTAACAGCAATGTTGATGATACTCATTGGGATGATTGTTGAGTTTTTTATAATGTGGTGGAGACGTATAATATGATTGATAGTGCAGCGCTTGTATTTGTGTTACAATGATTTAATCCCGATATCGAGGCGGTGGATGTTGATTCTGTTAATGGTGGTTTAGAGATTACATATCTCAACAAAAGTGGAAATATAGTTAGCTACACGATCAACGATACAGTTGCGTTTGAAGAAGAGGCGGATGAATTTTACCTCGCCGTTCTTGAAGTGAATAAGCAATATGCCAATAAGGAATATTTGTTACTTGCATCGCTTGATGTTGTGTTATCAAGATATAAAAATGCACCGCAATAAAAACCGCCTAGTTAGGCGGTTTTTGTTTACATTGTAGTTAGATTGGAAATAGTAGTATTTCGTATCGTGCGAGCTGTCGCCGGGTCAGCGGCTAATCTAACGTCTGTTTTCCCCTTAATACGCTCACCTTCAATCATCGCACCTTTTGTAACCCACAAAGCTCTTGTTGCGATGATTGCGTTAGCAGCATCGGTAGCTGTTTTTCCAGTAGCAGTAGATTCAGCAGCAATCCACGGAAATGGAGTCAAATCAGCTGGTGTACCCGCCGCAATATAGTTAGTTGCATCTTGATACTTTTCTTGGTAGGTGGCTTCTTGCCCGGGTGCTGACGTTAAATAACGCAAACGTGCCTTACCAGCCTCTTCGTCGATTTTAATTAATGCGTCAGCAATAACTTCGGCCAACGATGGTTCAGCTTGAAACGGAGGTATATAACCACGCCAAGCTGCTGCATTGTATTGTGACTTCCAAACATTATTAAAATTAACTTCAGGGTTTCTTACATTTTGTAATCTGGTGATAACATCACCATTGGTGTTTAGTAATTCAATATCCATATTATCACCTCATATTAGGAAAGTTTGTATGCGTAAAACTCGAGTACGGTTCCGAGTGGGACACCCCCAGCTAGAACAAAACTCGAACCGTTTGTTTCTGAAATTTCGTCTGATCCTTGAAATACGCCCGCGATGTATACATCAATACCGGCATTGTCCACATCTCCAACGACCGCGGAGTGGTGATATGGTGTAGATAACGCGAAAGATGTTTGGCCAGTAGTAGTAGCAACCAAAATTTCACGGTACACCTCACTATAAGTAGGCCACGTTTGTGATGGTCCTGTTGAAGCATTCATTAAATTGAGCACCTCTACATACAACACGTCACCAATATTTAGATTTTGTGCAAACGTAATGGTTGTTGTATTTGTTTCGGTAAAGGCGTAACCCACACCTTCGGTTTGTTTAACTCCGTTAACCCAAACCATTAGTGTGTTTGTACCTAATACATATGAAGGTACTGTAAACACAGCAGTTCCGCCCGGAGCCGTCTGTGTCGATTGTGTTACGGAAGCAATACCATTAGTGCTTGGTGGGTTTAAACCACCGCCAAATACAAATTTACCAAACATAACTTCGTCGCTAGCTTGGAGACCTGTCGAAAAGGTGACAACTGTGGGGCTTGATTCGGCATAAGCAGGTTGAATTTGACGAATACCATTGACGTAAACAGATAGGTCACCGCTTGCGGGCACATACGACCACGGCAAACCAAAGACGGTCTGGCCAGATGTGGCGTATACTTCATATCGGTTTTGATACAATGCTACACCAGGATCGCTAAAACTTAATGTTTTGAAAGCGTCAAAAATAGCAAGGTCTACAGATGCTTTGTTGGATGCATCTGTACCTATTACAGGAGCAAGCAAATCATGAATAGCGTAACCACCCATCGACAATGCTCCCGTCATCGTATCACCAGCACGATTTACCTTTGTGGCAATATCGGCAGTGTTAGTTGCAATGTTACCAGTATTAGTTGCAATGGCTGCAGCATTTGTATCAAGTTGGTTTTGGATGTTACTTGATAGACCAGCAAGATAGATTAATTCACCAGGAGTTACCCCAGAGTTTACCAAGCCCGTAAGCATATCGTGTTCAGTGGCTGTTAAGTGTGCAACAGTATCATTAATGTGTGCATTAACAACTGCAATAAACGTTGGGTCGGTTCCTGTAGTAACCCAACTACCAGCTTTAAAAATGTATAAAACGTTGTCTGCTGTATTGAACCACAATTGGCCAACAGTAGCATTTGCAGGTGGGTTATTGTTAGCAAAGTTTTCTAAAATGTGAAGGATGTTTTCTTGAATACCTTCGCCGTAATTACGCATACCTTTGCCGTAGATTGTTAGACTTGATGAGGTGGTGTCTTGTGTTCTTGGTTGAACGATGAACGATGTTCCGTCCGACCAGTTCATTGTATATTGGTCAGCCATATATTTCTCCTTTATGCCGGTTCATAAGAATGTTGTTATACCTCTTCCGGTGTTGAATAAGAGGTTTAAGAGTATTTATGATTTTGTGGTTTGACAGTATAAATATGTTCACCACATAGTGCACAGGAAAATCATCATGAGCAAATCAAAAGTTTTGTTTATTTGTAAACGTCGTTCAGACTATCATCAAGATAGTTCATATTCACACAATAGCGTGTCCACGGGGTTACTAAATTCCGCAACATTTGTAACTGATATGTTGACAAAGGCGGGGATAGATGCCAAATGTGTCATTGTTAATGATAACAATGATATTGACAGAGAGGTTCGGGCTTTTAATCCTACCCATGTTATAATTGAGGCTTTGTGGGTTGTACCTGAAAAATTTGACGTGTTGACTAAAATCTATCCTAATGTTAAATGGATTGTACGGTATCACTCGGAAGTGCCTTTTGTTGCGACGGAGGGAATTGCAATGGGTTGGTTATTTAGCATGATTGATAGACCCAATGTTGCGGTATCCGGTAATTCGAAAGTTATTCAAAGCGAGTTGGAGTTTTTGATTAAACATCATTTTAATTATTCTAAAGAAGAGCTTGCAGAAAAGGTGGTATTTTTGCCTAACTATTACGATCTAGAGTTGGTTAATCAACCAAAGTTCTATGATGGGTCAAAAGATTATATTTCAGTTGGTTGTTTTGGAGCGATTCGTCCTCTAAAAAACCAATTGTTACAAGCGGTGGCGGCACTCAAGTTTGCTAATGCAATTGGTAAAAAATTAAAATTTCACATTAACGTGGGCCGCGTTGAAGGGAATGGAGGTCCAATATTACGCAATTTGCGTGATATGTTTACTCGTTTAAACATCAATGGGCACGAGCTTGTTGAACATCAGTGGATGCCACATGATGAGTTTATGATGATGTTGTCAACTGAAATTGATATCGGTATGCAAGTTAGTTTTTCTGAAACCTTTAATATTGTTGCTGCTGATATGGTATCAGCAGGTATTCCGATTGTTGCGAGCGATGAGGTTAAATGGACTTCAAAACTATTTAATGCAGTCCCAACAAACTCCAATGCAATCGCTCGAAAATTGGTGTGGTCAATGGTATTCCGTTATTTTAACGTAAAATTGGAGCAGTATTTTCTAAAACGCTATGTCAATAAAACCAAACGTGTGTGGGTGAATTTTTTCACAAAAGATTGTTGATATATTCTGAAGTATGTGTAAAATTGTTAACATGATGTGTGGAGAATATTATGTCAAACGATAATGTATGGAAGATTGATAGTTGTGTTGGTTTGTTTGGAACGTGTGGTAATAGCACCTGGCGCCACCCCATGATGGCAGCCCTCAATGCACAAGGCATCACATATTTCAACCCACAAGTTGATGGATGGACGCCCGAATTTGCTAAAGTTGAGGCGGAACATCTTGTTAGTGATGATGTTGTGCTGTTTCCGGTTACAGGCGAAACGTACGGTACAGGGTCGTTGGCGGAAGTTGGATTCTCTATTAACACAGCGTTAAAATCCATCAACGAAGATGCTTTTAGATTTTTGGTGGTAATGATTGATGATGCATTGATTCCTGAATTAATGGCCGATGCCGTAGCCGCGAAGGAATCGATTCGGTCGAGAGCATTAGTTTTAGCACATTTGAAAAAAATTAAACATCCAAATGTTTTCATTGTGGATAGTTTTGAAAGAATGACATCATTAGCAATCGAATTATCGTGGGTTTCGTCCACCCTGAAAAGACTCAAAGCAAGTACGAAATAAAATATTGGTTGACATTTATAAATAGTTACTATATACTTTTAATAACAGTTGAGCAATCAACACGAATTTAAAGTTTTAAAAATATTGGTTGACATTTATAAATAAACCATATATAATTAATGTAACAATTGAGCAATGTGCTCGCAAACGAATTTAGGATTATTGAGATGACTACATTTACAACATTTTTTGCACCAGAACATACACCTGCAACCACATGGTTTGCAGCGGAGCCTATGTGTGCCTTTTTAATTGGTGGTGGATCTAGTAATTAAGTAAATCCCCTGAATAATTAAAAAGGCTTCCGTAAAAAGGGAGCCTTTTTTATTGTCTAGTGTTTTTAGGTGTGTCATGATTGTGAGGGTTAGCAACTTTCCTTGTGACGGAAATAGAATGGGTTCGAGTCCCATATGGCACCCCTAAAAGTGTTAGACGATGGCGGTTATAGCTTAGTGGTAAAGTCCTGGATTGTGATTCCAGTCACGAGAGTTCAATTCTCTCTAACCGCCCCAAAGTTTTTGTTGTATTGATCTTTAACAATTTGGATGTTGTTTTGTTTTATTGTCGACATTGTGTCATTTGTCGGTATGTGGGTCAAAGGTTGATCACTTCGTTTGGGGCGAAGACGATGCTGGTTCGAGTCCAGCCATACCGACAAATGACATAGTGTTGATAAATGTTACCTGTTCGCATAGCGGCGATTGCATCGGTCTCCAAAACCGACGATGAAAATCCACGGGGGTTCGAGTCCCTCACAGGTAGCCAAACAACGTAGAATATATTGACAGGGTGTGGTGCAATCTGGTAGCATAGCTGGTCTGGAGCCAGGCGATTACAGTTCAAATCTGTACATCCTGACAATATATTTTACATTAATCTCCCTTTGGTGTTTAACAGTAGCATAGCGGTTTTGGAAACCGGCGGCGCAGGTGCAAATCCTGCAGGGGTGACCATTATTACTATACATTGCTTGTGGTAGTTTAAGTCGGGTGCAACCGTACATACGCCCATTCGTATGTGACAACCTTAAACGGTAGTGTGTAGTGATAATGGAAAGTTTTATTGGGGGCAGTAGTGGGCTACGGAGATGCCTTGCAAGTATCTTGTCTAGAAGGGTTCGATTCCCTCGGCCTCCACCAAATTTGTTGTGTAAACGTTGACTTGCAAGCAACGGAGTTGGTATAGCTTTGTGACACAGAGTAGAAGGTTCGAATCCTTAAACACAACTTATTTTCAATATACCTCTGGCGTAAGTGGTCTGCGCGCTTGTTTGAAGCACAAGAGGACACAGTTCGATTCTGTGGGGGTATACCAATTTTAAAGTTTTGTGATAGTATAAACCTAATAGCACCCACCGTTGAGGCGGGAGATCTCAGAATTGAACCTGAGTCACAATGTTCCACTAAGCCTCGTCTGACAACGGGCTGTTTTGGATGAGGTCCTGTTAATTATTGATTGTGTCAGCAGTTAAGATTGACAGATTGGTTATAGCAAATTGGAAATGCGCTTCGCCACCCAGCGAGAGGTCAGGGTTCGATTCCCTGTAACTAGATGACCAACAAAAGAGTATTTGATGAGTATTCTTTTATTGGTTTTGATGTAAATTTAATGGGCTGCGATTGAGCTGGGGTTCTTGGCTGCTTTGCAAGCAGTTATCGTAGGGTTCGATTCCCTAGCGGTCCACCAAAATATCGCCATATATAGTAAGTGGCTATTCCGCCGCCTAGGAGAAATATTATGGATTTAATTAGCTTAGTAATCGTATTGGTGGTGGTAGGTGTATTATTGTGGATGGTCAACACATACATTCCGATGGATGCAAAAATTAAACAAATTCTGAACATTGTTGTTGTAATTGTTGTTGTTCTTTGGTTACTGAAGGTGTTTGGACTTATTGGTGCCCTATCAGGCATTCACGTAGGTTAGTAACAAGCAACCCACAGAAATCGTGGGTTAATCATACTCTCATCGACTAGCGGTCAGGTCGCGACATTCTCAATGTTGAAACATCGGTTCGAATCCGATTGGGAGTTCCAAATTTAATGCCCCTGAAACCTTTAATGGATGAGGTCCTGTCTTGTAAGCAGGAGAAGTCGGCTCGATTCCGGACTGGGGCACCAGTTAATGCCGGTATAGCTCAATGGTAGAGCTGTTCCGTTGTAGGGAACAGGTTGACAGTTCGATTCTAGTCTGCCGGCTCCAGTTTAATTCGTTGTGTTGACTTTATTATCTCAAACTGTTATACTGTGTATAATATGGGAGTGTTGTGTAATATGGAAAAACGAACAGTTGTGTGTTGTGTAGGGTGTAACCACGAATTTGGTTCGGCAGCCTTTAGCCAACACCACCCAGAATCAGTAAGTTGTAAAAAACTCCAAGCTGATAATATGGTTCCTGATAATTTAGTGTGTACATTTTGTGAAAAGCAGATGGTAAACAAAAGTAGTTATAAAAACCATTCACAGAGATGTAAAGAAAATCCACACCGTGTTGTCCAACGAGGGATGGCAGGAAAAATCCCTTGGATTAAGGGTAAGTGTAAAGACAACTGTGATATTTTGGCTAAAACAGCTCTCGAAAATTCAATTAAATTAAAAGGAAAAATTGGCCGTAAGTGGACGCAAGAAGAGAAAAATAAATTATCAGCTCATGCAAGAAGCCATGGTTATGGTGGGGTTAAGCAATCTCAGAAAACCTTATATAAAGGTGTTCTGTTAGAATCATCATATGAAGTAGCTGTTGCAATGTCGTTAGATGCATATTTCGTTGAGTGGGAGAAGCCTGGTAGGTTTAATTATATCGATTGTTACGGTAAAAATAGAACCTATCGGCCTGATTTGTATTTACCCAAATACGATATTTACCTGGATCCCAAAAATGACTTTTTGATCAACAATATTAATCCTACCCTCAAATTTAAAGATGTTGATAAAATACAGTGGGTTTGTGAACAAAATGATATAACGGTATTGATTTTGAATAAAAATCAATTAAGTTGGAGTGATATTAAAGCCTTATTAGTTCATCAAGTAGAATAATTGTTTCGTACTCAATAGAAGATCGTGCAAATCGGTCATAAGGCTCCATATGTGAACTTAGTGTAGTGATGCACAACCCCGCTTGAGGGAGAGGAC
>ERZ778017.1783-NODE-1783-length-19727-cov-8.973312_pt1 | contig 19727 bp, 15 predicted proteins | sample MGYA00375747_ERZ778017 | MGnify/ENA primary metagenome ERZ778017 (study PRJEB29350, sample SAMN05509838) | bioreactor metagenome | biome: bioreactor; material: wastewater | place: South Africa: University of Cape Town | collected 2014-03-17 ...
GTCTTGCTGATCATCAGCGCGCCGGACAACGCGAACACCAGCGCCAGCGGATGCAGCTGCCAAGGGCCCAGCCGGACCACGCCCAGCCACAGGTCGGCACCGATGTCGCCGCGCCAGGCCGCCCACGCCAGCATGCCAACGATGACCACGCTGGTCGGGATCGGCGTGCCTTCGAAGTACTTCACCTTGTCGCCCCCATCCGCCAGGGTCTCCGCGGTGACGTTGTAGCGCGCCAGCCGGCTCACCCCGCAGCCGACGAAGCCGCTCAGGATCAGCCAGTCCCAGCCGCCCTGCAGGCCGCAGGCATAGCCCAGCGCCGCCGGGGCGACGCCGAAGCTGATCACGTCGGCAAGCGAATCCAGCTCGCGCCCCAACGTCGAAGACACCTTGCGCCAGCGGGCGATGCGCCCGTCCAACGCGTCGAACACGAACGCCAGCGGGATCAGCGCCATGCCGATGAGCAGATCGCGCACCACGCCGTCCTGCAGGAACCGCATCGCCGCGAAGATCGCGCCGGTGCCGCAGAAAGCATTGGCCAGGGTGAACCAGTCGGCGAGGTGGAACTCCCGCAACATCGAGAAATGGCGCTGCTTCATCGGCTGCTCCGGTTGGCCTGTAGGCAGAGCCTAACCCACCGCGCGCGTGGCCTGCGTGGAGTCGGCCGCGCGGTCAGCGCGGCACCGCAAGGTGTTCCGGCGCCAGCGGCTTGCCCATCCGCGGCACCGTGGCCACCACCGCATCGGCCGGCAGCGCGGCCTTGCCGTCCAGGTACGCATCGACGCGGTCCAGCGCGGCGTACACGTAGGGCAGCAGCGGCAGGTAGGCGGCGGCCATCTGCGGCAGCGCGAGGAACCCGTCGAAATGCTGGGCGTTGCGCACCTGCCAGTAGCGCACGTCGCGACCGGCCGCCCTGGCCATCGCCACGTACGGCGCGCTGGAGAACGCCTGCGGCACCAGCCCGTCGTCGGTGCCATGGACGACAACCACCGGCAGGCCGGTGCGTGGCGCGCTGGCGCGGGTCCGGGCGATGCCGTCGCGCACGCGCTGCGCATCCGCGCCGTCGTCCGTCCACAGCGCGCGCAGGCACTGCAGGCCGGCCAGGCCCAGATCGGCGAGCGGCTGTGGATCGACGATGCCCACGCCGGCGCCCGGCGGAATGCCGCTGCCGTCGGCCCACCACGCGGCGCGCTCGGCATCGGTCACCGCGCGCGGCTGCATGTCCGCACCCAGCGCCGCATAGCGATACCCGCAGGGATGGGCGTCATGCGCGTAGCGGCCATAGGCGGAGGCATAGCCCACCGCCACCGCGCGCCACAGGTCGAAGCCCACGCTGATCGCACCCGCCCGCAGCGCCGCATCGGTCCAGCCGGCCGCGCGCAGCTTCGCCAGCGCGTCCTTCTGCAACGCGTCCGCGCTGGCGCCGGACAGCAGGCCGCGCGCGGACAGCGCCGCGCACTTCGCATCCAGTCCCGGCATCGCCGGAATGCCCAGCTGCGGCAGCGCGCACGGCATCAGCAGCGCGGCTTCGGTGGTGTAGTCGTACAGGCTGCGCGCACCCGCGCCTTCGGCCAGCACGTTGGGTTCGCCGGCCACCACCGCGTCCAGCCACGGCTCGCCGTCTTCCGCCGCGCGCAGCACTGCGCCGCCGCCGTTGGAGATGCCCACCGCGATGACGCGGGTGTTTTCAAAGGTGAACGGCGCCTGCTGCGGCAGCTGCGCATCCAGCGTGGCCAGCGCGAACTGCGCGGCCTGCTTGACGTGGCGACCCCAGTCGGCCTCCGGGTTGTCCTGTGAATGCGCGTGCTTGAACGCCACGCCGCTGCCACCGGCCGGTTGCGGAACAAATGCCAACGCCGCATCCGCAGAGGCCAGCGTACCGTCGGCGGCCACGCCCTGCCCCGCATCGAGATCGAAATAGTCGGTGCCCGCGCCCTTGTCGGTATAGGCCACTGCGCAGCCGCGCGGCAGCCCCCACGCACCGGCTACCGCGATGGCGCCATAGATGCCGCGCGACCCCGATGACGCGGCCACCACCACGCAGCGCTTGCCGGCATCGAAGGCGTCCGGCAGCTGCACCAGCACGCGATGCGGCTGGGTCGCCCCGGCGAGTTTGGCGAACGCGCTGAACTCGCGGCCCGGCACGGCGGCGACGCTGCCGTAAAGACTGCCGTAACCACCGCCGGGCGAAAGATCCGCGATCCCGCGCCAGTTGCTCCACAGCGCGCGTTTGCGCAGCTCGGCCGGGGCCGGACGCGCGGCGTCGGCGAAGCCTGGCGGCAGCATCGACTGCAGGCCGTCAAGCCCCAGCCCGCCGGTAAGCAGGTCGTCCTGCCCGCGATGTTCGGTGGCACGCGGCTGGCTGAACATGGCGGCGGTTTCCTTCGCGGCGGGCAGGCTGGCGCAGCCGGCCATCAGGGCGACGGTCGCGGCGAGGGCGCAATGGCGGAGTGTGTTCATGCTGCGACCATAGCTGCTGCCGCGGCGCGTCGCATCGTACCTTCGTACCAGCAGGCGGCGTCGCGTTCCTGCTAGCGTATGCGCCTCTCCTCCGTTGCAGAGCCGCACCATGAGCGACACCTTCCTGCTGGGCCGCACCGCGCTGGTGACCGGCAGCACGTCCGGCATCGGGCTGGCCATCGCCAAGGGGCTTGCAGCCGCCGGCGCGAAGGTGGCGATCAATGGCCTGGGCTCGCCCGAGCAGATCGCTTCCGCGATCGCCGAGGTGGATGCCGCGGGCGATGGCGGAACCCGGCACTTCGGCGCCGACCTGCGCGACCCCGCCGCGATCGAGGCGATGATGGCCGAGCTTGCCGGCTGGTCGAACGGCGGCATCGACATTCTGGTCAACAACGCCGGCATCCAGCACGCGGTGCCGCTGCACGAGATGCCGGTGGGAAAGTGGAACGACATCATCGCCATCAACCTGTCCTCGGCCTTCCACACCATGCGCCTGGCGATGCCGGCAATGGCCAGCCGCGGCTACGGTCGCGTAGTGAACATTGCCTCGGTGCACGGGCTCGTGGCCTCGAAGGACAAGGCCCCGTACGTGGCCAGCAAGTTCGGCATCGTCGGCCTGAGCAAGGTCGCGGCGCTGGAATACGCCGCGCAGGGCAACCGTGACTCCGGCGGTGTCACCGTCAACTGCATCTGCCCGGGCTGGGTGGAAACCCCGCTGATCGAGCCGCAGATCGAGGCGCGCATGCAGGGCGGCAGCCGCGACGACGGCGTGCGCGCGCTGCTGGCGGAAAAGCAGCCGAGCCTGCGCATGACCCTGCCCGCCGAAATCGCTGCGCTGGCGGTGTTCCTGTGCCGGCGCGAGGCCCACAACATCACCGGTACCGCGATGCCGGTGGACGGGGGCTGGACGGCGCAGTAACGCCATGGCCTCCCTGCTGATCGCCGACGACCACCCGCTGTTCCGCGCCGCGTTGCGGCAGGCCGCGCGCGACGCGCTGGGCAACGTACAGCTGTTCGAAGCCGGCGCGCTGGACCAGGTGCTGGCGCTGCTGGACGCGCAGCCACAGGTCGACCTGGTGCTGCTGGACCTGCACATGCCGGGCAACCACGGCCTGGCCGGGCTGGCGGCGATCCGCGCGCAATTTCCGGGCGTGGCGGTGATCGTGGTCTCGGCCAACGACGATCCGCGCGTGGTGCGCCGCGCCCTGGACCACGGCGCTGCCGGCTACCTGCCGAAGAGCGCCGGCCTCGACGAATTGCGCGACGCCATCCGCTGCGTGCTGGCCTGCGAGACCTGGCTGCCGCCGGCGCTGCGCGCCAGCGTGGCGCGGGCGCAGAGCGCGCCGCAGGACGCGGACCTGGCCGCGCGCCTGGCCAGCCTGTCGCCGCAGCAGTTCCGGGTGCTGGCGCTGGTCGCCGAAGGCCTGCTCAACAAGCAGATCGCCGACCGCCTGGACGTGCAGGAGCGCACGGTGAAGGCGCACCTGACCGCCATCTTCGAGCGCCTTGGCGTGCGCAACCGCACCCAGGCCAGCGTGGTGCTGCGCGAACTGGAGCTGTCGGACCCCGCGCGGCAGATCGAGGCCTGACCCGCACCACGGGCGGGAACCGCATGGCTATTTTTTAGCCAACGCCATTGACAGCCGCACCCCGCCTCGCGCTGCGGCGGTTATCCACACCGTTATACGATTTCCATCCACAAGCGCTGTGGACAACGCGTTTTCCGGAGCGCGCCGCACGCCGGAAAATCGCTGGTGTTTTTTTCACCACACCTGTTGACAGCCGCGCCACGCCTGTCGCGCAGGCGGTTATCCACACCCTTATACGAGTTCCATCCACAAGCGCTGTGGACAACCACCACCGCGTCGGCGCCGGCAACGAGAGCGGGGTGGCGAAATAATCGCCACCCCGCTGGAAACATCGCCACGGCTTGCGATCAGCCGCTTATCCACATCCTTATGCAACCACCGGTCCACAGCGGCTGTGGACAATCGCGGCGCCTCACATCGTCGCGGCGTCGATCACGAAGCGGTACTTGACGTCGCTCCTGAGCATCCGTTCGTAGGCCGCATCGATGTCCTGCGCGCGCACCATCTCGATGTCGGCGACGATGCCGTGCTTGGCACAGAAGTCCAGCATCTCCTGGGTCTCGGCGATGCCGCCGATCAGCGAGCCGGCAATCGCGCGGCGCTTGAAGATCAGGTTGCCGATGTTCGGCGAGGGGTGCGCATGCTCCGGCACGCCCACCAGGCACAGGGTGCCGTCACGCTTGAGCAGCGCGGAGAACGCATCGAGATCGTGGCTGGCCGCCACGGTATCCAGGATGAAATCGAAGCTGTTGCGCTGCGCCTTCATCTGCGCGGCATCGCGCGAGATCACCACTTCGTCGGCACCGAGGCCGTGTGCTTCGGCGCGCTTGGATTCGCTGGTGGTGAACGCCACCACCCGCGCGCCCATCGCGTGCGCGATCTTGATGCCCATGTGGCCCAGCCCGCCGATGCCGACCACGCCCACCTTGTGGCCCGGCCCCACCTTCCAGTGCCGCAGCGGGGAATAGGTGGTGATGCCCGCGCACAGCAGCGGCGCCACCGCCGCCAGCTGTTCCTTCGGGTGGTGCACGCGCAGCACGAAATCCTGGTCGACCACGATGCGCTGCGAATAGCCGCCCAGCGTGTGGCCGGGCGCATCCGCGGTGGGGCCGTTGTAGGTGCCGACCATGCCCTGCTCGCAGTACTGCTCCAGCCCCTCGCCGCAGGCGGCGCAATGCCGGCAGCTGCCGACCATGCAGCCCACGCCGACGGTATCGCCCACCTTGAACCCGGAGACCTCGGCGCCGACCGCGCTGACATGGCCGACGATCTCGTGCCCGGGCACGCAGGGATACAGCGTGCCCGCCCATTCGGCGCGCACGGTATGCAGGTCGGAATGGCAGATGCCGCAATAGGCGATTTCGATCTGCACGTCGCGCGGCCCCGGCGCGCGACGCTCGATGTCCATGGCGACGATGGGTTTGTCGGCGGCGTGGGCGCCCCAGGCTTTGATGGTCATGACGGCTTCCTGTCGGGGGGAAACGCCAGATTCTGCACCCGTCGCGGCCGCGCGGGGAGTGCCCGGCCGGGATGCAGCGTTGCGCCCGTTCAGACCCGGGAATAGCGCCAGGACAACATGCGCCCGCCGCTGTAGGGCATCACCCCATGGAACGCCCGCGGATCGTCGTCGAACACCAGTGGCAGGAAGTGGCGGTCGCCCTCCCACAGCGGCAGCTCCAGGAGGCGCTCGCGTGCCACCCACTCCAGCGCACCTTCCGGGTTGCGCTCCAGCGGCGCGCCTTCGAACGCATCCACCACGAACACGAAACCCAGCCAGTCCTCGCCATGCTTGCCGAAGCCCGGCCAGCTGATCGTGCCGCGCAGGCGCAGCGACGTGCACTCGATCCCAGCCTCCTCGCGGATCTCGCGGCGCATGCCGGCCAGCACGTCTTCATCCGGCTCGATTTTCCCGCCCAGGCCGTTGTACTTGCCGAGGTGGTGATCGCCGGGCCGTGCGTTGCGATGGATCATCAGCACGCTGCCGCCATCGGGCGACAGCACGTAACCGAGGGTGGCGACGATGGGGGTGTAGGGCATGCGCGCAGTGTGCCAGCTCGGCCCCTGCATGCGACAATCCCGGCCCTACGGAAGCGTGGCCGAGTGGTTTAAGGCAGCGGTCTTGAAAACCGCCGATGGGTCAAACCATCCGTGAGTTCGAATCTCACCGCTTCCGCCAAATCGCATTGATTCCGCAAAGCGGGATCGTGAGTGCGACAAATCGGCAGGACTGCCGATTTGGACAGCCGAAGGCTGCCCCACGCACAGCGTGGGGTGAGGCCCAGCGACGGGCCGAATCCATCTCACCGCTTCCGCCCCCCTCTACGCCGCCTTGGCCTTACCGCCGGCCTTGGCCTTGGTCTTTGCCTTCAGGCATTCCGGGTCGCTGCATTCCAGCCGCGCCTCTTCCAGCATCTTCGGCAGCTTCTGGGCGAGGAAGTCGATGAATACCCGCACCGCCGGCAGCATGCCGCGGCGCGAGGCGAACACGGCATGTGCGATGCCCTGCGGCAGGCGCCAGTCCGGCAGCACCACTTCCAGCGCACCGCTGCGCACCGCGTCGGCGCAGATGGTTTCCGGCAGCAACGTGATGCCCACGCCGCCTTCCGCCATCGCCTGCATCATCGGGAAATCGAAACCGGTGACCCGCGGCTGCAGCTCGATGCGGCGCACCTCGCCATTGGGACCGTGCAGCTCCCAACGCTGGCGGGCCTCGTCCTCGCTCACGCTCAGGGTGACGTGCTCGGCCAGTTCCTCCGGCACGCGTGGGCGGCCGGCGCGGTCCAGGTATTTCGGGCTGGCAACCAGCAGTTCCTGGATCTGGCCGAAGCTGCGCATCACCAGGCTGCCGTCCTCGTCCAGCTTGCTGCGCACGCGGATGGCGACGTCCACGCCCTCGTTGATGACATCGACGCGCCGGTTGCTGACGGTCAGCTGCACGCGCACCTTCGGATACAGCGCCATGAATTCCGGCAGCAGCTTTGGCATCTGCTGCTGCGCCATCGACACCGGCACGCTGACCCGCACGCTGCCGCGGGGCTCGGCGCTGAGCCGGTCCACCGCCTCGCGCGCGGCCTGCGCTTCGGCCAGCATGGACTGCGCGTGGCGGTGCACGCTGGTGCCGACGTCGGTGACGGCGAAGCGCCGCGTGGAGCGCTGCAGCAAGCGCACGCCCAGCTCCGCCTCCAGCGCGCTGATGCGCCGGCTCAGGCGCGACTTGGGGATGCCCAGGGCGCGTTCGGCAGCGGCGAATCCACCGTGGTCGACCACCGCGGCGAAGTAGTAGAGATCGTTGAGATCCTGCATTGGGGTAATTCCAAATATGGAACGTAAAGTAGTATTTGACTCACTTTATCCCAAAAAAGCAACAATCTACATTGATCCCATCGCGGCCACGCCGCACCTACCGGGATCGCACAACATGAAACTGCTGCATCTGGACTCCAGCATCCTCGCCGAAAACTCCGCCAGCCGCGAACTGTCCGCTGCCATCGTGGCCCGCTGGCAGCGCGACGTGGCCGGCATCGAAGTGATCCATCGCGACCTGGCCGGCAGCCACGCCCTGCCCCATCTGGACGGCGCCAGCCTGGCCAAGGCGGATGGCGCGCAGGCTGCCCGTGCGCAACGCGCGCTGGACGAGTTCCTGGCCGCCGACGTGGTGGTCATCGGCGTGCCGATGTACAACTTCGGCATCCCCAGCCAGCTCAAGGCCTGGATCGACCGGGTGGCGGTGGCCGGCCAGACCTTCCGCTACACCGAAGCCGGCCCGGTGGGGCTTGCCGGCGGCAAGAAGGTGATCGTGGCCGGCACCTACGGCGGGCTGTACCCGCTGGAAGAAGGGCGCAATTTCATCGAGCCCTACCTGCGCCAGGTGTTCGATTTCTTCGGCATCGACGACGTCAACTTCGTCACTGCCGAAGGCCTGGCCATCTCGCCCGAGATGCGCGCCGAGGCGATGGCCGCTGCCCATGCGCGGATCGGCGAGGCGCTGCCGCTGGCGGCTTGAACGCGTCCCACGATGCAAACGCGAACGGGCCCTTGCGGGCCCGTTCTTCTTGCCTCAACGACGATCAGCCGATCCTTTCGGCCCCGCCCATGTACGGGCGCAGCACGTCGGGCACGTCGATGCTGCCGTCGGCGTTCTGGTAATTCTCCATCACCGCGATCAGCGCGCGTCCCACCGCCACGCCGGAACCATTGAGCGTGTGCACCAGCTCGGGCTTGCCGGTGGCCGGATTGCGCCAGCGCGCCTGCATGCGGCGCGCCTGGAAGTCCCCGCAGTTGGAGCAGGAGGAGATCTCGCGATAGGTGTCCTGCGAGGGCAGCCAGACTTCGAGGTCGAACGTCTTGGTGGCGCCGAAGCCCATGTCGCCGGTGCACAGCAGCACCTTGCGATACGGCAGGCCCAGCTTTTCCAGCACGGTTTCGGCACAGCGCGTCATGCGCAGGTGCTCGGCGTCGGACTCCTCCGGTTTCGCGACGCTGACCAGTTCGACCTTCTCGAACTGGTGCTGGCGGATCATCCCGCGCACGTCGCGGCCACCGCTGCCGGCTTCGGAGCGGAAGCACATCGAATGCGCGGTCATCCGCAGCGGCAGCCGATCGGCGTCGAGGATCTCGTCGCGGACGATATTGGTCAGCGGCACTTCGCTGGTCGGGATCAGGTAGCGCTTGTGTTCACCCAGCTGGGTGGAGAACAAGTCCTCCTCGAACTTCGGCAGCTGTCCGGTGCCGCGCATCGACTCGGCGTTGACGATCACCGGGACGTTGGTTTCCTCGTAGCCGTGTTCGCCGGTGTGCAGATCCAGCATGAACTGCGCCAGCGCGCGGTGCAGGCGGGCCAGCTGGCCGCGCAGCACGGTGAAGCGCGAGCCGGAGAGCTTGGCCGCGGTCTCGCCATCCAGCCAGCCATGGCGCGCGCCCAGCTCCACGTGGTCCTTGACCGCGAAATCGAAGCTGCGCGGCGTGCCCCAGCGGTGCTGCTCGACGTTGTCGGCCTCGCCACCACCCAGCGGCACGCTGGCATCGGGCAGGTTGGGGATGCCGCCGGCAATCGCCTCGATCTCGCCGCGGATGCGCTCCAGCTCGACCTCGGACGCCTTCAGCTCATCGCCGAAGCCGGCCACCTCCGCCATCACCGCGGCCACGTCCTCGCCCTTGGCCTTGAGCATGCCGATCTGCTTGCTGCGGGTATTGCGCAGGTTCTGCAGTTCCTGCGTGCGGATCTGGATCTGCTTGCGGTCGGCTTCCAGCGCTTCGAGGCGGGCAACGTCGAGTTCGAAGCCGCGCGCGGTGCGCAGGCGCTCGGCAAGGTCGGCGGGATTGGAGCGCAGCAGGGCGGGATCGAGCATGGGAGCTTCGCGATGCGAGGGTGAACGCACATTATCGCCGAGCGCGCCCGTGATGACAGCGAGGCACGGGCGCTGTGCAAGAATGCGGCCATGTCCGCGCCCGACCCGCAGCTCCCGCAGCGCCAGCCGCTGCTGCCGTCCAAGCTGGTGATCCGCCTGGCCATCGCCTTCGGCGTCGGCCTGCTGCTGTTCCTGCTGGTCTGGCTGAATTCCCGCCGCGACTACGACTTCTACAAGGCCGACGGCACCGAGGCGACTGTCGGCCAGTCCGACGCCCTGCCGGTGCCGTTGCCGCCGGACGTTGCCGGCAGCGACGGCGGCGATGCCACCGCCAGCGGCCTGCGCACGGTCGCCAGAGGCAGCGCCACCGACCAGTCATCCGCTACGGGCGGCGACCAGCCGCGGATCATCGAGGCCCCGGTCCGGCCCGCACCGCCGCCGCCCGTGGCGCCGGCCGCCCCCGCACCGGGCGATCGCGCCCAGCCGCAGCCGCTGTCCACGCCTGCCCCGCGCTATCCGCAGGAAGCGCTGCGCATGGGCGCCGGCGGCACCGTGCGGATCACCGTGACCGTGGCCGCCGACGGCAGCGTGGAGCGGCAGGCACTGGCGGACAGCAGCGGCAACCGTTATCTCGACCGCGCTGCGCTGGAAGCGGTGCGCCGCTGGCGCTTCCAGCCGGCCACCCGCAACGGCCAGCCGGTAGCGGCCGAAGTGTCGGTGCCGATCGTGTTCAACCCGGACGGCAACTAGCGCCGGGCGATCGACGCCTGAACCCGCAGCTCCCGCCTGCGTTGCGGGTTTGCGCCGGCTACAGCCGCCCTAGCCCTTGATCCCGCCCTTCGTCAGTGCTGCAGGCTCCAGCAGCTTGCGCAGCTGCTTTTCAGCCAGGCCGCTGTCTTCCAGCGCCACTTCCAGCACCGGGCGCTGCTCGGCGTAGGCACGCTTGGCGATCTTCGCGGCCTTCTCGTAGCCGATCACCGGGTTGAGCGCGGTGACCAGGATGGGATTGCGATCCAGCGCCTGCGCCACCACGTCGCGGCGGATCTTCAGCGTGGCGATGGCGTTGTCGGCCAGCTCGCGCATGCCGTTCGCCAGCAGGCCGATAGCCTCGTCCAGGTTGCTGGCCAGCAGCGGCAGCATCACGTTGAGCTGGAAGTTGCCGCTCTGGCCGGCCACCGTATTGGCCTGGTGCAGGCCCATGATCTGTGCGCAGACCATGCACAGCGCCTCGGGAATGACCGGATTGACCTTGCCGGGCATGATCGAGCTGCCCGGCTGCAGCGCCTGCAGCTCGATTTCCCCCAGTCCCGCCAGCGGGCCGGAATTCATCCAGCGCAGGTCGTTGCCGATCTTCATCAACGCCACCGCCAGCGCGCTCAGCTGGCCGGACAGCTCCACCAGATCATCCTGCGCGGCCAGCCCTTCGAAGGTATTCGGATTCTGGCTGAAGCCGAGGCCGGTGGCGGCATTCAGCGCCTTCGCCACGGCCTTGCCGAACTTCGGATGGGCGTTGATGCCGGTGCCGATGGCGGTGCCGCCGATCGGCAGCCGCGCCACCCGCTTCAGGCTGTCCTCGATCCGCGCCTGCGCCGACGCCAGCTGCGCCTCCCAGGCGCCGAACTCCTGGGCGAAGGTCAGCGGCATCGCATCCATCAGATGGGTGCGTCCGGTCTTCACCACGGCGCCGATCGCCTTGGCCTGGGCGTCGATGGTATTGCGCAGATGCTCCAGCTGCGGCAGCAGCGTGGCTTCGGTTTCGCGCACCGCCATCACCCGCAGCGCGGTCGGAATGGTGTCGTTGCTGCTCTGGCCCAGGTTGACGTGGTCGTTGGGGTGGATGGCGAGCCGGCTCGCCTTGCCGGCGAGATGGGCGATCACCTCGTTGGCATTCATGTTGGACGAGGTGCCGGAGCCGGTCTGGTAGCGGTCGATCGGGAAGTGGTCGGCATGCGCGCCGCCGGCCACGGCGGTGGCGGCTTCGACGATGGCGTCGGCGCGCTTGCCATCCAGCAGCCCCAGGTGCCCATTGACCAGCGCCGCCGAGGCTTTCACCAGCGCCAGCGCGCGGATGAACGCCGCCGGCATCGGCCGTCCGGAGATGTGGAAATTGTCCACCGCGCGCTGGGTCTGCGCCCCCCACAGCGCATCGGCGGGCACCTGCAGCTTGCCCATGCTGTCGTGTTCGCTGCGGAAACCACTGGATTTGCTGACCATGTTGCCCTGCCGTTCAATGGAGTCCAGGCAGGAGCTTGCGCCGCGCCGGCGCTCTTCCACAAGGCAGCGGCGCTGCCTCCGCTCTACAATATCGGCCCCGTTGCCAGCCGCTGACCCCATGTCCGACGCCCTGACCGCCCTGTCCCCGCTCGATGGCCGCTACGCCGGCAAGGTCGATGCGCTGCGCCCGATCTTTTCCGAATACGGGCTGATCCGCGCCCGGGTGAAGGTGGAAGTCGAATGGCTGCCGGCGCTGGCGGAGGCCCCGGGGATCCCCGAACTGGCCCCGTTCTCCGCGGCCGCCGCCGGTCGGCTGCGTGCGCTGGCCGATGGTTTCAGCGTCGAGCACGCGGCGCGGGTCAAGGCCATCGAAGCCACCACCAACCACGACGTCAAGGCGGTGGAATACTTCATCAAGGAGCAGCTGAAGGACGACGCCGAGCTCGGCCCGGCGCTGGAATTCGTGCACTTCGCCTGCACCAGCGAGGACATCAACAACCTGTCCTACGCACTGATGCTGAGCCAGGCGCGGCAGGACGTGCTGCTGCCGAAGCTGGACGCACTGATCCAGAAGCTGCGCGCGATGGCGCACGAGCACGCGGCGCTGCCGATGCTCTCGCGCACCCACGGCCAGACCGCCTCCCCCACCACCGTCGGCAAGGAGCTGGCCAACGTGGTGGCGCGCCTGCAGCGCCAGGGCGAAGTGCTGGCCGGCCTGCCGATGCCGGGCAAGATCAATGGCGCGGTGGGCAACTACAACGCCCACGTGGCCGCCTACCCGGACGTGGACTGGCCGGCGTTCTCGCGCCGCTTCGTCGAGTCGCTGGATCTCGACTGGCAGCCCTACACCACCCAGATCGAGCCGCACGACGGCGTGGCCGAACTGTGCGACGCGGCCAAGCGCATCGACACCATCGCCATTGATCTCTGCCGCGACATCTGGGGCTACATCTCGCAGGGCTATTTCAAGCAGGCGGTCAAGGCCGGCGAAGTGGGCAGCAGCACCATGCCGCACAAGGTCAACCCGATCGACTTCGAGAACGCGGAAGGCAACTTCGGCATCGCCAGCGCGCTGTTCGAACACTTCGCGATCAAGCTGCCGATCAGCCGCTGGCAGCGCGACCTCACCGACTCCACCGTGCTGCGCGCGCTGGGTACCGCCTTCGGCCACATGCTGATCGGCTTCGACGCTTTGCAGCGCGGCCTCAACAAGCTCAGCGTCAACCCGGAGCGACTGGCCGCCGACCTCGACGCCAGCTGGGAAGTGCTGGCCGAAGCCGTGCAGACGGTGATGCGCCGCCACGGCCTGCCGAACCCCTACGAGCAGCTCAAGGCGCTGACCCGCGGCCACGGCATCACCGCCGACTCCATGCGCGCCTTCGTTGAATCACTGGACCTGCCCGCAGCCGACAAGCAGCGCCTGCTGGACATGACCCCGGGCAGCTACACCGGCCTGGCGGAGCGGCTGGCGCGGGAGGCCTGAGGTGCCGTACGGCCGCCAGGGAGTCCTCGTGGCGGCCATGCTGGCGCTGGCGGCCTGCGCCTCGCGGACCGCACCGTCGCTGGACCGCGCGGCCCCCGGCGCAACGCATGAAGACGGCGTGCCGGCCTGCCCGGCCGACGCCAGCCCGATGGACGGCTGGAACGACCGCGCGCCGCCGCGCAGGATCTTCGGCAACACCTACTACGTCGGTACCTGCGGCATCGCGGCCATCCTGGTGGTGGGCGATGCCGGCGCGATCCTGATCGACGGCGCGACCGACCGCGCACCCGCCGCCATCCTCGCCAACATCCGCGCGCTCGGCTTCGCCCCCCGCGACATCAGGCGGCTGCTCAACACCCACGAGCACATGGACCATGCCGGCGGACTGGCTGGCCTGCAGCGCGCCACTGGCGCCCCCGTGCTGGCCCGTGCCCCCGCGGTCGCCACCCTGCGCAGCGGCAAGCCAGGCCAGGACGACCCGCAGCTGGGCGAGCTGGCCGGCTTTCCGGCCGTGGCGGACGTGCGCACATTGAGCGAAGCCGAAACCGTCCGGATTGGCGACCTCGTGCTGCAATCGCATGCAACCCCCGGCCACGCTCCCGGTGGCACCAGCTGGACCTGGCGGTCCTGCGAGGGCCCACGCTGCCTCGACATCGCCTACGTCGACAGTCACACCGCGCTGACCGACGGCCACTACCGCTTCGCCGACCACCCCGGCTACGTGGCCGCGTTCGAACGCAGCCTCGACACCGTCGCTGGCCTGCCCTGCGACCTGCTCCTCACCCCGCACCCGGCCGCCAGCAACCTGCTGGCGCGGCTACATGGCGAGGCGCCGCTGGTCGATGCCGGCGCCTGCAAGGCCTTCTCCGCGAATGCGCGCACCAATCTCCGCGTGCGCCTGGCCAACGAACGCAAGGAACCGTCGCGATGACCGACGCACGCCCCACGGCGACACCTCCCATCGAGATCGACGCCGCCGCCGGGCCGGCCCCGCTGGGCATGCCGCCGGCGACGTTCCTGCGCGACTACTGGCAGAAGCGCCCGCTGCTGGTCCGCAACGCCTTCCCCGGCTATGCGTCCCCGATCGAACCCGAAGACCTCGCTGGCCTTGCCTGCGAGGACGGCGTGCTGGCGCGACTGATCGAGCACGACAAGGCCAGCGATGGCTGGAAGGTGCGCCACGGGCCGTTCGCCGAGGACGATTTCCCCGGCCTGCCCGACCATGACTGGACCCTGCTGGTGCAGGACGTGGACAAGTGGGACGCCGACATCCGCACCCTGCTCGCCCATTTCGATTTCCTGCCGCGCTGGCGGATCGACGACGTGATGGTGAGCTTCGCCGCCACCGGCGGATCGGTAGGCGCGCACGTGGACCAGTACGACGTGTTCCTGCTGCAGGCGCACGGCCAGCGGCGCTGGCAGATCGATGCCAGCGCCCACCCGTCGCTGGATTTCCGCAACGACGTGGACATCAAGCTCCTGCGCGAATTCCACCCGACCCACGACTGGGTGCTGCAACCCGGCGACATGCTCTACCTGCCGCCGGGTGTGCCGCACCACGGGGTGGCGGAAAGCCCCTGCCTGACCTTCTCCGTGGGCATGCGCGCGCCCGCCGCAGCCGAACTGCTGGGCGACTACGCCGACACGCTGGCCGCCGACGCGCCGGACGAACTGCGCTACGCCGATCCGGACCTGGCCCTGCCGGGCGACGCCGGCGAGATCGACGATGCGGCCATGCAGCGGGTGGAAGCCGCCCTGCACCAGCTGCGGATGGACGATCCCGACCGCTTCGGCGACTGGTTCGGCAGCTTCATCACCACCTACCGCAGCGCGGTGCTGCCTGCCGCCGAGGAACATCCGCTGCCGCGCGCCGCGATGGAACAGGCGCTGGCCGGCGGCGCGCAGCTGTGGCGGCACCCCTGGTCGCGCATGGCCTGGCGCCGCGCCCGCCAAGGGGGCGACGCGGACCCGGGCCGGCTGTATGCAGGCGGCGCCGCCTATCCGCTTGGCTTGGACGACGCCCGCCGGCTGGCCGCCGCGGACAGCATCGACCACACGCTGTACGCTGGGCTGGGCGAGTCGGGACGGGCGGCGGTGGCCGCCCTGCTGGCCGCCGGCCACTACCGGCTGGAACAGGAGGAGGACGAAGCATGAACGGCGACCCCAGCAGCGAACCGGTCCGCATCACCGACCATCCGGCGGCCATCGAGGCCGCCACCCGCATCGCCGCGGACGCACGGCGCAGCCTGTGGATCCGCAGCCTCGACCTTGAAGGCTGGCTGTTCGACCACCCCGACTTCCTGGCCGCGCTGCGCGGCTTCGCCACCTCCGGCCGCGACGTGCAGGTACTGGTGCTGCTGCACGATGCCGCCGCCCCGCAAGCCGCCCACACCAAGCTGCTGGCGCTGGCCCAGCGTCTGCCCAGCGTGTTCCAGTTCCGTCTGGTGGACGATCCCGTCTACCGCGAGGAGCGCGTGGCGCTGGTTGCCAATGACGCCGGCGGCTACTACGTCCGCACCCAGGGCGACCGCGTGGAAGGCATCGCCGCGTTCGATGCGCGCGCGCGGGTGCGCCAGCTGCAGCAGCGTTTCGAGGAAATCTGGGAGCGTTCCCGCCCGGTAACTGAATATCGCGCCCTCGGGATATGAAATCGCCGCGTTCTTGACTTTGGTCGCATGCGCCCGCGACACCCCAGCGGCTATAATTCCGACTCTTTGCTTGCGCGCATTCAGAATTTGTCCCGCCCGGTCTGGCGCCAGTACCGGCGCGGGCGCACCCCCCACCCCACCGATAGGTTGCTAGCCACACCGTGGACAGTCTCCTCAAGCAGTTCGCTCAAACCTCCCAGCTCGGCGCCAACGGCGCGTTCATCGAAGACCTCTACGAGCAGTATCTGGTCGCGCCCGACAGCGTCGACCCCAAATGGAAGCAGTATTTCGATGGCCTGAAGGGCCGCGAGGCCGGGGATATCCCGCACTCCGCGGTGATCGACCAGATCGCCGAGGCCGGCCGCCAGGCCGCGCGCGGGGTGGTTCCCGCCAGCAGCGGTAGCGGCGACGAGCGCGAGCGCCACGTCGGCCGCCTGATCACCGCCTACCGTTCGCGCGGCCACCTGGGTGCGCACACCGACCCGCTGGGGCTGACCCCGCCGGTCAACCCGCCGGACCTGGACCTCGCCTTCCACAAGCTGTCCGGCAGCGACCTCGACACCGAATTCAGCACCGGCGGCGTCGGCGGTGAGCCGCGGATGAAGCTGCGCGACCTGTACGCGCGCCTGCGCGCGACCTATGCCGGCAGCATCGGCGCCGAGTTCATGCACATCACCGACGCCGACCAGCGCCGCTGGATCTACGAGCGCCTGGAGGCCGCCGCCGGCAATTACGGCCGCAGCAAGGAAGACAAGCAGCGCATCCTCGAGCGGCTGACCGCCGCCGAAGGCCTGGAGCGCTACCTGCACACCAAGTACGTCGGCCAGAAGCGCTTCTCGCTGGAAGGCGGCGACTCGCTCATCCCCCTGCTGGACGTGGCGATCCGCCGCGCCGGCCAGGCCGGGGTCAAGGACGTGGTGCTGGGCATGGCCCACCGCGGCCGCCTGAACGTGCTGGTCAACACCCTCGGCAAGCCGCCGCGCAAGCTGTTCGACGAGTTCGAAGGCAAGTTCGAGCACACCCGTCAGGGCGACCACGCCCATACCGGCGACGTGAAGTACCACATGGGCTACAGCGCCGACGTCGCCACCCCCGGCGGCCCGGTCCACCTGGCCTTGGCGTTCAATCCCTCGCACCTGGAGATCGTCGACCCGGTGGTCGCCGGCAGCGTGCGTTCGCGCCAGCACCGCCGCGGCGATGCCGAGCGCAAGCAGGTCATGCCGGTGCTGATCCACGGCGACGCCGCGTTCGCCGGCCAGGGCGTGGTGATGGAACTGCTGCAGATGTCGCAGGCCCGCGGCTTCCGCGTTGGCGGCACCCTGCACGTGGTGGTCAACAACCAGGTCGGCTTCACCACCAGCGCTGCCGAAGACGCGCGTTCCACCCTGTACTGCACCGACGTGGCCAAGATGGTCGGCGCGCCGGTGCTGCACGTGAACGGCGACGACCCGGAGGCCGTGGCGTTCGTGGCCGAGATGGCGTTCGATTTCCGCCAGACCTTCGGCAAGGACGTGGTCATCGACCTGGTCTGCTACCGCCGCCACGGCCACAACGAGGCCGACGAACCTGCTGCCACTCAGCCGGTGATGTACAAGAAGATCCGCGCGATGAAGACCACGCGTGAGCTGTACGCCGACAAGCTGATGGCCGAAGGCACGCTGTCCGCGGCCGATGCGCAGGCGCTGGTCGATGCCTGCCGCGACCGCCTTGATGCCGGCGAGGTCACCACCGACGTGGTGCCGGCCGAGGCCAACGCACTGACCGTCGACTGGTCGCCGTACCTGGCCGGCAAGCTGTCCGACCCGGTGGACACCAAGGTGCCGCGCAAGGCGCTGGACAAGCTGGCATCGCAGATCAACACCATCCCGGACGCGGTGAAGCTGCATCCGCGCGTGGCCAAGATCTACGAGGACCGCCGCAAGATGGCCGCAGGCGAACAGCCGGCCGACTGGGGATTTGCCGAGAACCTGGCCTACGCCACCCTGCTGCAGGACGGCTACCGCCTGCGTCTGGTCGGCCAGGACTGCGGTCGCGGCACCTTCTTCCATCGCCACGCGATCCTGCACGACCAGAACACCGACGCCTACCACCTGCCGCTGCGCGAGCTGGTGCAGAACCCGGAAGACGTCACCATCATCGACTCGCTGCTCAGCGAGGAAGCGGTGATGGCGTTCGAATACGGCTACGCCACCGCCGATCCGATGACCCTGGACATCTGGGAAGCGCAGTTCGGCGATTTCGCCAACGGCGCGCAGGTCGTGATCGACCAGTTCCTGGCCGCCGGCGAAGCCAAGTGGGACCGCCTGTGCGGGCTCGCGCTGTACCTGCCGCACGGCTATGAAGGCCAGGGCCCCGAGCACAGCTCGGCGCGCCTGGAGCGCTTCCTGCAGCTGTGCGCGCTGGACAACATGGTGGTCTGCACGCCGACCACCCCGGCGCAGGATTTCCACATGATCCGCCGCCAGATGCGCCAGAGCACCCGCAAGCCGCTGGTGGTGATGACGCCGAAGTCGCTGCTGCGCCACAAGCTGGCGGTGTCGAGCCTGGACGAACTGGCCAACGGCGAGTTCCAGCGCCTGATCCCCGATACCACCGCCACCGCGAAGAAGGTCAAGCGGGTGGTGGTGTGCGCCGGCAAGGTCTATTACGACCTGCTGGAAGAAGCGCAGAAGAAGGAGATCAAGGACGTGGCGCTGGTCCGCGTGGAGCAGCTGTACCCGTTCCCGCGCCCGGAGCTCGTCGCCGAGCTGAAGCGCTTCGGTTCCGCCACCGACGTGGTCTGGTGCCAGGAAGAGCCGCAGAACCAGGGTGCCTGGTACCAGATCCAGCACCACCTGCGCGCCTGCCTGCAGCCCAAGCAGGTGCTGGGCTACGCCGGCCGCCTGCGCTCGCCCTCGCCCGCGGCCGGCCACATGGCCGAGCACGTGGCCGAACTCAACAAGCTGCTTGCCGACGCACTGGTCAACCCGGTGGGCAACGACAGCGACGCCGACTAATTCCCCTCCGAATTCCGACAGGACGCCCTCATGGCCATTGAAGTCAAAGTCCCGGTTCTCCCCGAATCCGTTTCCGACGCCACCATCGCCAGCTGGCACAAGAAGGCCGGTGACGCGGTCAAGCGCGATGAAAACCTGCTCGACCTCGAAACCGACAAGGTGGTGCTGGAAGTGCCCTCCCCGGTCGACGGCGTGCTGAAGGAGATCAAGTTCGACGCCGGCGCCACCGTGACCAGCCAGCAGGTGATCGCGGTGATCGAGGAAGGCGCCGTCGCCGCAGCCGCGCCGGCCGCCCCTGCCGCGGAAGCGCCGAAGGCAGCCGCGCCCGCCGCTGCCGCCCCGGCCAAGGCCGCGGCACCGGCCGCCGCCTCCGCCGACGTGCCGCCGGGCGCGCGCTTCGCCGCCGCCACCAGCGGCGTCAACCCGGCCGAGGTGGCCGGCACCGGCCGCCGCGGCATGGTCACCAAGGAAGACATCGTCAACTACGCCAGCGGCAAGACCGCCGGCGTGGCCGGCGGCGCGCGCCCGGAAGAGCGCGTGCCGATGACCCGCATGCGCGCCCGCATCGCCGAGCGCCTGATGCAGTCCAAGAACTCCATCGCCATGCTGACCTCGTTCAACGAGGTCAACCTCTCCAAGGTCATGGAGATGCGCAAGGAGCTGCAGGATGACTTCGTCAAGGCGCACGGCATCAAGCTCGGCTTCATGAGCTTCTTCGCCAAGGCCGCCGCGAACGCGCTGCAGAAGTACCCGGTCATCAACGCCTCGGTCGATGGCAATGACGTCATCTACCACGGCTACGCCGACATCAGCATCGCCGTGTCCACCGACAAGGGCCTGGTCACGCCGGTGCTGCGCAACGTCGAACGGATGGGCTTCGCCGAGATCGAACAGGGCATCGCCGACTACGCCAAGAAGGCGCGTGACGGCAAGCTGGGCCTGGACGACCTGCAGGGCGGCACCTTCACCATCACCAACGGCGGCACCTTCGG
>ERZ778017.1790-NODE-1790-length-19661-cov-4.633123_pt1 | contig 19661 bp, 18 predicted proteins | sample MGYA00375747_ERZ778017 | MGnify/ENA primary metagenome ERZ778017 (study PRJEB29350, sample SAMN05509838) | bioreactor metagenome | biome: bioreactor; material: wastewater | place: South Africa: University of Cape Town | collected 2014-03-17 ...
AGTACCACTTCGAGTTCCTGAACCTGGGCTACGCGGCCTACGTGTTCTTCCTCGATTTCGTGCAGAAGCTGTTCCCGAGCATTCCGACGCAGCGCGTCACGCAGATGATCTCGGGCATCGACGTGATGATGTACCAGCCCGACGAGGAGCTGAAGAAGCTCGCTCGCAAGGCGATCGAGCTGGGCGTGGACGGCGTCGTCACGTCGAGCACCGAGTGGGTCCAGGTCGAGCGTGCGCTGAAGGAGCATCCGCGCGGCACGGAATGGCTCACGTCGGTGAACCTCGCTCGCGAGCCGTGGTTCAACGTGTCGACGGGCACCGGCTGGTTCCACCACGACCGCTCGTGGAACGACCAGATGAACGTTCCGCTGATCGGCATCGCCACCTACATCGGCAAGCTGCGCGGCGGCCACGACATCGACCGGCCCACGGAGAAGGTGCGCGCCGAGCGCGATCGCATCGTCGCCGAATACCGCTCGCTGATCGAGAAGGAGGAAGACCGCAGGCAGTTCGACGAACTGCTCGGCTGCGCCAAGACGGTGTTCCCGTACGTCGAGAACCACCTGTTCTACGTCGAGCACTGGTTCCACTCGGTGTTCTGGAACAAGATGCGCGAGGTCGCCGCCGTCATGAAGGAGCACGGCGTCATCGAGGACATCGAGGACGTCTGGCTGCTGCGCCGCGACGAGATCAAGCAGGCGCTGTGGGACATCGTCACTGCCTGGGCCACCGGCGTGACGCCGCGCGGCACGAAGACCTGGCCCCCCGAGATCGCCTGGCGCAAGGGCGTGATGGCGAAGTTCAAGGAGTGGGGACCGCCGCCGGCGATCGGCACCGCTCCGGAGGTCATCCAGGAGCCGTTCACCATCGTGCTCTGGGGCGTGACGAACAAGTCGCTGGCCGACTGGGCCGCCGTGCAGGAGATCCTCGACCCGGAGAACATCACCGAGCTGAAGGGCTTCGCCGGCAGTCCGGGCATCGTCGAAGGAAAGGCGCGCGTCTGCCGCACGGTGAGCGAAGTGGGCGAGTTGTGCGAGGGCGAGATTCTCGTCGCGCCGACCACCTCGCCGTCGTGGGCGCCGGCCTTCGCCAAGATCGGCGCCTGCGTCACCGACGTCGGCGGCGTGATGAGCCATGCGGCGATCGTCTGCCGCGAGTACGGGATGCCCGCGGTCGTGGGCACCGGGCACGCGACGAAGATCATCAAGACCGGCATGAGGCTGCGCGTCGACGGCTCGAGCGGCGCCATCACGATCAGCCGTTGAGCGGGTGCCCCCGATGAACACCGTCATCGATCCCGTGCGCAGGGCGCACGCCGCGGCGCCGTCCGCGGCGGCGCCACGGCTGAGCTGGTTCGAGGAGTGCGATGCGAATTCGATCGCGCTCGTCGGCGGCAAGTGCGCCTCGCTCGGCGAGCTGATCCACGCCGGCGTGAACGTGCCGCCGGGCTTCGCGCTGACCACGCACGGAACGCGCGCCTTCCTCGCCGAGTCGGGCATCGACGCCGAGGTGACGTCGATGCTCGCCGGCGTCGACCCGAAGGACACCAACGCAGTGGAGGTGGTGAGCGCGCGCATCCGCGCGCTCATCGAGGCGCAGCCGTTCTCGGCTTCGCTCGAGGACGAGATCGCCGAGGGCTATCGCCGGCTGTCGGTGCGCTGCTGCACGCCGGGCGTGCCGGTGGCCGTGCGCTCGAGCGCGACCGCCGAGGATCTTCCCGACGCCAGCTTCGCCGGCCAGCAGGACACCTACCTGTGGATCCGCGGCGCCGACGAGGTGCTGCACCATATCCGGCGCTGCATCTCGAGCCTGTACACCGGGCGCGCGATCGCCTATCGCGCGAACCGCGGCTTCGCGAACGAGCAGGTCGCGATCGCCGTCGGCGTGCAGAAGATGGCGAACTCGTACACGGCCGGCGTGATGTTCACCGTGCATCCGGCCAACGGCGACCGTTCGGTGATCGTCATCGACTCGAACTTCGGCTTCGGCGAGTCGGTCGTCTCCGGCGAGGTCACGCCCGATCACTTCGTCGTCAACAAGGTCACGCTCGACATCATCGACCGCACGATCTCGCGCAAGGAGCTCTGCTACACGGTCGACCTGAAGGAGCAGCGCTCGCGCGCGATCGAGGTGCCCTACGAGCGCCAGACCGTGCAGTCGCTGATCGACGACGAGATCACCGAGCTCGCCTGGATGGGCAAGCAGATCGAACGGCACTACGGCCGCCCGATGGACATCGAATGGGCCGTCGACAAGGACGTTCCGGCCGGCGGCAACGTGTTCATCCTGCAGGCCCGGCCGGAGACCGTCTGGAGCACGCGCAGCAAGCCGGTCGAGGGCCCGCGCGGCAGCGCGATGGACTACATCGTGTCGAGCCTGCTGGTCGGCAAGCGCATCGAATGACCGCTTTTTTCCCCCACCTCACGAACCGCACCACCGTGGAGTCGCAATGAACGCACGTACCGAAGTGGGCCTGATCGACGACCTGCGCAGCTACATCGCGGCGCTGGAGGCGAACGGCCAGTTGCACCGGGTCAAGACCGAAGTCGACTGGAAATACGAGCTGTGCCACGTCTCGAAGGTCAACGAGGAGAAGCAGGGCCCGGCGCTGCTCTACGAGAACGTGAAGGACAACACCATTCCGGTGTTCACCAGCGCCTTCACCACGCCCGAGCGCATCGCGATCGCGCTCGAGCAGGATCCGGGCCTGACGATGTGCCAGCTCTCGCGCAAGTGGATGGAGCTGACCACCAAGCAGATGATCAAGCCCGAGTTCGTCGCCAATCCTCCGGTGATGGAGAACGTCATCAAGGAGGAGGACGTCGATCTCGAGAAGTTCCCGGTGCCCTGGTTCTACCCGGACGACGGCGGGCGCTTCTTCGTCACCGCCGGCTATCTCGTCACGAAGGACCCCGACACCGGCTGGACGAACCTCGGCACCTACCGCTCGCAGGTGCTCGGCAAGAAGATCCTCGGCTCGCAGATCATCAAGGGCAAGCACGGGGACATGCACATGAAGAAGTACCAGGAGCGCGGCGAACTGATGCCGGCGGCCGCCGTCGTCGGCTGCGATCCGGTGCTGTTCCTGGCCGGCTCCACGCTCGTCAGCTCGCAGACCGACGAGTACGACGTGGCCGGTGCGCTGCGCGGACGCCCGGTGCCCGTGTTCAAGTCGGAGCTCACCGGCCTGACGCTGCCGGCGAACGCCGAGATCATCGTCGAGGGCTTCATCGATCCGAACGAGCTGATGGAGGAAGGTCCGTTCGGCGAGTACACCGGCTACTACTCGGGCAACAAGGGCAAGGACTATCCGAAGCCCGTGCTGCGCGTGAAGCGCATCCTGCACCGGAACAACCCGATCTTCTGGTCGACCACGGTCGGCAAGCCGATCAACGACATCCACATGATCCAGTCGCTGAACCGCACCGGCGCGCTGTGGTACGACCTCGAGACGATGAAGGTGCCGGGCATCCAGAGCGTCTACCTGCCGGCGGCGGCCACCGGGCGCTTCTGGGCGATCGTCTCGGTCAAGCAGATGTATCCGGGGCACTCGAACCACGTCGGCAACGCAGTGATCGCGAGCACCACCGGCCACTACGGCCTGAAGGGCGTGATCGTCGTCGACCACGACATCGAGGCCGACGACATGGATCGCGTCTGGTGGGCGCTGGCCACGCGCTTCGATCCGAAGCGCTCGGCGCAGATCATCGACCGCGGCCGCTCGACGCCGCTCGACCCCGGCCTGCCGATCGAGGCGCGCGACATCACCAGCCGGATCATTCTCGACGCCTGCACGCCCTACGAATGGGCGAACAAGCCCAGCGAGATCTTCATGGACCGCGACATGCTGCAGCGCGTCTCCGACCGCTGGAACGAGTATGGGTTCACGGGGCCGAGTCCGGTGGCCGAAATGATCGGCCGCTTGACGCGGCCTCAAGCCAAGAAGAAGTGAAGGGTGAAGGGGGAAGGGTGAAGGGGCTCGCTTCCCTTCACCCTTCACTGCTCTCATCCACGGAGTGCGTCATGAATCAGAAGGGCATCGCGATCATCTGCAATCTGGACACACGCGGCGAGGACATCCGCTTCGTGAAAGACCTGATCGCGTCGCGCGGGCACGAGGCGATCCTGGTCGACTTCAGCATGGAGGAGCCGCCGCCGTTTCCGGGGGACGTGCGTACCGAGGAGGTGGCGAAACGCGGCGGGCTGCCGATCGAGGTGGTGCGCGAGAAATACCGCTCCGATCGCGACACGGCGACGAACAACCAGATCCGGGGCGCATCGGCGATCGTCGGCGACATGGTGCGCGCCGGGCGCGTGCACGGCGTGATCGGCATCGGCGGGGGGACGGCCACGCTGGTCGCCACTTCGGTGATGAAGACGCTGCCCTTCGGCATGCCGAAGGTGATGGCCTCGCCGATGGCGGCACACCCGGCCTACATCGACCGCTACGTCGGCACGCGCGACATCACGATGCATCACACGGTGCTCGACATCGTGAAGATGAATCCGCTGCTGCGCGCGCAGATCGTCAATGCGGTGGGCGCCATCTGCGGCATGGTCGAGATGACGCAGGGCACGAACATCGAGTTCGACCGGCCGTGCGTCGCGCTGTCGTCCTTCGGCTTCGGCGAGATGGCGGTGCAGGGCGCGATGGGCATGCTCGAGGAGGAAGGGTTCATCCCGATCGTCTGCCACGCACAGGGCAAGGGCGACCGCGCGATGGAGGAGATGATCCGCGACGGGATGTTCCATGGCGTGATCGACCTGTGCACCGGCGGCATCGTCGAGCACCTGTTCCACGGCAATCGCGACCCCGGGCCCGACCGGCTGATGGCGGCGGTCCAGACCGGCATCCCGATGGTGCTCGGGCCCTGCGGCCTGGACATCCTGTCGTACGGCGGACGAGCCGACATGCTCGAGAAGACGCGCGATCGCGTGCAGTACGTGCAGGACGCGCTGCGTGTGCAGGTGCGCACCACGGCCGACGAGCTACGCCAGGCGGCCGATGTCATTGCCGAGCGGCTCAATCGCGCGAAGGGTCCGTGGACCTTCCTCGTCCCTTTGCGGGGTTGGTCCTCTCTCGACCGCGAAGGCCGCTCGATCTGGGATCCGGCCGCCGACGCGGCTTTCGTCGAGCGGCTCGAGCAGCGGCTGGACGACCCGTCGCATCTGCGCAGGGTCGACCTGAACCTGTACACGCAGGAGTTCGCGCGCGTGGCGGTGGACGAATTCCTCGGCCTGTACCGCAAGGCCGCGGAGCCCGCCGCCGCCACAGCCGCGGCGAAATGAAGGAGAAGCGATGCTCGTTCGAAACTGGATGCAGGCTCACCCGGTCACGATCGCCGGCGACGTGCTCGTCTCGGAGGCCAAGCGGCTGATGAGCGAGCACCGGCTGCATGCGCTGCCGGTCGTCGAAGGAGGGCGGCTGCGCGGCCTCGTCACCCGCGCCAACCTGCTGCGCATGGGGCAGTTCGTCCTGCGCACGCAGAACCCCGACGAATTCGATTATTTCGTCACCCGCCTGCGCGTGCGCGACATCATGGTGCGCAACCCGGCGAGCGTGCAGGCGCGCGACACGATGGCGCATTGCCTGCGCAAGGGCCAGGAGCTGGGCGTGGCGCAGTTCCCGGTGCTCGACGGCGACCAGCTCGTCGGCGTGATCTCGGCCAACGAGATCTTCCAGCTCGCCGCGCATTGCGTCGGCGCCACCGAGAACGACCACGTGGTCATGCTCGCGCCGCTGCGCCTCGCTCCCGGGGTGCTGGCGCGCGTTTGCGCGGCTGCCGAGGGCGCGGGCGCAGCGCTGCACGGGCTCTATCCGGTGGGCAGCAGCAACGCCGCGCCGGCCGACGCGGCGGCGGCCGCGGCGGACCAGCCGGCGCCGGCGCGCGTGATCCTGCGCTTCGGCGCGGCGGATCCGCAGCCCGTTCTCGACGCGCTGGCGGCGGCCGGTTTCGAAGCGCTCGATGCGGTTGCCGAACCCCCTCGACAGCGGGTAGCCTGAGCAGCCTGGAGCGTTTTCCGATGAGCGAAGCGAAGAAGCTGCCCCTGGTCGTCGCGATCACCGGAGCCACCGGCGTCGTCTACGGCGTCGAGATGCTGCGCGCGCTGCGCCAGCTCGGTGAGCCCGTGCACCTGATCCTCAGCGAAGCGGCGACGATGAACCTCGCGATCGAGACCAACACCTCGGTCGACGAAGTGAAGGCGCTGGCCGACGTCGTCTATCCGAACAAGGACGTCGGCGCGGCGGTGGCCAGCGGTTCGTTCCGCACGCGCGGCATGATCGTCGCGCCGTGCACCGTGAAGACGCTGTCGGCGATCGCGAACTCCTTCACCTACAACCTCGTCGTTCGCGCCGCCGACGTCACGCTGAAGGAACGGCGCCCGCTCGTGCTGATGGTGCGCGAGACGCCGCTGCACAAGGGGCATCTGGAGCTGATGGCGCGCGCGGCCGACTACGGCGCGACGATCCTGCCGCCGATGCCGGCCTTCTATCACCATCCGCAGACGATCCTGGACATCGTCCACCAGAGTGTCGGCAAGGCGCTCGACCAAGTGGGCATCGAGCACCAGTTGTTCCGGCGCTGGACCGGCGAGGATCGGGGCGAGTTGCGCAACGCGCTGCGCGTGGCAGCGAGCTGAGGCCGCGAACTGAGGCCGCGGACTGAGGCCGCGGACTGAGGCCGCGGACCGAGGCAGTGAACCGGGGCGAGCTTCGTCAGCCGACGGCGTGCGCCGGCGAGCCTGTGCGGCTCCGCGGCGTGCAATGCCGTTCGAGCAGTTCGTCGAATTCCCCCGAGCGCAGTCGCTGCGTCGCGGCGGCGAGCGCGGGGTGCTGCAGATGCTCGCACCAGTGGAAACACTCAGCCCGCTCGTCCCCTCCCGGATCGAAGGTCGCGAGGCTGCGCGAGTCTGCGCAGGCGATGTGTTCGCCCACGCGCACGCAGAGGTGGCCGAGCGCCAGCAGCGCGCCGTGATCGGGTGCAAACGCCGCCGGGCGATGCAGCGGCAGCGTTTCGATTCCTGCGGCGCAGTCGACGAGCGGCGCGGCGAGCTTCCATTCGAGCATCAGCAGGCGCCCGATCTGACCGGCCGTCAGGCCGAGCGCTTCCTGCTCGGCGTGCATGCGCTGCACGGGATCCTGCCGGGAAAGCGGCGCGAGCAGCGCTCGCGGCGCGGCCGCGGCGATGGCGATCCGGCCGAGGAAGGACAACAGTACGGCGCTGACGAGCAGCCCTCGTGCGCCGGCATCCAGCTCCGGTGACAGCCGCTGCGCAACTTCGGCGGCGAGGCCGCTCGCCGTCCACAGTTCGTCGAGTCGACGGCGGCGTTCTTCGCTGTCGGTCGAGAAGGCGGCGCGCATCGCATAGCGCAGCCCGAGAATGCGCACCGCGTCGAGTCCGAGCCAGTTGACTGCCTGCTCGAGGCTGGTGATCCTGCACGGCAACGCGTAGGCGGCCGAGTTCACCGCCGACAGAATGCGTGCGGCGATCAGCGGGTCCGCCCGGATCAGCTCGACCAGTTCCCTCGAGTCGGCCAGCCGGAACAGGCTCGGCGAGAGCAGATGCTGCAGCAGTCGCGGCGGACGCGGCAACTTGCCGAAGGTGTCCAGGTAGGCGCGTCGGCGCTCGACGATGAGCCGGGTGGCATCGACGATGAGCGGCGACAGCGCTTGCACGGACGCCGCGGACATTGACGTCGCCGATGCGGACGCCGGCGCGGGGAGAGACGCCGGCGCCTGTCGATCCGCCTGGGCTTCGGTCTTGCCCGTCTCGCCGGCGGACGAGGTCGGGTCGGCGCGGGACGTGCGAATCCGCCGCAGCGTGACAGCCGCGACCAGTAGCGCGGCGCCGAAGGCGACGCTGGCCCAGAGCGCGTCCATGATGGCATTTTGCGGCGGCCGGCGAGGCTTCGAGAACGGAATAAGCGCAGTTCCTGCAGCGCAAATCCGCTCGGCGGCGCTGCCGCTCGCAGCTTCAGCGCTTCGGCTGCAGCGGCGCCGGCTCTCCGGCCTTTGCCGTTGCCCGTCCGGCAGCGAGCCTGAGCACGCGCCACGCCGAGAACGTGGCCAGGGCGGACGCGAAGGCGCACATCGCGATCGCCAGGTCGTAGTTCGCATGGCGATCGAACAGCGCGCCGGCAAGCACGGGGCCCAGAAGCGCGCCGAAGCCCGCGCCCGAGTAGAGCAGGCCGATCGTGCTCGACACGGCACGCAGCCCGAACAGGTCCGAGCAGATCGGCGGCAGCAGCGAGACGATTCCGCCGTAGGACAGGCCGAAGACGATGGCGAACAGCGCCCAGTTCGCGTAGGGCCCACCGATCCACCAGAGCGCGAAGGACGCGCCGAGCGTGAACTGCGCGATCACGTGCGTCTGCAGGCGGCCGAGGCGGTCGGCAAGCGCGCCGATGGCGAAGCGGCCGACCAGGCTGCCGATGCCGATCAGCCCGACCAGGGCGACCGCCTGCGCATCACCGATCCCGACGTCGCGCGCGGCGGCCGAGAGGTGGGCGAAGGGAACGAACATGGGTGCACCGGCGAAAAGCGCCGCGGCGTACAGCCAGTGGAAGCGGCGCGAGCGGATCGTCTCGCGCAACGGCAGTCCGGGGAGGGAGGTTGCGGTTCGTGCGATCGAGGGCGTCGAGCGGCTTGCGGGCCTTGCCTGCGCAGTGCTGCCCGTGTCAGTGGGGTGATCCGGGCCGATGTGGTCGCCGTCCGGCGCGAGTCCGCGCGCCGCCGGGTCGCGATCGAGCAGCCAGGCGGCCGCCAGGCCGACGACGAGCGAGAACAGCGCGAGGCCGCGCATCGCTGCCCGCCAGTCGAAGGCATCGATGAGCCACGCGGCGAGCAGCGGCACGACGAGCGTTCCGGCGCCGATGCCGGAACTGGCGATGCCCGATGCGAGTCCGCGTCGGCGCAGGAACCACGGCTGCACGGCGCCCATCGACGGCGTGTACGCCATTGCCACGCCGAGTCCGATGCCCAGGCCGTACGCGACGTAGATGCTGTACAGGTCGGTGGCGAAGCTCGACAGCAGCAGTCCGCCCGACAGCAGCGCGATGCCGACGATGCCGGTCATGCGCGGGCCGTGGCGATCGGCGAGCGCCCCGCCGACGACGCCGAGCGAGAAATACAGCAGCGACGCGAGCCCGAACATCCACGAGACGTCGGCGCGCTTCGCGTCGAACTCGTGCGCGAGCGGCTCGAAGAACGCGGCGAAGGAGTAGGCAACGCCGAAGATCACAGTCATCACCGCGAAGGCCGCCCATACGACGATCCAGCCGTAGAACGGGGACGACCGTTGTCCGGGCGCGGAGCGCACGCGCATCGACTTCGCGCCGCTACGTCGACGACCAGATGCGCGCGAGCAGCGCGATCAGCGTTTCCCGCTCGGCGTCGCCGAGCATCGAGGTCGCCTCGATCTCGGCGCGCATCAGCAGGCGCTCGAGCCGCGCGGCAAGGCGGCTGCCCTCGGCCGTGGGGTGCAGTCCGAGCGATCGCGCGTCGGCCGGGTCGGCGCGGCGCTCGATCAGCCCGCGCGCTTCGAGCGAGGCGATGATCGCCACCAGGTTCGGCGGGCGCACGCGCAGCGCCCTGGCGACCTGGCGGCTGTTCAGTCCGGGTTCGTGATGCACGAGCGAGAGCACCGAGAACGACGCGGGGCGCAGGTCGTGCTCGCTCATGTGCTTCATCGAATGCTCGACTACGGCGAGGTATGCGCGGCGGCAGTTGTATCCGACCAGGCGGCCCAGCGCGCGCTGCCCGCGGGCAAGCGCCGGGCCGGCGTCGTCCGGAAACTCGCGCGCGCCGCCGGGCTGCGGTTCCCGGCTCGATGCGTCGTCGCAGCGCGCCGCCACGGCGCTCACCGGCATCGTTCGAGGACGTCCTCGGGGATCGGGATCGCCCGGATGCGCGAGCGTTCGTTCGGGTCGCGCACGCAGAACGCGCGCGTCTCGCGGCTTTCGCACAGCAGGTCGTCGCCGCGCGTGATCGTGTGCTTCTGGATGAAGACCTTGCTGCGCCACTCCTCGACCTCGGTATGGATCTGCAGCGTCTCGCCGTAGGTGGCGGTCTTCAGGAAGCGCGTGTTGTGCTCGAGCACCGGCGTGCCGATCACGCCGATGGTGCGCTCGAGCACGTGCCATGGCGGCACGCCGAAGCTCATGAAGAAGTTCAGCGACGCGGCGTCCATCCAGCGGTGGTAGCGCGGGTAAAAGACGATTCCGGCCGGGTCGCAGTCGCCGAAGCGGATCTCGACCGACATGGTGGTGGATTTGGTCATTCTTTCGATGGCACGGCGGAAGGCGAAGGCGCCATCATAGTGGCTCGACCGGGAGCGACGCGCCGGCGTTCGCGCACGGCCTCCCGCGCCTTGACAAGGTCGCGCCTGCGCCGTGATAGTGCCCCGGCCTATACAACGCTGTCCGAGCCGGCGCCGACGCGCGTCCCATCCGGACGCCGTCCCGCAGGGCGGGCGAGAACGAACGGAGACGAAATGAAGCGAAGCACTCGATTCGCCGCGGCATTCGCCGTGGCCGCCGTCTTCGGGACGGGCCTGGCCGCCGGCCCGGTCGGCGCGCAGGAACTGAAGATCTCGCACCAGTTCAAGGCGAATGCCGACGGGCGCGACCTCGCCACGCGCGTGTTCGTCGAGGAGGTGAACAAGCGCGACAGGAACATCAGGTTCCGCATCTACCCGGGCAGCTCGCTCGGCATCAAGCCGGTAGCGCAGTTCGACGCGCTGCAGAACGGCACCCTCGAGATGGCGGTGTTCCCGATGTCGTACGCCACCGGCAAGGCGCACGAGTTCTCCGCGGTGATCCTGCCCGGCACGATCCCGAACCTCGATTTCGCGATGAAGCTGCGCAAGTCGCCGTACGCCGAGAAGCTGCAGGCGCTGGCGCATCGCAACGGCGTGCACATCGTCACCTGGTGGTGGACGCCGGGCGGCTTCGCGTCGAAGGATGCCCCGATCACCGGGCCGAAGTCGGTCGACGGGCTGAAGATGCGCGCCGCCGATCCGACCTTCGAGTCGATGCTCAAGACCGCTGGAGCCTCGGTGGTCAACATGCCGTCCACCGAGATCTATCCGGCGCTGCAGTCCGGCGTGCTGAACGCGACGCTCACCTCGGCCGAGACCTTCGTCAGCATGCGGCTGTACGAGCAGACGAAGTTCGCCACCGTTCCCGGCGACTACACGATCTGGATGCTGATGCAGCCGCTGGTGATGTCGAAGCAGCATTGGGACAGGCTCACCCCGCAGCAGCAGCAGATCTTCGAGGAGGCTGCGGCGAAATCCGACGAGTTCTTCCTCGGCCTGCAGCGGGAGGCGGGCGAGAAGATGGCCGAGGCCTATACCAGGGCCGGCGGGAAGGTGCACCGGATGACGAAGGACGAATTCGACCAGTGGCTCGCGCTCGCGCGCGAGACCTCGTGGAAGGAGTTCGCCGCCACGTCGCCGGAAGCCCGGGACCTGCTCGACGCCCTGCTGCAGACGAAGTAGCGGCGCATGAGCGCCATTCCGGCCGGACGGCGCGCGTGCGCCGTCTGCCGCGCGGTCGACGCTCTTTCCGTGGCGCTGGCGGTGGTCGCCGCGGTGCTGCTCGTGCTCGCCGCGATCGTCGTCACCTGGAGCGTGTTCTGGCGCGCCACCGGGCACTCGACCTGGTGGGAGATCGAGTTCTCCGTCTACATGATGGTGGCGTCGCTGTTCCTCGCTTCGCCGTACACGCTGAAGACGCAGGGGCACGTCGGCGTCGACCTGCTGTCGCACTACCTGCCGCAGCGGTTGCGCTTTCGCGTTGCGATAGGCGTCTCGGTGATCGGCCTGCTCGTCTGCGTGTACCTGGCGTGGCTCGGCGCCGGGCTCGCCTGGGAGTCGTATCTGAGCGGCGAGACCACCGGGAGCACCTGGGCGCCGAAGAAGTGGCCGTTGTTCGCGATGCTGCCGCTCGGCCTGGGGCTCACCGCGCTGCAGTACGCCGTCGAGATCTTCCGACCGGTGGAGAGGGCCGCAGATGAATGAGCTGCAGGTCGGGCTGCTGATCCTCGTCGTCACGCTGGTCGTGCTGTTCTCCGGGCTGCCGATCGCCTGGGGGCTGGCGATCGTCTCGATCGGCTTCCTCGTCTTCTTCGAGGGAGCGGCGAGCCTGGCGAACGTGCCGATCGTCATGATGGACGAGCTGTCGTCCTTCGCGATGCTGACGATTCCGCTGTTCGTGCTGCTCGGCGCGGCGATCGGCTCGTCGGCGGCCGGTCGCGACATCTACGAGTCGCTGCACCGATGGCTGGCGCGCCTGCCCGGTGGGCTCGTGATCGCCAACATCCTCGCCTGCGGCGTGTTCTCGGCGATCTGCGGATCAAGTCCGGCCACCGCCGCGGCGATCGGCAAGGCCGGCGTTCCGGAGATGCTGCGACGGGGCATCTCGCCGGCGCTGGCCACCGGTTCGATCTGCGCCGGCGGCACGCTCGGCATCCTGATTCCGCCGTCGATCACGATGATCCTCTACGGAATCGCCACCGAGACCTCGATCGGCCGCCTGTTCCTCGCCGGCATCGTCCCCGGAGCGCTGCTCGTGCTGTTCTTCTCGGCGTACGCCTGGCTGTCGACGCTGCTGTCGCGCCGCGGCGTGCAGGTGGACGATGCGCGCTACAGCTTCGCGCAGAAGGTCAGCGGCCTGGGGCGGGTGTCGCCCTTCATCGCGATCATCGCGGCGATCGCCTGGGCGATGTACGGCGGACTGGCCACGCCTTCGGAAGTCGCCGCGATCTCGGCAGTGCTCGCGCTCGTTCTCGTGTTCGCGATCTACCGGGCGTACCGGCGCGAGGACCTGTGGCGCATCTTCGGCGAGACGGTGCGCGAATCGACGATGATCCTGATGATCATCGGCGCGGCGGCGATCTTCTCGTACATGATGTCGCTGCTGTACGTGACGCAGGCGGCGGCGCAGGCGCTGGTCGACCTCGGCCTGAACCGCTGGGTGCTGATGCTCGCGATCAACGCGTTCCTGCTGCTGGCCGGCTGCTTCCTGCCGCCGGTGGCGATCATCCTGATGGTGATGCCGATCCTGCAGCCGGTGCTCGAGGCGAACGGCTTCGACCTGATCTGGTTCGCCGTCATTCTCACGATCAACATGGAAGTGGGGCTGATCACGCCGCCGGTGGGACTGAACCTGTACGTGCTCAAGGGCGTGGCGCCGCAGGTGTCGCTGCCGACCGTGCTGTGGGGGGCGCTGCCCTTCGTGATGATCATGCTTGCTACAATGGTCCTGCTCGCCTTCGTGCCGGGGCTGGCCACGTGGCTTCCCGACCGAATGATGGGCGGATGAGCGCGTCGAGCGGCGCATCGAGGGGCTGATGGCTGGCTCCACGGCCGCACCCCTGCGGAGGCATCATGGCGAGAAGCGACACCGCAACCTTCGACACCGGAAGCCCCGCTCGCGGCCGCGGCTGGCAGCTGTTCTGGGGCGTTCTGCTGATCGTCGCCGGCGTGCTCGCGCTGCTGATGCCGGCCGTCGCCGCGCTCGCCACCGCGCTCGTCTTCGGCTGGCTGCTGCTGTTCAGCGGCGTCTTCGAAATCGTCTACGCGTTCCAGACGCGACACCTCGACGGCTTCGGCTGGCGGCTGGCCTCGGGCATTCTCACGCTGGTGCTCGGCGTGGCGATCGTCTTCCTTCCGGTGGCGGGCATCGCCTCGCTCGCGCTGCTGGTCGGTGCCTTCCTGTTCGCGGCCGGAATCGCGCGCACGGGGCTTGCGCTGCGGCTGCGTCCGCGCAAGGGGTGGGGCTGGGTGCTGTTCGACGGCCTGCTGTCGATCGCCGTGGCCATCCTGGTGGCGATCGGATGGCCGGCGTCGTCGATCGGGCTGGTCGGCTTCCTCACCGGCTTCACGCTGGTCTTCAACGGATTGTGGCGCCTCTTCGCCTGGCGCTAGGGCCTGCCCGCGCCGCGATCCGCCCGCAGCGGGGCGGCGCGCGCCGATGAGCACGCCGCGCCTCGATGCCGACGCCGAGTCGCTCTCCGAGATCCAGGATCGCGCATTCTGGTTGCTCGTGGCCGCGATCACGATCGCGTTCTTCTGGATCCTGAAGCCGTTCTACGGCGCCGTGTTCTGGGCGACGATCATCGCGGTGCTGTTCGCGCCGGTGCAGCGGCGCCTGGTGCGCGCATCGAAAGGGCGGAGCAACGTGGCGTCGCTCGCGACGCTGCTGCTCGTGCTCGTCGTCGTGATCCTGCCGCTGGCCTGGATCGGCGCGATGATCACGCAGGAAGCGGCGAGCGTGTACCTGCGCATCCAGTCGGGCGAGGTCCAGCCGGGCACCTGGTTCCCGCGGATCCTGGAAGCGTTGCCGCCGTCGATCAGCGCGCTCCTCGAGCGCTTCGGCTTCGGCAGCCTCGCGCAGGTGCAGGAGCGGGCCGCAGAAGGACTGTCGCGTGCGCTGCGCGTGCTGCTGCAGCAGGGCGTGAACATCGGCCAGGGAACTTTCGAGTTCGTCGTCGCGTTCTTCGTGATGCTGTACCTGCTGTTCTTCCTGCTGCGTGACGGCGAGCGGCTGGTACGCCGCATCGGACTCGCGCTGCCGTTGCAGCCCGAGCTGAAACGCCAGTTCGGCGAGAAGTTCACCACTGTCGTGCGCGCGACGGTCAAGGGCAACATCGTCGTCGCCGTGCTGCAGGGCGCGCTCGGCGGGCTCGCGTTCTGGGTGCTCGGCGTGCGCGGCGCCGTGCTGTGGGGCGTGGCGATGGCGGTGCTGTCGCTGCTGCCGGCGGTGGGCGCGGCGATCGTGTGGCTGCCGGTGGCGCTGTACCTGGTCGCGATCGGCGACGCATGGCAGGGGGTCGGGCTGATCGCCTTCGGCGTGCTGGTCATCGGTCTCGTCGACAACGTCGTTCGTCCGGTGCTGGTGGGCAAGGACACGAAGATGCCCGACTACGTTGCGCTGATTTCGACGCTCGGCGGCATCGCGGCCTTCGGCGTGAACGGCTTCGTGATCGGCCCGGTGATCGCCGCGCTGTTCATGGCCGCCTGGGACGTCGTCGCGGTCTCGCGCGAGCCGCTCGGGCTGGAGTCGGCCGGCCGAGCCGACGCGCAGCCCGGAAGCTGATTCCCGGCAGCCTGCCCCAGTCGAATCGAGCCCGATTCGATTTCGGCAGGCTCCCGGGCCGCAGAATTCGTGTCAAAGTTGCGCCTTCGGGCCAGATTCCCGGCCGGTTCGCAACCAGGGGGAGGATTCGCCGTGTTCAGGAAGATCACTTTCGCAGTCGCCGTTCTGGCCGCATTCGGGGCCGCTCCGGCGCAGGCACAACAGAAATGCACGACGACGATCGGCAGCGTGATGTCGCTCACCGGTTCGCTCGGCGCGCTCGGCCAGGAGATCGCCAAGGGCGCCCAGCTGGGCGTGGCGGACCTGAACGCCGCCGGCGGCGTCAACGGCTGCAAGCTCGACCTTTCGCTGCTCGACGACCAGACGAGTCCGTCGGTGGGCGTGGATGCCGCGCGCAAGCTCATCGACGTCCAGCACGTGCCGGCCATCGTCGGCGCGCTGGCCAGCGGCGTGAGCGCCTCGATCCTCACGTCGGCCACGGTCGGCAGCAACGTCGTGCTGATCTCCCCGTCGTCGACCTCGCCGTCGTTCACCGAGCTGGCCGAGCAGGGCAAGACGAACGGCTACTGGTTCCGCACCTGCCCGTCGGACGCGCTGCAGGGCGTGGCGATGGCCAAGCTCGCCGCCGATGCGGGCATCAAGAAAGTCGCGGTTCTCTACCTGAACAACCCCTACGGCCAGGGACTGAGCCGGGAGTTCATCTCGGCCTTCGAGAAGTCCGGCGGCTCGATCACGCAGAACGTCGTCTACAACCCGAGCCAGCCGTCGTATCGCTCCGAGGTGAACAAGGCGCTGAATCCGAAGCCCGACGCGCTGTTCCTGATCGGCTATCCCGGCGACGGCACGACCCTCGCGCGCGAGTGGATCGCGGCGGGCGGGCCGCAGAAGTTCCTGCTGCCCGACGGGCTGCAGTCGCAGGACTTCGTCAACGACGTCGGCGCGCAGTACCTGAAGGAGGTGCACGGCACGGCCGCCGGCTCGGTGGACACGCCTTCGCTCGAGCTGTTCAAGAAGGAGTTCCAGGCGAAGTACGGCGCGCTTCCGGCGCAGCCCTACATCACCAACGCCTACGACGCCACGGTGCTGATCGGACTGGCGATGGCGCAGGCGAAGAAGAACGACTCGACCGCGATCCGCGATGCCCTGCGCAAGGTCACCGACCCGAAAGGCGAGAAGATCTACGCCGGCGTCGATTCGCTGAAGAAGGGCCTGCAGATGGCCGCCGAAGGCAAGGCGATCCAGTATGTCGGCGCTTCCGGGCCGCTGCAGTTCGACAAGAACGGCGACATCGACGCGCCGATGGTCGTGTGGGACGTCAAGGGCGGCAAGGTGACGCCCACCGGCATGGTCACGGTCGAGCAGATCCGGCAGCTGCGGTCGAGCTCGAAGTAGGCGGCCGATGCTCGAGGTCGGGCACGTCGTCAAGGAGTTCGGCGGGCTGCGCGCGGTCGACGACGTTTCGTTCACGCTGCGCGCGAACACGATCACCGGGCTGATCGGCCCGAACGGCGCCGGCAAGACGACGCTGTTCAACACGATCGCCGGCGTGCACCGGCCCGACTCCGGAACGATCTCGTTCCTCGGACGCGGCATCGGCGGACTGCCCCCTCATCGAATCTTCGACGAGGGGCTGGTGCGCACCTTCCAGATCCCGCGTCCGTTCGCCGGCATGACCGTGCTCGAGAACTGCATGCTGGTTCCGCAACGCCAGGCCGGCGAGCGCTTCTGGAACAACTGGTTCGCGCGCTCTCGCGTGGCCGGCGAGGAGCGCGCGCTCCGCGAGCGAGCGCGCGAGGTGCTCGATTTCGTCGGACTGCTGCGATTGGCGGGCGAATTCGCGCGCAACCTGTCCGGCGGCCAGCAGAAGCTGCTCGAGCTGGCGCGCGTGCTGATGTCCGAACCGAAGCTCGTGCTGCTCGACGAGCCGGGCGCGGGCGTGAATCCGACGCTGCTGGCGACGATCGTCGACAAGCTGCGCGAGCTGCACGAGCGCGGCGTCAGCTTCCTCGTCATCGAGCACAACATGGACCTCGTCATGAACCTGTGCGATCCGATCCTCGTGATGGCGCAGGGCAGGCTGCTGCTCGAAGGTCCGCCGCAGCTCGTGCGCAGCGACGCGCGCGTGCTCGAGGCGTACCTGGGAGGAGTGCAGGCGTGAGTGCGGCAGCGGGCGGCGACGGCGCAAAGGCGCTCGTCGTGCGCGACGTCGTCGCCGGCTACGTGCCCGAGCTGGACATCCTGCGCGGCGCCTCGCTCGAGGTGCGCGATCGCGAGATCGTCACCGTGCTCGGCCCCAACGGCGCCGGCAAGTCCACGTTGATGAAGGCGATCGCGGGTCTCGTTCCGGTGCGCTCCGGATCGATACGCATGTTCGGCGACGAGCTGGTCGGCGTTCCGGCGCATCGGATGGTGTCGCGCGGGCTCGCCTTCGTGCCGCAGACGGGGAACGTCTTCCCGCGACTGTCCGTGCAGGAGAACCTCGAGGTCGGCGCGGCCGCGCGCGGCGCGCGCGACGGCCTGAGCGACGATCTCGGCCGCATGTACCAGCTGTTTCCGCGGCTGGGCGAACGGCGCCGGCAGGCGGCAGGCACGCTGTCCGGCGGCGAGCGGCAGATGGTGGCGGTGGCGCGCGCGCTGATGTCGCGCCCGCGCGTGCTGATGCTCGACGAGCCCTCGGCCGGGCTGTCGCCGCTGTTCGTCGGCATCGTCTTCTCGAAAGTGCGCGAGGTGCGCGACCTGGGGCTGACGGTTCTCGTCGTCGAGCAGAACGCCCGGGCCGCGCTGGCCATCTCCGACCGCGGCTACGTGCTGGCGGAAGGGCGCGACCGCATCGAAGGCGAGGCGCGCGCGCTGCTGGAGAACCCCGAGGTCGGCGCGCTGTATCTCGGCGCGAGGCAGGCGCTCGCATGATCCAGTACGTCGTCGACGGTATCGTGGTGGGCGCCACGCTGGCGCTGGGCGCGATCGGGCTCACGCTCACCTACAACATCCTGCGCTTCGCCAATTTCGCGCACGGCGAGTTCCTCACCTTCGGCGCCTATTTCGCGCTCGTCTTCGCGGCGTTCTTCGCCAGCGCGGGCACGATCGGTCCGCTCACCTTCGGCTGGGGCTTCCTCGTGGCGGTGGCGATCGCGATCGTGCTCACCGCGCTGCTCGCGCTCGGTCTCGATCGACTGCTGTTCCGGCCGCTGCGCCGCAGCGACGTCACCGTGACGCTGGTCATCGCATCGTTCGGCGCGTCGCTGATGCTGCGCAACGTCGTCGTGTTCCTCTGGGGGTCGCGCCCCGAGTACTACTCGCGCAACATCGCCGTCTCCAGCGAGATCGTGCCCGGCGTGCGCATGAGCGGCGACGAGGTCTTCGTCGTGGTGATCACCGCGCTGCTGATGCTCGCGCTGCACCTGTTCCTCACGCGCACCTCGCTCGGGCGGTCGATGCGCGCCGTCTCCGACGACCCCGCGCTCGCGCGCGTCGCCGGCATCGACGTGCAGGCGGTGATCCGCTGGACGTGGTTCATCGGCGCCGGACTGGCGGCCGTGGCCGGCATCCTGTTCGGGTTGACGGTGCAGATCTCCTCCGAGATGGGCTTCAACCTGATCCTGCCGATGTTCGCGGCGGCGATCCTCGGCGGCATCGGCAGCATCTACGGCGCCGTGCTGGGCGGACTGATCATCGGACTGGCGCAGTCGATGTCGGTGCCGCTGATCGGCCCGGCCTACAAGCCGGCCGTGGCGTTCCTGCTGATGTTCGCGATCCTGCTCGTCTATCCGAAGGGCATCCTCGGAGATCGCAGCTGACCCACCGGCGGCCTCGACGATGATCGGACTGTTCTCCTACCTCGTCTTCTTCCTCGCGCAGGCGTCGATCTTCGCGGTCGTCTGCCTCGGCCTGAACCTGCAGTGGGGCTACACGGGGCTGTTCAACATCGGCGTGGCTGGCTTCTTCCTGGTCGGCGCGTATACCTTCGCGATCCTGTGCGGCCCCGAGTACCTGATGCACCTGGGCGGCTTCGACCTGCCGTTCCTGGTGGGGCTGGTCGGTGCACTCGTCGCCTCCGGCGTCGTCGCCTTCGTCGTCGGCATTCCGACGCTGCGCCTGCGCGAGGACTATCTCGCGATCGTCACGATCGGCATCGCCACCACGCTGCAACTCGTGGCGCTGAACGCGCAGGGACTCACCGGCGGCAGCCAGGGCGCCGCCAGCATTCCGCGGCCGCTGCCCGGACTGCTCGACACGGTGCTCGGGCGAAACCTGCTGATGCTCGCACTCGTGCTCGTCGTCATGGGGCTCGTCTACGCCGGGCTCGAGGCGATGGTGCGCTCGCCGTGGGGCAGGGTGCTCAAGGCGATCCGCGAGGACGAGACCGCGGCGGCGTCGCTCGGCAAGAACGCCTTCGGATACCGGTTGCAGGCCTTCGTGATCGGCTCGTCGATCATGGGGCTGGGCGGCGCGCTGTATGCGAGCTTCATCGGATTCGTCAGTCCGCAGGATTTCCAGCCGATCCTCACTTTCCAGATCTGGACGATGCTGATCGTCGGCGGCAGCGGCAACAACAAGGG
>ERZ778017.1791-NODE-1791-length-19659-cov-10.502959_pt1 | contig 19659 bp, 23 predicted proteins | sample MGYA00375747_ERZ778017 | MGnify/ENA primary metagenome ERZ778017 (study PRJEB29350, sample SAMN05509838) | bioreactor metagenome | biome: bioreactor; material: wastewater | place: South Africa: University of Cape Town | collected 2014-03-17 ...
CTTGACGGCCCACCAAACCCCGAAACGCCCGGCCGCAAGCCGGGCGTTTTCTTTTATCACTACTATCGCTACTTCTGGCGTGCAGGATTCGCACGTTTCGGACGCTTTCGCGGGGTTCTCTCTACCCTCCTCAGTAGGGCCAGTGCAGAAACGTGCATATCTTGCACGTTACGTACTATCAGGCTACATTCGTTCCCATGACGAACGTTGTGGCCATCTCTGGAACGCCCAATAGTTCACTGGCCAAGGAAAACCGGCCAGAGCCGGGTAGCGAGCGCAGCCTTGCGTTCCTCGGTGGCGACGGCCACGCCTACGCCTTCAACCTCGTTCGCGACTGGGAAGCTCAGCTCATCCATCTGGAAGGGCTCAAGGGCAACAGCGCCAAGAGCTTCGCCGACGACGTGTTCCGGCTGCTCAACCACGCCAAGGTCGCACCGTGGGACCTCAAGAAAGAGCATGTCACCAGCTTCTTGCAGGCGCGGTCCAAGCTGCGGCCGAGCGGCGCGCTGTCGCCGGCGACCGTCGGCAGCTACTGCGCTGCCTGGCGCTCGTTCCAGAACTTCATGCTCGAACTGGATCGCGTCAACGAGATCGTGGCGCGCTTCAAGACGCGACCACGCAAGTTCGTCACCGAAGAGAACTCGATTGCCGTCAAGAAGTACAAGGCGAACTGGGTTCCGAAGGCTTGGGCGCTGACGCCGGAAGAGATTGACGCGATCGATGCCCAGTTCGTGGCCGACATCAAGCAGGCGTTTGCGTCCCGGAGCAAGTCCCTGCTGCCGCTCCAGCGCGACCGCGTCATGTTCCACCTCTCGATCCACTTCGCCTTGCGCGTTTCCGAGTTGGTGACGGTCGAGCTTCCGGCGTTCCAGCCGAGCCACGATCCCAAGCTGGCTCACTTCGGAAATTTCGGCACGCTGACGATCACCGGCAAAAACGACGTGACCGGCACCATCCCGATGCGGGAGCCGGAAGTCTTTGGTCTGCTGGAGTGGTACCTGTCCTCTGTCCGCCAGAAGATCCTGCTGCGTCGGAAGGACGCTGGCAACGGCCTGTGCGAGTTCGACGGGCGGAAGTTCGTCACCTCACAGCTGCTGTTCCCCAGCGAGCGCGGCGGCGTGATCAACCCCCAGGCATTTCGCAAGCGCCTGAAGAAGATGGCGATGCACGCTGGCGTGATCCGAAAGAAGCTCACACCGCATGTGCTGCGCCATACCGGGTGCACGCTCATGGTTCCGGTGTACTCGCCCGAAATCGCGCAGAAGTACATGCGCCACAAGAACCTGTTCACTACGCTCTACTACTACCACCCCACACCGCTGAACGCCGCGCACGAGGTCAACAGCGCCGTGGCCCTGTTCCGCGATGACGAGGAATGACGTGATACACGAGGTCCGACCATGAAGATCAAGCTCCGCAACCGACTCGAGGTTCTGATGAAGGACTCGGGCGTCAACAGCTTCGAGGAGATGGCCCAGCGCCTGACGCAGAATCAAGGCTGCAAGATCACTCGCACCGCACTGAGCCGGAAGTTTCGCGATCAGGATGTATCGCTCGCGCTTTCCATGATCGAAGCGATCTGCAACGAACTGCAGTGCCTGCCCGGCGACATTTTCGAGACCGATGTGTCCGACGCTTCCGAGACGTTCGTGGAAGAGCTGCGCACGCGGCTGCAACCGTTCCGCTACGGCACGATCCGCCTGCAGAAGCCCGGGCCGGCGACTGAGATGGCTTCCGAGCCGACAGGAGAAGTCGCCTCAACGCCCGCCAAGAAGGCGAAGCCGGCGATGGATCTGGATGCAATCGCCGGTCCGCGGGTCTCGCATCTGCACGCCGGCAAGCTGAAGAAGTGAGTTGAGCCTTGGCCATTGCCTGCGCCCTGTGTGACAGTGTCGGCCGCGGTGAACGCTGGCGTGCGCCACGTTTCTGCATGAGAACGCGGGTCGATCCGCCGGGCACCTGCTGGCTGCATTCCTCCAAGGAGGAACTGCGGTGGTGCGCTCAATCGATGGTCACCTCCATGCAGGGCGCTGAAAAGCGCAGCTTTTATCTCCAGCTGCTTCGGCGCGTCGGGGAAGCGTTCCAGCAAGATGATCTTGCGATCGATAACCTGCTGGCGACAATATCGCCAGAGGAGCGAGCCATGCTGCTGAAGTACGGCTCCGCCGAGCTGCGGGCGGTGCTGTCCAAGCGCATCGCTGCGCTACCGAACGCCGAGGTGCGGCCGGCCACGACGAGCCCGCGGATTCCGGACGGATTGCCTCAGCCGCTCCTGGATGGCCTGCTGGCATTCGAGAAGCGATTGCAGGCACGCTACGAGACGTTGGTTGAGCGAGGGCACACGCGTTCGCACAAGTACGTCGCGGCCGCCATGAAGGTACCCGTGCGACTGGCCGTATTCCTCGCCGGGGAGGGCATCGAGCGCTGGGATGTCGTCAGGAAGCGCGACCTGGTCGCGTTCTTTCAGAAGAACCCCGCGGCTCCGCGTCAGCCCATCGAGCGCTTTCTTCAGTCCATGGAGGATCACCGTCCGTTCCGTGACCGTCGCGGTCGCCCGGCTGGCGGAAGCAAACGAATGCGTGACGCCAAGCGTCGCCCGCCGCCTCAGGTGCTGCGTCCCGAGATCCTGCTGCAGTTTCTCGCCGACGTGCGCGAGCGCTACAGCGTGCACGAGTATTTGCTCGCGTGGATGGTGTGCCGGCTGGGCATGATCGCCAGGCACGCCTACAGCATTACCCTGGACCGAATTCAATTGAACGACCGTGGTCGAATGGTCATCCGCCCGGCGCTCGTCTGGGTCGAAGTGCCTCAGCGAGTTGCCGACCAGTTTCGCAAGATCATCGAGCCCGTCGATCCGAGTTGGGGCAAGGTCGACCCCGAGTCGCTTCGCTTCGTCACGCTGTTCGACCACTACATCACCGACCTCGACGAGTTCACAGCAAAGGTACTGCAGGGTCGTACGCGCCTGCTGCGCGCATCGGCCATCTTTGCGGCAATGCTCGACGGTCATCTGGATCGCGTGACCCTGCGCCACACCATGGGCGTGTCGATGCCCACGATCCTGCAGCTTGAGCGCCTGTTGTCCGTAGACCTCCATCGGCGGCTGGATCCCAGCTTGGTGGAGGCCCGAAATGCGCACATCACGGGGCACGTCGATGACTGACCGCCGCTGGTTCGTGTACTTGGTGGAGTGCCGGACCCGTCGTATCTATACCGGGGTCACGCCCGATCTCGTGAACCGGATGAATGCACATCGGCGCGGACGCGGTGCGGCGTTCACGCGGATCAATCCGCCGGAGCGGCTGCTCGCCGCGAAGCCGTTCGAGAATCGCAGCGAAGCGCAGCAGGTGGAAGCCCAAGTAAAGCGCCTTCCCGCGGCCCACAAGCGATTTCTGGCGGCGGAGTGGTCAAAGGAGCACCCGGTCGACGAGCGCGCCCAGGAAGCGCTTGCGCTCGGTCAGGGCTAGGTAGGCAGCCACCTGCTCGTCGATCGTGACGTTGCCTACGGTGTCGTCGTAGGTAGTCGCCGAGAGGATCGCCCAGTCCGGCATCGACATAATCCGCTCCACCATGGCGCCGCAATAGCGGGCATTGACCAGCTTCTGGAACGGGTGAAAGGAAGGGAAGTCGTCCCGCGCCAGCCATTCCAGAGATTGGTCAACGGTCGGGCGACAGGCGAGCAGCGACGATCCTTGGTCAAGCGCAAACATCACCCCTCGGTCCTGGGCGCCCAGATCGGCCTTGAAGTTGAGAGCGCGGTCTTCGTTGCCGATCCACAGGTCGAACACCGCGAGGTCAGCGGTCTCCTTGGGATACTTCTGCGCCAGCAGCGTCATGGCCCTGGCATGACCGGCGTGCCGGTACATGCCGTCGGGCAACGGCGGCGCGTCATCAGGATCGTTGTCGGGATCGTGTCGGTCATCGTCCGTGAAGTCGTACACGTCCAGTCCGACCTCGGCGGCGCGCAGCGCGGCAAAGCGCAGGCGGGCGTCCGAGGCTGACGCCCGCGCCGGCACGCCGACCAGAACGGGAATCCCCAGAAAGAGCGCCAAGCGGTTCGCCACCAGCTCGGCGTAGACCTGCGACTGCGCAGCCTCGTGGTCGCACTTCAGCACAGCGGACAGCTGCCCGTCCTCGGCGCCGGTCGTGCTCCGTGCGTTGGGCGTCGCGGCGCCCGTGATTTCGTAGCAGAGGATAGGCACGGCGGCTTACGGGTGCTCGAAGGCCCAGCTATCGGCCAGCAGCTCGGCCTGCGCAATCACTTTGTCAGTGGCGTCAGGTTGCGCATCCGGCGGGTACTTGTGCTTGGCCAGCAGCACTTTGACCATGGCCAGCATCCTTGCACGCGACGACTTGCGGTTCTGCCAGTTGATCGTCGCCGACTTGCGCAGCTTGTCGGTCAGCTCCTGCGCCAGTGCGCGCAGTACCGGGTGGCCCATCTCGCGCACGGCGGATTCGTTCTCGCATAGCGCCTGATAGAAGGCGAACTCCTCCTCGGTCAGGCCTTCCGGTGGCTTGGCGGCGTTGATCTCCTTGGCGAGCTTGATCAGTTCCTCGATCACCTCCACCGTGGTCAACGCGCGGTTCTGGTATTTGGCGATCGCCTCTTCGAGCTTCTGGGTGAACTCCTTGGCCTGCATGGCGTTCTTCTGGCCACGCGCCTTCACCTGGTCGGCGATCAGTCGCTCCAGCAGTTCGGCGGCCAGGTTCTTGGTCGGCATCTTCTGGATCTGGGCGAGGAACTGTTCGTCCAGCAGCGAGATGTCCGGCTTGCCGAGGCCCAGTGTGCCGAAGACGTCTTTCACGCCCTCGACCAACACGCCCTTGGCGACGAGCTGACGAAGCGCCGCTTCTTTTTCGAGCCGCGATCGCGACTCACCGGCACGCGTCAGCTTGATCAGACACACTCGCACCGCCTGGAAGAACGCGATCTCCTCGCGCACCTCCATCGCCGCGCTTCGGGTGCCGGCCAGCGACTGCGCCTTGGTCAACTTCAGCACCTGGTCGAGGAAGGCGCGCACGCCGCGATTGCGGCCCTTGTCGTCCGGCTCGGGGTCGACCTGCAGGACGTGCTCCATCGCCGGCCCCAGCAGGGCAAGTGCGCGCTTGGGGTCAGCGAAGCCGGCGTAGTCGAAGCCATGGAAGAACTCGCGGCGGATCACGTCCAGCGTGTCGAGCAGGATGCGCAGCGCCTCACCTGAGGTGTCGACCGGCTCGCGCTCCTGCCCAGCGTCTCGGGTGTACTGGCGGATGGCCTTCTTCAGCTCCTCGCCAATGCCGATGTAGTCGACGATCAGCCCGCCGGGCTTGTCCTTCCAGATGCGATTGGTGCGGGCGATTGCCTGCATCAGCCCGTGGCCCTGCATGGGCTTGTCGACATAGAGCGTGTGGACCGGTGGCGCGTCGAAACCGGTTAGCCACATGTCGCGAACAATCACCAGGTCGAGGGGGTCGTCCGCGTCCTTGAAGCGCTTCTCCAACAGCTTGGCGCCCGAGCGGTCGGTCCGATGCTGCTGGTAGTGCGAAGGGTCAGACGAGTTGCTGGTCATCACGATCTTCAGTCGACCCTTGGCGATGTCCGGGTCGCCCCACGCGGGCCGCAGCTTCACGAGCTCGTCGAACAGCCGCACGGCCGCCTCGCGTGAGACCGCCACGATCATCGCCTTGCCCTCGATCTGCTCCTTGCGCGCTTCCCAGTGGGCGACGAAATCGGCCGCCAGCGTCGCCAGACGACCATCCGCCATCGCCAAGGCTTCGAGCCGGGTCAGCCGACTGACCGTCTGACCCTGCTCCTGCTCGTCCTCATCTTCGGTGGCCTCCAGAAACTCGTCCATGAGCGCCTGCTTTTCGGCCTCGTTGAAGCGCAGCTCGATGATCCGGCTCTCATAGCTGACCGGCACCACCGCTTCGTCTTCCTGGGCGGCGATCATGTCGTAGACGTCGACGTAGGTGCCGAACACCGCCTCCGTATCGCGATCATCCAGGCTCACCGGTGTACCGGTCATGCCCAGATAGATCGCATTCGGCAACGCGTCGCGCATGTACTTGGCCAGGCCGTACTTGGTCTGACCCGTCTTGGTATCGAGATCGGCCCTGAAGCCGTACTGGGTGCGGTGAGCTTCGTCTGCGATCACGATGACGTTGCTGCGCTCGCACAGCACCGGCACCGAGGTCTGACCACGCTCGGGCGCAAACTTGTTGATGGTGGTGAAGAACACGCCGCCGGCTTCCACGGCCGTGAGCTGCTCGCGCAGGTCGTCGCGGCTGTTGGCCTGCACCGGCGTGGCGCGGATCGACCAGCGGCAGTCGGCGAAGGTTTCGAACAACTGGCCGTCAAGGTCTTTTCTGTCGGTGACCAGCACGACAGTCGGGTTCGCGAACTCGGATCGCTCGCGCAGGGCCATCACGTAGAACAGGGCCAGCAGCGACTTGCCCGAGCCCTGGGTAAACCAGATCACGCCGCCTTTGCCGTCTTTGCGATGGGTTAGAGCGTCGACGGCACGCTGCACCGCCTTCTTCACGCCGTGGTACTGGTGCCACTGCGCGATGATCTTGAAGCTGGCGCCACCGTCGCTGCCGCCGTACGCCACGAACCCGCGGAAGAAAGCGAGCAGGGTTCGCGGTTCCATCAGGCCGCGCATCAGCGACTCCAGTTCCAACATGCCCTTGGCGGCCTTCTCGCCGCCCACCAGGCGCCAACGGGAATGACGACTCAGGTCAGCGCTGAGCGAGCCGTAGCGGGCGACCGTGCCGTCGGAAATGACGTTGAGCAGGTTGTAGGCGAAGAGCTGCGGGATGTCGGCCTTGTAAGTCTGGATCTGGTTGTACGCCTTCTCGTAGTCGGCGTTCGGATCGGCCGGGTTCTTCAGCTCGATCACCACCAGCGGCAAACCATTGACGAACAGCAGCAGGTCCGGTCGGCGGAGCTTCTGGCCGTGGACGGTGAATTGCTGAACCGCGAGAAGGTCGTTGGGGCCGTCGAAGTCGATCACCGGCACGCGCAGTACGCTGCGCCGCCCGTCTGGCTCGATGCGCTCCAGCGGTACGCCATTGCGCAGCCAGTCGTACATCTCGCGGTTGCCGTCGACCAGCGACTGCGAGCCGTAGCTCGCGACCTTGGCGACAACCTCATCCACCTCGGTCGGCTCCAGATCAGGGGCAAGGCGTGACACTGCGTCGCGCAGTCGCGGCGCCAACACGACATCGGCGTAGCGCTCTCTCGCCGCCTGCTCGCCGCCTGGCGATACGGCGTCGCCATGCAGGCATGTCCACCCGAGGCTGGCGAGCCAGTCGAGGCAAACGGCTTCGAGGTGATTTTCGTTCATGTCGCCCCTTTGAAGCCGCCCGTCAAGGCCCAATTAAACAACAAGATAGATGGATTCGACTGGTGTTCTGGCGCACGCCACCCTCCGCCGCCATCCGTCGGCGATTCATTGCAGAGCCAGCCGGTAATCGGTACCATCGCTCGCAGCTCATCCACCATGCGTGGAAGGAGTATCCGAAGCCCTTGCACAGCAATGTGCCGGGGCTTCAGCCTTTCTGGGCCCTGCGCCATGCATCGCGCTCCTTGGTGAACTTGCGGATATTGCGCTCGCGCAGGCAGTACGCCGTCTTCAGCAGGTAGAAGCCACTCCCTTCCTGCGTGCTGCGCTTGGCCAGGAAAACAGCGTAGTCGTGCGCTTCTGCCCAGATCACCACGTGGGTCTCGTTCCATCGCTGGTTCTCCCACCAGGAGAATCCGGGCGTCCCTGCGTTCTCGATGCACCATGCGACCCAACGCACGCGTTCGCAGCGCCTCAGATCAGGCACGCGATCATCCTCGTTGCGGTTGGCCTGATCGGGCGCTTCCGAGATCAAGTGCCAGAACCCGTAGCCCTTGTGCTTTGACTCCGGTCGGAACCGCACCTTCACGGGGTCGCCTCGAAACCTCAAGCCAGCATGCGCGACGCTCTGCAGGTAGGCGGCATAGATGACGTCTTCATAGGCCTCCCAGTCCGCGCCGCTCCAGGGCATCAGCTCCGGCGGCGCACTCACGTCTGGGGCCTCCAGACGAATAGGTTGAACTTCTCTGCGCTCCAGGTTGAGCTGCTGGCCAACGACAGGCCAGCGCGCCGTCGCACGTGCTCGACGAGCGCGAGCTTCGCGGGACTGGCCTGCAGGCCACGGTGGGCGTAACCTAGCGCGCCGATCAGTAGATCGGCCAACTGCAGCAACGGTACATCGTGCGAATGCACCTGCTCGATGGATTCGACAACGCCTCGGTCGAAGTCGTGGTTGGCGTTGCACAGGACATCGTGCAGCTTGGCCAGCTTGCGCGCGCCCTGCGTGTCCTTGATGTCGAGGAAGATCCGGTAGCGCTTGTCGCGATGGATCAGCCCATTCAGCAGTGTGTACCACTGCTTGTAGTAAAACGCGTCGTGATCCTGTGCGAAGCGCGCGTGATCCAACGCCTGCTTGTCGGGCACCACAAGTCCGCGAAAGCGCAGCGCAGCCTCGTCAAAGAACAGATCCAGCAAGGCGAGGTAGAAGTCGAGTCTCGCTGGAGAGACCTTGACCCACTTGATTTCGAAGCCGGTAGCGACGCCATGCTCCGATTTCAACGCCTTGATTCGGCGAGCCAGACGCTTGCGTTGATCTGTAGGGCACCAGAGCGCGCCGAGCACCATCGGGCGGATGCCATCGTTCTCCAGATGGCAGCTCTCGTCACAGTAGATGTTGAAGGATTCGCTCATGAGTCGATCACCACATCGTCGATTAGGCCCTCGAATCCAGCCTCAATGGCACGCCAGAGCGTGGCGAGCTCCCGATAGTCCTCGGCGGTGAACGTGCGACCGTGGTGCGACCGGGCGCGCAGCTGGCCAAGGCGGCCGATCATTTGCCGCAGCGTGTCGACATCCTCGTAGGCAACGGCGAACACCGCCTCGAAGTGTTCGTCGTGGCACATGATCAGCTCGTAGTGCTTGTAGTCGGCGTGGTCCAGCACCGACTCGTCGCCTTCCAACGGCCGTCCAAGCAGCTTCTTGCAGCCGCACAGGGGAAGTCTCTCTTTCGCCCAGTCCTCGCCGTAGGCCCCTTCCATGCATTGAGCGATGAGGGCACGCAGAACTTTCTCGTTCCGATGCACAAGGCCCTGCGCCTTCCTGACCGGAGCGGGCATCGCGTTGTCCTTGATCAGAACTCGGATGTGCCTCCGCTTTTCCTTCCGGGTCAGGATGCGGAACCGGGGGGTGCGTAGCAGGCCGGAGATGCCGAGCAACTCGCGGGCTTGCCGGACGGTGTGCAGTTCGAGCCAAGGGTCCGAGAGCACCGAGTCGATGGCCGACCAAGCGTCGCGACCAAGTACGTCGATGCGGTCGAACATCGTGGAAAGCGCCGAATGCGCGTTCAGCACCTCCGCGCAGCCGTCCTCCCACCAGGACAGTCGGTGCGCGTCTGCGAGCTGGGCGGCCAGCGACATGTCAGTGACGCGGTACTGTTCGAGCAGATCGGGCAGCTCGAACGCACCACCGAGGCGAGCCGCCTCGACGGCACTAGCCAGCGAGCTAAGGGCATGATTCGTCTGCAGGTCGAACGCCGATTGACCGACCAGCTGACGATAGGAGTCGAACGCATGGTCCCGCTTGAAGCGCTCCTGATCGATGATGCTCTCGACAGCACCCACGCCCCCCAGCATTCGGTAGAGGTCGTCCGCTGCGGTTGACGCAAGGGGGCGGAGAAACTGCTCACGCTCTGCGCGCTGCTGCTCCATGACTTGATCGATCACCGAATAGCCTCCTGCTGCACGAGCCATCTCCCGGATATCAAGATATCTGGGGAGCGTCATGCCGCGGCATCCTCGATCGATCTCTCGGCTTCAGACAGGCGCAGCTTGCCGGAGATCAGGCGAGGGAGGAGAGTGTCGCGCAAACAAGCCAAGTTGGTAGCTCGGTCGATGTTGGCGTGGATTCTTTCGATGATGGCGCGAACGAGGCCATCAAAGGAGCGCGCCACAGTCTCTGGCGGAATCACAACCTTGTAGGCAGCGATGTCGCTCCAGCTGGAGCGTGGCATCTTGGCGCCGTTGGATAGGCGAGTAGCGTAGGCGATGATTCCGTCACTGCTCAGCTGCATGGCCGTGAATCCGAACCAATCCGGCTCGTTTGCCCGGACGACTAGAATGTCGGTAGAACAAACACCGGTGTGCGAGGCCACGCCAACCTTGTGGAAGTAGGGGCGGAGCTTGCCGAAGAGCACGTCGTTCTTGGCGTACCAGAACTTGCCGCTCGCCAGCCCCGAGGCTGATCCCGCCTCAGTCAGCGCAATCGATCCTCGAGGCATGTGCTCAAGGCCGATATAGGGTGTCGTTGGGTCCAACGAGTCAGGCTTTGCCTGCTGCCGAATGTTGCGGCATAGGTCGCCAAGGGGCCCCCTATGCCACCCCCTCGGAATCAACCCCAGCTCCGACTCCTCGAACTCGCTGGGGAAGAGCGCGGCGGTGGCGGCATCCATGCCTTCCGGCTCACGGCCTTCGGCTTTGGCGCGCACGGGTTCGAAGTCAACGAACCAAGACTTGAAGAGCGCTTTGGCGATGGCTTCGAGGGTGGCGTTGATTTGGCGGAGGAGGTCGATGCGGTCGTCGAGACACGCGATGAACTGGCCCACAGCCGCTTGCACTCCCATAGGGGGCATGGGAACGCGTAGCCTGGAAATAATCGATGTGTTCAAGTTCGGCATGACCGCGCCGACCGCGTTGGAACGAAGCCAGTCGAAGGCTTCTGCGGTTGACAGGTACGCGGCCAGGAACTTCGGGTCGACCGCAGCTGGGTCAACCCGGAGCAGCAGGGCGCCCGTGCCACAGATTGAGCCAACATGCCCCTGATCCACGATGGCTGAAAGTCCGGTCGCCTGAATGCCTCTCCGGGCGAACAGAATGTCACCAAGCATCAATCGATGGCGGGACAGCTCGCCTGCCTTTGTCTCGCTGATCAGTGGCAACGCGGCGTCTGCAACGATTCGGCCACGGCCGATACCCTCGGTTGGGATGACCGGAATGCCTTCAACTGTGTAGTCGTGCTTGTGAAGCTGTGACCCGAAGGGACCCGTTTGGAGCCGCGCATGTCCGCGATCCACGAGATCGCCAATGGACACCTGCGGATACTCAGACGCCATATCCCAGCGCCCCCAGCTTCTCTCGAATCACCGCGTCCAGCTCAGCGCCCTTCGCCATCTGCTCGGCCAGTTGCGCCGTGAGCCGCTCCATCTTGTCGGCGAACACCTCGTTGTCGTCGTCCTCGACTACGGCACCGACGTAGCGCCCCGGCGTCAGCACAAAGCCATGCTTTTCCACGTGCTCTAGTGAGGCGGAGTAGCAGAAGCCCGGCTCGTCCGCGTAGGCCTGTCCGTCTCCGAACTCTGTACCGCGCCAGCGGTGATAGGTCTGGCCCAGCCGCTGCAGGTCGTCGTCGGTGAACTCGATCTGGGTGCGCGAGACGCGCCCGCTGGCGGCCTTGCGCGCATCGATGAAGAGAATCTGCCGGCGGCGGTCGATGCGGCCGTTCTCGCCGGCTGCCTTGCTGCGCGACAGGAACCACAAGCAGACCGGGATCTGGGTATTGGAGAACAACTGGCCCGGCAGCGCGACAATGCACTCGACCACGTCGGCCTGGACCATCGCGCGGCGAATCTCGCCCTCGCCGGACTGCTGCGAGCTCATCGAGCCATTGGCCAGCACGATGCCGGCGCGGCCGCGGCTGGAGAGGCGGGCCAGCATGTGCTGCAGCCAGGCGAAGTTGGCATTGCCCTTGGGCGGGATGCCGTGCACCCAGCGCGGGTCGTCGGTGAGCTTGTCGCCGTCCCAGTCGGAAATGTTGAACGGCGGGTTGGCCAGGATGTAGTCGGCGCGCAGCGTCTTGTGCTGGTCGTTGGTGAAGCTGGAGCCGTAGGTCTGGCCCAGGTCGCCATCGAGGCCGTGCACCGCAAGGTTCATCAGGCACAGTCGACGCGTCTGCGCCATCAGCTCCTGGCCGTAGATGGCAAGGTCGCCCTGCTTGCCCAGGGTCTTCTGGTGCGCGTCCTTGAACTTGGCCGACTGCACGAACATGCCGCCGGAACCGCAGGCGGGGTCGTAGATCGTGCCCTTGAAGGGCGCGAGGATCTCCACCAGCAGATTTACCACGTTCTTGGGCGTGTAGAACTCGCCCGCCTTGGCACCCTCGTTCATAGCGAACTGGCCGAGGAAGTACTCGTACACCTCGCCGAACACGTCGCGGCTGCCGTGCGTGGCCGGGTCGAACTTCAGCCGGGCGATCAGTCCCATCAGCTCGCCGAGCTTGCCCGGCTCCAGCGCCAGGCGCGAGAACTCGCGGTACAGCACGCCGCGCAGCGACGGGTTCTCCGCCTCAATCTCACCCATCGCCTTGTCGAGCAGCTGCGGCAGGTCGGGCGCCGTCGCCAGGGCCAACAGCGTGCTGAAGTGCGCGCCCTTCGGAATCCAGAACACGTTGTCCTGATCGTAGAAGGTCTTGTCGCCGACAAAGACATCCTCGCTGGCCTTCCGCGTGGCCTCGTCCTCGATGTAGTAGTCCGAGCCCGGCTCGGCGATGCGCTGGCGAATGACGTTCGACTGCGCATCGAACAGGTCCGACACGTACTTCAGGAACACCATCCCCAGCACCGGGTACTTGTACTCGGCCGCCGACACCGAGCCGCGCAGCTTGTTGGCGGTGTCCCAGAGTGTGCGTTTGAGTTCTTCGTTGGTCATCGGGTGACTCGTGTCGGCATTGGGGGGGCTCAGGATTCGGGGGTTGGTCGCGCAGAGCCCGTGGCAGCATAGCCTTCGCGAGCCAGCGCCGCGTTCAAGGTGACGCGGCTGACGCTGAAATGCTTGGCGACCTCGGTTTTGGTGATATTCGGATCGGACAGCATCGCCGCCGCCTTTCGCGTGTCGGCCTTCGACATGACGGGCTTGCGGCCGCCCTTCCGACCACGGGCGCGGGCCGCGACAAGGCCGGCCATCGTCCGCTCGCGGATCAGGCTGTGCTCGAACTCGGCGAGCGCGCCAAAGAGGTGAAAGACCAGCCGACCACCGCTGCTGTGGGTGTCGATGGCTTCGGTGAGCGATCGGAAGCCGACGCCGCGCTGGTTAAGGTCGTGGACGATCTCGACCAGGTCCTTCAGCGACCGCGCGAGGCGGTCGAGCTTCCAGACCACCAGCGTGTCGCCCTTGCGCATCGAGCGCAGGCAGGCGGTCAGCTCAGGCCGCTCGCGGAACTTGCCGGTTGCCTTCTCTTGGAACAGCTCCTCGCAGCCGGCGCCACGGAGCGCGTCGAGCTGCAGCTCCGGGTTCTGGTCCTGCGTACTCACGCGGGCATAGCCGATGATCATCAAACGTACCTTGGCTGTACGTTGATTGTTTTACGACATTTCTTGCGGTCTGGCTAGCGGAAAGTGCAGCTTGGCCTTGTCATTTTCAGAAGACGACTGCACCAGACAACGCGGTTTGAAGGCTGTTGTGCAGTCGTCTATTGGGGTCGTCTCAGAAAACGGAAAATAAAGCACGCTAAGCGTGCGTGGAGGCTGGCACCCAGCGGTACAGCGTCGGAATGGACACGCCGAGGTTCTTGGCCACGTCCTTGGGCGGCACCCCGCTGGCCAGCAGCTTCTTGGCCGACTCGATCTTGCTGTCGGTCATCTTCGGCTTGCGGCCGCCTTTGCGGCCGAGCTGCTTGGCGACTTCCAGCCCGGCGCGGGTGCGCTCGACGGTCAGCTCGCGCTCCATTTCGGCAAGGCTCGCCATGACGTGGAAGAAGAACCGCCCGGATGGTGTGCCGGTGTCGATGGAGTCGGTGAGGCTCCTGAACTGGACACCGTGCTTGTGCAGATCGCCGACCAGATCGACCAGTTGCTTGACCGACCGGCCCAGCCGGTCGAGCTTCCAGACGACCAAAGTATCGCCTTCGCGCAGCATTTCGAGCGTCTTGGCCAAGCCAGGCCGGTCTGCCCGCGTGCCACTCACCTTGTCCTCGAAGACCTTTTTACATCCGGCCTTGCTCAAGGCTTCGCGTTGCAGCTCCAGGTTCTGATCCTGCGTCGAGACGCGCGCATAGCCAATCAACATGGCTTGTCTCGCGCCCGGTCGATGCGTTCCTGCATCGCCTGCATCACTTCTTCGTGGGTGTACGATCTGGCGTTGGCGTCGGTGGCTTGCCGCAGGGCTTCCTCAACCTCGCGCGTCATCCGCTCGTAATCCTCCGGCCACAGCGCTTGCTCCATGCGCAGCGACGCCTGACCCAGCAGGTGCAGCAGGCTGAACAGCCGCATGTCGTTGGTGGCGACGATGCGCTCCCGAATCTGCTCCTGAATAGCTTCGCTAGCCCGATGCGCTTGTGGTGTGGCAGTCCCCTCGTAGTCAGCGGGGAATTCCGCTTCCTCGGCAATCCTTGCCCAGGCGCTGGCCAGCGCCTCGATGGTTGACGTGCTCATTTCCGCCGCTCCTGTGCTCTTTGGCGAATCAACCGGCCAAGGGGCCTCGACGCGAAAACCAGCAGCATCACGCCTATCGGATACCAGGTCGAGAAGACCACCAAGGCATCGAAGGCTGGCCGTCCGGTGTTGGTAGGCAGTACGGCGGTCACAGCCATCAACCCGCCGACCGTCCAGATGATGCGCCACACGTAGGGCATCACGCGGGGCACGTAGCCGTCATCGAAAGCGGTCTGGTAGTAGCGGCGCAGGCCGCGCTCGGCAAGCGCCTGGCGCTGCCGCTCCGACAGCGCATCCGTCCGGCCATACCAGCGCCGGAATGGTGGACAGCGCAGCAGCAAAGGGGTGAAGAGGATCATCACCGCCACGATCGCGACACCCCACGCCATGACGGCGCCGGCATCGGGCCGCTTGGCGTTCTCGATCACGGGCGCGAAGACGCCCGGAGCACCGATCATCCAGAACAGCGCAATGTGCTGATATGGAAGGAGAGCTTCATTTGCTCATCCACTTGCGCAGCAGGCGCTTTTTCAGGGAGGCGCGTTCTTGCGGGTTGCGTCCCTTGTGATTGGCGATGCGATCCGCCGTGGCGGCCTGGCGCTTGACGGGCCAGTAGGAGCGGCCATCCTTGCCCATCGACCAGACGCTGCTGGCCTGGTTTTCCAGCAGGGGCAGATGGGCGCTCAGGGCTTCGGGCGACGCGCTGGTCAGCGCCGTGCGCTCACGGGTGCGCCAGCGCTGATGCCAGAGCTTCTTGTCCTCGCGCTCGCTGCCGCAGGTCGTGTGCCCGACGATGGGTGTTTTGCGGCGGCTGCGGCTCATAACGTAGTGGTCTCCAAGAACATTCAGGACTGATCCCAGGCGTCGATGGTCAAGACCTGATCGGCAGGACAGGCGGCTACGCGGTCGGGAACTGGATGGTGTTCAGTCTCATGCCGACCCCATTCGATTGATCGCGTCGCTTGCGGCACGCTGCGACGCAAGGAGGTTTGCGACCTGGTTTAGCAGCCGTGTCCGCTGCATGTCTGTTACCTATCTCCCCGACCGCTCATTGGACCAACTCCAGAGATTGGGCTCTATCGCTCAGCCAATACGAAACCGGCATTGGCTGATGCCACAACCGAGACGAACACAAATGGCTCGGTACCTGTATTTCGCGCCCCGTGCACTTGGCCCGGTCTTGCCACGGCTATCTCACCTTCCCTGAGGGCACGAACAATCCCATTGCCCTGAAAGTAATCAGCCATTCCCGACAAAACAGTCCACGTGTCTTGGCCGTGAGGATGAATGTGAGCCGCAATTTCCTGCCCGGGATGGACATGCCAAACCACGATAATTGAGTCTCGGGTTTCAAGCACAACGGAACGAATAGGCTCGCCTTCGGACGGCTGAACATACTCGGCTACAGAAAATATTCTCGATTCAACAGTCATCGGAGATCCCTCTTTCACAGTGCCCCCAGACAGGCTGGATATGAATTCTAACTCGAATTTGAACGGGAGGCTGGTCGTGCGGTCGTGCAGTTGCCGATGAGCGTGTCGGCTGCTGCCTCCTTGCCCACCAGCGAACTCACGTCCGTTGCGGCCATCCAGAAGGTCTTGCCCGAGCGCGGCTCATAGGTCGCGGGATCGAACACGCCAGAGGGGCCGAACATCGGCGGCTTGATTGGTCATGGCTCCATGCCTTTGTCGTTACGGTCTTCATCGTCGGCATCCTGACGCACGGCGGGCAATTGCTGGAGCAACGCCGGCAGCCATTCCTGTACCGTCTCCCACACCACATCGAGGTTGATGTCGAAATAGCCGTGAGCCATGCGATTACGCATATTGCGCATGCTGCGCCACGGCACGTCGGCATGCGCCTGGGTGAACTCGACGTAGCCATCCATCACCTTTGTGGCCGCCTCGCCGATGACGATCAGGCTCATGATGACGGCCTGCTGGGTGCGCTTGTCGGCCAAGAAGTCGTCCTTGGCCATCCCTTCCACGAAGCTGCGCGCATCGGTTGCGGCCTGCTGAATGTGGTCGAGGTAATCGGGCAGGCGGTTCTCGCTCATATCGGTTGCGCCTCCGCGAGCACCTTGGCCCGGAACTTCGGCGGCAGGTCGCCGGGAGTCAGCAGATCGACGTCAACGCCGAGCAGCGATTTCAGTTCTTCTTCCAAATCGCCCAAGTCCAACAACGTGGCACCGGGCAGCGCATCGACCAACAGGTCGAGGTCGCTGCCATCCCGGTCGGTGCCATGCAGCACCGAGCCGAAGACGCGCGGGTTCGCGGCGCGAAAGCGGCCTACCGCTTCACGCACTGCGCTTCGCTTCATGTCAAGCACAACAGACGGTCGCATGCGCATCCTTTCTTATCGAAACTCGTTGAGATGATATGCAATCAAGAATAGAATTTCAAGAACTATTTTCGAGAATCGCAATGCCTTGATTCCCGTGCCGCGCCTGTGAATTTCACCCGCTCGACGAGCGCAACACCGACGCCGCCTACGCCAAGAACCGGCGAATCGACCTCAAACTCACGAACCGCTGAGCGACGCGTCACCGCGCTGCTGCGCCAGCCAGTCGCGCGGGGCGCAGCCCATGCGCACGCGGAAGGCGCGCGCCAACGCGTTCGGGCTGCCGTAGCCGACGCGGTCGGCCACCACCGCCACCGGACGCCCCTGCTTGAGCAGGGTGCAACTGACGTTCATCCGCCAGTCGGCCAGATAGTCGCCCGGCGTGACGCCCACCGCGTCTTTGAACGCGGCGGCGAAGCGCGCGCGTGACATGCCCGCCTGCGCCGCCAGCGCCTCGAGCGACCACGCGGTCTGCGGCGCATCGTGCATGGCGGTTATGGCGCGCGCGAGTTTCGGGTCGGCCAGTCCCGCCAGCAGTCCGGTGGCGCCAAGCCGCCCATCCATCAGATAACGCAGCAACTGGATCAGTAGCAACTCGCACAAGCGGTCGATGGCGGCCTGCCGACCGCACTGGTCGCGCTCGGCTTCGGCAAACAGCAGCTCTAGCGTCGGCCCGAGGCCGGGCAAGTCCGCCAGCGGAATCAGCAGCATCGACGGCAAGGCCATGGCCAACGGATTGCCCGTCGAAGCGCCCAGATCGACCTCCGCACACAACAGCTCAGCGGTATCGCCGGGGGCGGCGACAAAACGATGCGACGCCACGCGCGGATAAAACAGCAGGCTCGGCTCGGTAACCAGCAGATCTTCATGCACGGGCGAACGCGCCGTAATCGGGCCGCGCCGCACCAGATGGATATAGCCATGCGGCGCCGCGTAATGATGCTGCCCACAGAAGGCGCCGCTGTGAAAAACGCGCGCCGAAAGCGAGTAGTGCCGGAGCAAGCCGGCCAGTCGATCCGCCATTCCACTCTCCATATAAGACGATAGGTTACGTATTTGATACTTTACGTGCCATATCGTACCAAACAAAGGGCGATCATGCCCACGTGCTCTTGCACCTCACCCACTACGGAGATAGACATGACCCAAATCGCCCCCCTGACCATCGACACCGCTGACGCCGCTACCGCTGCCACACTCAAGGCCGTCAAAGCCAAGCTCGGCGTGGTGCCGAACCTGCTCGCCACGCTGGCCCACGCGCCGGCAGCGCTCAACGGCTACCTCGGCCTGTCCGAAACGCTGGGCACCGGCCGCCTGAGTGCCACCCAGCGCGAGATCGTTGCGCTGGCTGCCGGTCAAGCCAATCGCTGCCAGTACTGCCTGAGCGCACACACCCTGATCGGCAAAGGTGCCGGACTGTCGGCAGAGGCCATCGCCGCGGCCCGCACCGGCCAGGCGGCCAACGCACTTGACGATGCAATTGCCGGCTTTGCCCGCGCGCTGGTCGAGCAACGCGGCGTGGTGTCGGCCGACGCCATGGCCAACTACCGCCGCGCGGGGCTCGACGACGGCCTGATACTGGAAGTGATCGCCAACATCGCGCTGAACACGCTCACCAACTACACCAACCACATCGCCGACACCACGGTGGATTTCCCCGTGGTCGCCGTCTGATCTCCATAGGCATATAAGGAGAACACAACGAAAATCGCACTCACCGGCGCTCTGCTCGCCAGCGCCCTCGTCCTGCCACTGGCCGTCACGGCCGGCGACTTTTCGCCCTATGTGGACAGCCAGGGCGGCATCAGCCGCCCCACAGACTTCCGCACAAACTTCGTCCACCTGGGCTCATATGCGGTGTTGGACGAAAAATCCGCCTCTCGCGGCCTGCACGATGTGTACACCGAAAAGGCCTCGGCCGAGCACTACCGCAAGACCGGCAAGTTCCCGGACGGCGCCACGCTGGTGAAAGAGATCCGCAAGCTCGAAACCAGCGCCATGACCACCGGCGACCCTGTGGTCTGGGGTTCCGATGCGGCCGTGTGGTTCGTGATGGTCAAGGACGCCAAAGGCCGTTTCGCCAGCAACCCCTTGTGGGGCGACGGCTGGGGCTGGGCGCTGTTCAAGGCCGACGCCCCCGCCAAGAATGTCGCCGTCAGCTACGCAGCCGACTGCATGGGCTGCCATGTGCCGGCGGCCAAGACCGACCGCGTATTCATCCAGGGCTATCCGACACTGACCCAGCACTGACTTGCTTGTCACTTTCAGAAGGCGACAGCACGAAATATCAAAAGTCGACCGCACGGTCTTTTCTGACGTTGGAGTCGCCTCAGAAAACGGAAAATAAAGCACGCTAAGGCGTAGTTCCCTCGGGCTACACCGCGTCCGCACTGCGCGGTTCTTTCTTCCCTTGCAGTGACGCAATCAGCGGGCAGGAAACGTTCCCCTTCCGCGCATGGCAGGCGCACACCAAATCAGACAGCACGGCCTCCATGCGCGCCAGGTCAGCCATCCTCTCGCGCACGTCCTTGAGCTTGTGCTCGGCCAGGCTGCTGGCTTCCTCGCAATGGGTGCCATCCTCCAGCCGCAGCAGCTCGGCGATCTCATCCAGGCTGAAGCCCAGCCGCTGGGCTGATTTCACGAAGCGCACCCGCGTTACATCCGCCTCGCCATAGCGGCGGATGCTGCCATAGGGCTTGTCAGGCTCCAGCAACAAGCCCTTGCGCTGATAGAAACGGATGGTCTCCACATTGACCCCGGCCGCCTTGGCGAAAACGCCAATGGTCAGGTTCTCCAAATTGTTTTCCATATCGCTTGACTCCGTACATGAGTACGGAAGTAAGGTTACGCTATCCAATT
>ERZ778017.1793-NODE-1793-length-19647-cov-5.528277_pt1 | contig 19647 bp, 19 predicted proteins | sample MGYA00375747_ERZ778017 | MGnify/ENA primary metagenome ERZ778017 (study PRJEB29350, sample SAMN05509838) | bioreactor metagenome | biome: bioreactor; material: wastewater | place: South Africa: University of Cape Town | collected 2014-03-17 ...
GGCCGTCTCCGGGCTCTGCAGCCCGGTGTCGACCGCGGCCCAGCCCGCGCCATCGGCGATAGCCCAGGTGTTGATGTGCGACAGCGGCGGCGGAAGCGGCTTGCGCATCCACAGCAGGCCGGGGGTCACCTCGACCGCCGATCCGTGCACGGGCGCGGCCGCGAAGGGGTAGGCCGGCACGTCCGGCTGCTTTTCGGCGGTTTTCATCGCGGGATCGTCTCGGGAACGGCAGTCGTCCTGCCGGGGGGCGAGGCCGGACCGCAGAAGGCGTAGTCGACATCCGGCTGGCGGCCCGCCATCAGGTCGGCCAGCGCCTTCGCCGAGCCGCAGGCGAGCGTCCACCCCAGCGTTCCGTGTCCGGTGTTCAGGAAGAGGTTGGGCACGCACGTGCCGCCCACGTAGGGGAGGTTCGACGGCGTGGACGGCCGCAGCCCCGACCAGAACGTGGCGGCCGTGGTGTCGCCGGCGCCGGGCATCAGCTGTTCGATGCGGCGCAGGATGGCGCGGCAGCGGTTCAGGTCGAGCGCGCGGCCGTAGCCGGCCAGCTCGGCGGTGCCGGCGATGCGCAGGCGATCGCCGAGCCGCGAGAAGACGAGCTTGCGCTCGTCGTCGGTGAGCGACACCTGGTAGGCGCGCGCCGCGTCGCGCACGGGCATCGTCACCGAATAGCCCTTGGCCGGGTAGACGGCGAGCCGGATGCCGATCGGCGCGGCGAGCAGCGGGCTGAAGCTGCCCGCCGCGAGCACGTAGCGCTGCGCGCGGATCGTCTCGTAGCCGCCCTCGGGGGAGATCGCCTCGACGTGCTCGATGCGTCCGCCGCTCGTGCGCAGGGCGGTCACCTGATGGCCCAGGCGGAACTCGACGCCGGCCGCGCGGCACAGACGCGCGAGCTGCACGGCGAAGGCGTGCGCGTCGCCCGACTCGTCGGCCGGCGTGAAGGTGGCGCCCACCAGCAGCGAGCGCGCGCTGCGCAGCGCCGGCTCGATCGCGATCGCCTCGTCCACCGAAACGATGCTGCGTTCGCAGCCGAACTCGCGCATCAGCCGCGCCGGCTCGTGCGCCGCTTCGAACTCGCGTGCGTCGGTGTAGAAATGCAGGATGCCGCGCAGCTGCTCGTCGTAGGAGATGCCGGTGTCGGTGCGCAGCAACTGCAGCACCTTGCGGCTGTAGGTGCCGAGCCGCACCAGTTCGCCGATGTTGTGCTGCGTGCGCTCGTTCGTGCATTCGCGAGCGAAACGGGCGAGCCACAGCCACTGCCGGGGATCGACGCGCAGGCGCAGGCGCAGCGGCGCATCGGCGCGCAGCAGCCAGCGCGCCGCCCGCTGCAGCGCCTTCGGATTCGCCCACGGCTCGGCATGGCTCACCGAGATCTGCCCGCCGTTGGCGAAGCTCGTCTCGGAGGCCGGCTCCTGGCCGCGGTCGACCACGACGACCTCGAAGCCCTGGCGGCTGAGGAACCAGGCGGTGGTGACGCCGACGACGCCGGCGCCGACGACGAGGACTTTCATCCGGTTGCGGTGCGCGTCCGAGCCAGGCTCCGCGCGACGCGCCTCACTGCTGCAGCGCCTGCAGCGCGGCCGCGTATCGCTCGTTGCATTCGTCGAGGTTCTGCGCGGTGACGCCCAGATCGCGCAGCAGCCCGTCGCGCAGGCTGTAGATCCAGCCGTGCAGCGAGAGCTGCTGGCCGCGCTCCCAGGCGTCGCGCACGATCGTCGTGTGCGAGACGTTGCGTACCTGCTCGACGACGTTCAGTTCGCACAGGCGGTCGGCGCGTTCGCCGTCGTGCGCCAGCGGCCGGATGCGCGCTTCGTGTCGCTCGGCGACGTCGCGCACGTGCCCGAGCCAGTTGTCGGACAGGCCGATGCGCTGCTGGAAGAGCGCGGCGCGCACGCCGCTGCAGCCGTAGTGGCCGACCACCATCACGTGCTCGACCTGCAGCACGTCGATGCCGAACTGCAGCGCCGACAGGCAGTTCAGGTCGGTGTGCACGACGACGTTGGCGACGTTGCGATGAACGAACACCTCGCCCGGCGGCAGTCCGATGATCTCGTTGGCCGGCACGCGGCTGTCGGAGCAGCCGATCCACAGGTATTTCGGGCTCTGCTGCTGCGAAAGGCGCTGGAAGAACGAGGGGTCGGACGCGCGGATGCGCTCGGACCACTCGCGGTTGTTCTGGAACAGCGGCTGGAGTACTCGCATCGCGCCATTATCCGATGATTCGCGACGCCCTGCCGGCGCATCGGGTAGCCTTTCGCCAGCGCAGGCTTGCCCGGAGAAGACCGTGATCGTTCTCGTCGTGGGGTTGCTGTTGTTCCTCGGACCGCATTCGTTGCGCCTGGTCGCCGACGACTGGCGCAGCCGGCGCATCGCGTCGATGGGCGAGGGCCGCTGGAAAGGCCTGTTCTCGCTGGTCTCGATCGTGGGCCTGGCGCTGATCGTCTGGGGCTACGGGCTGGCGCGCGCGAGCCAGGGCGCGCCGCTGTGGGCGCCGCCGGTCTGGACGCGGCATCTGGCCTCGCCGCTGACGCTGATCTCCTTCGTGCTGATCGTCGCCGCCTACGTTCCGCGCAGCCGGCTGCGTGCGCTGATCGGCCATCCGATGCTGCTCGGCGTCGCGCTGTGGGCGCTGGCGCATCTGCTCGCCAACGGCGGCGTCGCCGATTTGGTGCTGTTCGGCGCCTTCCTCGTCTGGGCTGCGGTCGACTTCGTCGCATCGCGCCGGCGCGACCGGGCCGCGGGGGTGCAGCGCCGCGGCGTCTGGGGCAACGACCTGACGTCGGTGGTGGTCGGCACCGTGGCCTGGTACGTGTTCGCGATGTACCTGCACGGGCCGCTGATCGGCGTGCGGCCCTTCGGCTGAGAGCGACGACCGGCGCGGCGCCCGCCGCGTGGCCGAGCGCGTCGCCGCTTCGTCAGGCCCTAGTCGAGGACGGACGGCAGGCGCCGGCTGAGCGCCTGCCGCGCCGCCGGCGTTCCGCCGAGCAGCGCGAAGCCGAGCAGCGTTCCCTGCGCGTCGACGAACGAAGCCTCGAGACTGCCGTCGGCGCCGGTGGCGCATTCCCATGCGCCGCTCGCGTCGGGCGGCGGCGGGGCGACCGTCAACGGCGCGGCGGGCGTCTTCACGACGACCGGCATCGCCGGATAGCGCAGCCGCGTTTCCTCGCCGCACAGCGTGCGCGCCAGCGCGCGCGCCGCGTGCATCAGCGGCATCACGAAAGGCAGTACCAGTCCGTCGACTTCGGCGCAGTCGCCGAGGGCGTAGATCGCCGGATCGCTCGTGCGCAGCAGCCGGTCGGCCGCGATTCCGCGGTTCGTCCGCAGCCCGGCGGCGGCGGCAAGCGCCGTTCGCGGCCGCAACCCGATCGCCGACAGCACGACGTCGGTGGCTACCGACGTGTCGCCGGTGAGCCGCACGCGGTATCCGCCTCCCGCGCGACGCGCGATCGACATCGCGGTCGCGCCGTGCCGCATCTCGATACCGGCCTCGCGCAGGCGCTGCGCGAAGGCCTCGCCCACCGTCTGCGGCACCAGTCGTCCCAGCGGCCAGGCCGCCGGCTCGACGACCCGCACCTTTCGTCCCGACAGTCGCAGATCGTTGGCGAACTCGCAGCCGATCAGGCCTGCGCCGAGGAGGGTGACGTCGGCGGCCGCTTCGATCGCGTCGCGAAAGCGTGCGTAGTCGGCGAGATCGTTCACCGTCAGCACGTCGCCGGCGCCGTCGCCTTCCAGCGGAACGCGGATCGGATCGGCGCCGAGCGCGAGCACCAGCGCGCGGTACGCGATCCGTTCGCCGCTCGCCAGGCGCAGCGCGCGGGCTGCGGGGTCGACAGCCTCGATGTGCTGCCCGGCAAGCACCGTCGCGCCGAACTGCGCCGCGGCGCCGGCCGCGTCGGCCGTCGCCAGCGTCGCCGCCGTGCGACCGGCGGCGAGCGCGTTCGACAGCATCGGCTTCGAGTAGACGGCGCCGTCGTCGCGCGTGACGACGACGATCGGCGCCGAAGCGTCGAGCCGGCGCAGCTCGCGCACCAGCGTGTAGCCCGCCAGTCCGCTGCCGGCGACGACGATCGGATCGTTCATCGCAGGCTCAGGCGATGATCTCGATCATCTCGAAATCGGCTTTCGCCACCCCGCAGTCGGGGCAGGACCAGTCGTCGGGGATGTCTTCCCAGCGGGTCCCGGCCGCGATTCCGTCCTCGGGCAGTCCGTCGGCTTCGTTGTAGACGAAACCGCAGACGATGCATTGCCAGCTCTTCATTGCGTTCTCCCTTGCCTGTGTAGCGTATCGGTCGGTGTGTCGTTGGATGCGCGCCGCCCGGGCGGCGTTTCCGCGGCGGGCGGCGCCGTTTCGGTTCAGGCGGCTTCGGTCGTCTTCGCCCGCGCCGCGGCGTTCACGCGTTCGAGCACTTCACGATAGGCGTTCGCGTGCTTCTCCTCGACCTTCGTCAGCGCCGCGAAGCGCTTGGCCGCCTTCTCGAGCATGGCGCGGAAGGCGTCGGCGTGCTCCTTCGATTCGGCGATCTGCTGGTCGAACTCGGCCACGGCCGCCTGGTTGCCTTCCTCGACCGCCAGGTGGCGGAACTTCGGGTACATCTCGCTGTACTCGTAGGTTTCGCCCTCGATCGCCAGTTCGAGCGCGCGCGCGGGCGTGAGCTTGCCGGCCGGGTACAGCAGGTCGAGGTGGCCGAAAGCATGCTGCACTTCCTGGTCGGCGGTGGCCTCGAAATGCCGTGCCGTTTCCTCGTCGCCGGCGGCGCGCGCCACGCGCGCGAAGTACCGGTACTTGATGTGCGCCATCGATTCGCCGGCGAAAGCCGCTTCGAGGTTCTGGATGGTGATCGACCTGCCGTTCATCTTCGTTCTCCGCTTCGGGTTGTAACGCGTGAACGAAGTGTGGGTCGGCGCGTATAATCGATCCAACGAATTATTCCTGTCATCTATATCGAGTCTCTCGATATAACGGGAGTTCCCCCCGATGTCCAATGCGCTGCCGTCGCTGCGCCAGCTGTCCTACCTCGTCGCGGTTGCCGAGCGGCTGAACTTCACGCAGGCTGCGCAGGACTGCTTCGTCACGCAGTCGACGCTCTCGTCGGGCCTGAAGGAGCTGGAGGCCGCGCTCGGCGCGCGCCTGGTCGAGCGCGACCGCCAGTCGGTGCGCATGACGCCGCTGGGCGAGAAGGTCGTCGAGCGCAGCCGCGCGCTGCTCGGCGCGGCGCGCGACCTGGTCGCGCTGGTGCGCGCTTCCGCTGCGCCGATGACCGGAATGGTGCGGCTGGGCGCCATCCCGACGATCGCGCCTTTCCTGCTGCCGGGGCTCGTGCGCCAGACGCGGGCGACGCACCCCGCGCTCAAGCTCGTGCTGCGCGAAGACCGCACGGCCACCCTGCTCGAGCGGCTGCGCGGCGGCGAACTGGATTTCGCGCTGATCGCGCTGCCCTACGACACGCAGGGGCTGCTCGTGCGCGAGCTTTTCGTCGAGGAGCTGTGGCTGATCAGCCCGATGCGCGACGACGGGCGCGACAGCTCGCGCCGCCCGAAGATCGCCAATCTCGACCCCGAGCGCCTGCTGCTGCTCGAGGAAGGGCACTGCCTGCGCGAGCACACGATCGAGGCCTGCGGGCTGGCCGAGCGCGCGAACGCCTCGGGGATCGAGGCGACGAGCCTGGTCACGCTGGTGCAGATGGTCGAGTCGGGGCTCGGCGATGCGCTGTTGCCGCAGATGGCGATCGATTCCGGGTTCCTGTCGGGTGCGTCGGTGTTGCCGAAGCGTTTCGCGCCGCCGGTGCCCACGCGGCGCATCGCGCTGGCCGCGCGCACGAGCACGACGCGCATCGAGGAGTTCGAGTTCCTCGCCGAAGTTCTCGTCGGGCTTGCGCCTTGCATACCGCACTGACTCGTCATTGTCGAAATCAGGAAAGGAAGCGCCATGGAATCGGTCCAGAACCCTGACCCGCGGTTCCACGTCGATCGCCTCGCGGGGCAGATCGACGAGCTGGTTCGCCATCTTCGCGACGACGCGAACCAGGTCGTCGAACCGAAGGCGCAGGCGCTGTTCGAGACGTCGGCAGAAGTGCTGATCGGGCTGCGCACGGCGCTTTCGCACTACCGGCAGGGCAGCGAGCCGGCGATGCGGCCGACCGGGCGGTAGTAGACGTACTGCGACGGCCGCCGTGCGAGGGCGCACGGCGGCTGCGCCGCGCGTCTCGTTTCGCCGGCGGCTGCCGGCAAGGGCGGTGTCGTACCATTTCGTGCGATGCCGCTCGAAGCCCCGATCCGTCCTCCGACCCGCTGGCGCGGCCTGCTGCGGGATTCCGGCACCGTCTACGCGGTCAACGGGCTGATCGGCTTCATCTTCGCGGCCACCGGGCCGGTGGCGGTGATCCTGTCCGTGGGCCTGCGCGGCGGCCTGTCGGAGTCGGACCTCGCGTCGTGGATCTTCGGCGCGTTCTTCCTGAACGGGCTGATCACGCTGCTCTTCTGCTGGCTGTACCGGCAACCGCTGGCGTTCTTCTGGACGATCCCGGGCACGGTGCTCGTCGGGCCGGCGCTCGATCACCTGAGCTTTGCGCAGGTGATCGGCGCCTTCGTCGCCTCGGGCGTCGTGATGCTGCTGCTGGGCCTGAGCGGCTGGGTGCGGCGCGCGATGGCGGCGGTGCCGATGCCGATCGTGATGGGGATGGTCGCCGGTGTCTTCCTGCGCTTCGGCATCGACCTCGTGCGCTCGCTGCATGAGGACGCCGCGATCGCCGCGCCGATGGTGATCGCCTTCCTGCTGCTCAATGCGTCGCCGCGGCTGGGCCGGCGCCTGCCGCCGATGCTCGGCGCGCTCGTCGTCGGCGCGCTCGCCGTCGCGTTGTCGGGCCGCTTCGCGCCCGAGCTGTCGGCGGCGAGCGTGCTCGCGCATCCGAACCTGTACGCGCCCGAGTGGTCGCTGCAGGCGATGGTCGAACTGGTGCTGCCGCTGGTCGTCACCGTGCTCGTCGTGCAGAACGGGCAGGGGGTCGCGGTGCTGCAGGCGGCGGGGCATGCGGCGCCGATCAACGCGGTGACTTTCGCCTGCGGCGCCGGCTCGATCGTCACCGCCTTCGTCGGCACCGTTTCCACCTGCCTGACCGGGCCGACCAACGCCATCATTTCGTCCGCGGGCGAACGTGAGCGTCACTACACGGGCGGGATCGTCGTCGGCGCGCTCGCGCTCGCCTTCGGGCTGCTGTCGCCGTTCTTCACGCGGTTGATGCTCGCGACCCCGCCGGCGTTCATTGCGACGCTGGCGGGGCTGGCGCTGCTGCGCGTGCTGCAGGTGGCCTTCGTCACCTCCTTCGGCGGGCGCTTCACGCTCGGCGCGCTGGTCACCTTCCTGGTCACGGTCACCGACCTGGCGATCTTCAACGTCGGTGCGGCGTTCTGGGGGCTGGTGGCGGGGGTGGTCGTTTCACTGATGCTCGAGCGGGCGGATTTTGCGGTGCTCGGCGCGCGGTAGGGTCGGCAACCGGGGCGCGAGGTTCGGATCCGCGCGACGACCCCGCGCGACGACCCCGCCCCGCGCGACGACCCCGCGCTGGGGAGCTACGGATCTCCGCCGGCCAACGCAATCGGAAAGGCGCGAAACTCGCGCAATCCGATCCGCAAGCGCCTGGACGCGGCCGGGATCGCGCGAAAAGCGAACGAAATCGGTCGAGCCGGCGCGGTCACTCGAGGGAACACGCAAAAAGCGCGCATTCCTGACGGATCCTGCTCAATCGCCCAAGACTGGCGCTGTTTCCGTCATCCGCGAGCCCAGGAGATGCTGACGACGATCTGCTTCCGGCCTGGACGCAGGTAGACGCGCTGCGAAGCGCAGCGTTTTCCGCTGCGCAAACCGTTGCGCGCGCTGAAACGCCGCATTCCGCAGCATGGCGCTTCAACTGCGGCGCGCAGCCGCCGGGTCCGACCGTCGTGTGCTTTGCTCTCACCCCTCACCGCCCGCCAGGGCGCGCTTCGCTTCGATCGCATCCGCCATCGGCTCGGCGCCGCGGCGGCTCTCTGGACCGTCCGCCCACCCGCAGCGGCTCGGCCAGCAGCCTGCCCAGCAGCAGCTCTTCCAGCGCTTCGCCCTGGTGGTTGAAGCGGAACACGCACTCCTGCAGATGCAGCCCGAAGACGTGGCGGGCCACACCGTTGAAGCGGCGCAGGCGCGCCTTCGCGAAGCGGCGGAAGCGCAACACGGGGTCGCCGCCGGACATTTCGTCGAGCGGCGGCACGAGCCAGCGATGATGGTCCAGGCCGATGTCGATGACGGCAACGGGGCACGACGACAGGCTGTCCGGCGAGCCGATGCATGAGCCGCCCATACGAGCCGCATACGCCTGTGACCACGAGAGTAGCGCGGCACGGATCCTGCCGTCGATCCAGCGCACGCCGACCGCCGTCCATTGCGTGACGCTGTCGGACTCCGTCCCGCGCAACGCCGCCGCCACGGCCCCGCCCCGCACGCAGTTCGTCCCGCGCGATCCGCTCGCGCAGGCGCCGGTACAGATCGTTGACCGCGCGCACGCTCATGCCGACCTGCGCCGCACACTGGCGCGCGGTCAGGTCTGCGGCGAAACAGCGCACGAACAGCACGAAGCGCCGTTCGCTGATGCGCGCATGAACGTAGTAGCGGTTGTAGCGGCGTTTTCTCCTCATGAGAAGGAAACTGCCCGCCGCCGCCGCCGCGCACATCCTCCAAATGGGGGGATGCCGTGGTTTCGTATGGAGAATCAGCAAGCTGGGCTTCAACGTTAGTTCGCCCTGGGGCTCGCTCTACCGGTGTGTTGCGTTGTAGTTACAATGTAGTTATCGTTGTCGAATGAGCACGCTCAGGTTCGAGTGGGACGAAGCCAAGGCGGCGGCCAACGCGAAGAAGCACGGCGTGACGTTCGAAGAGGCGCGCTCGGTCTTCTTCGACGACCGAGCACGGTTGATCGACGATCCCGATCACTCCGAAGACGAGGAGCGCTTTATCCTGTTGGGCCTGAGCGGCACGCTACGGTTGCTCGTCGTCTGTCATTGCTACCGCAGCAAAGGCAACCTCATTCGTATCATTTCGGCGCGCAAGGCGACGGCGCGTGAATCAAGGTCTTACCCGCAGTAGGTGCAGCATGCGCAAGGAATATGATTTCTCGAAATCTCGCAAGAACCCCTACGCATCGCAGTTGAAGAAGCAGATCACCATCCGGCTCGACGAAGATGCGATCGAATACTTCAAAGGGATCTCCGAAGAGGTCGGGATTCCCTATCAAAGCCTGATCAATCTGTACCTGCGTGACTGTGTTGCGTCAAACCGAAAACTCAGCCTGAGCTGGAAGAAGCGGGCGGAGCGGGAACCGGGCTGATCTGTTGCAGCGGACGCCCGCAAGCGGGCGCCGCCGAACGCCGACGTTGGCTAGAACGGATACTGCCGCGCCCCCGTCTGCACGGTGATCCAACGCAGCTCGGTGAACTCGCGGATGCCCGCCTCGCCGCCGAAGCGCCCCCAGCCGCTGCCCTTGACGCCGCCGAAGGGCATCTGCGCCTCGTCGTGCACGGTGGGCCCGTTCACGTGGCAGATGCCCGACTCGATGCGCTGCGCGACCTGGATCGCGCGCGCCACGTCGCGTCCGAACACCGACGCGCTCAGGCCGTACTCGTTGTCGTTGGCGCAGGCGACGGCCGCTTCGACGCCGTCGACGCGCACGACGCACTTCACCGGCGCGAAGGTTTCCTCGCGGTAGATCCGCATCTGCGGCGTGACGTGGTCGAGGATCGTCGCCGGCATCAGCGTGTCGCTCGCCTTGCCGCCGCACAGCAGCTTCGCGCCGAGGGCGAGCGCGTCGTCGATCAGCGCGTTGCAGTGCTCGACGGTGCTCATGCCGATGACCGAGCCGAGCACCACCGGGCCCTTGCGGGGGTCGCCCAGCGGCAGCGCGCGCGCCTTCGCCACGAGGCGCTCGACGAATTCGTCGGCGATGCGCGAATCGACGACGAGCCGCTCGGCGCTCATGCAGATCTGCCCGGAGTTCATGAAGCACGAGAACGCGGCCGCGTCGACCGCCGCGCCGACGTCGGCGTCGTCGAGCACGACCATCGGCGCCTTGCCGCCCAGCTCGAGCACGGCTGCCTTCAGGTATTTCGCGCAGGTCTGCGCGATGATGCGGCCGATCCGCGTGCTGCCGGTGAAGTTCACGCGGCGCACCGCCGGATGCGCGACCATCGCCTCGACGACCGCGCCGGCGTCGGCCGGCGCGTTGGTCACGTAGTTGACGACGCCTTTCGGAAAGCCCGCGTCCTGCAGCGATTCGACGATCAGCGAGTGCGTGCGCGGGCAGTTCTCGCTGCCCTTGAGCACGACGGTGTTGCCGCAGGCGAGCGGCGTGGCGATCGCGCGCACGCCGAGGATCACCGGCGCGTTCCATGGCGCGATGCCGACGACGACGCCCGCCGGCTGGCGCACGCCCATCGCGAGCGAGCCGGGCACGTCGGAGGGGATCACTTCGCCGATCGCGCGCGTGGTGAGCGCCGCCGCCTCGCGCAGCATGCCGGCGGCCAGGTGCACGTTGAAGCCGGCCCACAGGGCGCTCGCGCCGGTCTCGGCGGCCACCGCTTCGACGAATTGCGGCGTGCGCGCCTCGAGCGCGTCGGCGGCCTTCAGCAGCAGCGCGCGCCGCTCGCCGGGGCCGGTGCGGCTCCAGGCGCCGAAGGCGCCGGCCGCGGCCTCGACGGCGGCGACTGCGTCCCCGGCGGTGGCGGCCGCTGCGCGGGTGGCCACGCTGCCGTCGAGCGGGTTGCGCCGCTCGAAGGTGGCGCCGTTGCGGGCGGCGACGGATGCGCCGCCGATGAGCATCGAGAGATCGGACATCGGGTACTCCTGCTTGCGGAAAGACACGGGCGCGTCGGGGCGCGCGTTCGGGAGATTCGGCGAGCCGCCCAGATAGGCGGCGCGGATCGCGGCCGAGCCGGCCAGCTCGGCGGCGGCGCCGGAGGCGACGATGCGGCCGCGCTCGAGCACGTAGCCGCGGTCGGCGACGGCGAGCGACTTGCGCACGTTCTGCTCGACCATCAGCACCGTGGTGCCGTGGTCGGCGATGCGCCGCGCGATCGCGAGCAGCTCGTCGACCATCTTCGGCGCCAGGCCGAGCGAGGGCTCGTCGAGCATCAGCAGGCGCGGGGCGCTCATCATCGCGCGCGCCACCGCCACCATCTGCTGCTCGCCGCCGCTCATCGTTCCGGCAAGCTGTCCGGCGCGCTCGGCCAGGCGCGGGAAGTCGGTGAAGGCCTGTTCGAGGCGCCGCGCGCGCTCGGCCGGCGAAACGAGCCAGCCGCCCAATTCGAGGTTCTCGCGCACCGTCATCTGCGCGAAGAGCTGTCGGCCCTCGGCGACGAGCGAGATGCCGCGCGCGACGATCGCGTTGGCGCGGCCGTCGGCGGGCAACTCCTGGCCGTCGAGTTTCACCGTGCCGCTGCGCGGGAGGAGGCCGGCGATCGCCTTCAGCAGCGTCGTCTTGCCCGCGCCGTTCGGGCCGAGGATCACCGTCACGCCGGGCAGCGCGTGCAGCGAGAGTTCGCGCACGACGAGGAAGCCGCCGTAGCCCGCGCTCAACGCGCTCACGTCGAGACGGGCGGGGGCAGCGTCGCTCGTCGTCGCGCTTCGATCGGCCACGGGCCTGTCGCGTTCCAGGGATCGAGCGGGGTCCTGCATCTCGCGCTTCATCCGATCGGCTCGGCGATCTCGTCGCCGAGATAGGCGTCGACGACCTGCGCGTCCTGCACGACGCGCGCCGGCGTGTCGTCGGCGATCTTGCGGCCCTGGTGCAGCACGATCACGCGCTCGACGTAGCGCATCAGCGTCGTCACCGCGTGCTCGATCCAGATCACGGTGAGCCCCAGGTCGTCGCGCAACGCCCGAATGCGCTGCGCCATCGCTTCGACCTCGGCTTCGGTGAGTCCGGCGGCCACCTCGTCGAGCAGCAGCACGTTCGGCCGCGTGGCGAGCGCCATGCCGATCTCGAGCAGTCGCTGCTGCGACGGCGTGATCTGCGCCGCGGGCAGCTCGGCGTGCTGCGCCAGGCCGATCAGCCGCAGCACGCTGTCCGCGTCGCGCAGCGCGGCCGGCGCGCTGCGGCGACGGCCGGCGAACTGCAAACCGAAATCGACGTTGCGCAGCACGCTCAGCTCGCCGAACACGCGCGGCGTCTGGAAAGTGCGCGCGATGCCGTGCGCGGCGAAGCGGTGCGGCGCCGCGCCGGTGAGGTCTTTGCCGTCGTCGAGCAGCTGGCCGGCGCCGGGCGCGAGCACGCCCGAGATCGCGTTGAAGAAGGTCGTCTTGCCGGCGCCGTTCGGCCCGATGATGCCGACCAGTTCGCCCGTCGCGAAGCGCGCGTCGACGGCGTCGACGGCGACCAGGCCGCCGAAGCGAACCGTCACCGAGCGGGCCTCGAGTCGCACGCTCGCCTCAGTGCTCACCTCGGTGCTCACCTCAGTCACGCGGCGCCTCCGCGCAAGCCGCCGCTTCGACCCGCTTTCCCCGCCGCCCGAGCGACGCCAGTCCATCCGGCAGGTAGAGCACGCACAGGATCAGCAGCAGCCCGAGCGCCATCATGTAGACCTGCGGCAGCTGCAGCCGCAGCGTCTCGGCGAGCACGCTGAAGACGATCGCCGCGACCACCGGCCCCCACAGGCTGGCGGCCCCGCCGACCAGCGCGATCAGCACGGTCTGGAAGCCGATGAACGGGTTGAACACCGTGGTCGGGTCGATGTAGGTCCAGCGCACGCTCATCGCGGCGCCCACCGCGCCGGCGAAGGCCGCCGTGATCGCGAAGCCGATCACCTTCACGCGCCGCGTGTCGACGCCGAGCGTCTGCGCGCGCTGCTCGTCGCCGCCGATGCCGGTCATCGCCAGACCGAGCCGGCTTGCCCGCACGAGCATGGCCGCGAGCACCGCGCCGACCGCGATCGCGAGCACCGTGTAGTAGACCGTCGCCGGTTCGGGAACGACGACGAGCACGCGCCCCACCGTGCCGGCGAGGCTCTTCTCGGCGAGCGTGATCGAATGCCGGATCAGCTCGGTCATGCCGAAGGTGAGCACCGCGAAATAGGTGCCGCGCAGGTGCAGCACGGCGCTGCCCATGACGACCGCCACTGCCACGGCGAGCGCGGCGCCGAGCCCGATCGCCGCGGCCCAGGGCAGGTCGGCGAGCACGAAGGCGCTGGTGTAGGCGCCCACGCCGAAGAAGGCCGAGGTGGCGAGCGACAGATAGCGCGTCGCGCCGCAGAACAGGCTCCAGCTGGATGCGAGCGCCACGTACATCAGGCAGCTCAGCGCCATCGACAGCGCGAAATCGCTGGCGAAGAAGGGCAGCGTCGCGGCGAGCGCCGCCAGCACGGCGAGCACGAGCGCGTCGCGGCGCGAGCCGCGCTGCGCCTTCGCGGGCGACCCGTTCACGAGCGGAACAGCCCTTGCGGCTTCCACAGCAGCACTCCGATGAAGATGCCGTAGGACAGCAGCGGCTTGATCGACGGGCTCCAGAAATGCATGCCCAGCGCCTCGACGACGCCGAGCGCCAGGCCCGCGACCAGGCTGCCCGTCATGCTGCCGAAGCCACCGAGCGTGATGACGATCAGCGCCGTCACGGTGTACGGCTCGCCGATCGACGGCGAAATCGCGTAGGTCATCGACAGCAGGCTTCCGGCGAGGCCCGAAAGCCCCAGCCCGATGCCGAACATCAGCGGATGCAGCTTCGCCGTGTCGATGCCCACCAGCAGCGCGCCGACCGGCGACTGCATCAGCGCGCGCACCCCCTTGCCGAGCAGCGTCGTGCGCAGCAGCACGATCAGCGCGACGCTCGCGACCAGTGCGGCCGCGAGCAGCACCAGCTTGTTCGCCGCGAACCGGGCGCCGCCCAGCGTGACGGGGTCGGCCAGGTAGTCGTAGCCGCGCAGTTCGCCGCCCCAGACCAGCGAGGCGAAGTTCTGCACGAGGAACATCAGTCCGAAGGCCACCAGCAGCCCGCGCGCCTCGAATACGTCGACGTTCGGCGAGATGCGCGCGAGCCTCGCGAAGCACAGCCGGTGCACGGCGATGCCAACGAGCATCAGCGCGACGAAGGCCGCCGGCGCCATCGCGAGCGGCGAGACGCCGAACTGCGTGTGCCCGAACCAGGTGGCGAAGGCGCCCAGCATCAGGAACTCGCCGTGCGCGATGTTCAGGATGCGCATCAGCCCGTACTGCAGATTCAGCCCGAGCGCGACGAGCGCGTAGACGCCTCCGGTGATCAGACCGGAGGCGACCAGTTCGAGCCAGGCGGTCGGCGACATCCGCGGCCTCGGCCTGCCTGCGCGCGGGCGCTCGGCTTCTCAGGCCCAGGCCGGCTTGGGCGTCTGCAGCTTCGAGGTTGCCATCGGCTGCGGCCAGACCACCTCGAACTCGCCGTTCTGCCATTGCCCGACGCTGCCCGGCGTGGCGACGTTCTCGCTGCCATCGAAGCGCACCTTGCCGATGATCGTCGGGTGCTCGTTCTTCGCGATGTAATCGCGCAGCGCCTTGCGGTCGAGCCCGGCCTTCGCCACCGCCTGCGTCAGCACTTCCATCGCCGCCCACGCGTGCCCGCTCGCCCAGCGGTCGGGCTCCTTGCCGAACTTCGCCTTGTGCGCGTCGAAATATGCCTTCGCGCCGGCGCTCGTCTTCGGATTCCACGAACCCATGCCGGAGACGCCCTCGATGCCGGCGCCGATCACGCTCCTGTAGACCGGGAACGCGGTGCCCACCGACGCGTAGAAGATCTTCGGGTTGAAGCCGATCTCCTTCGACTGCTTGCTCGCCAGGATGGTGTCGGGCGGGTAGGTGATGCCGATGAACGCGTCGGGGTTCTGGTCCTTGATCGTGCGCAGCGTGGGCGCGAGATCCTTCACGCCGAGCGGATAGCCCTTGCGCTCGACGACCTGGATGCTCGTCTTCTTCAGCGCGGCGTTCAGCGCGGCGAAGTTCTCCAGCCCGAACAGGTCGTCCATGTAGAGGATCGCGATCGTCTTCGTGTCGTGCGCGACCAGCATGTCGACCAGCGCCTGCATCATCCGGTCGGGCTGCTGCAGGAACGAGAAGAAGTACGGCAGGTGCATGTCGATCAGCTTGCGCGACAGCGCGGTGGGCGCGAGCATCGGGTAGCCGTGCCGGTTCGCCAGCGGCGCGAGGGCGAAGTTCGCGTTCGAGCCCCACGGCGGCAGGATCAGGTCGACCTTGTCGCTGCCCATCAGCTTCTCGAAGCTGCGGATGCAGGTCTCGATCTCGCTGCGGTCGTCCAGGCCGATCAGCTCCACTTTCCGGCGTTTGCCCTGCACGTCCAGGCCGCCGGCGGCGTTCTGCTGGTCGGCCCACAGCAGGTAGTTCGGTTCCTGCGTCACCTGCGCGCCGGCGGCCCAGGGGCCGGTGCGCGCGATCGCGTAGCCGACGCGGACGGGGCGATCCTGCGCGCGTGCGATCGCGGGCATCGCCAGTCCGGCGGCGCCGGCGCCGAGCGCCTGCAACGTGCTGCGGCGAGTGGCCGACTTCGGGCTGCTCATCGTGGTCTCCTTCTCCGTTCTCCGCGGGTGCGGACGTGCCCCGGGTTTGCGGGCCATCATAGGCGGCGCCCCGCACCGCCGCTGCTCCCTGCGTCCCGCTGCGCTTGACGATTTGTGCACACCGGCGCCGGCCATGCGATGCGTGTCGCGGCGCATCGGTACGGGTACTATCTGGCAGCCCCGATGCGCATCCAGAGGACCAGCCGATGCCCTCGTTCAAGCCGACGATGAGCACCGATCACGTGGCGCCCGCCGAGCGCGCTCCGTACTGGCGCGACTGGATCGACCGCCTGTTCTGCGGGTTGCAGTCCGATCTGTACGGCGACGAAGACTTCGACGGCCACATGGCGACCGAGCAGGCGGGCGAGGTCGTGCTCACGCGGCTCGAGGGCAACCGCCATCGCGTGATGAAGAACGACCGGCAGGTGCGCGGCAGCGAGGTCGGCTACCTGAAGATCGTCGCGCCGTACCGCGGCAGCGCGGGCGTGGAGCAGAGCGGCCGGCAGGTGTGGGTGTCGCCGGGCGAATGGAGCCTGTACGACACCACCGGCGTCTACCAGGTGGCCAATCCGACGCGCGTCGAGCACCTGATCGTGATGGTGCCGAAGGCCTCGCTGGTCGATCGCGACTTTCCGCTGCACGAGCTGACGGCCCGCCGCCTGGGGGCAGGCGGCGGCATCTCGCGGCTCGCGCTGCAGGCGATGCGCGGCGCATGGTACGAGCTGCCGTCGATTGCGCCCGACGCGGCGCGCGGCCTGGGCGAGACGATCGTGCAGCTGATCCGCCTGTCGCTGCTCGAGCTGGCCGGCGGCGCGAGCGCGCCCACGCAGCGCGAGTCGCTGCGCGAGCGGATCAAGGAAGTGGTCGAGCGGCGGCTGGGCGACCCGTCGCTGAACGTCGACGCGATCGCCGTCGCGCTGAACTGCAGTCGGCGCCAGCTGTACAACGCGTTCGGCGACGAACCCGACGGGGTGGCCGGCTACGTGCTGGCCCGTCGCCTGGAGGCGTGCCGGCGCGATCTCGCCGACCCGGCGCAGCAGGGTCGCTCGATCACCGAGATCGCGTTCGATCGCGGCTTCAACCACCCGGCGCACTTCAGCCGGACGTTCAAGGCGCGCTTCGGCATCACGCCGAGCGAGGCGCGCAGGCCGCGCGCGGCGGTCGCGTGACACGGCGGCGTCGCCGGCGCTTCGCGCCGGCTTCGTCCTCTTCCGTCCCTACTTCACGCTCACTTCACCGTTACTTCACAGTCACCACGCTGACCGGGCCGCTGCGCCGCGGCACGCTGATCCCCACGTCGCCGCCGCGACGCGCGAGCAGCAGGTCGACGCTGGCGTCGCCGATGCGCAGGTTGCGGATGTGCATGTGCCGCATGAATGCGGGCAGCACCGGGTCGGAGAACTTCACGGTGGCGGTCGGCCCGCGCACCTCCAGGCCGAGGCAGGCCTGCAGGCAGAGGAACACCGCGCCGGCGGCCCATGCCTGCGGCGAGCAGGCGACCGGATAGAGCGTGGGCGCTTCCCCGGGCCTGCGTCGAAAGCCGCAGAACAGCTCGGGCAGGCGGTGCATCTCGACGAACTGCGCGGCGGCGAACAGTCCTTCGAGCACGCGCAGCGCGGCGTCCTTCAGTCCGTAGAGCGCGAAGCCGGCGGCGACGAGCGCGTTGTCGTGCGGCCAGACCGATCCGTTGTGGTACGACATCGGGTTGTAGCCCTTCTCGGCGCTGCCGATCGTGCGGATGCCCCAGCCCGAGAAGCTCTCGTCGGCGGTCAGCGTGCGGGCGATGCGCTCGGCGTGCTCGCGCAGCGCGATGCCGGTGAACAGGCACTGGCCGGCATTCGACGAGACGACGCGGCACGGGCGCTTGTCGCCGTCGAGCGCCATCGCGTAGGTGCCCAGTTCCTCGCACCAGAAGGTCTGCGCGAAACGGTCGCGCAGTTGCGCCGCCGCGCGCTCGAGCGATTGCGCGCGTTCGTGTCCGCCGAGCAGCCGCGACAGGCGCGCGCCGGCGAGCTTCGCCGCGTAGACGTAGGCCTGCATCTCGCACAGTGCGATCGGACCTTCGGCCTGCGATCCGTCGGCGTGGAAGATCGCGTCGTGCGAGTCCTTCCAGCCCTGGTTGCGCAGTCCGGTCGCCGAGCGGCGCGCGTACTCGTAGAAGCCGTCGCCGTCGACGTCGCCGCAGCGGTCGATCCAGTCGAGCGCGCGATCGACGTGCGGCCACAGGGTGAAGACGAAGTCGATGTCGGCGGTGCGGCGGTAATAGGCATCGGCGAGCACGACGAATAGCGGCGTCGCGTCGATCGATCCGTAGTAGCAGCCGAAGGGCACTTCGCCGAGCGCGGCCATCTCGCCGCCGCGCGTCTCGTGGAGGATCTTGCCCGGCTGCGCGTCGCGCTCGGGGTCGTCGGTGTCGGCCTGGATGGCGGCCAGGTACGACAGCACGCCGCGCGCGAGCGCCGGGTTCATCCACAGGAACTCGAGCGCGGTGACGATGCCGTCGCGACCGAACACCGTGCTGTACCAGGGCACGCCCGCGTATGGATAGGGTCCGTATGGCGTGGACGTGCACAGCAGGTGCAGGTCGGCGAGCGAACGGTCGAGCCAGTCGTTGAACTGCGCGTTCGAGCTGTCGATCTTCGGGTCGCGCTCGCGGTTGCGCATCACGGTCTGCGCGACGCGATCGGCGGCCGCCTGGTACCCGGGCTGGGGAGGCCCGCTTCGCTTTCCCTGTGCGCCTTCGCGCGGCGTGCGTTGCGCCGGGCCGTTGGCCCGGCCGCGACATCCGGCCGCGCCGGATTCGTCGATCTCGCAGGCGATCGCCCACGAGAAGTTCGCCTCGTCGTGCGCGCCCAATCGAAGGTGGAAGGTGGCCAGCGTGCCGTTCCAGTCGGGCGCCGCATCGAGCACGACGTGCGTGCGCCGCGTGCGCCCGTCGCGCCCTTCGTAGCCGAGCGTCAGTTCGCGCGCCTGCGTGCGCGGCTCGAGCAGGCGTCCGCGCTGCGCGCGCGGCATGCCGCGCACCTCGAACAGGTCGGCGAAATCGGCGTCGAACTGCACGGTGAAGTCGAATTCGATCGTGGCCAGCGAGTAGTTGTGCAGCCGGAGCCGCTCGTGGCAGGCGTCGTCGAGCAGCACCTTCGAGCGGAACAGATGCAAAGCGCCGCGCGCGATCGCCTGCCCGCCGTCGCGTCGCGTGTCGGCGTTCATCAGGTCGACGCGGAACAGCGTGTTGTCCTGCTTGACCATCGATTCGAGCAGCAGCGGACGCTTGCCCTCGAGCCGCAGCGCCAGGCGCGACAGGAAGCGCGTATCGGCGTGGTACAGGCCCAATTCGCCGGAGCCGAGCGGGTCGATGTCGCCGAAGCGGTCGAACACCGCGAAGCTGTCGCCGTGCTTGAGCACGCGCGTGCGGTCGTCCAGGCGCGACGAGCCCGCGCGGATGTAGTACTGGTCGCGGATCAGGATCGCTTCGTCGGGCATCTTCGGGATCAGGCGGTCGAGGCGTGCGGCATCGCCTCGGCCAGGCGCTCGTACAGGTGCAGGTAGTCGCGCGCCATCCGCTGCACGGTGAAGCGACGCTCGAAAGTCTCGCGGCAGCGCGCGCGGCTGAGCGAGACTGCACTGCGCACGGCCGCGATCGCATCCTCGCGCCGCTCCACGACGAAGCCGGTGGCGCCGTGCTCGACCACTTCGGGCACCGATCCGTTACGGTACGCGATTACCGGCGTGCCGCAGGCCATCGCCTCGATCATCACCAGCCCGAAAGGTTCGGGCCAGTCGATCGGGAACAGCAGCGCGCGCGCGTTGCCGAGGAAGTCGGACTTCTCTTCGTCGCCGATCTCGCCGATGTACTCGACGCCGGGCGCATCGAGCAGCGGCTCGATGACGTTCTCGAAGTACTCGCGATCGGCGCGGTCGACCTTGGCGGCGACGCGCAGCGGCAGGCCCGCCCGCGTGGCGATGTCGATCGCGCGGTCCACCCGCTTCTCCGGCGAGATCCGCCCGAGAAAAGCGAGGTAGTCGCCGCGATCGGGGTGGAAGCGGTAGCGCTCGGGCGGCAGGCCGTGATGGACGACGGCCTGCCAGTTCAGCGCG
>ERZ778017.1796-NODE-1796-length-19624-cov-6.493229_pt1 | contig 19624 bp, 16 predicted proteins | sample MGYA00375747_ERZ778017 | MGnify/ENA primary metagenome ERZ778017 (study PRJEB29350, sample SAMN05509838) | bioreactor metagenome | biome: bioreactor; material: wastewater | place: South Africa: University of Cape Town | collected 2014-03-17 ...
CACGACCCCGGCCGCCATGTCCCAGGCGCTGACGCTCTGCTCCCAATAGGCGTCGTGGCGGCCGCAGGCGACCCAGGCCATGTCGATCGCTCCCGCCCCAAGGCGGCGGATGCCCGTGACACGCGGGGTCAGCCGCTCCATCTCGGCATAGAATTGTTCGTGGTTCGGCTTGGTCGCAAAGGGAATGCCGACGCCCAGCACCGATTCCTCGATCGTCGTGCGCGTCGAGATATGGATGCGACGTTCGCCGAGCCATGCGCCGCCGCCGGTTTCCGCGCAGAACAGCTCGTCCATCGCGGGGACATAGGTGACCCCCGCGACGACCTCGCCTTGCTTCGCCAGCGCGATGTTGACCGCGAAGAGTGGGGATCCTGTCAGGAAGTTGGTCGTACCGTCGAGCGGATCGACCACCCACACATGGTCGGTGTCGCTGCCGGGCGTCAGCCCGCCTTCCTCACCGAGGAAGCCATAGTCGGGGGCATGGGCCATCAGCCGCTCACGGACGGTCGCCTCAGCCTTCAGGTCGGCCTCGGTGAACATGTCGGCGGCGCCGGCCTTGCTATGGATCGTGAGCGTGGCGATGCGCTCGCGATCGGCGATCAAACCTTCGCCGGCGGCGTGGGCGGCGGCGATCATGGCGGAAATAAGGGGTGACATTGGCATGGAATGAATATACGTTCTGTTTTATAGAAAAGATAGAAAAATTATTCTGAAATGATGTTGCGGGCTGCTTTTGCGGCCGTTGTCGGACGATCGGGTATTGGCTCGATTGCGATCTGGAAGAGAAAAGGGAGGGGTGCGTGAAAACGAGTCTATTTGCAATCGCCGCCGGGCTGGCGGCTGTTCCGGCAGGCGTCATGGCACAGCAGGCTGCTTCGATTCCGGTCGTCGCCGCCTCCGCCGAAACGCAGGCGACCGACGGATCCGGTGCCGATGGCGCCGTGGTCGTCGCCGACCCCGCCGATGCATCGCGTTCGTTGATTCTCGCGGGCGCCGAATCCGCCGGAATCGATGTCTTCGATCTGGCCGGGAAGCGCCTGGGGACGCACAAGGTTGGCAATATTCGCGCGCTCGATCTGCGCGCCGATGCCGCGCCGGGCGGGGGACCGTTGCTGGCCGGGCTCGATGGCAAGGATAATGCGCCCAAACTCTTTCGTGTGATGGCCGGTGGTGCCCCGGCGCCGCTCGCGCTGACCGGAATAGAGCCTGGGATGACGGTCGCGGGGCTCTGCTTCTCGCGCAGCCATCGCGACGATACCCTTTATCTGTTTCTCGTCGGTGACAAGGGAGAGATCGAGCAGTGGGGATTGTCGTCCGAAGCGTCGGGCGCCATGAACGGGCGGATTGCGCGGCGCTGGTCGCTCGGGTCGGAAATCGGCTATTGCGCCGCCGACGACCGCGGCTCGGTCTATTTCTCGCAGGAAGCCGTGGGGGTATGGCGCTTCGCCGCCGAACCCGAGGCCGAGATCGCACCCGAGATCGTCGATATCGTCCGCCTCGGCCACATCACCGAAGAAGCGAAGGGTGTCGGCATCGCCGCCGACGGCCGCCTGCTTGTTTCGGACGCGTCGGTCAATCGGCTGAACATTTACGATCCCCTCGATGGCTATGCCTATCTTGGCTCGGTGGCGCTCGCGGCGGGTACCGACCAGGTCGAGGATGGCGGCAGCGTCACGGTGGCAGGGCCGGTCGTGCTGGTCGCAGACGACGATAATTCGCCTGAGGAACCGAATTTCAAGATTGCGGGCTGGCAGGCGATCCTCGCTGCGGCGGGGCTTCCCGAACGGCCGGCGGTGCCGGCGCCCGAGACGATGCCGCTCGCGCGCCCGACAGTCGAGACAGTGCCGGTGGAGACCGGCGGCGACGCCGCAGACGATCCGGCGATCTGGATCAATCCCGCCGACCCCGCGCAAAGCGTCGTGATCGGGACGCAAAAGCAATCGGGACTCTATGTGTATGATCTGGAAGGGAAAGTCATTCAGTTCCTTCCCGACGGGCGCATGAACAACGTCGATTTGCGAAGCGGCTTCCGCCTCGGCGGCCGCGACGTGACGCTCGTGACGGCCAGCAATCGCACGACCAAAGGCATCTCGATCTATGTCCTCGATCCCGCGACGCGCAAGCTGACCGACGTTGCGGACGGGTTGCAGGACACCGGTTTCAAGGATCCCTATGGCCTCTGCATGTATCGCAGCGCGAAGACGAAAAAGACCTATGTTTTCGTCAATCAGAGCGACGGCAAGATGCGCCAGTGGGAGTTGGTCGCGACGCCCGCCGGCAAGGTGCGGGCGAAACTAGTGCGCGACCTGCCTTTCGAAACGCAGGTCGAGGGCTGTGTCGCCGATGACGAGACCGGCATGCTTTATACCGGTGAAGAGGATGTCGGCATTTGGCGCGAGGGCGCTGAACCGCGCGGTGGTCCCGCACGCACGACGCTGGCGAAAGTCGCCGACAACCCGGCGCTCAAGGACGATATGGAGGGGATCGGACTCTATGCCATGGCCGGCGGTCGGGGCTATCTCGTCGTATCGAGCCAGGGCAACGACAGCTATGCGGTGTTCCGTCGTGAAGGCGACAATGCCTATGTCGGCTCATTCCGCATCGGCGCCGACATGGCGGCGGGGATCGACGGTGTATCCGAAACCGACGGCCTCGACGTCACCAGCATGGCCGCGGGGCCGGCCTTTCCCCACGGCCTGATGGTCGCGCAGGATGGCCGAAATGTTTCGCCTCCCGAGAATCAGAATTTCAAACTGGTACCGTGGGAGCGGGTGGCGAAGGCGCTCGGTCTTGAAATCGGCCAATAGCGATACCTTGACAGAGATATGATCGCTGAGGCGAGGAAGCGATGTCCGCACGGCTCTGCGGGCGCGCTCGGTCAGTAGATCATGCGCGGCTGCAGAATAGCCAACACAGCGCAGCGGCCGCCGCAGCTATTGGGGGGGAGAAAGCAGGGTACAGCGCGGCGGGCGACGGATACAGCTTGTCGCTGTGATCGCGATAAGGCGGCCAGCTTGCCTGACAATCGTTCGGCAGCGGCGATCTCCGCCTTGTCGATCGGCGGCAGGGCGGGGAATATGTCGATCAGCCGCGCCGGCGCCTGCGCATTGAGCCGAGGATAACGGGCGAGCGGATTGTGAGTCTCTTGCGTCCTGTGTGGCGCTCCCCGCAAGCGGGGAATGGATGACTGGCAGCCATCCTGAGGGTCAGGACCCGCTAACATCATACAGGTTCAGCCGGGGGCGGGCATTTGCCGTGAGCCACGTGCTGCTAGAACCGGGCTCGCGAGGTCATCGACAGCGAGCTTGGGAGGTGCTGAGCGCCGCTCCGCGACGCTTTCGGGCTACTTCTGCTCCGTTTTAACGCAGCGCGTCCGCGATCTCGCCCAGGCCGTGGAAGGCCGCGTCGTCCTGATCGGCCAGCCAACCTAGCAGCCGCTCGAGCGCATCGATCCTGTAAGGCAAGCCCATGATATAGGGCGTGAGGTTCAGCGGCAACATGCGGCTGGTGCCGAGCGTCGAGGCTTCGCCGTGCAGCAGCGCATAGGCGTCCATGATCTGCTCGACATAGGAATCGGCCGATTGCTGCTGGACGGTCACGATCTGTCGGTCGGAAAGCTCGTGGTTGACCGGCACGTTGACGATGGCGCCTGCGCCGGTCTCGAACCGATAGGGCAATTCGTCATTCACCCAATCCGCCATATAGGCCAATCCCGCCTCGGCGAGCAGGCGCGGCGTGTTGAACGATTGCGAACGCGCGATCGACATCCAGCCGCGCGGGCGCGTGCCCGCGGCCTGTTCCAACGCGTCGAGCGCGGCCGCGATCAGCGCGCGTTCCTCGTCCTCGGGCAGGCCCGATGCGATGGTGTCGTTCATGTCGGTCGAATGCGCGACGATCTCGTGCCCCGCGGACAGGATATCGGCGATAATCCGCGGATAGCGTTCGGCGATCGCGCTATTGATCGCGACCGATACCCGCGCATCCACCTTCGCGAACGCATCGAGCATCCGGTAGAAGCCGATCCGCGTGCCATATTCGCGCGCGGTATAGTGCCGGTAATCGGGATAAGGCGTGACCATATGTCCCGGCGCGCGGAACGGCTTGTCGGCGGGCAGGATCGGAAACCATTCGAGATCGACGACGATCGCCACCGCGACGGCCTTGCCCGAAGGCCAGGCGATCGGCGGCCGTTCGAACAGGTTGGAATAGGGGTAATATTCGTGATCCATGCCCCGCTTGCGCAGGGGATAGTCGAGATAGGCCGGGTCGAGGCTCATGCCGCCACCTGCTGCATGTAATGATCGGCAATGTCGCCGCTTCGGGTGATCCAGGCGCGGCCGTCGGCGGCGATGTGCTTCAGCACCTCTTCGAACGGGCCGATACGATGCGGCTGGCCGATCAGATAGGCGTGCAGCGGAATGCACATCACCGTGCCGCCTTCGTCCGCCAGCCGTTGATATTGGCGGATCAGTGTGTCGGCATAGGCGCGCGGCGACATGTTGTAGACGAAGAAGCCGTAATGATCGTTGACCTCCAGGCTGTAGGGCATCGAGATCAACCGGCCCGACTTCACATGAACCTCGCCCGGCTGGTCGTCGTGGTAGAGGTCGCAGGTATAGGACAGGCCATAGTCGGCGATCAGGTCGAGCGTACGCGGCGTATGGGTCAGCGCGGGGGCGAGCCAGCCCTTGATCGTCTGGCCGGTCGCCTCGCGCACGGTGCGGATCGAATCCTCGATCAGCGCGCGCTCCTGCGCCTCGTCCATGCCATAGCTGTAGCGCGTGTTGTAGATGCCGTGGCTGAAGAACTCCCAGCCGCGCGCGGCGGCGTCGGCCACCACTTCGGGCAGATGCTGGCACATCGCCACCGACAGGCTGACCGATCCCGGGAAGCCGTGCCGCGACATCGCCTCTGCCAGCCGCCAGTGACCGACGCGGTTTCCATAATCGCGGTGACCATAGCCGACCACGTCCGGATGCGGCCTGGGCCAGCTCTTGCGGTGGGGATTGGCGGGCGGATCGAGTTCGTAGAATTCGATATTGGGCGACACCCAGACCGCGACCTGCTTGCCCCCGGGCCATTCCAGCTTCGGACGGCCGCGATAGGGGCGGAAGTCATAGAGACCGGGGTCCTTCTCGCCCTCACGCATCGGCCTGGGCCTCCAGCCAGTCGATCACGGTCCGCACCGGTTCGACGTCCGCATATTTCAGCTGAAGGTCGGTCAAATTGGCGAAGTGATAGCTCTCATGCTTGTCCGCGCAGGTCTCGACCGGCACGATCGTGCGATAGCCGCGGCTGAGGCTGTCCACCGCGGCGGCGCGGACGCATCCCGATGTGGAGCCGCCGGTGATCACCACCGTGTCCACCTTGTGCCAGACCAGCAGGCTCTGGAGCGGGGTCTCGAAGAAGGGCGATGGCATGCGCTTGGTGTAGATCGTGTCGCCCGGAGCGATCGCGCAGCGCTCGTCAAAGGCGTGGCGGTCGCTGTCGTACTTGATATTCTGCAGGCTGTCCGGCGTATCGGTCCGCGTGCCCCATACGCCCGCGTCGCTGGCATCCTCGGCATAGGCGACACGGGTCCAGATCACCGGCATGCCCCTGGCGCGGGCGAGCGCCGAGATGGTGTTGACATGCTCGATCTGGCGCGGGTCGGTTTCGTAGGCGGTCCTGTACCGGTCGATCCGCGTATAGGCGTTCTGGAGATCGACATTGACGATGGCGAGCTTGCTGCCGAAGCCGAACTTGGCGCGGGCCGGATTGGCCATCACCTCCTCGAAGATCTGACGCGCGGTCCTGCCGTCGCTGACCATCCGGGTTCCGACGATTTCACTCATCATACGATCTCCAGGGCATGGGCGGGCTTGAAGCCCAGCGGCAGTTTCGCATCGGGCAGGAAGCCGTACATCTCTTCGTCCGGCAGCGCCGCGGTGACGATCTCGCGCACCGCCAGCAGCCGGTCGATATCGATGCCGGTGCGCAGGCCCATCGCCTCGAGCATGAACACCAGATCCTCGGTCACGATATTGCCGCTGGCGCCGGGAGCGAACGGGCATCCGCCAAGGCCGCCCAGCGACGCATCAAGCGTGGTCAGCCCGCATTCGAGCGCGGCGAGCGCGTTGGCGAGGCCAAGGCCGCGCGTGTTGTGCAGATGGATACCGGTCAGCGCACCGTCGCCGACCACGCCGCGCACCAGTCCGATCAGATGCTTCACCGCGCGCGGATCGGCATAGCCCGTCGTATCCGACAGCCCGACCTCGTCGCAGCCCGCATCCATCAGCGCGGCGGCGAGCCGGGCGATCTGGGCGTCGGGGATCGCGCCCTCCAGCGTGCAGCCGAACGCGGTCGACAGGCTGCCCTCGAAATGCGGCCGATCAGCCGCGGGCAGTGCACGGATCAGAGTGGCGATGGCGATCGCCTCGTCGATCACCTGTTCGTGCGAGCGGCGCAGGTTGGCGAGGCTGTGCGTTTCGGAGACGGAAAGCGGCAGGGTGATCTTGTGCGCGCCGGCGCGAATCGCTGCCTCCGCGCCTTTGGCGTTGGGCACCAGTACCGCGACGCTGAGGCCCGGGATGGTGCGGGCATGGTCGACCAGCTCGGCTGTGTCGGCGAGTTGCGGGAGCAGCTTGGCGGGGACGAAGCTGCCCACCTCGATCTCGCGGACGCCGGCGGCGGCCTCGGCGTCGATCCACGCTTTCTTGGCCTCCAGCGACATGACGGTGGCGATGCTCTGAAGCCCGTCGCGCGGACCGACCTCGCTTACCAATATGTCGATATCGCCCATCGGATCGGCCACGGCTGACGCCCTATATTTGTACTACACTTATAACAAATAGCCGAAGCGCATGGAATGGCAAGGGTGTCCGTTCAATTTTTTGCGCGCTGCTCAGATTTCGGCGTGGAGCGTGTGCGACTGGAGGTCGAAGCGCATCTGATACCGGTCAGCGCGATAATAGGCCTGGGTCAGCAGCATCGGCTCGCCCCCCTTGTCGCGAAACGCGCGGGTGATCCGCAGCAACGGCGCCATCGAGTCGATCTTGAGCGCGGCCGCCATCGCCGGATCCGCCGAAACCGCCGCGATCGTCTGCGCCGCGCCGCCAAACTCGCGGCCCGATTGCTGGACGAGGTTGAGGATCGGGGTCCGCCTCAGGCTCTTTTCGGTGATCATGAAACTGAGCGGTTCCGGCACATGGGCAATCGTCACCCCCAGCGGCTCGCCGTCGAGCCAGCGCAGGCGTACCGCGCGCATGACACGCGTTCCCGGCGGGACCCCCAGCAGCGACGCGACCGGATCCTGTGCCTCCTCGCGCGTCAGTTCGAGCACGGTCACCTTGGTCTTGCGGCCGAAGGTCACCAGCGAATCGACGGCTTTGCCGATATCGGCCTCGATGGGCCGCACCGGCAGGTCATAAATGACGCGGGTACCGACGCGGCGCTTGCGCTCGACGAAATGCTGCAGCGCCAACTCGTCCAGCGCGCGGCGCGCGGTGATCCGCGATACCCCGAAGGTGTCCGATAACTCCTGTTCCGTCGGCACGAGCGAGCCGTGCGGTCGGCTGCCTGAAACTATTTCGTCGCGCAACTGCACGAAAATCTGATGATACAGCGGAACGGCGGTCTTGCGATCGACGCTGGATAGTTCCTGCTTGCCGCTAATCATCCAATCCCTCTCCGCGCGACTGAAGGCGCATATATGGCCGGGTGCCCGTCGGGCATCGCGGCTATTCCTATAACTTGGCAGTTCGGCGCGTGGAAAGCCGTTTACCGGGCCGAATGTGAAATTTGCTATAAAGTTATAAGTCTATAACAAATAACTTGCCGCCCCGTCATCCCGGCGTATATCCCATCCGGCACGAGGGGAGACGAAGATGGCGACGGGCGGCACGACAGGCGATCTTCACGCAGCGGCGCCCGGCACCGCCGGTTGGACCCCGATTCAGGTCACAGTGGTCGCAATCTGCGCGGTGATCAACATGCTCGATGGCATGGACGTGCTCATAATCTCCTACATCGCTCCGGCAATGGCCAAGGACTGGGGAGTCAGTTTCGAGGTGCTGGGGGTGATCTTCAGCGCGGGACTGGTCGGCATGATGCTCGGTTCGATCGTAATCGCGCCGCTGGCCGACGGAATCGGGAGGCGTCCGGTCGTGCTCGGCGCGCTGGTGGTGATAACGGCCGGCGCGTTCGGTACCGGTCTGGCCCAGACGATTCCCGCCTTTGTGGGGTTCCGCTTTCTGACCGGCCTCGGCATCGGCACCTTGCTCGCCAGCGTTGCCGCGTTGGCGAGCGAATACGCACCGCCGGGCAAGCGCAGCATCGCGATCGGTTGGTTCCAGGCAGGCTATCCGATCGGCGCGGTGCTGACCGGCCTGGTATCGATCTGGTCGATCCCGCAATTTGGCTGGCAAGCGACGTTGCTGGGCACCGCGGTGGTCAGCGCGGTGGTGCTGCCGTTCGCCTTCGTGCTCCTGCCCGAGTCGCTGGATTTCCTCCAGAACCGCCAGCCCGCTGGCGCGCTGGCGAAGATCAATGCGCTGCGCCTCCGCCTCGACCTGCCGCAGCTCGACAACCTGCCGCCGCCGCGCAGCCGCGGTGCCGTTCCCAAGCTGGGGCACCTGTTCGCAGGCGGACTGTGGAAATCGACGCTCATTCTGTGGCTGTCGATCTTCCTTGGTTATCTGGTGCTCTATTTCGTGACGAGCTGGATTCCGCGCCTGGCGTCGGAAGCGGGATTGAGTGCCGCCAATTCGCTCTGGGCCGGCTCGGTCTTCAATGTCGGCGGGATTATCGGCACGACCAGCATCGGCTGGCTGGCGACCAAACGCGACATCGGCTGGCTGATCCGCGGCTATATGCTGGTCGGCGCGGTGCTGCTGGTGGTGTTCAGCCAGCCGATGCCGCTGGTGGCGGTGCTGGGGGTCGCGGTCGGCATGGGGCTCGCGGTGCAGGGCGGCTTCAGCGGCTTCTATTCGCTGGCGGCGCAGATCTACCCGACCGAAGTCCGCAGTTCGGGCATTGGCTGGGCGATCGGCATCGGTCGCGGCGGATCGGTGATCGGGCCGCTGCTCGGCGGTTTCCTGCTCGGACAGCACTTGCCGCTGTGGATCGTCTTCCTGTGCTTCGCCATCCCGCTCGCACTGTCGGGCATGCTTGCCGCGCTTGTTCGTGGGCGGGCCGATTTGGCCTGATTTCGCGCCCCGTCGCGTTCGAATCTTGCCACCCAAGTCACCGAAATGACGCTTTCAACCACTCAATCATCATAAATCTATAACAAATCACTTGCCGATCCGGCCAACTCATGATTTGATATGAATGCATAACAAATGAGATCGGGCAGCACCCGCGAGTCGCGGCCTGACCTCGAAGCATAAAAGACGCTCCGCGCGCAGCGTCGGGGAACAATTGGCCGATTGGGCCACAGGGATAATGAGGGGGGGTCACCATGACGCATCTGTCCAAGCCTACAGCACGCGCAATCCTGCTTGCTGCACTTCTGGGTTCCGCCGCGATGGCCGGGCCCGCCTGGGCTCAGGAAGCATCGGACGGTCAGGCGACCGAAGCCACGACCGCCGACGAATCGCGAAATGCCGGTAGCGGAGAGATCGTCGTCACCGCCGAGCGCTATGGCGGCACGGTGCGGACCACTCCCATCTCGGTGACGGCACTGGGCGAGGGCGCGCTGGAAGAGCGGCAGGTTCGCGACGTTCGCGACATCGCCAACCAGGTCCCCGGCATCACGCTGTCGCAGGCGACGGCGGGGTCGTCCCCGATGAAGATCGTCGTGCGCGGCGCCGGTACGGAGACGGGCGGTATCCGCGCGAACGGCACCGTCGGCGTCTATATCGACAACGTCATCCAGCCCCGGCCCAACGGCGCCTTCTTCGATTTCTTCGATGTCGAGCGCGTCGAATTCCTGCGCGGTCCGCAAGGAACGCTCTATGGGCGCAACACCTCGGGCGGTGCGATCAAGCTGGTGACCAAGCGGCCCTCCTATGACTGGACCGGCGCGGGGCAGCTGGGGATCGGCAACTATGAGGCGTTCGAAGCCAAGGGCTATCTCAGCGGGCCGATCATCGACGACGTGCTGTCGTTCGCGGTGAGCGGCATCTACCGCAAGCGTGACGGCTTCGTCTATGGCATCGAGCATGGCGAGCGGATCGGCGATCTCGACCGTTCCGCCCAGCGCATCAAGCTCCTGTTCGAGCCGACCCCCGACCTGACCTTCGAGCTTTCGGGCTATGCGATGCAGGACCGTTCGGACTCCAACATCCCCATTCCGCTGATCGCGCCGCTCGGCGTGACCGATCCTTATGCGGTTCCGGACCGCGACCTGTCGGTCAACGAAGTGTACGCCAACCTCTATCAGCGGATCTATCAGCGCGGCTTCAGCCTCAACGCGACCTATGCGATCACGGACAATCTCGAGATCGGCTCGATCACCGGCTATGGCCGGCTGAACCAGGAGAGCCTCGGCAATGACAGCTTTCTGTCGCCGGCGCGTATCGCCGCCAATGGCGGGCGACTGGTCGTCGCCAACCCCAACCGCGTGCAGTTCGACAGCGAATGGTGGACCCAGGAAGTCAACCTCATCTACACGAGCGACAGGTTGAAGGCTGTCGCCGGCGTCTATTATTTCACCGAAAAGGGTACCCAGCAGGGCGCAGCGGGAACCGCGCAGACCGACGATGCCTCCAACAAGGTCGAGGCGCCCGCAATCTTCGCCCAGGCGACCTACACGATCGGCGGCGGGGTCAGCGTGCTGGGCGGCCTGCGCTACACCCGCGAGACGACGGACTATTATGCGCTGACGATCGGGTCGGCGGCCGGCTCGCAGGTGGGCCACTCCACCTTCTCCTCGCTTACGCCCAAGCTGGGCCTGAACTGGGAGGTCAACGAGAATCTGTTCACCTATATCTCGTGGACGAAGGGGACGCGCAGCGGCGGCTTCAACTCGCGCGATCCGATCACCGCGCAGCTCGTGCCGACTCCGTTCGGTGCGGAGTTCGTCGACAGCTATGAGCTGGGCGCCAAGATGAACTTCCCGAGCATCGGGTTCAGGCTCAACGCGACCGGATATGTGGCGGATTACAGCGATCTGCAGCTGAGCACGATCATTCCCGGTGCCGCGTTCATCGTGACGCTCAACGCCGGCGCGGCGCGCGTCTGGGGTCTCGAACTGGAACCGAACTGGAAGGTGACCGACGATCTCGAACTCTATGGCAACATGGCGTTCAACGACGGCAAATATACCAAGAGCTTCTCCTGCGCGAACCAGTTCGGCGTCTGGGTCGATTGTACCGCCAACGAGATCAAGGGGCTGCCCAAGGCGAAGATCGGCCTTGGCTTCCGCTACTCACCGACGCTGGCCGATGGCTGGGGCTCGCTGACGATCGGCGGCAACTGGGACCACACGTCCAAGGTGTACAATACTATTTCCAACCAGACCGACCTGGTTCAGACCGCACCGCTGGATCTGTTCAACGGCTCGATCGGATGGCGCAGCGACGATCGCACCTGGAGTTTTTCGATTGAGGGGCGCAACCTCGCCAATAAGCGCTATCTGGTGGCGGGGTTGCTGAGCGCCAATGCGACGCGGCCTGCGGTGACCGGCTATCCCGGAGAGCCGCGCCAGGTCTTGTTTCGCGTCGGATTCTCCTTCTGATGCGGGCGGCGGGCCGAGCGGGAGCGACCCGCGGCGCGGCATCGCGTGGTGTCGCGCTGCGGACGATCCTGCCGGCCTGTTGCGCCGCTATGGCCTTGTTGCCCGCCGCGGCCCGGACGGAGGGGCCGCCTTCCACCGATCAGGCGCCGCCCTTCGCGGTGCCCGACGACGGCTATGCGGTCGAGGGCCGCCCGGGGCCGCCGGGCTCCGGGTTCGTCCTTCATTACGACACGACCAAGGTGGCGTGGCAGCCCTTTGTCGCACCGGGCATTCCCGAGGGGCTGCAGCGCCGTCCGTTGAGCGAGTCGCCCAGCATGGGCGCCGTGGCGCAGATCACCTATGTGCCCGCGGGCTGGAGCCAGCCGATCGGATATGACGAGGTCGACAACGAAATCCTGGTGCTCGACGGCGATCTGTCCATCGGCGACGAAAAGCTGGGCAAATATTCCTACAGCTACGTCCCCGCGGGCGTGGTGCGCGGGCCGGTGCGGTCACGGCAGGGCGCGGTGCTGCTGCAATGGTTCAAGGGGGCGCCCAAATTCGTCGCCGCGACCAGGAGCAGGAAGGGCGCCCGCGAAAATGCCCGTGTTCGCGACTGGAATCATTTCTCGGCCGCCTGGTATATCGACAAGCCCTTTCCGGATTATCGCACCGGCGGAAACTTTCCCGGCGCGCTCCATAAGCTGCTGCGTCAGGATCCCGATTCCGGCGAGATGACATGGATGACCTTCGGCGCGAGCATCCCGGCGGCGCCCAGCGGAAAGCCGGGCAATTTCGGCGGGGGCTACGAAGTGCATCCCAGCTTCGAGGAATATTATTTCCTCGAAAAGACTCACGACACCGTCATCGGCGAGTGCCTCGAACAGGGCGAAACACCGGTCACCTATGGCAACGGCACCTATTGGTGGCGCCCCGGCGGCGTCGCGCATGGCGGTTCGCATGGCACGTCGCCCGGCACGCCCGGCTACACGGTATCGTTGGTGCGGACGGGGACGTCGCTCTGGGCCACCTATGTCACCGACTGCACCTATGAAACCGGGCTCGAATACACCCGAAAAGGCTGGAAAAAATACGATTACAATGTGCCGCGATACCGGCCGAAGCCGTAGCGCGGCGCCCATGACGCCCACCGTCTGACGACATCGAAACCAGGGGAGCTAACAATGCCGACAAGCAAAAGACTGCGAACGGGCCTGTCACTGTGCGGCGCGTTGCTGCTCGGGACCGGAGCACTGGCTCAGGACATCCGCATTCCCCAGTCGCGCGATCGATCGAGCGAATTTGTCGGCTTCGTCGCGCCGCGCAACCTGCACCTGCGCCCGCTGATTTTCGCGGGCCTGCCGCCGGTCGAATTCAAGCAGCTGAGCTTCGATGAAAAGACCGGCGCGCGGACGCTGCTCGTCACGCTGCCGGCCGGCTGGAAACAGCCCTCCGGCTATCATGGCGCCGATCTGGAGATGTTCGTGGTCGAAGGCGGGATCAGCATCGGCGACAAGCCGATGGGCCGCTATGCCTATGCCTATTACCCGGCCGGCACCGCGCACAGCTTCGGCACCAAGGAAGGCGCGACCGTCCTGTTCTTCTGGAACGGAGCGCCGGATTACATCGCGAGCGCGACGTCGCGCCCCGGGGCCAAGCCGGGTGCGATCGACGGGCTTGCCTATCACGACGTGCCCACCGCCACGCCGAGCGTCCTGCCCAAGTTCCGCGACGAACCGATCATGAAGAATTCGCCGGTGCATGTGAAACTGCTCCGGTCCGATCCGGCTACCGGCGAGGTGACCTGGATCGCAACCTCGCCCGGCGGTTATCCGGTCATGAGCGGCGAAGGTGACCTGCCGCTTTGGGCGACCAGCAAGAGTTGGGAAGAGGGCTATATGCTCGCCGGCGACATGACGATCGCCGAATGCCTGCCCGAGGGGCAGGTGGCCGGGACCTATGCCCCGAACGGCTATTTCTTCCGCCCCGCCGGCATCGCGCATGGCGGCTTGAGCCAGTTTTCCGACAGCTATTCCGTGTGGCTCTACCGCAGGGGGCCCGGCTCATGGAAAACCTATGGCAATTCGTGCGCCGAGCCTTCGGCCCAGGCGAAGTGAGGGGGAGGATACCATGTCGCGCAAAACGCATCTGACCTTGGCTTTATCGGCCGGTCTCGCCGCCGTGGCGGCTCCCGCGCTCGCCCAGTCCTATGGCCCGCCAACGGTCAGCCAGGCGCCGCCCTTTCCGGTGCCCGACAAGGGCTATGAAGTCGAAGGGCGTCCGGGGCTGATGCACAACATCCCCAACATCGAGTTCGTGGATTGGAAACCCTTCGACGCGCCGGGCTTCTCCCCGGGCCTGTATCGTCGCCTGCTGAGCGAGTCGCCCAGCATGGATGCGGTGGCGCAGATCACCTATGTTCCCGCAGGCTGGAGCCTTCCCCCCGGCTATGACGAGGTCGATAACGAGATCGTCGTCCTCGATGGCGACCTGAGCATCGGCGACGAGAAGCTGACCAAATATTCCTACAGCTATATCCCGGCCGGCGTGTTTCGCGGCCAGGTCAAGTCGCGTCAGGGCGCGGTGCTGCTGCAATGGTTCAAGGGGCCGCCGAAGTTTGTCGCCGCGGCCAAGGGCAAGGTCGGCGCGCGCACCCACGCGCGTGTCCGCGACTGGAACCGTTACAAGGAGACCTGGTATATCGACGAGCCGTTCCCGGCCTATCGCACCGGCGGCAATTTCCCCGGCTATCTGCACAATCTGATGCGCAAGGATCCGGACACCGGCGAGATGACCTGGATGACCTTCGTGTCCAGCATTCCCGCCCCGCCGAGTTCGAAGCCCGGCAATTTCGGCGGCGGCGCCGAGGTGCACCCCAGTTTCGAGGAATATTACATCCCCGAGGGCACCCGCGTTGCCACCAGTGACGAACGCGGTCCCACCCGCGCCGTCTATGGCGGGGAATGCGTCGAGCAGGGCATTTCCACCTACAAACGCGGGACGCGTGGCTATTTCTGGCGCGCCGCCGGCGTGGCGCACGGCACCGTCGCCCAGGCGCCTCCGGGCGAACGGGACGGTGACGGGAACCTCAAAAAGGGCAATGGCGAACCCAGTTGGGGCTGGACGCTGGTGCGTACCGGCACGCGGCTCTGGGCGACCTATGTCACCGATTGCAGCTACAAGACCGGCATCGAATATATCAACGGCGAGTGGCGCCAATATGATTATGACGTGCCGCGATACGAGCCGCACGACTAGGCTCGCAAGGGCCGTCATCGCCTGCCGCGAAACTTCGGGTCGCTTCGGCGGCCCGTCTTCTTTTAGAGATAGGCCCAGGGACGCCGGTTGCGGTCGGCTTCCCGAAAGCGCGCGATCTCGGCGGCGCGGGTTAGGGTCATGTCGATCGCGTCGAGTCCGCCGATCAGCATCGCCTTGGCCTCCGCGTCGATCGCGAAGGCGATGTCCCGCCCCGATGCGCTCGTCAGCGTCTGCCGCGGCAGGTCGATCGTGATCGGCCCGTCGGCGTCGATCAGCATCGCGTCGATCTCCACCGGGACGATGCCGTTGCGTACGCAATTGCCGCGAAAGATCGGATTGAATGACGCCGCGACGATCGCCCGAAAGCCATATTCGGCGAGCGCCCAGACGGCATGTTCGCGGCTCGACCCGCAGCCGACATTGGCCCCGGCGAGCAGAATCTGCGCCCCGGCATAGCGTGGATCGTTTAGTATGAACGACGGGTCGGGCTCGCGCGATCCGATCGCGGTGTAGCGCCATCCGGCGAACAGCCCGTCGGCGAGTCCGGTCTTTCCGATCGACTTCATCTCGCGCGAGGGGATGATCGCGTCGGTATCGATATTATCGCGGATCAGCGGCGCGGCGATCGCGGTGAGGATGGTGAACGGGGTCATGCGCCGATCGGGCGCGGATCGGCGATACGGCCTGCAACGGCCGAAGCAGCGACGGTTTCGGGCGAGGCGAGATGGGTGCGCGTGCCGGGGCCCTGGCGGCTCTCGAAATTGCGGTTGGTCGAACTGATCACGCGCTCCTGCACCCCAAAGCTCTCGCCGCCCGCGAAGAAACACATCGAACAGCCCGACTCGCGCCATTCGAACCCCGCGTTGCGGAAGACGCGGTCGAGCCCCTCCGCCTCGGCCGCGGCCTTGACCATGGTCGATCCTGGCACGCAGATCGCTCTGACGCCATCGGCGACACGGCGGCCCTTCAGGATCGCTGCGGCGCGGCGCAGGTCGGACAGGCGACTGTTGGTGCAGGATCCGATAAACGCCGCATCGATCGCCAGCCCCTCGATCGCCTGGCCAGCCTTCAGCCCCATATAGGCGAGTGCGCGGTCATAAGCCTCGCGTGTGTCGCGCCCCGCGATCGCGTCGTGATCCGGCACCGGCCGACCCAGCGGCACCGCCTGTTGCGGGCTGGTGCCCCAGCTCACCATCGGAGCGACATCGGCGGCATCGACCGTCAGCTCTGCGTCGAACATCGCGCCCGCATCGGTGACAAGCCCGCGCCAATTCTCGACGGCGCGATCCCATTCCGCGCCCTCCGGGGCATAGGCGCGGCCCCTCAGATAGTCGAACGTCACCTCGTCGGGGGCGATAAAGGCACTGAATGCCGAGAATTCGGTTGCCATGTTGCACAAGGTCAGCCGCGCCTCGATATCGAGCGCGCGGACGGCTTCACCGGCATATTCGACGACATGACCCTTCGCGCCGGAGGAGCCGAACCGGTCGAGCAGGTGCAACGCCAGGTCCTTGGCAGTGACTCCCGCGCCCAGCCGGCCGGTGACGGTGACCCGCATCGTCTTCGGCTTGCCGACGCGCAGCGTGTTGGTCGCCAGCGCATGCTCTGCTTCGGTCGAACCGATCCCCCAGGCGAGCGCGCCGAGCGCGCCCTGGCTGCAGGTGTGGCTGTCGGGACACACCAGGGTGAGCCCGGGCAGGACGATCGCCAGTTCGGGCGAGATGACATGGACGATCCCCTGGCGGGGGTCGTCCAGATCGAACAGCGTCAGCCCCGCGGCGTGGGCGGCGGCGCGGGTTGCCGCGATGAACCGGGTGCCCGTGGGCATCATGGTGGTATCGGTGCGCCCCGGCCGCGTATCGACGACATGATCCATCGTCGCGAAGACCTGCGTCGGTGCCGCCACGGTACGCCCCGCCTCGGCCAGGCTGTTCAGCGCGACGCCGCCGGTGCGTTCGTGCAGCAGAATGCGATCGATCAGCAGCAGCCCGGTATCATCGCCGAGATCCGCCACCAGATGGTCAGCCCAGATCTTCTCGAAAGCGGTTCGCGGCGTCATCCGGCGACGGCGATGCGTGTCAGTTCGGCGATATCCTCTTCGCCAAATCCGATTTCGCGCAGAATGTCCGCGCCATTCTGATCGATCGCCGGGATGTCGTGGCGCAGTGCGGGGCGTTCGTCATCGAACGCGATCGGCAGCGCGGGAAGGCGCGTCGCCTCGCCCCCCGGGATAGTGACATCGACCAGCCCGTTGCTGGCGGTCAGGTGCGGGTCGTCGAACAGATCCTCGGGCCGCACGATCGCGGCGAAAGGCAGGCCGATCATTTCGAGCTTCGCGACCAGATCCGCCCGGGACATCGTTTCGAACAGCGCGCGCACCCGGGGCAGCAGCGTGTCGCGCGCCATCACCCGCTGATTGTTCGTCGCATAGGCTGGCTCGGCAGCGAGTGCGTCGAATCCGAACGCGCGGCAAAAGGCCTGCCACTGGCTGTCGCTGACCACGCCGACGAAGAGCTGTTCGTCGGCATTGGCGGTTTCGAACACATCGTAGATCGCCCACGCCGAAATCCGCACCGGCATCGGCGCGGCCGCCCTACCGGTGACCGCCTTTTGCGCCATATGCTGGCCGACGAGGAACGCGGTGGTCTCGTAGAGCGAGCATTTGACCTCGCCTCCCTGGCCGGTGCGGTGGCGGCGCTCGAGCGCGGCGAGGACGCCGATCACCCCGAACATGCCGCCGGTGATGTCGATTACCGACGATCCGGCGCGCAGCGGCCGGCCCGGTGGCCCCGTCATATAGGCGAGACCGCCCATCATCTGGGTGACCTCATCCAGTGCGGTCCGATTCTCATAGGGACCGGGGAGAAAGCCCTTGGCCGAGCAATAGATCAGCCGTTCGTTGATCGCGCGCAGCGCTTCATAGCCCAGGCCGAGCCGGTCGAGCGTACCGGGGCGAAAATTCTCGATCACGATATCAGCCTTCTCCGCCAGACGGCGCGCGGCATCGACCCCCTTGGCGCTTTTCAGATCAAGACAGATGCTCCGCTTGTTCCGGTTGAACATCGGGAAATAGCCCGCGCCCGACCCCAGCAGGCGCCGCGTCTGATCGCCGCCGATCGGCTCGACCTTGATCACGTCCGCACCCAGATCGGCGAGGATCACACCGACGGCCGGCCCCATGACCATGTGCGAGAATTCAACGATTCTGATGCCGGCAAGCGGCAGCTCCTGTTCGTCCATATATCTTCGAATCCCGCCTCGTCCTCAAATGCAAGCTTGGGATTTGATATAGATATATAACAAAAATGCCAAGAGGTTTTGCGTGGGTTGAACATGCCTCTGAGCACCATTGCGCCGCGAGTGCCCCCTCCTCACGACAGGCAGTTGCTGGGCTCATCGACGGATCGACTGAATGATCGATTAGAGGCACGAAGTTGCGTTCAGAGATGCCATAGCTATCACATCGAGCATCGAGGAGCAGTGAGCATTCTAGATGCCGCATGATGTGAATGTGCGATTGAGACAGGGAGATGATTGTTTCACTGCATCGACGCGCTGCAAGCGACGCCGCGGGGCGACAGGAGGCGCCAGACCTCGATTCCAAAGCTACACAACGGTGCCTACGTCCTTGCGAGACACGACTGGATAGCCGTTCTGAACCTAGAAGAGCCTAGGTGTTTGGTCCCGGCATTTGATGGTGTGGATTTAGCGTGAAGCGTTGGGGTTCACTTGTCCAGCATTTGCAGATGTATTCGTAAGGCGTGAGGCCGCGGAGCGTCTTGAGGCGGCGACCGTAGTTATATGCGTTGATGAAGTCGTGGAGGTGCGCAGTCAGTTGGGCATGGCTGTCGTAGTGGTAGCGTTTGACCGTAGCTTCCTTGATGGTGCGGTTCATCCTTTCGACTTGGCCATTGGTCCAGGGGTGCTTCACCTTGGTCAGGCGATGCTCGATGCCGTGCTCGTCGCAGACGCGGTCGAAGATATGATGGAAGGCGTATTTGTCGCGGACCTGGTGAACTGGATGCCGTTATCGGTAAGCACTGTGTGGATGGCGTAAGGGACCGATGCGATCAGGTTCCGCAGGAACTGGGCCGCGATCATCTTGCCAGCTTGCTCATGCAGTTCGACGAAGGCGAACTTGCTGGTCCGGTCGATCGCCACGAACAGGCGCAGCTTGCCTTCGGCCGTCTGCACCTCGGCGATGTCGATGTGGAAGTAGCCGATCGGGTAGGTCTTGAACTTGCGCATGGGTTCCTTGTCGCCGGTTACTTCCGGCAGGCGGCTGATGCCGTGCCGTCGCAAGCAGCGATGCAACGATGATCGCGTCAAGTGCGGGATTGTCGCCTGCAGCGCATAAAGGCAGTCATCCAGCGGTAGCAGCGTGTGCTTGCGAAAGGCGACGATGACCGCCTCTTCCTCGATGCTCAGCACCGTTGAATGCGCATCCTTCGGACCCGTAGAGAGGTCCTTGACGGCCGTGCGTCTCTTCCACTTGGCGACCGTCTTCTGGTTGATCCCATAGCGCTTCGCCAGAACCCTCAGGCTCTCTTGACTATGCTGTATCGCTCGACGGACCGCCTCCGTCGTGCGGGCGCTCCCGTGTAAAATCTGGCCCATAGTGCATCCTTCCATGCCTGCATGGATATCGCACCATCAAATGCCGGGACCAAACAGTCTGGCCTGCAATCCGTCGAGCAGGCCTTCGATCTGGGTGATGTCGTTGCGCTC
>ERZ778017.1802-NODE-1802-length-19612-cov-5.095004_pt1 | contig 19612 bp, 19 predicted proteins | sample MGYA00375747_ERZ778017 | MGnify/ENA primary metagenome ERZ778017 (study PRJEB29350, sample SAMN05509838) | bioreactor metagenome | biome: bioreactor; material: wastewater | place: South Africa: University of Cape Town | collected 2014-03-17 ...
TGCATTCTAGTGCTGCACGGCCGCCGAAGAAAAGCACTAGCGTTCATGCCCCTGGTTTCATGCCCCTTCCCGGAGCCGCCATGACCCCTTTGCTCGACAACCATCTCGGCGGACGCTGGCAGACCGGCTCGGGCGCCGGCACGCCGCTGTTCGACCCGGTGCTCGGCACCGAACTGGTTCGCATCTCCTCGGTCGGACTGGATCTGGCCGAAGGTTTCGATTACGCCCGTCAGCGCGGCGGGGCGGCGTTGCGAGCGCTCACCTACGGAGAGCGCGCGGCGCTTCTTGCCCGCGTCGCCGAGACGTTGCAAAGCCAGCGCGACGCCTGGTTCGACATCGCGCTGCAGAACTCGGGCACGACGCGCAACGACTCCGCGGTCGACATCGACGGCGCGATCTTCACGCTCGGCCAATACGCCCGCTGGGGCGCGAAGCTCGGCGACGCGCGCTGGCTCACCGACGGCGCCGCCGCGCGCCTCGGCAAGGACGGCAGCTTCCAGAGTGGGCATGTGCTCACTCCGCAGCGCGGCCTCGTGCTGTGCATCAACGCCTTCAACTTCCCGGCCTGGGGGCTGTGGGAGAAAGCCGCTCCGGCACTGCTCTCGGGCGTGCCGGTCGTCGTCAAGCCGGCCAGCGCCACTGCCTGGCTCACGCAGCGCATGGTCGCCGACGTCGTCGCGGCGGGCGTGCTGCCCGACGGCGCACTGTCGGTCGTCTGCGGCTCGAGCGACGGCCTGCTCGATGCGCTGCAGCCCTTCGACCTGCTGTCGTTCACCGGCTCGGCCGACACTGCGCGCGCGATCCGCGAGCACGCGGCGGTGCTGCGCCACGGCGTGCGGATGAACTCCGAGACCGACAGCCTGAACAGCGCGCTGCTCGGCCCCGACGCGACGCCGGGCTCGGACGCCTTCGCATCGGCCGTGCGCGAAATCGTGCGCGAGATGACGATCAAGTCGGGCCAGAAATGCACGGCGATCCGCCGCGTGCTCGTCCCGCAGGAGCAGGCACGCGAAGCGGCCGACGCGATCGCGTCGGCGCTCGCCGCCGTGAAGGTCGGCAACCCACGCAACGAGAGCGTGCGGATGGGGTCGCTGGCCAGCCGTGCGCAGGCGAACGCCGTGCGCGAAGGCATCGGCGCGCTCGCCGGCGAGGCGAAGCGCGTATACGCCGGCGACGAGGCCGCGCTCGTCGACGCGGACGCGTCGGTCGGCGCGTTCGCGATGCCGCACCTGTTCGCGGTGGACGACGCCGACGCGTCGAGCCTCGTGCACGACCTCGAGGTGTTCGGTCCGGTCGCCACCGTCGTCCCGTATCGCGACGCCGGGCACGCCTTCGCGCTGGCGCGCCGCGGCGCCGGGTCGCTGGTCGCCTCGGTGTTCACCGCCGACGAGGATTTCGCCGAACGCGCGGCGATCGAGATCGGGCACGCGCACGGCCGCGTGCACGTGGTGACGCCCGCCGTCGCGAAGACGCATACCGGCCACGGCAACGTGATGCCGATGTCGCTGCACGGCGGTCCGGGCCGCGCCGGCGGCGGCGAGGAACTGGGCGGGCTGCGCGCGCTGGCGTTCTACCATCAGCGCAGCGCGATACAGGGGCCGCAGTCGCTCGTCGAGTCGATCCTCGGCAAGGCGGCGGCGTTTCCCGACGCCTGACGACAGGCGCCGGCGCCACGGGGCCGACGCTCGCCGCCGCTGCGGACCGGCGCTCGCTGCCGCCGCTGCGCGGCGGCCCCGCGCGGCGTGAATCAGTAGCGGTAGGTGGCCGCCGCGCCGCTCTGCACCGGCATGCGTTCGGACGGCACGACGACCACCTCGCCGCCCTGCCGAAGCACCGCCTCGGCGAGGTCGTCGAGCAGGTCGTCGATGCCGGGGTGCGCGAGATCGTCGAAGCGCACGGCGCCGGTCTGCGCATCGAAGCCGCCGGGAACCACGCGATCGGCGTCGATCAGCAGCGTTGCGACCCGCCCGGCGACGACCGCGTTGCCGATGTCGGCGAGATCGCCCGAGGCGAGATGACGCGCGCGCGCCGCCTCGAAGGCGCCGACCAGCCCGTCCAGCCGCTCGAGGTAGTACGGCTGCACCAGTTCCCAGGCCCGCGCGCGCAGCGCTTCGAGCGGCATCGAATCGGGATGCGAGTACAGCGCCGCCGAGGCCAGCGCGGGGTTGCGGCTCACGCGACGGAACAGGTGATGGTTCTCGGGCAGCGCCGCGAGCAGCAGCGGCGAGGCGTCGCGGCCGCCGTGCTCGGCGAGCACGCCGCGATCCACTTCGCGGAAGAAGCGCTCGGTGTCACGGTCGACCGCGTCCTGCTTGACGTCTGTGCCGTGGCGCGTGACCTTCCCTGAACCGGGAACGCCGTAATGGCGCGTGGCGCGCTCGACATCACGCTCGTCGCCGCTCACGTCGGCCGGCGTGCGCGGAACGCCGGCCAGCCATTCGACCTCGTCGAGCGTGTCGCGGTTGCCCTCGTAGAGCTTCGCCTCGTTGCGGCTCAGGCCGAGGATGCGATAGCGATCGGCCGACTGCAGCACGCGCAGCAGCGGCTTCAGGTGGAACGAATCGGCGACGATCGCGCGTTCGGGAACGACGCGCTGCAGGCGATACGCCCTGAAGAAGCCCGGGGCGCCGAGCACGGCCAGCCCGTCGAGCGAACGGTTCCAGAAGGCCGCGTTCCCGGCGAGCGCGTGGAACGGCTCGAGCAGCGCGCGCGTCTCGCGGTCCGGATGCTGCCTGCGCAACGACTCCTCGAGCGCCTTCACGCCATTCTTGAAGCGGATCGGATCCTGCTGGTTGTCGGGGTGCCTGCGATGCGTTGCCTGGTACAGCGACAGGCACGGGCCTTCGCGCGCCTGCAGCAGTTCGGGGAAATCGTCGGCGAGAGACGCCATCGCGGTTCTCCTTCGAAAGACAATCCGGGATTCTCGGCTTTCCGTTCCGCAGGCATCATGAGCCCGGTCAACCCGAGGGCGAACCCATGACCGAACACGTCTACAAGCACATCCAGCTCACCGGCTCGTCGACCACCGGCACCGACGACGCGATCCGCAAGGCGATCGCCAAGGCGAACGAAACCGTGCGCAACATCCAGTGGTTCCAGGTGGTCGAGACGCGCGGTCACGTCGTCGACGGCGAGGTCGCGCACTTCCAGGTGACGATCGACGTCGGCTTCACTCTGGAAGACTAAGCCGGCGCGAGTTCGTGAGCCACGGCACGAGCTTGCCGCTGGAGACCTCGCTCAGCATGTGCCGCACGCCGTGGAAGAGGTCGACGAGCGCGGCAACGAAGAACGCGCCCAGCTCGCCCGCCCGCATCTTCGGCGCCGCGGGGCGGTAGATGCCGCCGGCCGGCTTCACGGCCACGCCGTGGGCATAGACCATCTTGCCGCCGAGATACGCGGTGTAGCCGAGCAGCCCCACTGCCGCCGCGCCGCTGGCCAGGTACAGCGCGCCGGGCCGCTCGGTGCGCCCGCGCCACGAGGCCATCGCCAATGCTGTGGCCGTGACCACGGCGTTCAGGTTGCGATGCGTCATCAGCATGTCGCGCGCTTCGCCTTCGTTGACCTCCTCGCCGGCAATGAGGCCGCTGCCGGCCGCCAGCACGGCGCCCGCCGCCGCCACGCGTATCGCAGTGCGGCCGACCGCGCGCAATTCGCCGTCGTCGCGGATCGCCCCCAGCCAGTCGGCGGCGACGGCGAAGGGCAGCAACGCGATCGGCAGGTGGACGAGGGCCGGGTGCATCTCTTCGAGGCGGATCATGTCTTGCACTCCACGTTCTTCGGAATTGCGCACGGCGCCGCAAGCCGGACGCCCGGCCAGTGGTAGCGTTGCGGCTTCGACGCGGGAGGGCCCGCGACGCAACACGAAACGACACGACGAGGAGCACAGGATGGATCGCCGGGTGAAGTCTCCGTTCACGCTGCAGACGGTGGTGCGCTTCACGCACACCGATCCGGCCGGGTACGTCTTCTTTCCGCGCTATTTCGAGATGCTGCAGGCGGTGGTCGAGGACTGGTTCACCGAGGCGCTCGGCATTCGCTACTCGGAATTCATCCTGCAGCACCGGCTCGGCACGCCGACCGCGCGCATCGAATGCACTTTCGTCGCGCCTTGCCTGCTCGGCGAGCACCTCGATCTCACCGTCTATCTCGAGCACATCGGCTCGAGCTCGCTGCGCCTGCGCTTCGTGGGCACGGTGGCCGGCGAGCGGCGGCTCGAGGCGGTGTCGACGCTCGTCGTCATCGGACTGGACGACGGCCGTCCACGGCGCATCGACGACGATCTGCGAGGCCGGCTGGACGAATATCGCGCCGGGCAGGGCGAGCCGGCGCTGCCGCCGCCGCGGGCCCGCTAGCGCGAAACGACGGCGCGGGCCGACGGTCCGGTCATCGCATCGTGCCCGGCAGCCAGGTCACCAGGGCCGGAAACAGCAGCAGCAGCGCGAGGCGAACGACATCCATCGCCAGGAAAGGAACGATGCCGGCGTAGATCTTCCGCACGGCGATCCTGCGCAACAACCCGGCGAGGACCAGCACGTTCAGCCCGATCGGGGGGCAGATCAGGCCGATGGTGATCACCACGACATTGACGATGCCCCACCAGACCGCGTCGTAGCCGAAGCCGAGCACCAGCGGCAGCACGAAAGGCAGGGTGATCAGCATCGTCGCCGTCTCGTCGAAGACGGCGCCCAGCACGATGTACAGAGCCAGGATCAGCGCGAGGATCGCCAGATGCGGAATGTTGCTGGCGGTGATCCAGCCCAGCAGTTGCTCGGGAACGTGCGACACGGCGACGAAGTAATTGAAGACCGACGCGCCGATGACCATCATGTAGATCATCCCGGTGGTCGCCGCCACGCCGACGATCATCCGCCAGAACTCCCTGGCGTCGAACCTGCCGCGCAGAACGAGAAAGAGGAAGGCGACGAAAGCGCCGATCGCCGCCGCCTCGGTGGCGGTGAAGATGCCGCCGTACATCCCGCCCGTCACCACGAAGACCATCGCGATGACTCCGCCGGCCTCCGCCGCCGCCTTTCGCCGCGCGCGCCAGTCCGAGCGGCTTCCGCGCGGCGCCTCCACCGGGTGGCGCCGCGCCCACCAGTGGATCGCGACGAAGTACAGCAGGACGGCGAGCAGCCCCGGAACGATCGCGCCGATGTAGAGATCGATGACGAAGGTCTCGGTGAGCACGGCGTACAGCACCATGATGATCGACGGCGGGATCATCAGCCCGAGCGTTCCGCCCACCGCGATGGTGCCGGCGGAGAAATGCGGCGCGTATCCGCGCGCGAGCATCTCCGGATGCGCGACCCGGACCATCGTTCCGACGGTGGCCAGCGAAGAACCGCACACCGCGCCGAACCCGGCGCATCCGCCGATCGTGGCCATCGCCAGCCCGCCTCGCCAATGACCGACGAAGGCATTGGCGAACCGGTACAGATCCGCCGACAACCCGGCGGCGCCGGCGAAGCTGCCCATCAGCAGGAACAGCGGAATGATCGCCATGTCGGGGCTGCCGAGAACGGAGGCCACGTCGTCGGCGAACAGAGCGCTCGCCGGCTCGGGGCCGACCAGCACGGCGAAGCCGCAGGCGCCGACGATCATCATCGCGATGGCCAGCGGCACGTGCAGAACGATCAGGAGGAAGAGCGCGGCGAATCCGAGGAGCGCGACGATCGACGGACTCACTTCTTCAGACCCCTTCGGCTTCGATCGCGTCGGGGTCGTCGTGCCACGCTCGATGCAGGACCGCGCATCGGGCATGGAAGGCGAGCACCCAGCACTGCACGAGAAGGGCGAGCCCCAGCAAGGCGGTCACGATCGTCCAGTACGGCCAGATCGGGTGGGTCGACTCCGACAGCGTGCGGCCGGTGACTTTCATTTCGATCGTGTGAGCGCTCATCTTCCAGACGACCAGCGCGAACACCACGACCGTGAGCAGGGCGCCGAGCGTTTCGAGCGTCTCCCGTCCGCGCGGTCCCAGCGAGCCCGAGAACACGCGGATCGTGACGTTGAGCCGCCCCGCCAGCGTCGCCGGCAGGCAGGAAGCGGCGGAGACGACGATCGCGATCGTGGAGAAATCGTGCAGGCCCGGGATCGGCGCCTTCACCAGCCAGCGCAACAGCACGTCCGCTACCGTCAGCAGCCCGTCCACCGCGAGGAGCAGGAGTCCCGCGCCGGCCACGTAGCGCACGGCGCGGCGCAGCCGGGCGTCGACCCTGTCCCACGCATCGGGAGCGTCGATCGCGGGTTCCGGCGCGGTCATTTGCCGGCACGCACCTCGGCGACTTCGCGCACGTAGGCCTGATACAGCTTCTCGTTGCGCTCGGACTCCTTGCGGAATCCGTCGGTGACGGACTGGGTGGCCTTCTTCCAGCGCTCCAGCTCGTCCGATCCTGGCGTGACGATGCTGCGCTTCGGGTCCGCCTTCGCGCGGTCGAACGCCGCCTGCGCCGCTTCGTCGAACTCGCGCCCCACGCGCCGGACCAGTTCCAGCCCGCTGTGCCGGTCGATCGCTGCCCGTGCGCGCTCGGGAAGGCTGTCGTACTTCGCCTTGTTGAACGGCAACAGGATGCTAGACGAACCGAGGGGCAGGTTCACGTGATGCTTCGTCACTGCGTCCAGGCGGAACGAGTAGACGGCGAGCCAGTCCTTCAGCGTGCCGTCGACCACGCCGCGACTGGCGGCTTCCGCGACTTCGCGCGTGGAGACGTTGCCCACGGGCACGGCGCCCAGCGCCCGTACGATGTCCTGCTGTTCGGCCCCGCCGGTCTGGATCTTCCTGCCGGCGAGATCCTCGAGGCGCGTCACCGGGAAGGTCGTGTTGAGGACGTTCGGCGGATTGATGTAGAGCGCGATGACCTTGAACGCCGGATCTTCGTAGCCGCGCAGCAGGCCCTTCTCCAGAAGCCGCCATGCGGCCACCGACGCTTCCGAGGAATTGGCGGCGACCAGCGGCAGGTTGAACAGCGCGTCGTCCGGGAAGCGACCCGATTCGTAGACCGGAATCACGAAGGCGAGATCGGCGATGCCATCGGTGACGAGCTTGAGCTGCATCGCCGGGTTGCGGCCGGCGGCGCCGAGCGTTCCGCCCGCGAAGATCTCGAATTTCACCGTGCCGCCCGCATCGCGCTCGACCGCCTCCACCCACGGCGCGATCGTCTTCGTCACGAAGAACGACGTCGGCGCGAGAAACGTGGCGATGCGCAGCGTGACCGGCTCCTGCGCCTGCGCCTGCATCCCGAAAAGCGCCGCGAGGGCCACCAGCAATCGTCCCAGCCTTTTCATGTCTCCTCCTGCCTGCCCGTTCGTCTTCCGATCTTCCGCGACGCCGTTGCGCGAATCAGGCTGCGGCAGCCACGGCCTTGCGGGGACCCGTCTTCATCGCCTGCGCGTTCTCAGCGTGACGCACCCGGTACTGCGGCTCGAAGTCGCCCCAGAAGGCGATCGGCCGGTCGCCGACTTCGACCCCGTCGCCGCGACGCCGGATCACCACCCACTTGTGCCAGTCGGCCGGATCGAGCGTCGGGTAATCCAGCCGGTTGAAATGCAGGTATGCGCTCGACGCCTTGCGAGCCTGGCAGGCGGCCACGATCATCTGCGAGCAGGTGAGGATGTCCTGGACCTCGAGCACCCGCATCAACTGGTGCGGATCGGAGGCGCCCACTCTCGGCGCCTCGTTGCGTTCGAGGTCGTCGAGCCAGATCTGCGCGAGGCGCAGCAGTTCGTCGTTCTTGATGTCCGCGCAGTAGTTCTGCATGACGCGCGCGCTGGCGGCATTCAGCTCCTTCCAGTCGGGCCCCGGCGCCCGCTTCGACAACGGCGCGTACACGCGCGCCCGCTCGCCGGCGACCTGCTCCGGATCGGGATCGGCGGCAGCGACCGATCGGGCGTACAGCGCCGCGCGGGCACCGGCGTACCGGCCCGAAGTCGCCGCATGCGAATGATCCTGGCCGCCGAAGAGAAGATCTCCCGCACCGAACAGACCCGGGAGATTCGACATCAGGTTCCAGTCGACGAGCATCCCGCCGCACACGCCCTGCTCGCCGAAGGTCCGTTCCTGCGGCAGGACCGGCTCCCGCATGCCGTGCCCGCGCAGGAAGTCGTAGGTCTGCAGCATGTCCCGCGCCGGATCGAAGCCGGCGCGCGTGTAGGTCTGCATAACCGGGATGCGGGTCTTGCCTTCGTTGCCGACCATGACGCCCCAGATCGCGCGCCGCTCGGCGTCGGGCATCGCGGTCAGGTCGGCATAGAACGGAGGCGTGAACTCGCCGGCGAGCATCCGCTGCTCCAGGTCGGGAATCGGACGCGGTCCCAGGTACTGCTTCAGGCCCGGATGCGGGTGCGAACTGGATCCGCCTCCCATGATGAAGAACTTCTGGCTCTGCGCGGGCTGGCAGCGCTCGGCCACGCTCGACAGAACGCGGCCGTCCGCATCGACCCACGGCACCTCCTTGCCGTTCGCGTCGACGATCGTGCACGGATACCAGGTGTTGATCGCGTTGCCGCTGCCGTACGGCGGATACGAATAAGGACTGCCGAACGGCGAGCGCATCGACTTTTCCATCATCGTGAACTCGGCGCCCGCGCGCCACGCCATCGCATAGCCGCTGCCCGAGCACGAAGGCGGACGGAAGGTCGTCAGCCCGCGCAACTCGGAGGAGAAGGTCCAGATACGCTGCGGCCGGCTGGTGGCGAGGATCACGGCCTTCGCCCGTACGACGACGTATGCGCCGGTTCGGCAGTGCACGCCGGTGGCGCCGACGACGCGATTGCCGGGCACGCCCTTTTCGGTCAGCAGCGAGCTGACGGCGACGCGGTCGAAGACCTGCACGCCCAGCCGGCGGCACTCCTCGCGAAGGAGCGGCTTGTAGTCGTGGCCCCAGACGCGAAGGACCGTGCGGTTGCGGTAATCGTAGGCGAACAGCAGTTTCGACTCGTCGTCGCGAAAGGCGGCGCCGGCGAATTCGTCGTCGGTGTCGCGCACCTTTCCGCCCATCCGCTCCAGCTCCAGCAGCGTTTCGTAGGCCGAGGCGCACTGCACGTAGGTGGAGATGCCGTTGCGGTATCCGCCGTGGTTGTCGACGAGCGCCTGGGCGAACTCCTCGGGCGGGATCTTCGAGGCGGGATTGTCGGCGGCCCATTGCCAGTGATCGACCCCCGCGCCGGCCGCTCCGCTGCGCTCGGTGGCGGCCTTCTCGAGGATGACCACCTTCGCCCCGCAGCGCGCGGCGGCGATCGCCGCCCAGACGCCGGCGATGCCTCCGCCCAGCACGAGAACGTCCGCGTCGTGCACGCGCTGCGTTCCGTAGCTGATCGCGTAAGGCCAGGGGAAGAGCTGGCCATCCCGATGACGGATACCCATTCGTCTCTCCCTACACGCGGAAATGCTCGCCCGTTTCCTTGCGCTTCCAGCGCACGCGCTGCTGCAGCGGGTGGTTCAGCCAGATGGCGCCGGGCAGCGGACAGTCGTCCACGCAGGGGCCGCAATACCAGCACTCCTCGGCGTGCAGAACGATCGGCGGACGCCCTTTCTCCGGGTTGGGAACGAGAATGTCCTCGAGGCAGACGGTGACGCAGCGGTTGCATCCGTCGCAGATCGAGGCGTCGAACAGCACCGGGTTTCCCGGGCTCGGTGCATTCGGTGTGGCATAGACGCGCGCTTCGTCGTTCATCGCTGCGGCTTCCGGCGGCAAGGGCTTGCCGCCAAGTATCGATTCCGGGCGCCGCACGGAATGTCACAAGCGATTGGGACAGGGCGGAGGCTCGTTTCCGTAGCCGAGGCAGAGCGAGAAGAGCTGCGCCTGGCTCGTGATGCCGAGCCGGCCATACGCGCGCTTGCGATAGGTCAGGACGCTGTTCACGCCGATGCCCAGATCGAGCGCGATTCCTTCCGAAGTCATGCCGACCAGGATCCTGGCGAGCACGTCCCGCTCCCGCCCCGTCAGACCCGGATGCGCGCTGCGCAACAGCGACAGGAATCCGGCGAGTCTTCCCCATCGGTCGCGATACCTCGAGCGCGGATCCCTCGCCTCGTCGTGCTTCATCGCGGCGATCGCCACGAAGCGGGCGATCGCCTCGATCAGCTCGAACTCTTCGTCGTCGAAGCGGCCGGCTTCGTCGTGACGGTAGAGATTCAGGCAATGCAGGCGACCGTCGCCGATCGATGCGATCGTCAAACGCTCGAGGAGCCGGACGCGCTCGTAGTACTGCGCGCCGAAGGTTCCGCGAGCGGCGGCGTCGCGATGCAGGCGGAGGATGGCGACGCCGTCGCGGAATCGGGACGACTCGGGCACGCGAAGGCTGGGGTCGGTGCGGAAGTGCCCGCCGAGGTATGCCCGCTGGATCTCGGACACGTGCTCGCCGCCGCGCAGCGTTGCCGACTCGAGCGACGGCGGCCGCGTGCGGGCATCGAAGCGCATCAGGCACAGGTGGTCCACCCGCACGATGCGATCGAGTGCGGCGATCAGTTCGTCGGCGAACCGCGCCCCGCCCGAAGCGGCGATGACGGGCGCGAAGAGGTCGAGCACCTGGGGCACTTGCGGTTCGCTGGTGGCGATGACTTTCCTGACGCGGATCGGCCTGGCGAACCCGGCCTGACGGGGTCTGCCTGCTTCGGCAGGAGCGCTGTTGACGCCATCCCTTCGCGATCGCATCCTTCCCGCGCATTCAAGCACATCGCCCGGCGTGCGTGAAGCGGACGCGTCGACCTGGAGCACGAAGATGGACACTGGAACGGCCTACGGGAGACCCGAACCGGGCTTCCGTGCGGAGCTCGCCTGCGTGCGTCCCGGCACGCCGATGGGAGAGCTGCTGCGGCGCTATTGGCACCCGGTAGGGCTGTCCTCCGATGCCACGGCGCGTCCGCGCCAGGTGAGGGTTCTCGGCGAAGACCTGATCCTGTTTCGCGACGGACTCGGCCGGCCGGGGCTCCTCTATCCGCGCTGCGCCCACCGGGGCACGACCCTGTACTACGGCAGGGTCGAAGAGCGCGGAATCCGCTGCTGCTATCACGGCTGGCTCTACGACGTGAACGGGCATTGCCTGGAGCAGCCCTGCGAACCCGGCGGCGGGCGGCGCCGCGAGCGCATCCGGCAGCCGTGGTATCCGGTCGAGGAGCGCTACGGATTGATCTTCGCCTATCTCGGCCCCGCGGAAAGGAAGCCGTTCCTGCCTCGTTACGAATGCCTCGAGGTGCTGGGAGCCGACGAGTTCATCGAGGCCGACGATTCCTCGATCGGCTCGGGCGGACCCGCGATCGTTCCCTGCAACTGGTTGCAGCACTGGGAGAACGTCGTCGATCCGTTCCACGTGCCGGTGCTCCACGGCTGGTTCTCGGGCCCGCAGTTCGTCGAGCAGATGGGACTGATGCCCGAGGTCTCCTTCGAGACGACCGCGCTCGGCGTGCGCGTCACCTCCGTGCGCGAGCTGCCCGACGGGACGGTTCACCGACGCGTGACCGAGGCGGCGATGCCGACGCTGCGGGTCGTTCCCAGCCCTCGGGTCGGTCGATACGGCAGGGTCGAATCGGTCGGCTGGGTGCTGCCGATAGACGACACCCACTATCGCATCTGCGTCGCCGGCCGGGTCACGCGCAACGGAGAACTCGCGGCCATGCGGTCGCGCATGAACAACCGGCTCTGGCACGAGTTGAGCGAAGAGGAACACCGGGACTTCCCGGGCGATTACGAGGCGCAGACCGGCCAGGGAGAGATCACGCTGCATTCCGAAGAGCATCTCGGAACGACGGACAAGGGCATCGCATTCCTGCGCCGATTCCTCGAGCGGCAGCTGCGAACGGTGGCGGAAGGCGGCGATCCGGCCGGCGTGGCCTTCAGCGAGGAAGCCGCGTACACGGTCTTCGAAGCGGGAAACTACCGGGAAGCGCCGGGGGCCCGCTGCGAAGGCGCAAGCAGCACCCAGGCGTAACGCGCACGAAGCGGGCGATCGGCGCCGTAGAGATACGGCAGCTCGATCCGGCGCGCGTCGGCCTCGCGGCTGGCCAGGCCGAGGCTTTGCAGCAGCCCCGGCAGGCGATCGTCGCTCGCCACGACGGCGCGTGGGTCGTCGCTCGCCACGACGGCGCGTGGCTCGTCGCGCGCCCCTTCGGGCATTGCTTCGTCGGCGAGCACGATCGTCGAATCGGGGAATTGCACGAGAAGGCGCGCTGCCAACCGGCGCTCGTCGCTGACAATCACTCCGCGCGCGAAGCCGTCGGCGCGCAGCGCGGCGGCGAGCGCGCCGGTCGGTTCGTTCAGGTCGCCGGGCGTCGTGAAGCGCCCCTGCACCGGCGCCTTCGCGGTCAGCAGCACGAAGATCAGTGCGCCGAAGGCGAGCGTCGCGCGCCGGTACGCGTCGGCGCGGCGGCCTTCGGCCAGCATCGGTCGCAGGGCGAAGAACATCGCCGGCAGCACGAACAGTCCCGGCACGAACCAGCGCGCCTTGAAGTGCGTGACGCCGCCGGCGACGACGAGGACGACGAGCAGCGCGACGAAGAGCAGCAGGTACGCACGCACGACGTGCCACGGACCCGGATCGACAGGCGCCGACCAGGCGCGACGCCCGAAGAAAGCGAGCACGACGATCCAGAACGGCGTGACGAAGCCGACGAGCGCGAGCAGCGCGCTGCCCCCTCCGACGAGCCAGCCGAAGGCCGAAGCGCGTCCCGGATCGGCGCCCATCTTCGACAGCGTGCCTTCGCTCGCAAGCTGCCAGTGACCGAGCAGCCACAGCGCGTGCGGCGCGACGACGAGCGCGGCGACGACGATCGTCCAGGCGAGCCGCGCGTCGACGACGCGCCGGCGCAGGTCCGGCACGACGAGCGCCGTGCCGGCGAGCAGCGCGGCGAACGCGAGGTTGTTGTACTTCGCGAGCACGGCCAGGCCGAGCGCGATCCCGAGCGCGACGTATTCCGCGACGCGCGGGCGCTGCGCGACGCGCACGAAGGCGTAGACCACGGCGGCTGCGGTCGTCGTCGCCAGCGCCGTGTGCGTGAGGTCGCGCTGCGCGTCCCACGACAACGAAACGAGCCAGAGCATCGACAGCGTGCCCAGCCAGGCCGCGCGCGCCGGCATCAGGCGCCGGGCCGCGAGCAGCGTCAGCGTCCAGGCGGCGAACAGCATCAGGTTCTTCGCCAGCGCGAGCGCGAACACCGAGACGCCGAACACGCGGAAGAACGCGTGCTGCAGCCACGTGTAGAGCGGCGGCTGCGTGCCGTAGCCGAGCGCGAGCGTGCGCGCGGCGAGCGTCTGCTCGGCCTCGTCCAGTTCGAGCGAATCGGAGACGAGCACGCGCAGGGCGACCTGCGCAGCGAACCAGCCGAGCATCAGCGCGATCGGCAAACGCGGGTCGTCGCCGGCGAGGCGCGACGCCGGCGCAGGGGAAACGAGGCTCGTCATGGGCGCAGCGTTGCGTGAGGCGTGCATCATTGCACGCTGTCCAACGTCGGCGCGAGACAATCGGGACGATGAACGAACCGCTTTCCAGCTACCGGGCGACCGATCGGGACGCACCCCCGCTCGCCAGGCCGATCGACGTCTCGATCGTCATCCCGATGTTCAACGAGGTGGAGAACCTGCGCGAGCTGGTCGAGCGGGTCGGCGCGGCGCTCGCGCCCACCGAATGGCGCTTCGAGCTGATCCTCGTCGACGACGGCTCGCGCGACGGCTCGGCTGCGCTGCTGCGCGAGCTCGCCGAAGACGTCGACTGGCTGCGCCCCGTGGTGCTCGCGCGCAACTACGGCCAGTCGATCGCGCTGCAGGCGGGCTTCGACCGCGCGCAGGGCCGCTACGTCGTCACGCTCGACGCCGACCTGCAGAACGACCCCGCCGACATCCCGGCGCTGGTCGAGCGGCTCGAACGCGACCCGGAAGTCGACGTCATCTCCGGGTGGCGCCAGAACCGGCAGGACAAGGCGTTGTCGCGCCGGCTGCCTTCGGTGCTGGCGAACCGCCTGATCTCGCGCATGACCGGCGTGCACCTGCACGACTACGGCTGCGCATTGAAGGCGTACCGGCGCGAGATCGTCGAGCGCATCCACCTGTACGGCGAGCTGCACCGCTTCATCCCGTCGCTGGCGAGCGAGGCCGGCGCACGCATCGTCGAGGTGCCGGTGCGGCATCATGCGCGCACGCGCGGCACGTCGAAATACGGCATCGACCGCACCTTCCGCGTCGTGCTCGATCTCGTGCTGATCGTCTTCTTCCTGCGTTATCGCCAGCGTCCGCTGCACGCCTTCGGCGGGCTCGGCCTGTGGCTGCTCGTGCCCGGCGGCGCGATCCTCGCCTACCTGCTGGCACTGAAGCTGCTCGGCGAGGACATCGGCGGCCGGCCGCTGCTGCTCAGCGGCGTGATCCTCGTGCTGATCGGCGCCCAGCTGATCGTCGCCGGGCTCACCGGCGAGCTGCTGATCCGCCTGTACCACGAAGGCGGCCGGCGCCCGCAGTACTACACGCGCGACTACACGGGCGACCTGAGGGACGGCGACCGACCAACGCAGGCGCACGCGCGCGAACCGATGAGCCGCGACGCGACGCGATGAAGCGCCACGCCCTGCGCTGGCTGCGCGTGTTCGCCGCTTTCGCCCTGCTCGGCGGCGTCGTCTGGCTCGCCGGTCCGCGGCACGTGCTCGACGCGATCCGCGGCGCGGACGCGCGCTGGCTCGCGCTCGGACTGGCGGCGAACGTCGCCGCCAACACGTTCTCGGCGCTTCGCTGGCGCGAGCTGGCACGCTGGTTCGGCATGCTCGCGCCGCGCGCCTGGGCGGTCGCCACCTATTTCCACGGCGTCGCCGTCAACGCGCTGCTGCCCGGGGCGGTCGTCGGCGGCGACATGCTGCGCGCGTTCGCCCTGCAGCGGCTCGGCCATCCGGGACTGGAAGCCGGCACGAGCGTGCTGCTCGATCGACTGAGCGGGCTGTGGATGCTGTGCGTCGTCGGCTTCGTGTCGATCGCCTGGGGCGCCGACAGCGAATCGACGCGTGCGCTGGCAGCGCGCTGGCCCGCGCTGGCCGGCTCGCCTCTGATGCAGACGGCGCTGCTGCTCGCCTTCGCGTCGCTGCTTGGGCCGTGGATCGGACTGCTCGTGCTGCGCCGCTGGCTGCCCCGGCGCGAAAGCCCGCGCCTGGAACGGATGCACGCCGCGCTGCGCGGCGGACACGCGGGGCGCCACTATCTCGCGCAGATCGTGCTGTCGACGATCGTGCAGCTGCTGGCGATCGCCTCGCTCGTCTGCGCGGCGCGCGCGCTGCACGTCGACGTTCCGTTCTGGGCGATGGCGGCGTGCGCGGTGCCGATCTTCGTGTTCGCCACGCTGCCGGTGAGCTTCGGCGGCTGGGGCACGCGCGAAGCCGCCGCGGTGCTCGCGCTCGGCGCCTTCGGAATCGCCGCGCCTACCGCGGTGACGATCTCGATGCTCTACGGGCTGTACGGGCTGGCGCAGGCGCTCGGCGGGCTCGCTCCGGTTCCGCGGGTGCCGCGACACGCGCCGCGCTGGTAGTAGTCTTCGTCTCGGCGCCCGCCGCGGACACCGCCCCTCCGGAGTGCCTCCCGCTCCTCAGCCCGGGATGCAGCGCTGGCGTTGCTCGCCCAGCCCGTCGATGCCCAGCGCCATCACGTCGCCCGGCTTCAGGAACACCGGCGGTTTCTGTCCCATGCCGACGCCCGGCGGCGTGCCGGTGGAAACGATGTCGCCCGGTTCGAGCGTCATGAAGCGCGAGATGTACGACAGCAGCGTGGCCACGCCGAACACCATCGTGCGCGTGCTGCCGTCCTGGTAGCGCCGGCCGTTGACCTCGAGCCACAGCGCGAGCGCCTGCGGATCGGGCACCTCGTCGCGCGTGACCAGCCACGGACCTACCGGCGCGAAGCTGTCGTGGCCCTTGCCCTTGTCCCACTGGCCCTGGCGCTCGAGCTGGAACTCGCGCTCCGAAACGTCGTTGACGATGCAATAGCCGGCGACGTGCCCGAGCGCCTGCTGCTCGGAGACGTATTTCGCGCGCCGGCCGATGACGACGCCCAGCTCGACCTCCCAGTCGGTCTTCTTCGAGCCGCGCGGGATCTCGACGTTGTCGTCGGGCCCGCACACCGCGCTGGCCGGCTTCAGGAACAGGATCGGCTCGGTCGGCACCGGCATGCCGGCCTCGGCCGCGTGATCGGAGTAGTTCAGCCCCACGCAGACGAGCTTGCCGATATGCGCCACGCACGGACCGACGCGCGCAGCGCGCGGCGCTCGCGGCAGCGTCGCCGGATCGACGCGGCGCAATGCGTCGAGCGCCTTGTCGTCGAGCGCGCGCAGGTCGATGTCGGCGACCTGCCCCGAGAGGTCGCGCACGCCGCCATCGGCGTCGACGATGCCGGGTTTCTCCTTGCCGGGAGGGCCGAAACGAAGCAGCTTCATGGAAGGTCCCCTGCTCAGGCCGCGAGCACGCGCTCGAGCGCGACGCCGCGGCAATCCATCTCGTACTCGAGCCCGAGCACGGGCGGGCGGTTGTAGTGCCAGGTGATGCCGTTGCGCATCGCGCCTTGGCGCACCAGTTCGTCTCCGAGGAACGGATGGATGTCGTGCACCGTATATGCCTGCGTCGCCGTCGCCGCGCGCCAGTCGAAGCCGAGCGCACGCATCCGGTTTTCCATTTCCGCGAGCACCCATCGTGCCTTGGTGCGGATGCCTTCCGGCGAGACGTCGCCGCGCGCGATCGCGTTGTCGCGATAGTCGCCCTTGCCCTCGGGCGCCTCGGCGCTGCCGGCGACGACGAAGGAAGGTGCGGCGCCGCTGTCGGGAACCGTGTAGCTGAAGGCGAAGAAACCGGGCTCTGCCGGCGGATCGAGCTCGGGACAGACGTTGCTGCGCGCGACCGGATTCGCATCGTCGATGACCCCCCAGCGCTTCAGCGTGCCCGTGTAGATCTCGTTGAATTCGCGGAATCCCGCTTCGGTGAACGGCGCCGGCGAGCGCAGCTCGCAGGCGCAGAACGCCAGGTACGGGCGATCGAGCGACTTCAGATGCTGCTCGATGCGCTCGAAGCCCTCGCGCAGCGGCACGACGCGCGAGAAACGCGCGCGCTCGATGCGGAAACCGGGTTCCGCGGCAACCCCCGCCGAATACTGCGAGACGGCCGGAATGTAGCGGTAGCCGCCGCCGGCGAGGATCCGAGTGTTCATTGCATCCACCTCCAGAAATGGGAAGAACAGCGAAACCGCGAAAACGAAACGCGGGGAGATCAGTGGGCGAGCGCGCCGAGATACGCACGACGCACCGCCGGGTCGGCGAGCAGCGCTGCGCTCTCGCCGTGCTGCGTCACGCGTCCGGTGTCCATCACATAGGCGGTACGCGAGACCTCGAGCGCGGCGACCACGTCCTGCTCGACGACGAGAATCGTCAGGCCTTCGCGGTTCAGCGCGATCAGCGCCTCGACCAGCTGTTCGACCAGGAGCGGGGACAGGCCGAGCGACAGCTCGTCGATCATCAACAGGCGCGGCGCGCTCATCAGTCCACGACCGACCGCGCACATCTGCTGTTCGCCGCCGGACATCGTTCCCGCGGCCTGCCGGCGCCGCTCCTTCAGCTTCGGAAAGATCGCGTAGACGCGCTCCAGGTCGTGCGCAACGCTCTTCGGATCGCTCCCCCGAAGGTAGGCGCCCATCAGCAGGTTCTCCTCGACGCTCATCGCACCGAACAGCCGCCGCCCCTCGGGTACGTGGGCGATGCCCAGCGAGAGCACGCGCGCGGGGCCGGCGCCCTGCACCTCGGTCCCCTGCCAGACGATGCGGCCGGCGCGCGCCGGAACGAGGCCGGAGACGGTACGCATCAGCGTCGACTTGCCCGCGCCGTTCGAGCCGATCAGCGCCGTGATCTCGCGCTCGCGCACGCACAGGTCGACGCCCCACAGCACGGTCACCTGCCCATAGCCCGACTGCAGCCCTTCGATGCGCAGCAGTTCGTCGCCGCGTGCCGCCGGCTTCGCGTCCACGCGTTCGGCTGCCGTGCTCGTTGCCGCGTTCATTGCGCCGTCTCCGCCGCGCGCTGCGCGTATTTCTTCCCCAGGTAGGCCTCAACGACGTGCGGGTCGGCAACGACCTGCGCCGGCGTGCCGTCGGCGACCAGCGCGCCGTTGTGCAGCACGATCACGCGTGTGGACACCGACAGCACGACCTTCATCAGGTGCTCGATCAGCACGATCGTCACGCCCGAGCCGGCAATCTTCCGGATGAGTTCCATCGCCTGTTCGACCTCGGCCGAGTTCAGGCCGGCGTTCACCTCGTCCAGAAACAGCAGCTTCGGATGCATCGCGAGCGCCTTGGCGAGCTCGAGGCGCTTGCGCATCGCCAGCGTGAGACTGGCCGCAGGCAGCGCGGACCGCTCGGCCAGGCCCACGAAGGCGAGCTTCTCCTCGGCCACGCGCCGTGCTTCGCGCATCGATCCGCCCGACGAGAACAGCGCGGCCGCGCGCACGTTGTCGAGCACCGACAGTTCGGGAAAGGGCTGAACGACCTGGAAGGTGCGCGCGAGGCCGGCGCGCGCCGCCTGGTACGGGCGCATCCGCGTGATGTCGCGTTCCTCGAAGAGCACGCGACCGCTGCTTGCGCGGTGAACGCCGGTGATGACGTTCACCAGCGTGGTCTTGCCGGCGCCGTTCGGGCCGATGAGCCCGAGCACCTCTCCCGCCCCGATCGACAGCGACAGGTCGACGAGCGCCTGCAGGCCGCCGAAGCGGCGCGACACCGATTCGAGCCGCAGCATCTCAGCCATGACCCGCCTCCCGCGCGGCGCCGCCGGACAGCGCCGAAGGCGCGGCAGCCGGCGCAGGTGCCGCGGCGCCGGGCGCGCGCGGCGCGCGGCGAAAACGCTCCCCGATCGAGATCATCCCGTGCGGCAGGAACAGCAACAGCACGACGATCAGGAAGCCGAGCACGCCGCTGTGCACCTGCAGCCAGTTGCGCCAGACGAACTCCTCGATGCCGAGAAAGGCAAAGGCGCCGATCACGGCTCCAATGGTGGAGCCGAGGCCGCCGAGCAGGACCATGACGATCGGCTTGACCGCGAGCAGGATGTCGAAGACGTCGGGTGGCTCGATGTAGTGCACCCAGCCGGCGTAGAGCGTGCCCGCCATCGCGACGAAGACGCCCGACAGCGCGAAGGCAAGCGCCTTGTACAACGTGGCATTCACGCCGATCATGTCGGCGGCCGGCTCGTTCTGCCGGATGCACGCCAGCCCGAAGCCCAGGCGGGAGCGTTCGACGGCGAAGACGACGAGCACGCAGGCGAGCAGCAGCGCCCACATCGCGAGGAAGAAGAAGGTCGCCTCGTATTCGATGCTGCCGCCGCTACCCAGGTCGAGCGGAATGTTCAACCCCATCCCGCCGCCGGTGAGATCGGTCGCCGAGTTGGTCAGCTCGCGCAGCACTTCGGCCACGGCCAGGCTGGCGATCGCGAAATAGTGGCCGCGCAGGCGCAGCAGCACCCAGCCGAGCAGCATCGCCGCCGCGAACGCCATCGCCCCGGCGGCGGCGATGGCGGGAACGAGCGGTGCGCCCTTCGAAAGCAGCACGCCGCCGGTGTAGGCGCCCAGGCCGAAAAACGCGGCCGTCGCAAAGGACGGATAACCCGCCATGCCACC
>ERZ778017.1804-NODE-1804-length-19585-cov-6.855863_pt1 | contig 19585 bp, 8 predicted proteins | sample MGYA00375747_ERZ778017 | MGnify/ENA primary metagenome ERZ778017 (study PRJEB29350, sample SAMN05509838) | bioreactor metagenome | biome: bioreactor; material: wastewater | place: South Africa: University of Cape Town | collected 2014-03-17 ...
CACCACCACCTTCTGAGAACGATTCGATGGTAACTCTTTCGTCAATCTCAAGCACGTCTTCGTACAACTTGCCCAACTTTTTAGCAGTCAAATCAAAGATATCTGGTCTGGTCTGGTTTCCAATTATCAACACATCCTTGAAACCTCTCGTTGTAACCAACAAGACTGATGCACCCTTACGTTCTAACAACGCATTTGTGGCCACAGTAGTCCCCATACGGATACTTTTGATGGAGTCCAATTTCAATTTCTGGCTCCGGGGAATGGTGGTATTAGTAGCCTTTTCAAGAACTCGACGTATACCCTCAGTAGGAGCATCTTTGTAGTTCAAGGGATCAACAGAAAGAACTTTGAAAACATAGTCTGGTTGATTTGGGATCTTGGCTATCACATCACAAAAGGTTCCACCTCGGTCAATAGCAATCTGGATACCTTGGGATTGTGTCATTGTGGAGGTTATCTATTCGTGATAGTGTGGTGTAAAGCAATTGGTTTGCTATACGATATTGAGGGTTGTGTTTTATTTAGTTGATTTGCGGTTGTTTTATAGTGGTAAATCTTGATGGTAAGATTGGCCTTCGGAGTTTTGGGACAATGTGCCGAAAATCGTTTAAATTCTACAAGTTTGTTAGAGAAATGTCGTTGGATTCTACTCAAATTAACTATGAACATACTACTGGGTGCGAGGAAGAGACTGGCGAAGTTTCATCGATTTTGCGCTTGTTTTCGGTTGTTTACAGCGGCCAGTAGTTCTCTCTAGTCTTTCGGAAATTTAGGGTGCAATACCGAAACGTAGTATTACTGCTACCAACGCCTACCACGACGGTGTTTTGCACACTATTGCCGACGGGATGCCTAGTGCTTGTTGGTTCTCCACAATAAAGAAAGCGGACTAGTGCAATATTCGTATTACGCCATTGTGGCTTTCGGAACTTGCTAGTCATACCCCGTAAAGAAGGGTCTTGGGTTTGCTGTGTTGTTGAGTAGTTACTTCATTTAGTATTGCAACTGCTCAGCAGCTTAATTAATGCTCATTTGTGAAATAAGATTCCCAAGCTTGTCATATTTAGGCTTTTCAATAATGTTGCCCAAAGCATCGTACTCTACATCTTCTTCCTCATCCTCATCCCCATCTTCATCCTCATCCTCTTCTCCTTCTCTAGTTGTCTCCTCTGTTATGATGTTTCCCAAACTGTCGTATTTCACTTTCTCTACCACGTTTCCAAGGGCATCGTACTCAACATCACTTTCTTCCTCTGAGTCTTCCTCTTCACTGTCGTCCATGTCCTCAAGATCATGGTTCTTTCTGTTCACATTACCCATCATCCACACATCGCCAGTTTGGGCCATTTCCTTCCGCTCCTTAGCTTCATTTTCGATCTTATCCAACCATTCGTCCTGGGCTTTCTGAACAGACTCGGAGTCAGTACATTTTTGGTACACTTGAATCAACTCTTCGTTGATGTCCAAGAATGTAAGACCCCAACTGAAATTCTCTAGCAATTGAGCGGCCCAATCGGTACGGCCAACAATGGCAAAACATGCTGCTATTGCTTCTACACAATTTAATCTCCAGGGCTTTCCGTAGTTAACTGGGTTGGCAGCAACTAAATATGGTAACAACCTCTCGTGCTTTCCACCGATTTTGTTGAATGGGACCTCGTCTAATCTCGCCCATGAACATTCCACTACAGCAGCTCCATTTTCTTCAACAATCTCTAAATCATTAGGACAAACTACACCTTTCCCGTTGGGACTAACCACGATCCCAGAAAACTTTTGTCCTACTCGAAGATTTCTAATCAACCCAAGTCTCTCCAATTTCTTCCCGCTACATCTTTTAGGGTCACAGTGGTCAAAATCCCACATCGCCAACTTTACTGGAAAGTTCCCTTGCTTGGTGCTTGTAACAGCACCTACTTCTTGTCTACCTTTTCTAGCATGATGTTGCTTGGACTTGTGGCCGTTTGACGTTCTGGTAGTGTGTGTTCTTTCCTCGGAAGATTTGTTTTTTCCTTTGGCCATTATTCCTTTACGTTTAACTTGCTCTTTTGTCGTTTGGATTTTTATTGATTTTCGATGCTCATCGCATTACTATATGCGAAATCTATAAATTTCATTGAAATAGGTTCTACACTACAAACCTCTCAATGGTATGGAATCCTTTTTTTGATTGAAATCCGTGTTCTGCTACTGTAAAGTCATAAATCAAACATTTTATTAAAAATTAATTATACAAATAATGGAAATAAAATAATCTTGAAACAAGATTTATTAATGCAAAGTGCAAGCAAGAAAACAACCCAACCATAAACCATAATACTATCGTAAAGAAATCGCATGTAACAGCAATTTGCTTTATTTAAATTTGAAATCATGTTACAACTAGATTTAGAAATCTTCATCGAATGAGAAACCAGTATCACCCTTTGGTTCGTTGGTCTTGGCCATGACACCAGCCTTTTGGTAGTCGGAAACTCTCTTTTCGAAGAAGTTGGTCTTACCAGCCAACGAGATGTTTTCCATAAAGTCGAATGGGTTTTGAACGTTGTAGACCTTCTTGTTACCCAAGGCAACCAATAATCTGTCAGCAACGAATTCAACGTATTGACACATCAAAGTACAGTTCATACCTAACAAACTAACTGGCAAAGCATCGGTGAAGAATTCTTTTTCAATCTTGACAGCTTCAGTAATGATTCTTTCGACAATTTCTGGGTCTGGTCTGTTTTGTAAGTGCGAGAATAATAAACAAGCAAAGTCGGTGTGTAAACCTTCATCTCTACAGATCAATTCGTTAGAGAAAGTCAAACCTGGCATCAAACCTCTCTTTTTCAACCAGAAGATAGAAGCAAAGGAACCGGAGAAGAAAATACCTTCGACAGCAGCAAAAGCAACTAATCTTTCGGCAAATAACGCGTCGTCATCGTTAATCCATCTCAAAGCCCAGTCGGCCTTCTTCTTGATGGCAGGAATGGTTTCAACCGCGTTGAATAAGAAATCGGCTTCTTTAGGATCTTTAATGTAGGTGTCGATCAATAAGGAGTAAGTTTCGGAATGGATGTTTTCCATCATGATTTGGAAACCGTAGAAACATTTGGCTTCGGTGACTTGAACTTCACCAGAGAAGTTTTCAACCAAGTTTTCGTTAACAATACCATCAGAGGCAGCAAAGAAAGCCAAGATTCTTGAGATGAAAAATCTTTCATTTTCGTTCAACTTGTGGTTCCAGTCATGTAAGTCTTTACCCAAGTCAATTTCTTCGGCAGTCCAGAAAGAAGCTTCGGCTTTCTTGTACATTTGCCAGATTTCGTGGTATCTGATTGGGAAAACAACGAATCTACGCTTGTTTTCTTGCAACAATGGTTCTTTGTCTTGTTGTTCTCTAAGTTCTTGTCTGTGTTTCTTGTGTTTTTCCAAGAACTTTTGGTGTTCTTCATCGATAGGAGCCGCATCTTCTTTTTCCTTTTCGGTGGTAGCAGCTAACTCAGACTTCAAGCTGACAACGTTTTGGGTTTCGTCTTTCAATTGTGCAGCAGCGGCCAACTTATCGGTCAACGATTTGCCTTTCATGGTGGAGACATCCAAGGAAGAAATCTTTCCTGTCAAGCCGTTGGTAGGAGTTTGTTGAATAGACATGATGAGTCGAGATAAGTGTGGAATTATTGGGGTAAACTAAAATCACAATAGTTAAAAAACAATTCCTTCAACAACTTGAAGATATCGACGGTTACTTATACTACTGGAAACCCGGGTTAGAAAGAAACAAGATTATTAACGGACAAATATTTTTCCATCGCGTAAGAAAATTTCAACTACTGAAAATAATCTACCGCGACACGTCCCGCAATTCTAGTTCCACGGGCCATCACGTCTCGTACCATTTTGCACCAGAAGAGCTTCCAATGAGTAACTTGTTCGAACAATCTTGTAAATCCCAGCTCAATTAAGGTGCTACTGCTTGTATGTGATTGACATAACTCAGAAAAGTGCAATTGGGTTCAAATTTGCTGATTCGACTCGTCACTAACGTGTCGCACACTTGCTTGATAATGTTTACGTTTAACCAATTAAGGGAAGTCGCGTGTGATTTTCAAGACGTGCCGTGCTTCGTTACTAATCCACCAAGACGCTTCCTGGATCAGTGCCACGTCTTATGCCATTTATTACGCATTATTGTCCTCCTACCGTGTCGCGATTCTAACGTACACATCGCTCTATACAAGTGGTATTCTCCGATTCGGATCATAAGGCCATCTTCACATTACCGAAAGACGGGGTGATCTAGTATGACTAAACATTTCTTTTCGATGTGCTATGATCTAAGCTTGCTGGATCATGACTTGTCGCGCGTCCGGCTTATTGTGTCTATGAACTTGCTCGTTCCTCCTCTGTCCAGGTCATACTGTTTGGACCCAACACTCTCTATAATTGCTCTCATTTCCTGGATTGCTTTCTTGGTGGCACCCGAGAATCGTAGTTTCAGCAATAATCTTAACAAGGACTGATTCGATTCCAGGTTTGTTGCGTGATACACATGAAACATGGCTTGCACGCGTAAGTTTATTTTTCTCGTTTGTTAGTTTCGGCATCAGTGCCTGTTTGGGAGTTTGGGCGTTTGCCTGCGCATATATCTTACATTATCTTTTTGATCTACTGTGCCCATTATTCTCTATACAACCTTCACTATGCAACCTACCTCCTCTTTGCCCCACCTACGCATTTAACATCATAATTTGAAAATGTGTGTACTTGGCTCTAGATACGTTCTATTTTTGTAACGAAGGAAGCTTGTTTCAGCGTTCCTTCGAGGTCCAAGCTCAAGCTCTGAAGCCCACTCGTCCTAACCTGGAACCAATTTCCAAAGGAAGTTGTCCAGGACAAAGTTCCAGCTGATGTAGTTCGAATTCCCTTGTGACAATGACAAAATTGCGCTAGTATTTTGTAAGACGCACAACTTGTTACCCAATTTACTTTTCAGCTAATTATTCTGAAATCGAGTTCAATCGCTGTCATAGACTGCTGATACAAGGCGTGTTGCTATAAATCTCACTTTGGTAATCACCAACATGTACCTCCTACGAAATTGTTGCGGTTTTAAAACATTTTAACTCAAGAAAGAGTACGCATATATACGTCTATAAAACACCGAAATCATCTATAAATATCAGTAAGCGTCACTGGTTGTTGTAAAGGAGTTACTCAAAGGACTGGAGTTATATTGGCGCTTGAAATCAAATGGTGCTTCCAAAAATTGTTCATTGGATGTCTCCTTTGTGTTGTTGATGAAGCTAGTTCTCTTATCGGAGTAAAAATCACTATCTGCATCATTGAAAGGATTGCCGATAGGATTGTTATAGTCAGACTCCGGTGATGATTCTCGTGGGAATTGTACGTGTGGACTTGATATTTCAGGATAATCAAGACTGGAATACAAATCTACAATGTCTCCATGACCCTTGAATCCTCCTTTCATCTTTGGATCTAAATATTTCTTGAAGACTTCACGCCATTTAGTTTCATTCCAATTGTCTCTCACAGAAGTCTGTAAATTCTTGCTAACCAACTCAGATGCTTCGCGACTTGAAAGGTACTGGAAGTGTGGCAAGCTTGGCAATCCAAATAGAAATGATTCAGGATTGGTTTTATCGCTATTCAAATGTTGTGGCCTTCCATACATTTTGTACGCATCAATGATAGGTATCAAATTCCGAATCATAGTTTCAATAACAGGAACCCCAGGATGCGTAATGGGCATGATGTAAACGTACTCTGTTGTAACAAACTGATCTAAGTTTTTATTTACAAATGATGAGGACCGGGATCTTGTTGTATGGTTTTCGTGAGACTTTGAACCTTGCGATAAACTCCTGAGTCTACCTCCAATCTTTGGAGGTTGGGACAACGCATCGTGCAAATCTTTAGTTGAGGGAGATGGCGCATTGTTGAAGAATGAAGAGGCAGTTTGGAAGCTTCCTGAGTGGTTTCTAGAATGAGTAGGGGACAGCAGCATAGGTGTACTTGTAGGGCTCTTGAAGTTGGTTAATGAATGAAACGAGTCCGATTTCTGGATTGAAAATGTTTGTGATGGCGGACGCATATGTTCATCGGATCCTACCTGGAACAAGTATTCAAATTGCTTGTTCACGTACACTTCACCATTCAATTTCATGATTGAATTAAAGTCAATCATATTACTTTGTTCTGGGTATACATTGTAAATGTTTGACAAGTTTGGGATATATGCAACAAGGTTTTTCTTCTGTACCTTGTCATTTTTGTAGATTTCAATTTTACCCAAATGCTTGGAATCTCCAGGATGTATCAACATATAGACTTTCAACCATTTGTTAGAAATTTGAGGAAGACGTAAATTGATCCATTCATGTTTGATGAATCTCTGTTTTGGTGCAAGTAAAACATGGATATCAGATAATTTTGCTCCCTTCAAAGACAATATTACCGCAGTGTACGCTTCATTTAACGAAATGTACTCAAACTTAGCAAGCAAAATAGCAGAAACCCATTTATTAAGATCATGGGATGATTCAAATCTAACCGCGATATTATTTTCACTTTGATAATCAACGGAGAATTTGATCTCGTGAGAATTTTTATCAGCTCTCATAACTTCGAATTTAGAGTCAACGAGATTGATGTATTTTGGTCTAAATTCATCAAATCCTGTTTCTATAACAACATCGTCGTCATGCGAGGGTCTCCATATAGCCAATTCGTTACCAGTTAATTTGGCTTCTACCTCTATCCAAATTTTCTCATTGTTGTGACTACCGGCGACCAGGAACGTTCCGATAGCATAAGTTCTCAATTTTTGGCAGTTGATAAGATTGACGATTGGTGCCAATTGTGGGGGTAAGTTGTTGGTGGATAAACCAGAGCCTAGGAAAGGAGATTTCCGGGCTGTGAGTGTGCTCTTTGGCAGATAGTCTAAACTCATTGAGTATAATCTTGACTGTCTATGAAAGCTGGATGGAGTTGCTTTCATTTTGTCACTCAAAATCCGTTTCGGAGAAGACAGGAGTGAATTTACTGAAAAGCTCTCAGAACCTGGACGACGATCAACGGTTGATATGCTCTCATCAAAGTGGTTTGACGTTGACGTTGATGCGGACAGTTCATGCGAAGGAGGGATTAAATCCAAATTTGTTGAACTTGACGAAGTATCCTGAGAATTAATATTAGTTGAGCTAAGTGAAGTGGAAACAACCATTGTATTTTCTTTAGTCAGACTGCCATAATTTTTCTCCGGGGGAATAGGTTTATTTTGTCCCAATGGAAGAGAAGAATTGCTATCTGATAGTGTGTTATGTAAGGATTTCGAGGCATTTGATTTGGTGAGTTTTGATTTGAGGGATATTTTCGACAAAGGGTTGGGTTTAGTTGATGTATTCTTCGATGAAAATAGTGATATCAAGGCCATTGTGGTAGAATAGTTAGACTTCTTTTATATAAACTCACAGTAAATAATGTGTCTGAGTTCGAACAAGACAAACCCGAGATGAAAATTTCGGAGCAGCAAGTGTATCTATGTAGCAAGTGAGTAGCAATAAACGAAAAGCAACTTTTGCAGTGACGGGATTACACTTAATAACAAACGACGTATTTCAATGACCCACGAAGTATATCAATGACCCACCTAGATATAAAGAGAGCCAAGTACAAATTTAGTTCAAGAAAACTATCTGAATTACCCAAGAAATCCGAGACGAACAAACAAGTTCGATGACGTCGCAGCCAAGGGGGTGCGAATAGGAAATTTTAAATGGATGGGGAAATGCCTCAAGCCGACCCACGAGGACTATCGGTGTAGCTTGAAGTATTGAAGTTTCTGAACTTGAAAAGGTTCACTTATAAAACCACCGCAAGCGTTCGTTCCGGTGGGCACTAAAAATAATTTTTCAACAGAAATGTTGGATGAGTTCAAGGGTTCACGCAGAAATGACTAGAATCAAATGTGCAAGAATAAGACGAAGAAGAAACGTAGTAACGATAACGGACGGTAAGAGTATAAATTTCGTGACAACGGGGTTAGAGCAAATTTAAACAACTGGAATGATTTGAAGCTGTGCCATCGCATTTCTGTAATATCTTAGATAGCCGTAGATGCCATTACATCATAATACAGTGCCGTAGCCTGACGCTTGATTATCCGTAATTTTGAGGAGATTGGGGCAATGAGCAGCTGGTGTTGAAGTTCACTGCCTTATTGTGATGGTACCTTAGTCTATGCCGCATATGTACGAATCTGTAATATGGCATGAGATTTGTTGATAGGTCGATCTGTTATATCTGCGTATGGCACATGGAGATAAGATTCAGAATTGCTGATTTTGGTTACCGTTCTGCCTCCTAGACTCGACTTGGGTATATAGTTGCGGTTTCGGTTGCGACTTCCGTTGTTGCTGGTAACTTAGTATTGTGTAGAAGAGATCTTGCCTATGGTGTGGTGCCAACATAAGCCTTGTGACGGTACACTGTAGTTAACAAAAACACCTCATTGACCACAGCCAAGGTGACAGTTGGGGACATGCAACTGTGCGTCTATCTACATGCTGTCAGTTGGTGCGACGACTATCAACGGTATCACCGTGTAATGCTGGTACTGGTCGATACCCCCTTTGGTGGCAGTGTGGCAGTGACGACAAATTGCTCTTGCTTGGTACCTTGGCGTGCTGAGAATTGGCGCCAGCCAATGCGAGCTCGTTTAGGTGCACTTTCCTGGGCAGTGGGGAGTAAAAGCGATCCTTCCCATCAAGGGTACTAAAGAAACTGCTGCAAAAATTTTTTTCTACATTGAGCATTTTTGCAACCACTTTCTTTATAGTATCATGTTGTAGTTTTAACGAATCTGGGGAGCGGGATAGACTGAAAGACTGACAGAAACTGATTGTAGTTATGACTGGTGTTTTGCGTTAGTTGCTTTCAAAATCCTACTTCCACGAACTAGCAGATTGCAATGGTTTATCAGTGATTATCAGTCAATTGTACTCACGAGATTACCATTTGATTAGCACTGTAACCATTTGTTTAGTACTGTAACCACTTGCTGTGTCGGCTCATTGTTCTTTCTTTTCTCAACTTGAGTCTCTGGTACGATTTTAGGGTTAATTTATTCATCTCTAACTCTACTTGGCTCTTACAAAAGAAGGCTGTCATGAAAAGTGCTAGTTACCAGACAAAACGTCACTTCCGCGTCATTACTTGCTTTGCTCTGCTATCGATGGTTTTCTCTACAGTTGCCTTAATTTATAAACTTTGTCGTTATAGAGGAACCAACTTCAACACAAAATTCACGATTTAAATTTTGTAAACTCGGTCATTCAATGTGATGTCGTTCCTAGAGTATGTGGAGCGGCCATCCAATCTCCAGGAACCTCAGTTTCTCTTTGTGGTCAACGAACTATTTAACAAACTCAATGCTGTTAGCAAGTTCAACTTGCACCAGTACTCATCAATAACTGAAAACAAACATGCCATCATCCAAACCTTTATTAAATCATTCAAAACTCATATAGGGAATGATATCTACCCATGCTCACGCTTAATTTTTCCCGATAAAGCAGGAAGGTTGTATTTCATCAAGGAAACTACGCTTGCAAGGTTGATCATCAAGATGTATCGTATTCCAAAGAATTCAGAAGACTATGATGTTTTACATAATTGGAAACTGAACTACAATAGAACAAAATTCTTTACCGCAGATACAAAGAATTTGCGAGACTTGCCATTGCGAGCAGCTCGGATCATCGCGAACAGGAGGCTCATTGCAACGGATAATACAGATGTTGAGGAATTATCAGTATCAGAAATCAACAATGTATTGGATAACTTGGTAGATTCAACATCATCAGATGCACAGATATCATTATTGAAGCCATTGTTTGATAAGCTCACTATTGAGGAGATACGATGGGTTTTACATATCGTATTAAAGAAAACAATTCTTGGTGTTTTTGAACCGTACTTCTTCAATTGTTGGCACCCGGATGGGTATAAGCTATTCCAAGTTTGCAATAACTTACAAAAGACATTTAATTATCTACTAGACCCTACGAAAAGACTAAATGAAGCGCAGTTGTTCATTCAGCCAATGCTACCATTTAGACCACAATTGGCGCAAAAGTTAATCAAGAACTACGAATTTACTGTCAAACAATTCCAGGATTTGTCGCCAATGGATTCTAATTTCCAAAAGCTTTTTGATCTGAAGGACCTTAACGGAAAGTTTGTAATTGAGGAGAAAATGGACGGCGATAGAATGGTCTTACACAAAAAGGGCAAGAAATTCAAGTTCTATTCTAGAAGATTAAAAGACTATACATTTCTTTATGGAGAGAACTTACAACTTGGATCATTGACGAAACATTTGACAAAAGCTTTTACCAAAAGTGTCGATTCCGTAGTTTTAGACGGGGAAATGGTTGCGTGGGATTACAAGAGAAACGTAATTTTGCCATTTGGTACCCTCAAATCTTCAGCAATTCAAGAATCTGTACGACAATTTACCACAATCGACCAATACGAACAACAGTCATCTTATCCATTTTTTTTGATATTTGATATTTTACATCTCAATGGAATGAACTTAACTAACCATCCATTATTCTTTCGACGAAACATATTGGAAAAGATCATAAACCCTGTTCCCAACAGGTTTGAAATCTTACCTGTCATTTATGGTTCATCTCCTGAAGATATTCAACAAGCGATTAAAAATGTAGTGTCGGCACGAAGTGAAGGGATTCTACTAAAGCATATTCAGCTGAAATACTTTGTTGGCCATAGAAACCATCAGTGGGTAAAAGTAAAGCCAGAGTATCTTGAGAAATTTGGAGAGAATCTTGACTTATGTGTTATTGGTAAATTACCAGCAATCAAGAATTCCTATGTCTGTGGATTACAAGACGAAAATGGAGTATTCCAAAGCTTTTGTACGGTAGCAAATGGGTTTACTGTTGATGATTATGATAAGGTTGAAAGAATTACACACGGAAAATGGGTAGAATATGATCCGAACAACCCACCGCCGGGTTCCATATTGAAATTTGGTACTAAGAAGCCGAAATATTGGATCAATCCTAAAGATTCGGTAATTTTAGAAATCAAGGCTAGAGCAATAGATAGCCAGATAGAAAAAACCTACGCAGTAGGCACCACATTGCATAATCTTTATTGTCGAGGAATTCGAGAAGATAAATCACTTGATGATGCAACAACCTTAAGTGAATACCGAAGTATGAAAGCTCGATACTCGCAAGAAGTCGACAATTCTCAAACCACCAATGTCAAGAAAAGGAAGTTGAAACAGGATTCGTTCATTGTTCCCAAAACTAAAATTAAAGTCAAAAGTGAATTGTTCAAAAACTTCAATTTTGTAATAGCCAGCGACTACAATGATCACGGGGACCGTATTTCTGTTGACGAGTTATCTGCGCTCGTGAAGCGACACAGTGGGAATGTGACTTTAAGCCCTGCCAAGACCAGTCTCCTCCAGACAATCATAATCACCGAAAAGGACGTTCCCAGCTGCAAAGGGTATTTTGATCAAGGATTCGATTTGGTCCGGCCAACATACATTTTTGAGTGTATTTCACGAAACTCGATCGTGCCGTTAGATCCAACGTTTATCTTCAAATGCCACAAAGTTGACGATTTTACATCTACCGTGGACGAGTTTGGAGACAGTTACATTGTGCATACCAGATTTGAACAACTTGCAAAAGACAAATTTAAAAAGCTAGACGACATCGCACTTTGCAACTACCGCCGTGACTTCGTTGCTACTGAGACAAACGGCATGTCACCGCCATTGCGATACTTATTCAATGGCCTAAAATTCTACGTTGTAGACGTACAGTCAGAAGAGGACGCGAATGGCTTAGAGGAGGCTATCGAAGACCGCATCACACGATTTGGGGGCTTTTTAGCAGCCAACTACCACGATGCGACGTACATTGTCATACCACGAGACGACAAGCTACACAAGAGACAATTGGAGGTCTGTAACAAAATAAGCGACGAATTCAGCCGGAACCTCCTGTTTTACGATAATGGCACAATTTCACGACTTCCCCGTATAGTGGAATCACGTTTCATCGACAAATGCATCGAACAAAACTGCGTAGTTGACGGCGACGATTTCAAGTTTGCATAACCTACGATTATTTTCACTACTAACTCCGGTGGATATTCCGCTTTTATCGATGATTGCATAGAGATATTTCCGGTGCTAATTTTAGCGTTTTATTCCGGAATGGAGCAGAATGCGTCAGAGTGAAAACTTCTTTGAATAAGCGAGATTAGGTTTGCGACACGGAACCTGAAATCGCTCCTACACACAACCCAACTGCATCGCTTTGGCCTGGGGACGAGGAAATGGGATTTAGTGGAATTGACTGTTTCACAACAATCAGAAGTTACGACGAACAATTTACATTATAATGGTTGACTACAAAAACTGGATGAATGAGCTTGGTGATGACACCAGAATTTCCCAACTTTCCATTCCTGGAACCCACAATTCGGGGGCCTGTCACACAGCATTACCTTCGGTTCAATGTCAAGGGGCATCTGTCACCGATCAATTGAACCACGGGGTGAGGTTCTTGGACATTAGAGTAGGTAAACTCTTTTTGGGAGAGAACAAGGACACTGATTTGCAAGTTATCCATGGGAAGTTTCCTGTGAAAATTCCATTTCCATTGAAATTCACCGACACATTGCAAGAAGTGTACGACTTTTTGGAAAACAACCGGTCTGAGACCGTCATTGTGTCTGTCAAGCAAGAAGGAAGCGATACCTGGGACAATGACCAGGACGAATTCGGCAAGTTGATCTGGGACAAGTACGTCAACCCAAACAAGGACAGATGGTACTTGAACACCGATATTCCAAGACTTGGAGATGCCAGAGGGAAGGCGATTTTGTTCAGAAGATTTGGGGTCAAGGACGAGAACTTGAAGGGCCAGTTTGGGTTTGATGCGTCGTGGTGGACCTACAACACCATCGAGGACGACCGAGGGAAGTTTGTTGTTCAAGATTTCTGTGAGGTCAACTCAGCCGAAGATATTCCCAAGAAAATCGAGTACATCAACAGCTTATCTCAAAAGGCTGAACAGTACGTAAGAGACAACAACGACAAATTGTACGTCAATTTCACGTCAGCATCAAACTTTTTCGACAAAGACTGCTGGCCACAGTCAATTGCCAATGCGATGCTTTCTGCCAACATCGATAACGATTTCAAGAAAGGATCGGGTATCATTGTTTTGGACTATGTAGAAAGCGAAGACTGGAGATTGGTCAGAAAACTAATTGATACCAACTTCAACTAGAGAAGTGGATTTTTGTTTAATCGTTGTCATCTCAACTGGCACTTGTCTACAAGTTTAATATATCGTTAACTACGTAGTTGAATTGTTTAGGTTTAAAAAAGTTCGAATGAGAAAAATCGGATTTATCTGTAGAAATTCTCAATCTTGCTCGTTTATAGTTTATACGTTTGAAGATAAATTTCACCCACGCAAATTTACCAAAAGCACACAATGTTCAGGCTAGCGGTGCTACGAACGTTCCAGCGACTGTCCTGTGCCAGTCTGTTGAAGGGGAGTGTGCGATTATTGCGGTGGAATGGTAATTCGGGTGGGTTTCAGTGCCGGTATCAATCCCGAAGTTCGAAGCTGGAACAAGAACGAGATTTAGGTGAGCTCACGAAGGAAGAAAAGACAATACGGAAGCTCGAGCTTCAGGAACAGCTAAAGAGGCTAGAGGCAGCGGAAGATGCCGAGAAAGACGACGATATTGATGACATCCAACTGTCTAGTTCAGTACCCAGTACCAAAGAAGACGTTGAGTCAGCAGGAGTCCTGGCCACGGCTGGACAGCATGATTTACACAACATGATTGGAAATAGCCAGGGAAATGTATCTACCAGCTCAATTCGTACCAATACTAGGGAATATAGCCAGAAATCTGATTCTGATGGTAGTTCAGTACGACACAAGAATGTGGAAACCGTGAAAAATGGCGAAAATATGACTATGGTGGAGCAGGAAATTACCAAGACTATTAGTGTTGAGGACAATGTTGAAGATGCCGAGGGTACTACCAACGTTTTAGTGGAATCTGCGTCGATTGCCCATGGCAAGGCAGTTCCGTATATCGACGAAAAGATAAACGAACAGATCCACCGGGAAATCGACAACTTGCCATCGAAAATGGAAGAAAGGAAGAGTGAATGGTCAAAGAAATTGGCCAACTACTTGGAATCGTTACAGGAAACGATATTGACTGCTACCAGGGCGTTGAATGATGTTACTGGGTACTCGGCAATAGAGAAGTTGAAGAATTCTATTGTGAAATTGGAAGATGAATTAAAGGAATCCAAGGCCAATGTCAAGAAGGCAAAGAAAGCATATGGAGAGGCTATTCATCTTCGGTCACAATCGCAGAGAGAAGTCAATGAATTGTTAACAAGAAAGCACAACTGGAGTTCTGACGACCTTGAACGGTTTACTGAGTTGTACAGAAACGACCATACCAACGAGTTGAAAGAGAATGAAGCGCAGAAGCAGTTAAATGATGCTGAGCAAATTGTAGATGGTATACAATTAAAATTGACTCAGCTGATTTTAACGAGATACCACGAGGAACAAATCTGGTCTGATAAAATAAGACAGGCGTCGACTTGGGGAACGTGGATTATCATGGGGGTCAACTTGCTTTTGTTTATCATTGCTACATTTTTTGTTGAGCCGTGGAAGAGAAAACGGTTAGTAGATGCATTTGAGAAACAAGTCAAACAAACGTTGGTGGGAATTTCCCAGGGCGACCAGGACGTCATTGCACCAGTGGTTGAGCAGATAGAACAAGAAACGTCGGAGGACTACAACCCAGCAGTGCAAGAAGTGAGGGACTTTGTCGCTAGCATAGGCTCGCCAGAACTCGACGCAGTCGAAACAATAGGAGATTCCAATTCATCATCTGCAGTCTCGACTACTTCTGCTTATCCTATCTCGTTCAAGCTAGTAGACAGAAGCTGGCAGGGGCTCAAGAGTACTATTTCCACTAATTTTAGTGCTATAACGGCGAAGAACATTGACGAACTTCAGTTCAAAAAGGTCGATCTTGCGGTGCTTGCGCTTGTGTTTACGTCGTTAGGAGGTACTATTGGTAGTCTCGTCACCTTGTACATAAACTCCAAGTAGGCATGCGGTATGGATGACATGTTAATTGATGGTATCGAGTTAACTGTAGGACACCACGGATGTTTAGAAATAATAGAATTGTATTAAGGAAACGAATATTTAGAATTAAAGTAGACAAGTGGATATTCCAATGGCTGTATAAAGAAACTCAGAAAATAAATTATTGGTTATCAGCAGAAGTATTTTTTGTAAAAAAACGAACAATACTTGTATCAGAAAAATTTAGATATAGAACGATGGTTTTCGATATGTAGTGTTTGTTTAATCTGGTGTGTGGAAAATTTAACAAATTGGAGTGAATACGTTTGCTTCTTAACGGGGAATCCGTGAGCTTTATAATTAATATGGGGTATAGAATGACACAATCAGTTTACCTGTATGAATTGAATGTACAAGAAGAAAATCTGTGATACGAAGATTATTAGGACAGTGTTGAAACGTATTTTGGTGCATATAAGTACTGCATTGGTCTAAATACGATGACTGTGATCTATGTTTAAAAATAGATTGCCATCACGATGTGAACTTTTCAAGTCCTAACACAGTTACCAAAATTGATGATTTGTCTTGTAGACGGCTTTCTATCCTTACCACAGGGTACGTCCAGCGGAAAGTTGCTAAATTAACTAGAAGTAATCATTTATTGCCTCAAGATCACCACAAATCAAGTTTCTAATAATCAGAATCACTGTAGTTACATACTGTCGTAAATCGTGCATGCTTCAAGAACAAGTACGAAAATGGCCCATGAAAACACCAGTAAGTTCGTCTATAGGTGACGTCATCATTGGTCGAAGTGTTTGTTGATCCACTTGGAAGGCGCTATATCTGCTTTACTAGGTTTTCAAACGAGGGTCGGGGAAAATCTTTATATTTCAATAACATAAGGGGATTTACTTTTAGGCTTATTGATATCTTCAACGGTGTACTAATGGGGGCGCAATCTCGTTTAAAGCTGTGGTTGATGAAGCCACTAGATCGTCACGAGGTAAAATCTGCACAATTCAATTTATTTTGGAAATTTAAATAATTTATGCAAATGGTTCCAGTGAGCACAAAAATACCAGGGTAATTGTCAAAAAATTCTGCTGATTATCATTTTCATCTAGTAGATGTGAGACTGGAGCTACCCTGACATATCACTAGGAATTTGCGTATATGCATATTAACCCAATTGTATTGAATGAAAATACAGATACAAATTTCGTCCTTGCACCACATAAACGGGGTCCACGCAACATGTCCTTCTGGACCTATTTCAAGGATATGATAATAGTAACGACCAGTCCCCACTTTCGAATAACTATACGCAGATGAGGGTTTTATATTTACGAAGATATTAAATATTGACAGGCTTCATGTTACTCCAATACAACTCATTGAAAAATTCTGAATTGGCAATAAAATAAGAGAGTAAGCCCCTGTTTTCTCGTAGTGTGATAAATTGTTAGTCACCTCGCTGTCGTGTAGTAATTAATTTTGAAAGATTGTTGCTATTCTTTTTTTTCGTTTACCTTCTGATTTAACTATCAAACAATTGCGTTTGAAATTATTTTGACCGCCATACATTGGTTTGAAAATCAGCGTGCATGCGACAATAATGTTAAGACATGCAAAATTTTACGAAAAGTAGATCTGCATGCATCGTTACTAAGAAAACCATTGATGCACTCTGCAATCATTAATAAAAAATATGCCTTATTGGTCCTATAGTTTTTGGCGACTGCAAAATTCCAGAGTACGGTGTAAAAACTTCATGGTATTTCCCAGGTTCGTATTTGCTATATAAAAATAACCATGAACTCGTGGTTTTTGTAATTACATTGAAAGCTCAAAATTCAAAACATGCTAGTCAAGAAACTTTTGGTTGGTATAGTTTGTATTGCTACCGCAATCAATGCACAAACGATCAGTCAAGATACAGTAGTAAATGGTCTTATAAATTTACAGATTGGTAATCTTGTTGTTGATCCTAACGTTTACTATTCTATTTGGGATAGTACTATTTCTGCTTTAGTTGGATCGTTGACGGTTGGGCAAGGTGGTGGTTTCTACATTACTCAAACCACTGGAGTATTAGATCTTAACGCAAATGCATTAACGACAGTTGATAATGACGGTATTATTGCGTTCAATTCCCTTCAAAGTCTTGTTTCTCCAGTATATGCCATTCTTGCTGCTTCTTTCCAAAACTCCGCCTCAGGTCAAATGTTTTTTGGTGCAGGTGGTTCTGTCACCGATACTCCGGTTATGTCAATTATCGCACCAGACTGGGATAACGAAGGTTTAATCGAGTTTTATCAAACAGCAAAATCTGGAGGCGTTGTTGAATTAGGTGTTCCTGCCTTGACTCCAATCACAAACAATGGTGATATTTGTTTGCATAATACAGATTATATTTTAACCAGTAAAGTTCTGGGTAGCGGCTGTATTAGTATTGAGGGTACTTCTTCGGTAACAATCCTTGGAGGTATTACCCCCGTTGACCCAAACCAGATCTTTTATTTGAACGGTGCTGATGCCACATTGAATGCTTTAAATGCCTTAGGTTCAACACCAACAGTTGCAGGTTTTGGTGATGGCAACTGTATTATTACTCTTATTCCATTTGTCCGTTCCACTGTCGGCTACGATTCAAGCACAGGAATATTGACCATTGAACCATTAACCGTTCTGGCAATTCTTGCAGAAGCTGGTGTACCTCCTTTAATTGTTGCAGCCGTTAAAGCACTACTCGATCCAGTAATTTCTGCTATACTTAACGGTGTAGCTGGTCAATCATTCCAAATTGGTCTTGGATATGATTCACTGAGCTTTACATACGCTCCAATAACCGACTTGTCGACAATCACAGGTAAACTTTCACTTGTTGGTCAAGGTGGTGCACTTAGTGGCATTCTGGATAGTCTTAATATACTTCAAAATGCAGTTGATCAAATCAATAATGTGCTTCAAATATTTGGAGTCAGTATTCCATTGAATTCGATTTATAACAAGGTCTGTTACAGTGCAGCTCACCCTGATCCAATTCCAGCTGTTTGTCAAATGTGTGCTCCAATGCCAGTCCCTCCATCGACAGTTTCTTCCTCTTCTGCTACCTCTTCTAGTGCTCCATCGTCTTCTAGTGCTCCAGCGTCTTCTAGTGCTCCAGCGTCTTCTAGTGCTCCAGCTTCTTCTAGTGCTCCAGCTTCTTCTAGTGCTCCAGCTTCATCCAGTGCTCCAGCATCTTCAAGTTCTCCAGCATCTTCTAGTGCTCCAGCTTCATCCAGTGCTCCAGCTTCATCCAGTGCTCCAGCTTCATCCAGTGCTCCAGTTTCATCCAGTGCTCCAGCTTCATCCAGTGCTCCAGTCTCATCTAGTGCTCCAGTCTCATCTAGTGCTCCAGTCTCATCTAGTGCTGCTTCATCTTCTAGTTCTATTGTTACGGCATCTTCTAGTGCTGCTGCTTCATCTAGTGGATCAGTATCTTCAAGTGCTCCAGCATCTTCTAGTGTTCCAGCTTCTTCTGGTTCTCCAGCTTCATCCAGTGCGTCAGCTTCATCCAGTGGAGCTGCTCCATCTAGCGCTCAAGCTTCTTCAAGTGCTCCTACTTCATCTAGTGCTCTGGCATCTTCTAGTTCTGTCGCTTCATCCAGTGGAGCAGTATCTTCAGTTGTTCCAAATTCATCTAGTGCTGGTTCATCTAGTGCTGGTTCATCTAGTGGCGGTTCAATTTCGAGCGCTCCAGTGTCTTCCAATGCTCCAGTTTCGTCCAGTCGAGCACCTTCATCCAGTGCAGCAGTATCTGCTAGTGCTTCTACATCCTCGACTGCACCAACCTCTGGCACTCCAACCTCGTCTGCTTCTGGAACCTCATCTGGTGCTCCAACAGGATGCCCTGAATGTACTAAATACACCACAACTTTCACAACTACTAACTCTAACGGTCAAACTGAAACTGAGACTGGTGTTGTCATTGTCACCACCAACTCATCTGGTTCAATTTACACCACCACATCCATCTTTAGTACTGCCGAACATTGCCCAGTTTGTACTAACTACCCAACCACAATTACTACTACCAAGACTGAAGGAGTTACTGTAACTGAAACTTGTGAAGTTGTTGTCACAACCAATACAGCTGGTCACCCAGTTACCACTACCTGTGAAGGTGTTGTCACGAAATATACTACTGAATGTGTTGAAACCATTACCAAGGGAGTAGTTTGTGTCACCACTGGCGCAGTTATTATTGGAACCAACTCCCATGGTGCTGGTTACACTACAACCGTCACCTTAGGGACCACAACTTCAGTTGAAGGATGCATTTCTCAATACACCACAACCTATGTCACAACAAAGAACAACGTTCCTGCAAC
>ERZ778017.1808-NODE-1808-length-19553-cov-4.820648_pt1 | contig 19553 bp, 15 predicted proteins | sample MGYA00375747_ERZ778017 | MGnify/ENA primary metagenome ERZ778017 (study PRJEB29350, sample SAMN05509838) | bioreactor metagenome | biome: bioreactor; material: wastewater | place: South Africa: University of Cape Town | collected 2014-03-17 ...
ATTGTCTGCAATTGTCTGCAATTGGATCCACATCCCGCAATTTCTTCTCCAGGTTTCGGTTCTCCCGTTACAATCGCCTACAGTTCTCTACACCGCACTTCACTACATTAAACACTCGCTAATTCTACCTTGTTTTGCCATAGTTCTGAGCTTCATCTTCGCTAGTCCTATACCCTTAGTACCCCATCTCTACTAATATCATATAGTTTACCCACCGATCTCCGATTATGTTGCATTCCGGTTTCTTATTTTCACCTGTTTTTCCTCCTATCCCCTAACCGTCCCATCCTTCCTTTCCTTAAACTCCTTAGGGAAGACCGGTTATGCATCTTAAAGCACATCCTGTGTTCACTAATGTCTGCTAACTTCACGTCATGTGTCAACCAAAATATTGTGGTGCTATCATTGGCCCATATGAACCCATTTCATGTCAAAGTATCGGTCACACTTCGAGATCCAGAACACGCGGAGTTCCTTGTGCGCTTGCGAGTACTGTATCTTTTCGATCCAAACTACTAAATATCTGCGTTCAATCTTGTGATAGAATAGTTGCAAAATGGTAGCGCAGCTTTCTTAGGAAAACCGTCCAAGTCCAAATCCATTTCCGGGTAAAAGCTAATTCACCACTACTTGTGTCTTCTGTTCTACTGTCGGGATGCATTCCGAGGTTTAGTAATTTATTCCCTTAATTTCCAACCTTGGAAGACTTCACGGGATAGAACTTAGTGCAGTAATTGTTGCCTCAGGCGACCAAGTTTAAACGCCAAAAAAATACATGTGCATTAAATAGAGAATAACAGAATGGAACATCAAGGCAATGCCCATCTGAAGGTTGCTTCTACCGCCATTCCTGGAAGTACTTTGATGACAACAGGAATAATCGACCTGTATATTACTGTGTTTTTTGTTATGGTAGCGCTGAGTAACTAAAAGTGAAAAACTTTCACTACTAGTGACTGGGATAGTGTAGCACGACTATGTTTGGGGCTTTCAGATCAACGTTGAGATTAAGTGGTGGGTACTTGTGGAAGAAGGCTCCACGGTTATCACAACCACAAAAATACCGTTTGAGAAAGAGAATGCAAGTAGTTGACGAAAACATTGAACAAATTTACAAAGGATTAGTCCAACATGAAAATAAAGCGATTGGTGAAAAGACCGGATATGCAAAGATTGACCACTTGAAATTCGTCATGCCTAAGGAATCAGAAATGACACCTAGAGATAAGTACACCACTTTCGATAAGAAGGAAAAGACTTATAGAAAAGACTTACATTTGGTTCCAAAATGGACCAAGAAGTCGTTCAGAGAAAATCCAAAATACTTCTAGACAGTGTGGAAGTTTGGTTTTCATTTGATCACACCCACAACCATGTATTTTAGCTGTTAATGTCAGAGTTCTACTTTCATTATCATATTAAAACGTCGTGTATCCCGTCATCCTCATGGGATGTCTGTGCAAATACACTGCTAGTTCTTCATTCTGACACTATGTACTGTTAGCATCTCGGTACGATTGTCAGTTAATATTTGTAAATAGCACCGGAATATATATACTAGCGATTTAAATGTAGTTTCCATCATGGGTGATTTACACTCGACTTACATCTGTCAGACCATTGATAAGATCCTGTCCTACTCATATCACCCCTTCTAAACGTTCCCAAATGTAGTTAGATATGAAGTAATCTGACAATTTCTCTCCTGCTGTCAAAATCGAGGATGAATTGGTTTCCTTGTCGTAGATGATTATTGTGTCAGTGTTGTCTATGGTTTCAATCTTAATTCCCAAGTTTCTGTACAAGTTGATTTTAAGGATATTTGCGTCGTTGGTTACATTTGAAATATCTGGAGAATCGAGTACATTTTGGAGACTAGTTTTCACTTCGGATAAATCGTTTGATAGCTTCACTTTGGACAATTTTAATGAGTTTATATTGGATTCTAGGTCGGTCAACGACTTTGCGATATTAAGTTTCAAGGTATCCAACTGGGAAAACTTCTGGTTGAATAACTTGAAGATATTCTGTATTTTCATGTCAGCGGAACGATCATTGGTTACGCCGTCAAAATTGGTCAAATTTGAGATAATTTGATAGTTTTCATCCGATATCTTTGTCAACACATCTATTTCCTTCTGTAAGCTGGCAATGGTCTCGGTTAGTTTAGCATTTTCTGCTGACAACGACTCGATTTTGCTACTTCGCAACGTAGAAATTGCCTTTATGTCCTCTTCTATCTTCTCTAATGTGATCAATTCAGGCTCGATCTCTATGCTGTCTATGGACTGTTGTATGATTTGTTCAGGACTGCCGTCAAACATGGTGCTGGAATAAATCAAATGACTCTGGTACAAAATTTTGCGATCTAACAATTAATATACCGTTGTTGTACCCCTTCAACACTGCCAATTATCAAAACTGCTCGATTTCCACTGCTTTTACCACGGGTGAATATCCAAATGGTTTCTGTTTTGCATGAAGGTAAACAAACAGTTGGTGCGACATTTTTGACCTGATGATCACGACATTTACCCTCCGCGACATTTTTCCCGATAATTTACCTAGGAAAGTTAATCATGGCACGATTCCCAGTCCCAGGAACAGTGAACAGCTACAGCAACAATGAGTTTTTACTACGGGAAGAAGACTATGAACGATGTTGAGTTACCAACCGACCCGAGCTTGCCTGCATGGATCATTTCTCCTAAAGAAGAGAGGGCCATCTTCGAGCGGTGGAGAAAGAAGACATTTGAGAGGTGTGATGCCTTAATCAAAGCATACGTTGAATGTTCCAACAAATACCTGAACCCTCTTGAAGCAATGAAGATGTGTGAACAAGCAAACAAGGACAGTTTGGGCTGTGTAGCAAAGTACCAGAAACAGGAATATTTGGACATCGAAAGAGACTTGTTGATCGAGGAGAAGATGCAAAAAAAGAGAGAACTCTACAAGGAGAAGTTGAAGCAGCAAGCGGAAAACAACGCGAAAGCTTAGTACCTGTACTTTTGTCCTCGGTTACAGGTTAGTTAAACAACCGGCGGTTTTTACTGGTTGCGGTCCACATCGTTACCCAGGGTAACATTTGATATTTGATAGTGGCTATATTGGCTGTCACGATTTATGATTCTACATATCCAGTACTTGTACATAGTATTAGAAAGTATAACTACCGAAGAAATTGGTGTTCGTATATGTTTCACCACCGAAACTCGGACTACGTAGTGACGCTAGCTCAGCAGTCTAGGGATTTAGATCGCGTGAGTGGTCTCGTTAGGTCGTCCGTCTGTGGACCGGACACGCACTGAGTAGGGAATCTGCTCGTTGTGGTGGTATCATCGTAGGCGAAATGATGTCCGTTCTGGTACTGTCTAAACCACTCACGCATCTCCTGCCATGTTCATAGACACATTTTCCGCACAGTTAGCAGGGGACCATTACTTGCTACCGTGGTGGTCAGAAATGCACACTCCACTGTTTCAACCTTGTAGCAATGTGTTCACAACTGGAGGTGGTGTTTCATTTCGGTCGTGCCACTAGAATTCACCCCGCTACGACTCAAATTGGTCCATTTCAAACACGGTGTGTGACGCCATAAATAAGGCCCCATGAAGTTTGCCTAGTTTCTCCATCGCAACAAACTGATTGGACGTGGTTTCAATGAGATCACTAAAGTCCATCAAGTTGGCATGCAACTGCGCCATCTGACTGTTCAAGTGCGACATCTGACGATGCTTCATCCCGGTGCTACTGGACTGTGACATGCTTGCTCCGTTGTCTATGCCATGGCCGGTTTATTTACATTTTCTCCATTGTAGTGACCCAACCAATGATTATCGGAGGCGCTACCATAAGCGGTACCAAATTCGCGTTTTCCTCCCCCAACTACTACCGTCAGGTTGGTCCTTACTACCAGCCGCGATCACCGTACACCCGCGGATATTCGCGCTACGTCCATCCTTTATACCAGTTCCGAGTTATTCCTGGTGAAAATTGTTCCTCTTCAGTTCTCTTAAATCCATCGTCATCCTTGGAGCTCCTTTGTAACAAATTGGTATATTATTGTGCCGCTTGATTCCGTTTTATTCACCCACAAGCGGAACCCGAAATTTTCCTTGTTATAACTTTCTCGGTGTATTAGCTCCTTTTTCCGCCTGGACGCCTATCACCACTGATATCGAAGTTGTTGAGTTGGGATAAAATCGTACCGGATGGTCCCACCTGATCTTGTTTTGTTACAGTAATCGTGGTTGATTCGATTGGTTTTCCATTTGTTGAATCAATATCGCCATATATCCTTAGTTGTTCCGTTGTGCGTTCAGTTTGCAATGGACCTGACCTCCGTAAAATCCACCACAACCTCCGTCCAGTCGCTGGCGACAAGCCTGCCGGCACCTCAGTCGACAGGTACATCCAATATGGCCAAATCTGCCCTGATAAATGTGCCGCTTCTGTCGTCGAACCGGCCGTTACCCACCACCAATGTCCCTAGTAATAATGGCCCAAAACCACAAAAATACTCAAAGATATGTCCAGCTATTGCTCCCAAGCCAATGATGAATATTGGCCCAAAATTACCGTTTAATGCTTCCATTCCCAAGGGAAAATCCGCCCTTAATATGACCCCCTCGTTGAGTGACTCTCTAGTTGGGTCACTAAATACAAGTAAAACATGGGTCTTACCACCTAGGCCTCGTCCGGGAAGAAAACCAAACGCTAACGACAATCAGGATTTGACGTCAGCTCTGTCGGGGGCCAAAAAAATCAATGTAAAGACCCTGCCAAAAAAGAGGATAAAAGTATCACCTACAAAAGACCAAGAAACAACAGCAAAGAGCGTTGCCACCAATGACTTTTCGCTGAAAAATTCCGATTTTTTACCACAAACTCCCGTATCTCAGGCCACCCTGCCGCCCCAATCGACGTCATCTCCCCATATACCCACCACTGTAAATAGATCAGAGATGTCGCAATTGAAAGAAACCTATTTGTCGAAATTGAAAGAACAGGAGCTTATTCGAAGCTACATTGAAGTCATGACAAATCAAATAAAAGAATTGAGTTTTGTCCAGAACGGAGTCATAACGTTTGATGCTCTAAGAAACAACCCTAGTGGGAATCTACGTATCAAGAAAGCCCTGCCCAATAACACGTCTACAACCACATCTATAACAACCACCCCGTCCATCAATGCATCTCCAAACATACTACCGATAATAACAACATCGTCGATAAAACCTGTCCCCAAGACCGATCAACTAGAGTCCATCAATAACATCAACGATTTAAACAAGTCCCTCAACTACTTGACGAAATCATCCAAGATTATCCATAGTGTCACCAAGAAGAACAAGTTTGGGCAACTCAACTCCAATCAACAGATTCAACAGCCGGAATACCTGAACGATCAAGATATTTGGTTGAATAATCAAATCAATTACTACTTGGAAGTACGGGCCAAATTCAAAGCCAAGAACGATACGACGTTTAATGACACATTGAGCATACCTCCATCGAAAACAGTAGCATCAAAACCAACAGCAATACCAGATTTGTTGAAGCCATTGCCTGGGACGTTCTTGGATGACGATTATCTTGACATAATTGATGATGGTTCACCGATGGACGACACCACCAATGTGAACGATGCAAACAATTTGATATTGGAAGACAGAGAGTTTGATAACTTGATCATGGATACAAATATTGAGCCCAGTTCCGACAACCTTGATTTGATAGATGACGAGTCTGAACTTCTTGGTGCAGTCAAAATTCACGATCCACGTAAACTGGAGTCGGAAACCAGTTCAACAAGCACCCCTGGCGGAAACATGATTCGCAAGAAGTCCAAGCTAAATTGTGGGTTTTGTACTAACGATACTCCATGTCTCTGTTTAGATGCCGAAATCGAGATTTGTAATGTGACCAAGTGAGTCCCAGAATTGAGTTCTGTGAATCCGGGGAGTATATATGAATGTTATGTTAGTTATTTATTTATTTATTACATACAAACAGTGTGACGACGGTGTAGAGGAACCGGTAGTGAAAGCTCTTGTGACAGAACTGGTTTTAGAGGTGGAAAAGGTCATCCGGGTCTAACAAGCCAATGAAAATTCCGATAGTTTCAAGGTTTGTTTCTGACTACAGCTGGGTCCAAAACGTATTGAATAAATAAATAAATATACAATGTATTGACATAATTAATGAATTTCAATGAAACGCCCCAACTGGGGACAAATACGTTGTAAAACAGTGTATTCAGATGCAACTAGCCACCAAGACCTGTTTAGTAGAAGAAGGCCAATAACGACCCGAAAACAGCAGTTCCGGCCAATACAGTGTACCCGGTTCTGTAGACACCAGGAATAGTTAACTCAAACCCGAAATCCCACACTAAATGTCTGATCCCGTTGAAAGCATGGTAAACAAATGGGTAAGCCATCAAAGCTTTGATGGAGAACTTGGCAGCCACTGGTAACGAGGCAAAGGTGGAAACCAACATGGTGGAATCAAATGGAATAGAGAGTAACGATGAGGCAGCGTAGGCAGCAGTGACCCCGTAGAAGGTAAAACCCATGGCAACCCCAGTAAGTCTATGGAAAGAAGACAAAATGGCAGTCAATTGTGGTTCGTAAATGGTCAAGTGTGGAGACATTGGTCTTTTAACTCTTTGTTTGTTCAATAATTCTTGTTCTTGATCATTGCTGACTTTCAAGGTGGAAACTGATCTTAAACCGGATCTGAAGATAGGAGCGTGTGCTCTGAGGCCAGCTCTAACTAATCCTAACGACTGTCTACCGATCATCATACTCATTTTGTGGTTTGTTAAAAGATATTGTCCTTTGAATATTATCTGTGGAATTTTTATATTTCCCCGGGAGTAAAACTCTGTTGCCCAATAAAATACGGGCAATTTTTAATAGTCACGTGTGGGAATATTGGCAGCAACGGTGGTGGTTGTGGCGGTAGCCGAGGGAGACAGAGTGGTGCGTAGGACGGGGGCGCGCGGTGGGGAGCCGGGAGTGTCGGCGGACGGGTTCTTGGTCAGCAGATGGGTGACTGGCGATGATCGCTTCGATTCTGAGAAAGGGAGAAACGTGCAATTGTGAATACAACACCTAGCAGTGTACTGGTTCATATGGACCTTCAGGGACTCAAAGACGCTGGGGCTGCCACACTTGTCTTGGATAAGTAGGAATTCTGTTTATATTGCCCAAGGTACGAATTTGCGGTGGTTTGGTTCTTGTACTTTTTCCACTAGCCAGCTCCTACTGAACTTTTAAATATTTTACCAATTTTACAAAATTATCCCAGGAACAAATAGTCAACAACGTACTCTGACTGCGGCAGAAACACACGTTACAAACGTCTATTACCATATTTATCACCATAACTTTCAAATCTCCGTCGCTTGCTCCTTTCCCCTATGCGGTCCACACCATTGTTATCATATATGGCTTATCTATTATCTATTGTGGATGGGGTGCAAATTACGCACAACGTTGCCATTGCGACAGCAAACCCAAAGAGAACTGAACCAAAAGTGTGGCGTTTATGTACATGTTCAGACAACCCCCTGGCACCCTCTAGAGATGTCTTTCACTCGAGTATTGACTCGAACTAAACTGACCTATTGGCTGCGATAATACAACGGGTTGACGCACGTTAGTCTATTTTTTTCTTTGTTCGCAAAATGTCCTGCGTTGACTGGTACGCTCGCCCACCGTCGTTGCAGGTCTAGGTCGACGCCGTGGTAGCCGTTGGTAATCGGAGGTGGTGCGGTGCCCCAGCGGGGTGCAGGAGATAAAAATCTTTATACTCAGTATAACTGGTAGAATAAGTTCCCCGTTGAGATAAACCCAAACGGTATGGAGGCCCACAAAGAATCCAAGAAGCCGCAGTTCAGCTTATCGCCCTCAGACGATAAGAAGGCTGAGGACAATTATTGCCAACAACCTACCGACACTCAGTCAGCCACCAATGGTTGTCGAAATGACGATGGTGACCAGGCCATTATTGATGGTGACGAAAACGTCAACGACGGTGCCAGTTCTCCCCAGACCATTCCCAATGTTAAGGACCAAGATAGACTGTCTGGGTCGGACTTGTCGTTTACCAAGAGAGATATTCGCAAATCGAGAACCCAATCATTCCAGTCGGTATTATCAGCAGCATCGTTGAAAATGGTGGGAAGTACCATACCACGAAACAGCTCACAAGTGTCAAACAGCTCGAAAAACTTCCAATCATTCATCCAAGCCCCGGCATTGTCTTCAATAAACCCGAAAAACGACGATGTTCAAATTGGGGTCCATGCTCCATTCAATGATAGACTTGCGGGAATCGTCAACAAGAGCACAGAAAATTTCAATAGAAGCAGCGATAATGTGAGTCGAGCTGAATCCAAGAACAATGACAATACGACTGACAAACATAACATTGTCAAGAAAGATGTCATCACCCACAAGGAGACGGGTTCCGATGAAGACCCCTCGAATTTGACTCTAGACGCATTGAAAAAACTATCCAAGTCACCTTTGCCCATTAACAATGAACCGTACAAGCCAGCCAAAGTGGATTTGACGTCGTTTGCCTCGTTGACGCGGCAATCTAAATCCAGCCACAATTTGAAAATTTCCCCAGAAGAACCAGTCACGCCACAAATCCAGTCTCAGTCGGTTCAAAACAACTACAAATTACGCATGAACCTCAATAACAAAGCAAATGCCGATACGAACCCCGAAAGCAGCAATGGCAGGCCCAATTACTCGGCAAACTTGAACAGCCAGCCGGTATTGAACAATCTAACGGAGCAAATCGAGCTGCTGATTCTCTCGAGCCAGCAACAGATACTTCAAGGCAGCAATTATCAACAATTCCCTTCCCACTTGCAAAACCCCCAACCACAACAAAAACCCAAAGTACCAGCGGCCGTCACTCCACCATCAAATATGATCAGAAGAGAGTCCAATCAAAGTTTGAACAATGTGGTGCCACAAGACCCGTCTACAAACGTGCCCACAACTGGATTCAATAAGCCAACGAAACAATTGCATCAAATCAAGGAGTTAAGAAACCCCATGTATACGCCAGCAGTTTTGCGAGTCACTCAGTCAATGCACGATGGAGAATCACCTTTTGATCACTTGCAAAAATCGATGACATCTTCATCACAAAATTCGATATCGTCGATGGATTCTAATCAGTCACAGGAGTCCAACACCAAGATAACTCCAGGGTCACTAGGATCTCGAAACTACGATGAAGTGTTGCGGGCACCACCAACGAGAAGACACTGGGTCAAAGATGAAAGTGTTTTGAAGTGTTCGATTGTAACTTGTCCCAAGGTTTTCAACTTTTTCGAAAGAAGACACCATTGTCGTAAATGTGGAAGAATTTACTGTAAGGAGCACACGAGCCATTATCTTTATATCAATCATTTGGCGCAGTTTACCACTGGAGGAAGAGGGACATTGTGCAAAGTGTGTGACTTGTGTATCGAAGACTACAACAAGTTCATCAAGAATGAGTTTGGTATTTCCAGCACCACGAAACCCGTGCCCCAACCAGCAGTGGTGGGAGCCGAATCTCAGGTGTCGAAAACGAAGAAGATGGAATTCAAGCCGGTGAATAAGAAACTTAATTTGTCATCAACGCAAAGAACTGGGCCAAGCGAGTCTCACGAACGAGGCAATGACCAGCTCGTAGGAAGTGTGCCAGCAAACTGGAGTTGGAGTTCTTTCTAACACAGGGACAATTTTGTAAATAAAAGCATCACGGTGAAGAAATGACAACAAGAGAGGTATGGGCCAGGAAAAGTAGGATACAAAGCAAAACGCACCATACGAGAAGGAACAGAGCCGGTTCTGGTTGACAGGGACAATTGGAACATTGACGAGGACAAGTTCTAGACTCAGAAGCAGCGTCTTGTATCTACACCAACCTATAGCGTTATCCCAGAGGAGTTTGTGTGTGCTGTGGTATACTTGTGGACTACAAAAGACTAAACATCAGTTAGGGGAGAAACGAGCGAGAAATAAGACCATCAACAGCAAAGCAGTGCGATCTAGAATGCCGCTGCACTTGAGATCCAGAATGTCTCTGCACTTGAGATCCCAACCCATCCTACCAGTAAAACTAGTTCGAGTAGGGTGTCGTTACTGATCTTGATATTAATATCAGTATCTTGTATGGACGAAGTGGGAGGTTGATACCTAACGCACCATTTTTACTAAATACAGCGTGGTGTATTCTTCATAAAGACAGCTGGTGTATTCTCCATCAACACAGCGGTCATGGAGTGCTGAGAACCACGCAGTTCTCATTCTTCACCCATACCGATTCCAGCCCCAACGCAACTTTTCTCAAGAACCATAAAAGATACCAAAGTAAAAGTTTCACAACAACCACACCTCGCCCCAAAAACACCACCCCGCCACCACCACACGTTACTTCCCCCGATTCCACCGTTCTACCGCCCCAGAACAGTAGCATTTATAGGTTTATACCCTTCGTCTTAGTGTACAGTACGTTACCGAACGTTGTAAAAAAACACGCTGGAACCAAACTACCGCAATAATCTTCAGACAAAGACAGCATGGGAGTTGATGGACCGCCATTGAAAGTATTGGGCATCCAAGTCGATACCATCCGGTTACTATTGAAGGTTATTATCTTCATTTCCATCGCGGGAGCAGCAATTTCGTCTCGGTTGTTTTCTGTGATAAGATTTGAGTCGATTATTCATGAGTTCGACCCATGGTTCAACTTTAGGGCCACCAAGTACTTGGTTAGTCACAATTTTTACGATTTCTTGAACTGGTTTGACGACAGAACGTGGTACCCACTAGGCAGAGTCACCGGGGGTACTTTGTACCCTGGGTTGATGGTGACTTCTGGTCTCATCTGGCACGTATTAAGAGAATGGTTAGCATTGCCAATTGACATCAGAAACATCTGTGTATTGCTAGCACCAGCCTTCTCGGGGTTGACGGCAATTTTCACCTACTTTTTGACCAAAGAAATGAAGGATTCCAACGCCGGGTTGCTTGCAGCCATCTTCATGGGAATTGCTCCAGGGTACATCAGTAGATCTGTTGCCGGGTCCTACGATAACGAAGCCATTGCCATCACGTTGTTGATGGCGACGTTCTATTTCTGGATCAAGGCCATGAAGTTAGGATCGGTTTTCTACGGGAGCATCACGGCCTTGTTCTACTTTTACATGGTGAGTGCTTGGGGTGGGTACGTATTTATCACCAACTTGATTCCATTGCACGCATTTGTGTTGATCTTAATGGGCCGCTACAGCCACAAGTTGTACGCTGCTTACACCACGTGGTATTCGCTCGGGACGTTGTGCTCGATGCAAATTCCATTCGTGGGATTCTTGCCCATTAGATCAAATGACCATATGGCAGCTTTGGGGGTGTTTGGCCTCATCCAATTGGTTGCTTTTGGTGACTACGTCAAGTCGAGAGTTCCAACGAAACAATTCAAGTCGTTTTTGGTGGTTTCCATCGTGTTGATTACTGTTCTTGGTATTGCTGGATTGTTTGGATTAACGGCGTTGGGATGGATTGCTCCTTGGACTGGTCGTTTCTACTCGTTGTGGGACACTAACTACGCCAAAATCCACATCCCAATCATCGCTTCGGTTTCAGAACATCAACCAACAGCATGGCCCGCGTTCTTCTTCGACACGAACATGTTGATCTGGTTATTCCCAGCAGGGTTATTCTTGTGCTTCCAAGAATTGAAAGACGAACACGTCTTTGTCATCATTTACGGTGTCTTGTGTTCGTACTTTGCCGGAGTCATGGTCAGATTGATGTTGACCTTGACGCCAATCATTTGTGTTGCCGCAGCAATTGCCTTGTCGAAGTTGTTTGATGTTTACTTGAACATTGTGGACATTGTCACCGAATCGTCAACTGCCGAATCATCGGAAAAGAAGAAATCAAAGAAGAGTAAAGGATTGCCAATTTTGGCATTATTGTCGAAATTGATTGTGTTGTTGACATTTGCCTTCTACCTCTTCTACTTTGTTTTGCACTGTACTTGGGTCACCTCCAATGCATACTCATCACCATCTGTTGTGTTGGCATCGAAGAACCCAGACGGATCGCAAAACATCATCGATGATTACAGAGAAGCCTACTATTGGCTTAGAATGAACACCCCAGAAGATGCTAAAGTTATGGCATGGTGGGATTACGGGTACCAAATCGGAGGTATGGCTGATCGTACCACTTTGGTCGATAACAATACCTGGAACAATACCCATATTGCTACTGTTGGGAAGGCAATGTGCTCCAACGAAGAAGTTGCATACAAGATTTTGAGACAACATGATGTTGACTACGTGCTAGTCATCTTTGGAGGGTTGCTCGGATATTCAGGAGACGACATCAACAAATTCTTGTGGATGGTAAGAATTTCCGAGGGTATATGGCCTGATGAAGTCAAAGAACGGTCATTCTTCAGTGATCGTGGGGAATACAAGGTCGATGGAGAAGCGTCACAAACCATGAGAGATTCGATGATGTACAAGATGTCGTATTATAGATTCAACGAATTGTTCAACGGAAGAGACGGAGTTGATAGAGTGAGAAATCAACAAATTCCTGGCGACGCAGTAAAGAACTTGAATGTCATTGAAGAAGCATTTACATCACAAAACTGGATTGTGAGAATTTATAAAGTTAAAGACTTGGACAATGTCGGTAGAGACTTGAAACAGGCTACTGAATTTGAATCCAATGTGACAAACCAAACTAAAAGAAAGAGAAGTTTAAAAACCCCTAAATTGGAGTTGAGAGAGTAACTTGTATAGCACCATAACTAGATAAACCTCAATATACATCGAAATAGATCAGTCATTACCACCATGCAATACCAGCAACAATGCGTTGACTACGGATTTAAAGCGTGCAATGCTTCCGAAATCTTGCCAGTGGGTTACCGACTAATTCATGTGAAATAGAAAGTGATCGAACTTCTCTCATCAATCATACGAGTAAAATACCCCTAACTCTCCAAAGCAAAATGTTCGGCTGTGCATGTACCCCGAAATTTCCCAAAACAGACCGACACAATAAGACGTACTCCACTAAAATGAAGGCCGTTTATCAGCGGTCAAATAGGAATTTTCACTCCGAGGAATGAAATATTTGTTTTACAATTCATTTGAGTTGGTGGATTTGTTCAATTGATTTCCGGAATATATCAGTTGGATCAACAAGTATAAAATAGAAGGTTTAGGTTAGCAAAGTTCCCGGTATCATGGCAGGATTGTTTGATTTAGAAGGCCATTTGGTGTTCTACCGGTCTTACCATTTCAACCATACAAATGTAGCCATCCATTTGGTATGTATCCCAATCATTCTCTTGTCAGCAATTACGTTTTTGACTGCAAGAGAAGTCGGAGCTTTGAGTGTGGGAACGTTGATTGCTTGGGGGTACGGGATTTACTATGTGATGTTAGATTGGAAATGTGGATTACCCTCGTTTGCCCTACTTGTCACATACTCTCATTATATCACCCAATTGTATCAATCACTCGATGCCAGTCAGAAATCGCTGTTTGTTCAATATGCCATGTTTGCCCATGTTGCTGCTTGGTTAGCTCAATTCTACGGTCACGGTGTCCATGAAAAGAGAGCTCCAGCATTATTGGACAACTTGTTGCAAGCAATTGTTTTGGCACCATTTTTTGTTGCGTTTGAAATTGCCTTCTTCTTGGGCTTCAGAAAGGATTTGAAGAAAACCATGGATAACAAAGCCGGAGTCATTGTTAGGGACTTCAAGTTGAAGGAAAAGGCAGCAGCACAAAAGTAGCTGGGTTATGAGTTTATGTATTGTTGTAGGCAACTATTTGTTACAAATACTATGTTTTGTATCTATCAAAGCAACCTGTAGTATTGGATATGAGTTCACCCACTAAATTCAGACAGAGGTAGTTTCCTTCTCTTTCAAGTACGCGTCATACTTCATCTTCATCTCTGGCTCGCAGATGCTAACTCCCTTCAACTGATTGCCAATAGTTAACCACCCAGGTCTGGTATTGTGAGTTCTACCAAATAACTCCAATTTTCGTGAATGAACCCCGACTAATCTTTCAACAATATCGTAAATCTCGTCCGGTTTCCGAGACGTTTCTCTAGTGCCACTAATAACAAAATCTAAATCCACTTTTGTTGTCAACCAGTGGGGTTTGCCTTTTAAACCCACAAGCAAATGCTCTTTTGAATGATTCATCCAATGGCCAGTACGGCCAGTCACAATGGTTCTGCGTAACTGATTCAATTTTATCCAAATCATTTCATTGGAAATCTTGTACCCCCATTTCACCAATGCTTGTCTTCCAACATCAATTGACCTTCCAGTAACCCACAACATAATTATACCTTCATCTTGTAGTTCATGCATAGGTAAACTAAGCAATTCAGTATCCTTACAGGTTCCATAGGGCAACGACATATGAATGTCCCAGGCAGGGTCTGAAATAATGGCAGCAAATTTTCCTAAAATTGGAAATGGCAAATATCTAACATCACAAGTAATCCATTGGGGAGGTAAGATCTGGGTGGTATATTCGGTGAATATCTCTCCAAAAGTGTAATCGGTGATTACACTTGCTCTAGGATCAATATGATTTTTTGCAGCCATTGGATATAACGAATAATAGTGGAGATATCTACAGGTCTTAGTTTTATGACATGAATCCAAGTATGAACAATCCCCCAAGTTTGGCTCCGTGTGACTGTTAGTGAATGGTAGAAAATGGATGTTGGATCTAGCACAATCGTAAATTTCTGATGGAATCAAGTTCTTGTACTTTCCCAAGATTTGATGAACATAGCTTGTAGAAAGACTGTCGGAGATACCGTTGGGGTAGTCTCGGGCATTAAGCAAAAAGTTTGACAAGACGGAGTTGTGGTTGGCGTTCTTGCAAACAATTAAAAATGGTTTAGGTGCGGTAATCTGGCGGGCCTTTTGCTTGTCAAGTATTTGTTTAGCAGTAGTTCTTCGCAAAAGCTTTTCTAGAGTAGCAAAGTCGTTGTAAAACATACTGTTAACACCACAATCGGAAGAAAACTTTGGTTCTACTACAGTGTATAATGATTTGATTAACTGTAATAAATTTGACGAGGGAACATTGGGTTTGAATGGTACCAAATCCATGCATTTACCGTTGATTCTTTGATTTAGTTGCAAAAACCCTGGGAAATGAATCCACGTTATTTTCGGTGCATATTCACCAACTGATGGACAATCAATCTCAATTAAACTAGGATAAAATTGGTGGAACTGCTTAAAGTATTCGATAAATCCATCGATGCTTTGGTTGAATTCAGGGTATTTGCTATTAATCATTGTCAAAATTCGCGAAAGGTCGCCATTGACGGGCTGAAAAAGAACTTGGTAGTTCACATCAATAAAGAACTGTACAAAAAACTTGTAATCTTGTAATTCAACAACCATGATGGGTGCTTTAAAGGAAAACTAAATTATATTCGAAATGTGGTAAATTTATTTTGGCTGCGAAACAACCTGAAACTTTATATATGGTAGAAAAAAATTAGGTGGCTTTTTATACAGCTTCTATTACTATATGATAAGTATTCAAAAACACGGAATAGAAAGATGATTTTCAATAAAACAAAAGTGAATAATAACATGCCGAATCTCTTACACAATCAAATTTTCATTAATCGTAATTCTATTGATTTTTAGTATCCAAATGGATTATCTGGGGTTGCTGCGAAAAGGTTTGCTTTTCTACCTCCAGTTTGTTGGCTTTGTAATGGAGCATTACCAAATCCTGCTCCTGTAGGCTGAGATTGTAATGGTTGATTGCCGAAACCATCTGCTTGGCCGAACGATGTGAATGGTTGGTTCACATTTTGTCCTTGTTGACCAAATGTGTTCGTTGGTTGTGACATGAATGTATTATTCATTGGTGCATTGGTCAAGTTTTGAGGTCCACTAATGCCAGTGTTTTGGAACATGTTACTCAATGAATTTACATCAGGCTGGCCAAAGGTTGGTTGCTGGCCAAAAGTAGGTTGTTGGCCAAAAGTAGGTTGTTGGCCAAAAGTAGGTTGTTGACTAAAAACTGGCTGTTGGTTGAAAGTAGACTGTTGTCCAAAGGTGGATTGTTGATTGAAAGCAGGTTGTTGGCCAAACGCAGGCTGTTGGTTGAAAGTGGGCTGTTGGGCAAAAGTAGGTGGTGAAGATAATGAACCGAATGAATTAGGTGGTGGATTTCCAAATGATGTTGGTGGCATATTTCCACCAGTTTGTGTGTTCATAAATCCACCAGTGACCTGTTTTCCAAAAGTAGATTGCGGCACAAATCCTCCAGTAATTTGTGTTGACACTGGTGCACTATTGAAACTAGTTTGAGGCAATCCACCTGTTATTTGATTAGGAACTTGATTCAACCCTCCCGTTAATTGTGTTGGGAACGATTGCACAGGTTGAGATGGGAATGGATTACCACCAGTTCTTTGTGCTGGAATCAAAGGTCCGGTTTGTTGCAATGATAATGGCTGATTGAAAGATGTAGCTGGAATTGTGACATTACCATTCTGCAACACAGGTTGGAATGGCTGTCCAAATGATGTTGGAGGAGGAGCACTTCCAGTGGCCTGCCCGCCAGTTTTTTGTATGGTAAATGTACCTGTTTGCAATGGAACAATACCAAAGGTTAATTGTGGTTGTAATCCACCAGTTGGTTGAATTGGAACAAATCCTGTTGGTTGGATTGGAATAAATCCTGTAGGCTGAACTGGAATTAAACCACCAGTTGGAACCGGAACCAAACCACCAGTACGAACTGGAACAAGTCCACCTGTGGCTTGACCTTGAATTCCTGGTTTTGCAACTGTGTATTGTTGGCCAGGTTGCGCCAAAGTACCAGTTTTGACAGGAGTTAATGCTGGCGCGCTTGGTTCAACATTAGATGGTTGTTTATCAGCTGGAGTTGGTTTGCTTGCATTTGGATCAAATGGTTTAATATTGACCAAATCTTGTAATGACCCAGTATATTGAGGAGCTTGTGTTTGAGGCTGAGGTTGTGGAGAAGGTCTACTAAGGTCTTCATTAGATCTAGCAGCTGGTTTAACAACCCAGGCATCATCTTCCAGTTTCGTTTGAGGAGTTTGCTGAGGAACTGCTTGCTTTTGTGGACTTGACAATGCATTTGCATCAACCTTCGAAATTTCGGTTGTCGAGCTGTTATTCTTCAATGCTCCTGTTGGTTCGGTAAATAAGCCTCCATTTGGTGCTGGCTCTTCCGCACCAGTTTTCTTTCTGTCAAACTTCTTGTCCAAGTATTTCATGACTCTGATAATGTCCCCTTCTCTTAATCCTAATGTCCGCAAAAGTGATGGTGAGATGTCTTCAAGAATATTTTCATCCATTTGTTCACGGCTGAAGTTGAGCGAATAACGTTGACAGTTACCAATGTCAACCCCACATTGCAAGAAAAATTCGAACCAATCATAATCCGGCTCCGAGCTTGAAAGTTGAGTGGTCGCCTTGGATTTCGAAGGTGTTGCTGGTGAAATGTCATTGATCGCAGCTGTGGCAGAGTGTCCTTTGGTAGGTGAAGGGTTAGTAGACACAACTCCAGATTTTCTTCTAGACGATTTCATTTGCAATTGCCTACTGACTTCCTCCTTGTAACTTTCAAGAGATGTACCTGTTACTTTTTCAACATATTCCAAATCTTCTATAGATAATTTTGAAGCTGCAACTGCAATCTTTACCCCATTTGTCTTATGTAAATGAATTTTACCTTCAACACAACCCAAGAATTCAGCTTCCACTTTGAATGAACCTGAACTATCGATCCAAGTTCTAACTCTATGGAAATTTGGCATACTCTTGTCGGAGTCGGAATGTTTCGATGACAGCTTATCTCTTTGTGCTCTATCTCTTTCTCTGATTTTATCACGTTCGTCTCTTGTACGATGACGACGATGCGAATCGTGGTCCTTATGGTCAACGATTTTTCCTTTAGAAGATTTCATCGACTTCTTCCTTTGTGGCGTTGCGGTTAATTTATCCAAGTTAGAAGTACCCACTGTCTCAATATACGAAGATGGAATAACACCTTGCTTACCAGTCTCAATATTTTGACACATCCACCAATCTTTGGATTTGATGTCATTGATGATGTAAACACTTTCACCCTCTCGTGTTGTTAATTCGTCACTACCTTGTCCAATAAAGTCGAAAAGAAGCTTCCCGATTTTTCTATTGTTTGCGCTTGTTGAAGCTTTCGATGCTTGTGCTACTTCTCTCAACCCAGTGGCAGAATCCGCACCTTTCAAATCTCCAAGAATTGACATGATTGCTTCAGAAACATCCTTTGTTCCAGTGTGAAGTTCAACTGACACGGTAGGATTCTTGAACTCAAGGAATACATGTTTCTTTTCATGGTTAAAATTGACCAAGTCCCTAATCTTCCATTCATAATCCATACTGGAAGTTGCCCGCAATAACTTCTTGTTTTTGTTGTTTGGCTTCAAAATAATCATCCCATTACCAATGGACAATATCACTGCCTTTTTCTTGTAACGGTTGTCTATTTCGTGAATGTACCAAGTGAAATATTCTCCATCAAAATTGTGTTCTGGAGAGTTGTCCAAGTCTTCTTCTTTTTCCATCGATGGAGCTCCTTTAGATTCAATCGTATCGGATCTGGGTCTCGTGGGCATTGGTGGAGGAGCTTCTTCTTCAACCTCTTCGGGCTCCTCACGATCGCCGACGTCCAACGTGTCCTTTGGTTCAGACGAAACGTCCTCACTAGGTTGTGCTCTGGAATAATGAGTTGGTGGAGGAGCGAATGCAGAAGGATCAAACTTCTGTTCTTGAGGAAGAGGTGGTAATGCTTGCTGTTGGACTGGTTGATACTGAGGCTGGGAAGCAACCGACAGATTGACCACAGAATTGGCCGCCGGAGCACCTGCCTCCAGATCTAACTGCAAGTAATTGGACGGAACAAACCCAAATTGTTGATCAGATAAATCACCAACCAAAAACCAGTCGGGATCATTCAAGTCGTATATGTTGAACCGATCCCCTTCCTTAAACGTCAATTCTTCTTCGGTTTGCTTATCATAATCATACAATGCCAGACATTGTTTGACGACCGGAGCAACTTCAATGTAGTTACTTGGCACTAAACCCTGAGGTTCATCCACTTCTTCGTCGCCAACAGCTATAACCCGCTTCTTGACCTTCCACCACTCATCCAAATCGGATTTTTCAAGCAAGTACAAAAGATCACCAGCTTGGATCGACAATTCCTCATCGGCCTGAGCAACATAGTCATACAACGCCCTGTAAACACCAATGTACAACGACAGCATGGTAGACGTCTATGATTATTGATATTTGATCACTACCGTTCAAGGTGGCTCGTCTTTCACCACCACCAGATTAGCCTGGGAAAACCGATTGATTTTATACACGACGGATTTCACCACCACAAATCTTTAACAATTTGGGGTAGAGATTTTTCTAGTGTGAACTGACGA
>ERZ778017.1811-NODE-1811-length-19511-cov-32.429225_pt1 | contig 19511 bp, 16 predicted proteins | sample MGYA00375747_ERZ778017 | MGnify/ENA primary metagenome ERZ778017 (study PRJEB29350, sample SAMN05509838) | bioreactor metagenome | biome: bioreactor; material: wastewater | place: South Africa: University of Cape Town | collected 2014-03-17 ...
GCGCCTGCATTTCGGGTACATGCTTGTGTCCCAGCGACAGCGCATAGCCGCGCCAAGCAATGTCGGGGTCGACCGTGAAGCGCTCGATGAGGCTTTTGCCGCCGCCCGAATAGCCGCTGACGGCGTGGCAGCTATAGGGCCAGTCGACGGGGAGGAGGCCGTCGCGGACCAGCGGCGCGACGAGCGCGATGAAGCCCGTCGAATAGCAGCCGGGGTTGCTCACGCGCATCGCTTCGGCCACCGCACCATGGCCGACGACCTCCGGAAAGCCATAGACCCAGCCGTGCGTGACGCGGTGCGCGGTCGATGCGTCGATGACGCGCGTGCGGTCATTGTCGATCATCGCCACCGCTTCGCGCGCCGCATCGTCGGGCAGGCAGAGGATGACGAAATCGGCGGCGTTCAGAGCTTCGCGCCGCGCGCCCGCATCCTTGCGCCGCGCCTCGTCGAGCTGGAGTAGTGAAAATTCCTGGCGCCCGGCCAGCCGGTCGGCGATTTCAAGCCCGGTGGTGCCGGCGGCACCATCGATAAACACGCTCGTCATGGCTCAGCGCGGCCGCTTGCAGCCGGTGACGGCCGGTTCATGCCCCTTGGCGGCCGACCGCGCCACGACATCGGCGAGCGGCTCGGCCTGGACCGCCATCCAACGGCGGCTCGAGTGGATGATTGTGTCGGCGTCGGCCATGATCCCGACATGACCGGGGAAGAAGATGAGGTCGCCGCGCTGCAAATCGCCCTGCGCGACATCCTTGTCGGCGCCGAGCGCAGCGAGTTGCAGGTCACTGTCGCGCGGAAGCTGCACCCCCGCCGCTGCCCAGGCGAGCTGGACGAGCCCCGAACAGTCGATGCCCCGCTTTGTGCGGCCGCCAAACAGATAGGGCGCCCCGATCATCGCTTCGGCGACCGCCGCGGCATCGGCAACCTGGCTGTCTGCATCGACCAGCGCGCCGAGCGGGAGGTAGCCGTGCGCGGTCGCGAGCCATTCGCCGGCAATTTCGCCCATCACGAGCGCGCCCATCGGCAGCACTGCCGAACCGCCGCTCGCGGCATCGGGGGCGGAGTGGAAGATCGCCTCGGTCGCGGCGACGCGGTGCGTCGGCGCAATCGGCGCGCCGAGCGCATCGGCGGCGAGATAGCCGACATAATGATCGGCCAGACTATAACCCCAGGCCCAGCCCCCGGTCAGGTCGAGCAGCGCGAAACCCTCGCCATAGAGAAGTTCGCTCGTCTGTTCGGCATCGGGCGACGGCGTGCCGCGCAACACGGCGGCCGGCAGGACGCTGCTCATCATCATCGGCGCCGCATAATGCGGTGCGAAATACTTGCCGGCGACCGCGATGTCGGCAAGGTCGGGACGGATCGCGACGATGCGCGGATCATAGCTTTGCGAGGTGCCTGCGAGCCCGAAGCGGTCGCGGCCCGCGCCCGCAACGCCGGGGCGCCCCATCCGCACGCGATTGGTCGCTAGATTGTCACCACTGTCAGCGTTCACTGGCTATCCTGTTTTCCGGTCGATCCGCCCACGGCGGACAATCGCGCGCCATTAGCGCAGCGCGCGGCGCTTTATCAAGGATGTTCAACCTTTGGCGCGCCGGTCGTAGCGCGCCTGCAACATCGCCCAGGCCGCGCGCAGCCCCAGCGCCGCGCCGCCCTTCGGCCGCCCGGGCTTCGCAGAAGGCCGCCACGCGAAGGTGTCGAAATGCGCCCAGGCGGCGCCGTCGGGCACGAAGCGCTTGAGAAACAAGGCCGCCGTGATCGAACCGGCAAACGACGAGGAACCGGCATTGCCAAGATCGGCGATATCGGTTTCGAGCAGATCGGCGTAGCCGTCCCACAGCGGCATGCGCCAGAGGGGATCGTCGCGATCGATACCGCCGGCGAGCAGATCGTCGGCGAGCGCATCTTCATTGGCATAGAGCGCGGGCAGGTCGGGGCCGAGTGCGACCCGCGCCGCGCCGGTCAGCGTCGCAAAGTCGACAAGCAGTTCGGGCGCTTCCTCACCCGCCTTGGTCAGCGCGTCGCCGAGCACCAGGCGACCCTCCGCATCGGTGTTGCCGATTTCGACCGTCAGCCCCTTGCGGCTCTTCAGCACATCGCCGGGCCGGAAGGCATCGCCCGAGATGGCGTTTTCGGCTGCGGCGATCAGACAGTGAAGGCGCACCGGCAGGCCGCTTTCCATAATGAGCTGCGCCAGGGCGAGTACATGCGCAGCGCCGCCCATATCCTTTTTCATCAACCGCATGCCCGATGCGGGTTTGATGTCGAGCCCGCCGCTGTCGAAGCTGATCCCCTTGCCGACCAGCGCAACGCGCGGGTGATCCGCCTTGCCCCAATGAATTTCGATCAGCCGCGGCGCATGATGCTTTGCTGCAGCGCGCCCGACCGCATGGATCATCGGATATCCCTGCTCGAGCGCTTCGCCCTTGGTTACGGTCAGCTTGCCGCCATGCGCTTTGGCGATCCGTTCGGCCACCTTTTCAAGCTCGGCGGGCCCCATGTCGGCACCGGGCGTGTTGACCAGATCGCGGACGAGCGCGGTCGCGCGCATTTCGGCCACCATCGGCGCTATCGCGCCGACGTCGCCGGTCAAAAGCACGCGCGGGCCGCTGCCTGCCGCTTCCTTGCTGCGATAGGCATCGAAGCGATACTGACCGCTCATCCAGCCGAACAGCGCCTTGCCGGGGTGGCGTCCGTCGAGCCGGTAGCGCCCCTCGGGCAAGAGTGGCGCGATTTTGGCGAGACACCAGGCCGACAGATTGTCGACATTGGCGACCGCGGTGACGACCGACCAGCTTTCGGCGTCGTCGCCCGGAAGGATGGCGTGAGCATAGCCGTCAGGCTTGTAGCGCATGGCCGCAAGCGCGGCGCGTTCGCGCGCGCTGCGGCTCTTCAGCCAGTCGTCATAGCTCTTCTTGTCGACAAGGTGGATGGTGCGTGCATCCTGCCCCTTGTCGGGCTGGATCAGGTCGGAATAATCGGTCATGCAAATTCTGCTAGGCTTCCCCGGAAACTTTGTCGATTCCCCGCGTTGGAGCCGTCATGACAAGCAAAAGCCTTCCGATCGTCCTGATCGCCGCCACCCTGTGTTCCGCCTGCTCGAAGGAGCCCGAACCGACCCCGGCCGAAAAGGTCGCGGCGGCGTCGGTTCCGGGCGCGCCGCCAGGCGCCGCCGACGATGTGGCGGCGAAGGCCGCGACCGCCTCGGACGTCAAGGAAAGCAGCGACCTCATCGAATTCGCTTATAGCTATCCGCGCGAAGCCGCCGCGATCCAAGACCTTGCGAAATGGCTCGACAATGATCGCGCCAAGAAGCGCGAGGCGCTGATCGCCGATGCGACGCGCGACCGCGACGCGGCGAAGAAGGAGGGTTTCCCCTATCACGCGCACAGCCATTTGCAGGCGTGGGAGCGGGTGACGAACACGCCGCGCTTCCTGAGCCTGTCGAGCGACATTTCAACCTATACCGGCGGCGCGCACGGCATGACGAGTTTCGACACGCTGATCTGGGACCGCAACCGCGCGATCCGGCTGAAGCCGCTCGACCTGTTTACCAGCGGCGAAGCGTTCGACGCCGCGATCCGCAAGCCTTTCTGCGAGGCGATCGTACGCGCCAAGGCCGCGCGCGGCATTTCGCCATCGGACGATCCCGACGGCATCTTTGAAAAATGTCCCGCCGCGTCGACGCAGACCGTGTGGCTCGGATCGTCAGACGGCAAATATCTCGACCGGCTGACGATCGGCATCGCGCCCTATGAGATCGGCCCCTATGCCGAGGGCAATTACAAGATCAACGTCCCCGTGACCGGCGCGCTGGTGAAGGTGGTGAAGCCTGAGTATCAGCGCGATTTCCTGCCGCTGAACTGAAGCAGCCGGTCACGCGTTGGTCGGGCGAGGGGGCAGGCAGGAGACATGTTATGCCAGCCAAGTCAAAGGCCCAGCAAAAGGCCGCCGGCGCCGCGCTGAGCGCGAAGCGCGGCGATACGCCGAAATCGGAGCTTCGGGGTGCATCGAAGGAGATGTACGATTCGATGAGCGAAAAGGAACTCGAAGACTTTGCGTCGGGATCGACCAAGGGGAAGCCGGATCACGTCGATTAGAAGGCGCGCAAGGCGGTTTGTGAAGCGACCGACGGCGGCTTTGGGGTGGGAAGCGGACGCTGCACTTCCCCAAGGTGGCGCTGCATAGTCCTTCCTTCGTCATCCCGGACTTGATCCGGGATCCATTCACGCAGCGTCGAAACAATGGATCCCGGATCAAGTCCGGGATGACGATACCAAGAAGGTTAGTTGCTGCCCGCAACCGGTCGCCACCAATCCTCTGATATGGCGAATCCTCTGATATGGCGAAAACCGAACCCGCCGATTACTCCGCGGCTTCGAGGGCGGGGGCCGATGCCTCCTTCGATACCGACGCCGCCTTGCCGAACTTGAGCACGCCGTCGTCGACTGGGCCAGTGCGCATGTCGATGCGGTCCTGGACATAATTCTGGCTGAGCCGCCACGGCAGCTTGTCGGCATTTTTGGGCATGATGTGGAGCGCGCGCTGGATATAGCCTGACGAGAAGTCGAAGATATTCTCTTCGGTCAGGCTCGTCGGATCGGCGAGCAGCGGCGTTGCGACCGTCGTGCCGGTATCGCGCATATGGTTGAGGACGCGGCAGACATATTCGGACACGATGTCGGCGCGCAGCGTCCAGCTGGCGTTGAGATAGCCGAAGACGACCGAAAAATTCGGCACGTTCGAGAACATGCACGCCTTGTAATAGAAATGCTCGTTCCACGCGACCGGCTCGCCATCGACGCGGACGGGGATTTTGCCCGCGACCGCGAGCTTGAGGCCGGTGGCGGTAATGATCACGTCGGCGTCGAGATGCTGGCCCGATTTGAGCTGGATGCCGGTCTTGTCGAAGCGTTCGATATGATCGGTGACGACCGAGGCCTTGCCCGCCTTCATCGCTTCGAAGAAATCGGCATCGGGGACGAGGCAGAGCCGCTGGTCCCACGGATTATAGGGCGGGGTAAAGGCGACGGGGTCGTATCGGTCGCCGAGCGCCTGCTTCAGCTTCTTGGTCAGGAAGTCCGCAACCTTTTCCGGCTTTTCGCGCGCGCGGCGGAAAACGATGTCCTGAAGGCGGATATTCTTGAAACGCGTCAGCCGGTAGGCGGTCTTTTCGGGCAGAATCTTGCGCAGGAAATTGGCGAACCCGTCCTTTGCCGGACGGATGGCATACCAGGTCGGCGTGCGTTGCAGCATCGTCACATGCGCGGCCTTGTCCGCCATCGACGGGACGATCGTCACCGCGGTGGCGCCCGATCCGATGACCACGACCTTCTTGCCCGAATAGTCGAAATCCTTCGGCCAGAATTGCGGGTGGATGATCTGCCCCGCAAAATCCTCGCGCCCCGTGAAATTGGCGTCGAAAGGCTCGTCATAATCATAATAGCCCGAGCCGAGGTAGAGCCAGCGCGCGGTCGTCGTGCTGACCGCGCCCTTGTCGTCCTCCATCGTCACCGTCCAGCGCGCGGCGGCGCTGTCCCAGTCGGCGCCGACAACCTTGTTGTTAAAGCGGATATGCTCGCGGATGCCGCGCTCGTCGACGATGCGGTTGAGATATTCGAGGATCGAAGGGCCGTCGGCGATCGACTTTTCGTGCCGCCACGGTTCGAAGACGAAACCCAGCGTGTGCATGTCGCTGTCCGACCGGATGCCGGGGTAGCGGAACAGATCCCAGGTGCCGCCCAGATTGGCCCGCCGCTCGACCAGCGCGAAGCTGCGGTCGGGACTATGCATCTGGAGATGCGCGGCCATGCCGATGCCCGAAAGGCCGGCGCCGACGATCAGAACGTCCTGATCCACGGGGCTGTCCATGCCTGCCATCATTTCGTCTCCCATTTGTCTTTAAGGTCGCAGCTTACGCACAGCGTTGCATTTTGCAATCGAATTGACGTTTACGGAAAGGGCATCGCGGGCAATGCGCCATTGCCGCTGTCACAATATTGTCATAGGGGCGTCACCGAATGGCAATGAAACACCGCGGCTCCGGCGGTAGTTTAGGATTTCGGCCGGTTTATGCGTCAGATTGCGGTGCTTCCTTATCGATTCGCGGGTGTGGGCAAGGATGGCCCGACCGAAATCATGCTCATCACCTCGCGCGGCACGGGCCGCTGGGTGATCCCGAAGGGCAATCCGCTGACCGGGATGGACCGTCACGCTTCGGCGGCGGTCGAGGCCGAGGAAGAGGCGGGGGTGATCGGCGCGGTCTGCCCGACCTCGATCGGTAGCTATGAATATCGAAAGCGCCGCGCGAACGGCGCCGCGATCATGTACAATGTCGAAGTGTTTCCGCTCGCCGTGACGCGCGAGCTTTCCGAATGGAAGGAAATGGACGAGCGCGAGCGGCGCTGGTTCACTTTCGACGAGGCTGCGGGGGCGGTCGACGAACCCGATCTTCAGGCCCTTATCCGGTCGTTCGGCGATAGCGGCTTTCGCGTCGCGGCGCAGCGATCGGGGGTCATGTTCAATGTTGCGGAAAAGACAGGGGTCAATCGCATGTTTGCCTGGTTCCAGCGCCTGCTCCCGAGGCAGGGCAATTTCTTCGATCTGTTCGAAGCGCATGCAGCGACGCTCGCCGCGGGATCGGAAGCGTTGGCGCGGCTGCTCCAGGGCGGCGAGGGCATGGCCGACCATATCCAGGAGATCGTCGAGCGCGAGCATGATGCCGACGCGATCACGCGCGAGGTGCTGCAGACCGTTCGCCGCACCTTCCTGACCCCCTTCGACCGTAGCGCAATCACCGACCTCATCGCCTCGATGGACGATGCGATCGACGAGATGCAGAAGACCGCGGGCGCGATCGACCTGTACGACGTCAAGGAATTCGACGCCGAAATGCGCGATATCGCGGCGATTATCGTCGATGCCGCGCGGCTGACGGTCGAGGCGCTGCCGCTGCTGCGCAATGTCGCCGCGAACGGCACCCGCTTGCACGAGCTCACCGAGCGGCTGGTCCGCATGGAGGGGCATGCCGACGAGATTCACGCGGCGGGGCTGAAGCGATTGTTCAAGGAACATGGTGCCTCGAACACGATCCATTTCATGATCGCGCGCGAACTCTACAGCCACCTCGAGCGCGTCGTCGACCGGTTCGAGGATGTCGCGAACGAAATCGACGGTCTGGTCATCGACCACGCGTAAGCGGGGCGCGCGCTCATGCACGAACTGGCATTTCCTCTTCTCGTCGGGCTGGTCCTCCTCGCGCTGGCGTTCGACTTTCTGAACGGCCTGCACGACGCTGCGAACAGCATTGCGACCGTTGTCGCGACGCGGCTGCTGAAGCCCGTGCAGGCGGTGATGTTCGCCGCCTTCTTCAACTTTGCAGCCTATTTCCTGAGCCTGGCTTTTCCGCAATTGCACAAGGTGGCAGAAACGATCGGCGCGGGGCTGATCGACAAGGATCTGGTCACGCCCGCGGTGGTCTTCGGCGCGCTGGTCGGCGCGATGTTCTGGAATGTCGTCACCTGGCTGAAGGGCATCCCGTCCTCGTCGAGCCATGCGCTCGTCGGCGGCATCGTCGGCGCGGGCATCGCCCATGCGGGATTCGAGGGCATCCAGTGGTCGGGGCTCAACAAGACGGTCATCGCGATCTTCCTGTCGCCGCTCCTCGGCATGCTGCTCTCGATGCTCGTGATGCTGCTCAGCAGCTGGGCGTTCCGGCGTTCGACCGCGAAATTCGCCGAGGTCACGTTCCGCCGCCTGCATCTCGTTTCATCGGCCGCCTATTCGCTCAGCCACGGGCTCAATGACGCGCAGAAGACGATGGGCGTCATCACCGTGCTGCTTTATTCGACCGGCTATCTGACCGGCGATTTCCATGTGCCGCACTGGGTGGCAATCAGCTGCTATATCGCGATCGGTCTCGGTACCTTGTCGGGCGGGTGGAAGATTATCGAGACGATGGGCGGCCGCATCACCAAATTGTCGCAGCATCAGGGCTTTGCCGCCTCGACCGGCGGGTCGATCATGGTGTTCACCGCCAGCCTGCTCGGCATTCCGGTGTCGACGACCCATACGATCACCGGCAGCATCATCGGCGCCGGTGTCGCGCGCCGCGCAAGTGCAGTGCGCTGGGGCGTGGCGAGCAACGTCGTCGTCGCCTGGTTCATCACCATCCCGGCGAGTGCGATCGTTGCAGCGGCCTTTTATGCGCTCACGCGACTGTTCTGATTATTCGGCCGGGCGGTAATCCACGCTTGCGCTGCCGGTCAGCCGCACCGGCAGATACAGTCCGTTGCCATAGGCCCTGATCTTGCCGGTTTCGAAGCCGTCGATCCGGGTACGGATGAGGAAAGCGCCCTCCCGCCGCCGGTCGACGGCGCGGCGGATCTTGTCTTCGAGGTCGGCCAGGTCGCGGGCGAAATTCTGGGTCAGCGCCTCGGCGATCAGCGGCGCAAAGCCTTCGTTCTGGCCGATCAGGATAAGGAGGTCGCCGCTGATGCCGTCGGTATCGCCGTCGACGGTCAGGCCGGTGAAACCTATCGTCGCCGAACCGGGCGCGTTCACCGGGATCGCGGTCATCCAGATGCGGCCGCGCGTCGGTTCGCCGCTGCGCCCATGCAGCCGCGCCTCGACGTCGGCGCCGACGGCTATCCGGCCGCCGGGCGCGCCATAGACCGTGGTCTTGCCGAACTTGACATCCATCGGCCCGAGCTTGGGCAGGACGAAGGGACGCTGCGCCCGTTTTGCGAGCGCGCGGTCAATCACCGGCTGGAGCTGTGCATAGTCGGCAACGACGGGGACGCGAACGTCGAGGTGCGGGCGCGGATTTTCACGGACCAGCCTTGGCAGCGGCGTCGGTTTTCCGGCTTCAGGGCGGTTGGCGACGAAGGTTTCGGTCACGCCCTCGATACCCAGATTCAGCTCGATCCGCTGGCCGTTCAGCCTGTAGCCGCCATAAAGGATGCGCTGCGGCGTTACGCGCATCCACACGGGAGGATTGTCCCGGTTGAGTTCGAGCACCGCGAAGCTCTGACGCCAGATGTCGGCGGCCTGGCGGCGAATGTCGATCCGGCCGATCTCGCGGTTCACCTGATGCTCGACGCCCGCGACGACCGGTTTCAACTTGGCGTCCGCCTCGTCGGTGAAGGTGATCCGCTGGCCGAGAAAATCGATCCCTGGCGCCTTCGTCCAGCCATAGTCGATCCGCGCCTTGCCCTGCATCCGCCAGTCGGACGTCAGGTCGATGCGGATGCGCGCATGCGCGAGCGCCGATCCGGTCGCCGTCTCGCCCTTTAACACACCGCCGACATCGCGCGCGCTGATCCGGGCATTGATCGGTATGTCGACGACGATCTCGTTGCCTTCGCCGCGCAGGCGCAGCGGACCGCGCATAACCTGTCCTACGATCGTGCAGGGTATGGCGGGCGTGACCTTGACCTTCTTGCCGAAGACTTTGACGCGTTGCGGCGCGACACACGCCTTTTCGCGGCGGTTGATCGTCCACAGCGTCTTCGGGACGATGCGTTCGAGTTCGCGTTTGAGGGGACCGATGTCGGCGTTGATCGGGACCGCGATCAGCGAGGTTTGCGACGGGGCAGGGGCGGCGTCGGTCGCCCGCGGCGGCGCCTTGTCGCCGCCCTTTTTAGGGTCGCAGGCGGAAAGCGCGAGAATGGCCATCGCTGTCGCGACGATCCGGCCGGGCCCATGCATATCGACACCCCCTTTGGACCGGAGTCGATAGCATTGATCTATCGGGCCGGCCACGCCATGATCGCACATCAGGGCTTTGACATTGCAGCGGAATGAGCGGGATCGCAAGGATGGGAATGAGGATGACCGGCGGCGCATCGATCGCGGCCGCGATGCTGCTCTCTGTTGCGCCGCCCACGCTGGCGCAGGGCGAAGGCGGGCCGCCGGCCGACATCGGAACGATGAGCAACGATGCGATAGAGAAGCGGCTGAAGAGGCTCTATGGGAAGCCCGGCACGAGCGCGTGTCGCGAAATGGTGCCGCTGGTCACGGAAATGGTTCGCCGCAAATCATTCGACCCCGCCTATTCGAGTGTCAAACTGGCCTTTGATCTGCAATGCGCGGTCGAAGAAAAGCGGTATGACGACGCTTATGCGTTGCTGATCCGGAACGAAAAGGTGAACGGCCCCACCGTTGCACCGATCGCAGGCGTGATGATCGCGCTGGAGGCGAAGCAATATGAACCGGCAATCGATCGCCTGATCGCCGGAACCACCAAGCCCGCCGATGCGGGCGGGCTTGACGATCCCGTCAGGAATCTGATCTGGCTCGATCGCAAGCTTGAAGCGGCGGGCCGGACGGATCTTGCCCTGGCGCTGAACCGTCGTTTCGTCCGCACGCCGCTCTTTCGCACCTTGTCCGGTGGCGACCGGGACGCCGTCCGCGAAACCCTGTTCATGCGCGAGGCCAAGACCGGCAATATTGACGCCGCCCGTCCGCTGCTTGACAGTATAACCACGCCATATTCGTATCTGCGCCTGCTCGCCGATCGCCGCTACGCCGCGCTTTGGTCCGACCTCGAACGGAATGCCGGCCCCAATATGGCGGCCGCTTTGGGCGCCAATGTCGAGAAAGCAGAGGCCGAGCGCCGCCGCGATCCCGGCGATGCCGGTAAATTGAACGACCTGGTCACCGCGCTCGACGAGGCCGGGCGGTATGACGAGGTGCTGGCGCTGACCGATGCGTTCGCCGATCCGGCGGGATTCGAGGCGCTGGAGGAGCAGCACTTCTGGGCGCTCGACGCGCGGGCGAACGCGCTGGATGCGCGGGGACGCGAGGCGGAGGCGAGCGCGTTGTTCGACGCGATGGCCGCGATCCCGTTCGACGCAACGAAGAACGGCTGGCTCATCAATTTCGTCGCGAACCGCACCGCGCGCCTCGCGCGAATGGGCGACTGGGAGAAGGCGCTCGTGGCCAGCGACCGTGCCATCTTCGTGGCCAACCAATATGGCAGCCCCTACGTCAAACAGTTCCTTGCCGCCGATCGCATCTGCGCGCTCGCCGGATTGGGGCGGATGGACGAGGCGCTGCCGCTGCTAGCGACGGTCGAGCAGAACCGGGCCGACTCGCCGTCGTCGGCCGCTGGAGCGCTGCAATGCGCCGGGCGTGACGACCGCGCGGCGGAGATCGTGATCGAGGCGCTGCGCGATCCCGCTCTGCGCGCCGATATGCTGCGCAACCTGCAGGGACAGGAGTTCACGACGCAGGCGATGCGGTCGGACGGAGAGGACGACTTCCTGCTGCTCAAGAAGCGCGCCGATGTCGCGGCCGTCTATAACGAGGTCGGCCGCGACCTGCCGCCGTCTCTCATCACGCCGGCGGGCAAACTCTGGCTGGAGCGCAAAGCCGCATCCGCCCCGCGCGCGGGCGGTTAGGCGACCACCCCGAACAGGTCGTGCTCGTCGGCGTCCTCGATCAGCACGTCGACAATGTCGCCTGCCTTGAGCGTGCCCGCGACGTCGCGCAGGTAGACGTGGCCGTCGATTTCGGGCGCGTCTGCCTGTGAGCGGCCGGTGGCGCCGATGCTGCCGTCCCAGTTCGGGTCATCGGGGTCCGCCTCGCCGATCTCGTCGATGATCACCGGCAGCGTGCGGCCGATCTTGGCTTCGAGTTTGGCGGCGCTGATTGCGGCGGTCTTGGCCATGATGCGCTGATAGCGCTCTTCCTTGATCTCTTCGGGCACCGGATTGTCGAGCGCATTCGCCTGCGCGCCCGCGACGGGCTCGAAGCGGAAGGCGCCGACGCGGTCGAGCTGCGCTTCGTCGAGCCAGTCGAGCAGATACTGGAAATCCGCTTCGGTTTCGCCGGGGAAGCCGACGACGAAGCTCGACCGGATCGAGATGTCGGGGGCAATCGCGCGCCAGGCTTTCAGCCGTTCGAGCACCTTCGCTTCGTTGGCGGGGCGCTTCATGCGCTTGAGGACGCTGGGGCTCGCGTGCTGGAAGGGGATGTCGAGATAGGGCGTCAGCAGACCTTCGGCCATCAGCGGGATCACTGCGTCGACGTGCGGATAGGGATAGACATAGTGGAGGCGCACCCACGGAGCGCGGCCTTCGCTGGTCCTCAGCTGACCGAGTTCGCGCGCGAGGTCGGTCATGTGCGCGCGGACTTCGCGGCCGTGCCACTGGCGCGGGTCATGCCGGATATCGACGCCATAGGCCGAAGTATCCTGGCTGATGACCAGCAGTTCCTTGGTGCCCGCCGCGACGAGCTTTTCGGCCTCGCGCAGCACGGCGTCGATGCGGCGGCTGACGAGCTTGCCGCGCAGATCGGGGATGATGCAGAAGGCGCAGCTGTGATTGCAGCCTTCGCTGATCTTCAAATAGCTGTAGTGGCGCGGTGTGAGCTTCAGCCCGCCTTCGGGGATCAAATCAACGAATGGCCCCTGAGTCGGCGGCGCCGCCTCGTGGACCGCGTCGACAACCTGTTCATATTGATGCGCGCCGGTGACCGCGAGGACGTTGGGGAAACGCGCGCGGATGACCTCCGCCTCGTTGCCCATGCAGCCGGTGACGATGACGCGGCCATTCTCCGCCATCGCCTCGCCGATCGCCTCCAGGCTTTCCTCCTTCGCGCTGTCGAGGAAGCCGCAGGTGTTGACGAGCACCACGTCGGCCCCGGCATAGTCGGGCGACAGGCCATAGCCGTCGGCGCGCAATTTGGTCAGAATCCGTTCGCTGTCGACGAGTGCCTTCGGACAGCCGAGCGAAACCATGCCGACTTTCGGCTGGGCGGGGAGGGTCTTGATTGTCATGATCGGCCGCGCGCATAGGCGATTTTTGCGCCCTTGTCACGCGCCCGCTGCTTGGGCGTAAAGCCTAATCGGCTTCGCACGCCTCGCACGGGATGACTTCGACCAATATGTCGCCGCTCTGCAGGGATTTTGCACCCGCTTCCCAGAAGCCGATCGGCTGACCGCCGCGATAGATGCGCAGGCCGCGGCCGCCGCTGGCAAGTTCGTCGATGCTCTTGCCGATTTCTTCGGGGTGCACCGGACGTTCGTTGAGCTGCACCTTGCCCGATACCGAGGCCAGGTCGGCCATATAATCGGCGATATGTGCACCCTGCGCCGATCCGGCGAGCAGGAGTCCGGTGAAGCTGACCGGGTTGATGACGTCGTTCGCGCCGGCCTGGCGCGCGAGCAATTCATTGTCCTGGGTACGGATGACGACGCTGATCGGTACCTGCGGAGCAAGATGGCGGACGGTCAGGACGATCAGGATCGAGGTGTCGTCGCGTCCCGCCGATACCAGCACCGAGCGGGCCTGGGCGATCCGCACGTCGAGCAAGGTTTCGTCGCTCGACGCATCGCCCTCCAGCACGTTGCAACCCATCGCTTCGGCGGCATCGATGCGCTGGCGCGACGGATCGATGACGACAATGCAAGCGGGATCGGTGCCGCGCGCGATCAGTTCGTGAACCGCCTCGCCGCCGCTGACGCCGAAGCCCAGAACGACGATGTGATCGGTGAGTTTTGCCTGGATGCGAGCCATGCGCCATTTTTCCCATGTGCGTTTGATGACGAAACTATAGGCCGTGCCGACAAAGATGAAGAGCACGGCGATGCGGATCGGGGTCACGATCAGCGCCTCGATCAGGCGCGAGCGATCCGATACCGGCGCAATATCGCCGAACCCGGTGGTCGTGACAGAAATCATCGTGAAATAGACGACGTCGAGGAAGCTGATGTGGCCGTCGTGGCTGTCCTTCAGTCCGGCGCGATCGATCCAGTGAACGAGGACGACGAAGGCGATCAGCAAGAAGGCGAGGCCAAGCCGCGCGGTGACATCCGCCCAGACGGGCCATTTGCTCGCGCGGCGCAGCGGTTGAAACCGGTGCTGGAGCTTCAGTCGGTCGGACGGACGACGGCTCATCGCGGCGGCAACTGCTTCATCGGATCGACGGGTATCCGATTCTTGCGGAGCTGGAAATGGAGTTGCGGCGATTGCACCTGCCCGGTGGCGCCGGCGAGGCCGATCACCTCGCCCGCCTTGACTGCCTGTCCGCGCTGGACGTTGATCTTGGCCGCATGGCCATAGGCGCTCATCCAGCCGCCGCCATGGTCGATCAGGATCAGGCCGCCATAGACCGCGATCTGATCGCCGGCATAGGCGACCACCCCGGCCGCCGCGGCATGGATCGGCGTCCCGCGCGCGGCGGCGATGTTGATCCCGTCATTGACCTTGCCGGGCGCAAGCGGCCCGAAACGTGCGATCAGCTTGCCCCGCAGCGGCCATTGGAAACGACCCGAAAAGGCGGCGGGCGGCGCGATGGCGGTGGTGACGGGCGCGCGCGGCGCGGCGCTGGCGGCGGCGGGACGCGTTTTAGCGGCGAGTGCGGGCTGGCTGCCGGTCATGATATCGTCGATATCGAGACGGAAGGCGGCGGCGCGCGCGGCGACATCGACCTGCTCAGGGGTCAGCGGCCGGGCCGAAGCAGGCAGGCGCAAGCGCTGACCGACGCGCAGGATATAGGGCTCGGCAAGCGCGTTGATCGTCACCACCTCGCCCCAATCGACGCCATAGGCATGGGCGATGCCGATGCCGGTCTCGCCCGCGGCGACGCGGTGATAGCGACCCGCCGGAATCCGCAGTTGTTGCCCCGGGTGCAGCGTATAGGGCGGCGCAAGGTCATTCTCCATCGCGATGGCCTCGGACCCCGCGCCGGTCATCGCGCCGATCGCGCGCAGCGTGTCGCCGGGACGCACAACATAGGTCGAGGCGGCAATATCGCGGGCGTTGGCCGCGACGCGCTGAAGCGTCCAGGTCGGGCGCGCGTCGCCGCCGACAACCTCGCCAAGTGAACCGCGCTCGAAGTCGGAAGCTCGGGCCTGCTGCGTCGGTGCAGCCGCTCGCGGAGCCGGAGCGGTGGTGGCCGGAATACAGGCCGACAAGGCGAGGGCGCCGGTCAACGCGCCGATATAATGATGAATTTTCCCCACCGCGGTCCTTTGGCAGAGCCGCGCCGGGAAATCTACTATGGTTAATCCGACGCCAATCGCGCGGCATAGGCGCCGCGCAGCGCGGCGAGCGAGGCGTCGTGGGTGAGGTCGAGTTGCAGCGGCGTCACCGCGATATAGCCGTCGTCGATCGCCTCGAGGTCGGTGTCGTGGCCGGGCGAATGTTCGATCCCGTGCAGCCCGAACCAGTAATAACGATAGCCGCGCGGGTCGGTGCCCTCGACGATCGAGCCGCGGCTGTAATCGTGGAAACCCTGCCGCACGACGCGGATGCCCTTCACCGCCTCGGCAGGGATGGCGGGGAAGTTGACGTTGATCAGCGTTCGCGGCGTCATCGCCATGGCGACGAGCGGGCGCAGCACCTTGGCGCCCCATGCCTCGGCCGCCTCGAACGGCACGGCGTCACCCATGCCTTCGCGCGCATAGACCTGGCTCAGCGCGATGGCGGGGATGCCGGCCAGCGCCCCCTCGATCGCCGCCGAAACGGTCCCCGAATAGGTGATGTCGTCGCCAAGGTTCGCGCCGCGATTGACGCCCGAGAGGATCAGGTCGGGCTTTTCGGGCATCAGCTTGCCCATCGCGATCATCACCGAATCGGTCGGCGTGCCGGTGCACGACCAGCGCCGTTCGCCATGCTCGCGCACGCGCACCGGACGCGAGAGGGTGAGCGAGTGGCCGGCGCCCGACTGCTCCTCTGCCGGGGCGCAGACCCAGATGTCGTCGGAAAGCTGGCGCGCGATCGCTTCAAGCACGGCCATGCCGGGGGCGTGATAACCGTCGTCGTTGGTCAGAAGGATGCGCATGGCTTTTCCAGACTATATGTCATTGCGAGGAGCGCAGCGACGAAGCAATCTCCAGCGGAATATTTGCGCTTGATCGAAGGCTGGAGATTGCTTCGCTGCGCTCGCAATGGCGGATCAGGGCACCAGCCGCGTGATCCCGCCCATATAGGGCAAGAGTGCGGGCGGAACATCGACGCTGCCGTCTGCCTGCTGATAATTTTCCAGGATGGCGACAAGCGTGCGGCCCACAGCAAGCCCCGAACCATTGAGCGTATGGACGAATTCATTCGCCTTGGCACCGTCGCGGCGGAAGCGGGCGTTCATCCGGCGCGCCTGGAAATCGCCGCAGTTCGAGCAGCTCGAAATCTCGCGATAGGCCCCCTGTCCCGGCAGCCAGACTTCGAGGTCATAGGTCTTGCGCGCGGCAAATCCCATGTCGCCCGCACATAGCAGCATCTTGCGATAGGGCAGGTCGAGCGCTTCGAGCACCGCTTCGGCGCAGCGCGTCTTGCGTTCGAGTTCGGCGTCCGAATCCTCGGGCCGGACGATCGAGACAAGCTCGACCTTCCAGAACTGGTGCTGGCGGATATAGCCGCGCGTGTCGCGCCCCGCCGATCCGGCCTCCGACCGGAAGCAGGGCGTGAGCGCGGTCATGCGGACAGGCAGGTCGGCCTCGGGCAGAATCTCTTCGCGCACCGCATTGGTCAGGCTCATCTCGGAGGTCGAGATCAGCCAGCGACCGTCGGTGGTCTGGAACAAATCCTCGCGGAATTTGGGCAGCTGTGTGGTCCCGAACGCCGCCTCGTCGCGCACCATCAGCGGGGTCGCACATTCGAGATAGCCCGGCTCGCCCGTTTGCATGTCGAGCATGAACTGGCCGAGCGCGCGTTCGAGCCGCGCCATCTGCCCTTTCAGAAAGGCGAAGCGCGCGCCCGACATCTTGGCCGCGGTTTCGAAATCCAGCCCCAGCGCGGGACCGAAATCGGCATGTTCGCGCGGCTGGAAATCGAAGCTGCGCGGGGTTCCCCAGCGCGCGATTTCGACATTACCCTCTTCGTCGAGGCCATCAGGCACGTCGTCGGCCGGAAGGTTGGGCAGCGCCGCCAATATGTCCTGCAACGCGGCGAGCCGGTCGCGTTCGGCTTGTTCCTCTGCCGGGAGCTTTTCCTTGAGCGCGGCGACCTCGCTCTTGAGCGATTCGGCACGATCCTTGTCGCCCTGTGCCATCGCCTGACCGATCAGTTTCGAGGCCTCGTTGCGGCGCGCAAGCGAGGCCTGGATCGCGGTCTGGAGCGCACGCAATTCGGCGTCGGCGGCGAGGATCGTCGCGGACATGGGTTCGAAGCCGCGGCGCGCGAGGCCGGCGTCGAAAGCTTGCGGGTTTTCCCGGATCAGGCGGATATCGTGCATCGCCGCGCTATGGCGTTGCTGCCTTCGCGGCGCAACCCTGCGCGGATATCATCGGGACGCAAAAAAGGGGGCCACCCCTAAGAGTGGCCCCCAGAAGGTGGTCTGGGTCTCCCCCCCCATGACCTCCAGTGGATTCGTTAGGCCGCGTCAGCTTCGTCGCCGTTGCGATTCGCGGCGCGGCGGCGCGCGACGAGCGCGGCTGCTGCTGCACCGAACAATAGCATCATCGGAGGCGCAGGAACAGGGGTTGGATCACCGGACGATCCGCTGCTCGTGCTGCCGCCGGAACTGGACGAGGAGGATGAGCTCGACGAGCTGCTGCTCGACGAGGATGAGGACGACGAGCTGCTGCTCGATCCGCCGAAACTGCTGCTGCCGCCGGTCGCACCCGACGAGGTTGCGCCGCTCGACGAGCTGCTGCTCGACGAAGAGGAACTGCTGCTCGACGACGAGCTTGAAGAGCTGCTGCTGCCCGAACCGCCCGAGCTGCCCGAGCTTCCGCCGTGCGACGACGACCCGCCGTGCGACGAGCTTCCGCCTTTCGACGAGCTGCCCCAGCCAGAGCTGCCATGCGAGGAGCCGCCTTTCGACGAACTGCCCCAACCAGAGCTGCCGTGCGAGCTGCCACCGCCCGACGACGACGAGCTCGACGACGAGGAAGAAGAGGAGGACGAGGAACTCGACGACGAGCTGCTGCTCGACGAAGAGGAGCTGACATTGCCCGACGAGGTCGAAACGCCGCCGGTCGAGGTGCTCACGCCGCCTGTGGAGGTCGATACGCCGCCCGTCGAGGTGCTGACGCCACCGGTCGAGGTCGAAACGCCGCCGGTGGAGGTGCTGACGCCGCCCGTCGACGTGGTCGAGCTGATGCCGCCCGTCGAGGTTGAAACGCCGCCGGTCGAGGTCGAGGTGCTCACCCCGCCCGTCGACGTCGAAACGCCGCCCGAGGTGCTGCTGGTAGTCGAGCTGAGGCCGCCGGTGGTGGTCGAGGTGACGACCACGCTGCCGCTGCTGCCACCCGAGCTGCCGCCGAAGAAACCGCCGAAGAAGCCGCCGCCGAAGCCGCCGCCAAAGCCGCCGCCGATAACGGTCACGCCGCCGCCGCTGCTGCCGCCGCCAAAGCCTTCGCCGCGCGGGGGGAAGGGGGCATAGGGGATCGGGGGCAGGGGGATCGTTTGCGTGACGACCTGCTGCTGCGGGGTCACGGTACGGATCACGCGCTTGGTCGTGACGACGCGGCGGACGCGCTTGACGGGCTTTCTCGCCACGTGGCGCTTGCGCACGACCTTCTTGCAACAGGAGCCCGATTTCTGCACCTGCGCAGCCGCAGCCGGCACGTCGGCGATCTGCATCGCGCCGCTACCGATGATCGCGCCGCCGCAGGTGCAGGCACAAAGCTTGGCGAGGGCCATTCGGACAGACATAGGTTACTCTCTCTTTCCCGTTGCAGGTGCGCCCCATGTCGTTGACCGACACCCGTGCGCGCCTTCGCTAGCGCCAAAAGGCCAAAGCTTTGTGAACGCGGCAATTGCGTTAACCGCGTTTGATTGTCCGACAGCGGGAATTGATACGCGAAATCAACCGAAATGCGCGTAACTGTCCCAAAACAATACGTGTTTCGGGCCAAATGGCCTCAACCGGTTAATTTGCAGCGGCGTGCGGCGGTCGAGCGAGCGACCGCGCAGCTCGTCGCGGGGGCGCCTCGGCCGGGCCGGTTCAGCACTGCTTCAGCCGTGCGCGGGCAAGCCGTCCGCTTCGCGCTTGTATCGCATCGGAGGGCTGGTTATAGGCCCGGCGCAATCCTTGGTTCGCCAAGCTCGGCGAGCCAGGCGATCAGGAAAGGACTTGGACGCTCCTCATGCCGACCAATGTTGCCGAAGTAGGCGCCGACGCTCTCCGCGAAGCCAAGTCCAATCTCGATTCGGATTATGTTCCCAGCGACGACGAGCCGTTCATGAACGAGCGGCAGCAGGAATATTTCCGTAACCTGCTGCTCGCCTGGAAGAAGTCGATCCTCACCGAATCCGAATCGACGCTGGCCCATTTGCAGGACGGTCCGCTGCGCGAACCCGATCTTGCCGACCGTGCATCGAGCGAGACCGACTGGGCGATCGAGCTGCGGACGCGCGACCGTCAGCGCAAGCTGATCGCGAAGATCGATTCGGCGCTGCGCCGCATCGACGAGGGCGAATATGGCTATTGCGCGGTGACGGGCGAACCGATTTCGCTCGCCCGCCTGCAAGCGCGTCCGATTGCGACGATGACGCTGGAAGCGCAGGAACGCCACGAACGCAACGAGCGGATTTCGCGCGAAGACTGATCCCAATCGGGACAGA
>ERZ778017.1812-NODE-1812-length-19510-cov-5.294320_pt1 | contig 19510 bp, 19 predicted proteins | sample MGYA00375747_ERZ778017 | MGnify/ENA primary metagenome ERZ778017 (study PRJEB29350, sample SAMN05509838) | bioreactor metagenome | biome: bioreactor; material: wastewater | place: South Africa: University of Cape Town | collected 2014-03-17 ...
TCACGGGGCGATCTGCAAACGGCAAATGGATCGTGAAGTCCGGCAACGACGGCAACCGCGTTCGCGAGCGGCCGATGTCGGTCGCCGGAGCCGTGTTCCGCGCGGGCTAAGCCTCTCATCAGTTCGGACGGGCATCCAAGGATTTGGTGTGCCCGTCCGAAAACTTCGAAACGGTCTCGGCTAAAGACTGAGCTGATAGCTGTGCGGAAGCCAGCGGTAACTTCCTGGTGTTCGTCTCTCGACAAAGCCGAGGGACGGGAACGGCATGTGATAGCCAATGACCGCAAGCCGGTCCGTCGCCGCCATATCGAAAATGCGACGGCGGGTTTTTGCGCCCTGCTGCCTGTCGGCATCGAAAACGCACTCCCAGTCCGGCCGTGCGAGCGATGCCACCTGATGGTGTGCGCAATCTCCCCACCACAGCAGGGATTTACCCTCGCTTTCGATGACGAAGACGAGGTGGCCGGGCGTGTGTCCGGGGGCTTCTATGGCATGGATGCCGGAGACGACGTCGTCTCCGGACTTGATGAAACTGAACTTGCCTTCAACCGGTTTCGAATTCGTTCTGTAGACCTTCGCAAATTTTTCGAGATCATCGCTTAGTTTTCCTTTGGGCATCCAGAAATCGTGCTCGCGCTGGGCAATCACATAGCGCGCGTTGGGGAAGAGCGGTTTTCCGTCCTCGATAATGCCGCCGATATGATCGGGGTGTCCGTGGCTCAGCAAAACGATGTCGATATCCGCCGGATCGAAACCCGCCGGCTTAAGCTGTGCCGCGAGCCAGCCGCCAGCGGGGCGTGGCACGAATCCATTTGATCCGTTTCCCGCGTCGATCAGGATAAGCTCTCGCCCGGTGTTGACGACGGTTGGCGAGAACCCGGGCTGATAGGTTTGCTCGGGCAAAAGATTATCGCGCATCAACGTGCGGACCTCCGATTCCGGTGCATTTCCACCGATGAGCGGAAATGGACCGTCAATGAACGCGTCGGAATCCGAGATCGTTGTGATTTCGAAGCCGCCAAGTTTGAAGCGGTAGAATTTGGGCTGCCATGCGCCAAGCATTGCGGCCGCGGCTTTGGCGCTCGTGCTCGATCTTATCGCAAGCGCAGGCAGGGCCGCGAGGCAGAGGCTCGTTGCCAACAGCTTCCGGCGATCGCAATCGAAAGAAGGGACTTTCATCGGCTCACGCGTTCCTCGTGTTGCGTCAAAAATGTTGCGCCGGACTTTTGCGCGTCCTACGCAACTGGTCTCCAAGGTACGACGTGAACGGAGAACTTGGCTTGTATGAACCTGCTGCCTTTCGGGCCGATATCCTGCAGCCATTGTGGCATGTTGCGGATAGCCGAATGCTGTTTGCAGGCTGCCTTGGACGAAACGCGCCTCACAGCCACAGCACGTCCGTGCTGCTCGCCGGTCTCTACGATGACTTCGCGCTCAAGGTCGGGACCACGGAGTGGGTGAGGTGCCGAACCGCCGTCATTCGCGCAGGCACCTCCTACGAGTTCGATGCCAGTGGGCGGCCGTTGGCCGTTGTTTATGTCGAACCGAACGCGGCATCCGTTGACGGTCTTGCGCGCTTGATCGGCGAGGCGTGGGAAATTCCGGGCGCGGTCGTCGGGCGACGAGGTGAAATCTCGCTTATTCGCGCTCTTTATGAAGATCCGAAAAGTCCGGCCTGGGTCGCCGCTGCCATCGAAGATCTCGTGTGCTTCATGAATGGCGGCGCTCGGCGGAAGGTCGATGAGCGCATTGCCCATACAATTGATTTGCTCGCCGCCGACGAGGCGCGCGTGGACGAGGCTTGGACGGGGCGTCATCCTCCCGTCGCGATAGCGGCGCGGCGTGCCGGTCTTTCGACGTCGCGCTTTCAGCACGTTTTCAAAGGCGAGATCGGCGTCTCTTATCGGCGCTACTTGGGCTGGCGCAGAATGCGAATGGCCGTTCGTGACGTCGTCGCGGGAAGCAATCTGACGATGGCAGCGCATGGGGCGGGATATTGCGACCAGGCGCACTTCGCGCATGCCTTTCGCCGGATATTCGGGGCGCCCGCGTCCCGAAGTCTTGCACGCGCACGGCGTTGAGCGGCGGTGTCTGCGGACCGACGGAGTCTTGCGGGCACAACTTATTTTTTGCGGTGCCGAGTGCCGGCCGAGTATCCCCGTACATTGCGCGCGACGACAGTGATTGGCTCGATACGAGTCGATTCAGGGGTCTCGGCGCCGTCGCGGTAACCATATGGCAACGCCCTGGCGTCAAGGTTACCGCTGGCAGCCTTTTCGGCCTGGACCGGGCAGGACAACCAATCGCGCGCGTGAGGTGCGCGTGGCTGGTGAAAGTCCGGGACAGTTTGAAGGGCGCTCGAACGCACGAATTTCCGTGCTGCGTCAAAGAAGTACGTTCGCTGAGATGTCGCTCGATACGAGAGGGATCGATCCTCAGCGGCTGCTACCGCAGTCGTTGGAGGACCGGCTTCTAGGCTGGCTAGCCCGCTTCGGCGGGGTTTTACTGCTTGCCGCGACGGTGGCCGTCTGGGCGAGCCTGGTTTCTTGGTCGGTGCTCGATCCGAGCCTGACGCATACGACGACGATGCAGCCTCGCAATTTCGGCGGCGCGGCGGGGGCGGTCGTTTCCGATCTGCTGTTTCAGACGCTTGGTTTCGCGGCCGTGTTCGCGCTCATTGTGCCGCTCGTCTGGAGCCTGGAGCTGATCCGTTCCGAGCGCGTCGAGGGCTGGCGCTCGAAAATCCTGTTTTATCCCATTGCCGTTTTGGCTGTCGCCGGTGCGCTGTCGTCACTTCCGCTCTTTGCAGGCTGGCCGCTGCGGCACGGATATGGCGGCCTGCTCGGCGACGCAACGCTGAATTTGGTGGCCAGAGTTTTCAGCTTCATCAACGAAGGCCGGGCACCGGTCGCGGCCGGATTGGTGCTTGCGGCTGCGGCTTATCAGATCACTGGCAAGGCGATCGGGTTCGAAGCCGAAGCCATGACGAAGAGCCTATTGCGTTTGCTCCGAGCGACTGTGCGCTATCTGGTAACAAGATCGCGCGCTGAAACGGAAATGGCGCCGGCGCTTGCAAATCTTCGCGCCCCCGGTTTTTGGGCGCGTGTTCGCGGCCGGAGCGGCAGCGCTGTGCCTTATACGCCGCTCGAAGCGTTTGCTGCGCAGGCGGCCCCACAGCGTTTGATCCACGCGCCCGATGCACGCGGACGGTTCGAACCTGAGCTTCCAGGCGATCTCAAGTTCCATCGCGAGCGGACGTTCGCGGCGCATTCCCGCGCCATGCCTGCTTCGCTTCGCGGTTCGGAACGGGCGACCGATTTGGAACTCGGTATCGAAGATATTCACGCCGACGACGCTCTCGATGCGTCTTACGATTTTGATGACAATATCGAAGATTCGAGCCGCGCGATGGCTGCGCGCTTCGCGCCAGCGTCGAGCAAGATTGCCATCCCGCCCGCGCCGCCGCGGCGAGCCGCCGAAATCGCTGCACCGCCGCCGCTGCCGGAACCGGTTCGCGTCGTCCCTGTTCCCGATCCTGCCGCGAAGGTGGCAAACGGTCTCCTTGGCGGTCTACGAAAGAGCGTTGCGCCGCAGTGGAAGCGGCCGTCCCTCAACGTGTTCAAGCGAGCCCCGTCAGCCAAACCCAATCCGGAGCTTTCGCAGACGGTCATGCGCGGCAATGCGCGATTGCTCGAGGATGTGCTTGCGGATTTCGGCGTCAAAGGCGAGGTCAAGGACATTCGTCCCGGCCCGGTCGTGACGCTTTATGAGTTCGAGCCTTCTCGAGGAACCAAGTCGTCGCGGATTATCGGGCTCGCGGAAGATATCGCGCGCTCGATGAGTCTTTCGTCCGTGCGCGCCGCCGTTGTGCCAGGGCGGAACGCCATCGGGCTGGAATTGCCGAATACGCGGCGCGAAACAGTTCTGCTGCGGGAAATCCTCGAAGCCGAACACTTCAAGACGGACGCGCTGACCCTGCCGCTTGGCCTCGGCAAGTCGATCGGTGGTGAGCCGGTGGTCGCCGATCTTGCGCGCATGCCGCATCTCCTCGTTGCGGGAACGACGGGTTCCGGCAAATCGGTCGGCATCAACGCGATGGTGTTGTCGCTGCTCTACCGGCATTCGCCCGATGAGTGCCGCATGCTGATGATCGATCCGAAGATGCTCGAGCTGTCGGTTTACAACGGCATTCCGCATCTTTTGACGCCCGTCATCACCGATCCGCATAAAGCGGTCGCGGCGTTGAACTGGGCCGTCCGGGAAATGGAAGAGCGCTACAAGAGCATGTCGGCGCTGTCGGTTCGCAACATCGATGTCTTCAACAATCGTGTCCGCAACGCGAAGAAGCGCGGCGAAACGCTCTCGCGCACGGTGCAGACGGGCTTCGATAAATCGGGTCAGGCCCGGTTCGAAACGCAGACGATGGAGCTCGAGCCCTATCATCGCATCGTTCTGATCGTCGATGAGTTCGCGGACCTGATGATGGTTGCAGGGCGCGAGGTCGAGGCTTCCGTGCAGCGTCTTGCGCAGATGGCGCGTGCCGCCGGCATCCATTTGATCATGGCGACGCAGCGTCCGTCCGTCGATGTCATCACCGGGACAATCAAGGCCAATTTCCCGACGCGTATTTCGTTCAAGGTGACGTCCAAGATCGACAGCCGCACGATCCTCAACGAGCAGGGTGCCGAACAGCTGCTCGGCCAGGGCGACATGCTTTATTCGACTGGCGCGGGTCAGTTCGTGCGCGTGCACGGCGCTTACGTTTCCGACGAAGAAGTCGTCGCGTTCGCCGATGCGTTACGAGAGGAAGGCGAGCCAAACTACGTCGAAGGCATTACAGACACGCCGCCGCAATCGGAGATTGCGCAGAGCGGGCCAGGGACGGGCGAAGAAGATCTTTATGATCGCGCCGTTGCTATCGTGATGCGCGACGGCAAGGCGTCGACCAGTTATATCCAGCGACGGCTTTCGATCGGCTACAACAGGGCTGCAGATCTCATCGAACGCATGGAGCGCGAGGGTTTGATTTCTGCGGCCAATGGAGTCGGCAAACGCGAGATTCTCATGCCTCGCGGAAGCGGCGCCGATGCAGCGGCATAAAGTTGAGCATAAGTCCTCCGGCGAAATGCTCGCCGACGCTTGCGATACACTGGTTGAAAGCATTACCCATGAGGGAATGCGATTCGCCTAGTTCTGGACGCATTCTTTGCCGAAACGAGTAATCTGCGAGTGGAGCCCGCTGGGCCTCGGGCTCATGGGGGCTGCGCGATGGGGAGATATATGAGGGATTTCCTGCGTCTGTTGGCTGTTGTTGCGGCCATTACAGTTGCATTTTGCGATGCGGCTTTGAGCCAGGACGCAGACGGGCCGATGGATACGATCGCCAGTCCGGTTGTCAGGAAAAGCAAACCCGCCGTTGCCGGTTGGACGGGCCAAGTCGAGCCGGCCAATACGGATGGCAGCATCGTCCTCGATGAGCAGCAGACAAAGATCGTGCAAAAAGTCAGCGACTATTTCGAGTCGCTGCAAGGTCTAAAGGGCACGTTCGTTCAGATCGATTCCAACAACAATCGCATGAAAGGCAAGTTCTTCGTCAAGCGACCTGGGCGCTTCCGCTTCGATTACGCCTTGCCATCGCGGCAAATCATCGTTTCCGACGGCGTGAATCTCGCGATCCAGGATCTCGACCTGAATAACGAAGATCGCGTCTCGCTCGATCAGACGCCTTTCCGATTGCTTCTGCGCAAGGACGTCAATCTTCTTCGCGATGCAAAAATTATGGATGTGCAGCAGGCCGACGATCTGATCGTGCTAGGCCTCGAAGACAAGGACCCGGACGCACCGGGAAAAATCAAGCTCTATTTGGCGACGAAGCCGACCATGGAATTGAAGGAGTGGGTGACCACCGACGCCCAAGGTTTGGACACCCGAGTTCAGTTGACGCAGCTCCAAAAGAGCGATGACCTTGATGGAAATTTGTTTAAAATTCAGCCACTTGGACCAAAACGTTCGACGCCGAATTGAGCATTTTTCCTGACGAATCAGGGTGTTGCGTATTTGCCCGAAGGCAATACGTAAGCTGTGGATATTTATTCCTAGCTCTTCACATTTTCGTGAAGGGCTCTCGCGGCCCCTATTGAATTCCCATGCTTTGCGCTTAACTCAAAGCCATGCAGGTGGCGTCACCCTGTATTCGGTAGTGCCCCCCGTCTAGCCGAAGACGCCGCCTCTGGTATCGGTTTCCCTCCCGATACCGAGCGCGATAAGCGCATAGCGCCCAGTCCCTCCCCCCGGGACTGGGCGCACTCCTTCCAGCCTCAAATTTCCGGCCTCAAATTTCCGGCCTCAAATTTCTCAAAGGGCCGCGTGCGCACGCACCGGCTTTTCAAGCGTAAGTTGTTCTCCCGACGTCGCCAGCTCCGCCGAGTTCAAGAGCAAGCTATCGACGGTCAGCAGATCCTGGGCCATCGCGTGCAGCCGTTTCAGGATGTGAGAGGAAAAGTGCGACGCGAGATCCACGTCGCTCTGCATAAGCTCTTGCATCTTTTCGCGCGACAGGCGGAGTCCTTTTACTTGGCCTTTTGCAACGATCGTTGCGGGATGAACGAGTTCAACGAGCATTGCGAGTTCGGCTATGAGCGACCCTTCGGGAAGCAATTCTTCGGTAGTCGCATCGCCTGACTTTGTTTGCCGCGCGCATGGTCCGGATACGATCAGTATTGCGGCATCGCTATGCTGGTCTTCGGCGACGATGACGTCGCCTGGATGATAGATGATGCGCTCGGCGCTGCGCGCAATTTCACCGAGTTGCTTCGCTTTCAAATCTCGAAAGAGCGGTAGCGACAGAAACGGTATGACGAGGGCTTCGGCGGCCATCTATCCATTCGCAGAAAAAGGAGATCATTGAAACGCAAGCGTACGAAGCGGCTCGCACGAGCCGCTTGTTTTTCAATACATGAGTCACGCGCCCACTGAATGCGCATAAGCGCAAAAGCGGCATGTGCCTGTGGAGGGGTGTGGAGGACGCAACGGCGCGACAAATTGCTACGGGGCCAGTTTGTAACCGCCGCTTTCAGTGATCAGAAGCTCTGCGTTTGACGGATCTTTTTCTATCTTCTGACGCAACCGGTAGATGTGCGTTTCAAGCGTATGTGTCGTGACCCCGGCGTTGTATCCCCAGACCTCATGCAGCAGCACGTCGCGGGAGACGACCTTGTCGCCTGAGCGGTAGAGATACTTGAGTATCGAGGTTTCTTTTTCCGTCAGGCGAATTTTACTTCCCGCGTGATCGACGAGAAGTTTGGACGCGGGCTTGAACGTGTACGGCCCGATGGCGAAGATGGCGTCTTCGCTTTGCTCGTGCTGGCGAAGCTGGGCACGGATTCTCGCCAAAAGCACCGCAAATTTGAAAGGTTTCAGAACGTAGTCGTTGGCACCGGCGTCCAGTCCCAAAATCTGGTCGGCATCAGAGGTGTTTCCGGTCAGCATAACGATCGGCGTCTTGTATCCCGACTTGCGGAGAAGCTTTACGGCTTCGCGGCCATCCATATCCGGGAGGCCGACGTCGAAGACAACAAGATCGAAGCGGCCGGTCTTCGCGGCTTCCATTCCTTTGCTCGCTGTGCCGGCCTCGTAAACCTCAAATTCGTCGTGCAGGACGAGCTGGTCCTTCAGTGATGTGCGCAAATCTTCGTCGTCATCGACGAGAAGGACCTTTCGGGCCGTGCTCATGGAGAAGGGCTCCAGTTTTTCTTGGGACGCATCGGGACGCTGAGACTAGCATCGGGCGCACGCGCAACATAGGCTTTGGTGGCAAACAGACAAGAGGAATGGGCGGTTCCCCATGCCGTCAAGAAGGTCGATACAACGGTGCGGTGCATCCGCCAAGCTTGTTGTCCGGGCACTGAATGCGGCAGCGCAACGGGGGCATCTCGTATTCGGAGCCTTTCGCGTGCCTTGCGCGCTCGGCCGCTCCGGCGTCAAGGCGTTGAAGAAAGAGGGCGATGGTGCAACTCCGCGTGGGCGATTTCCATTGCGCACCGTGTATTACAAACCTCGACCCGGCATGATGCCGGGGACAATTCTGCAACGGCGCGCGCTTCACCGAGACGCCGGCTGGTGCGATAGTCCTTCGGACCGCAATTACAATCGACCTGTCTCGCTGCCTTACCGGCAAAGCGCGGAACGGCTTTGGCGCGACGACGGACTCTACGATGTCGTCGTAGTGCTCGGCTATAACGATGTTCCGCGGATCAAGAATCGCGGAAGCGCTATCTTCATGCATCTCGCTCGCTCCGGTTTCCCGGCAACCGAAGGATGCGTGGCGCTGCGTGCGGCAGATCTCAGGCGTGTCCTTCGGGCCGTACCGAGGCGTGCTGAAATGATCATCGAAATCTAGAGCGAAAATCCAGCGCGCAAAAAGGGCCCGGCAGCGCGACGCTCCGGGCCTCAGTTGAGCACGTCGAGGGAGGAGACGCGTGCTCGGGTGTTCGTGATCGAGATACCGCGGCCCGGCGGACGAGCCGCGGTTTGATCGAATCAGTAGTGGTAAGCGCTCTCGCCGTGATCGGTGATGTCGAGGCCCTCGCGCTCTCTCTCTTCCGACGGGCGAAGACCGATGAGGATGTCGACCAGCTTGAAGAGGATCGCCGAACCGATGCCGCTCCAAAGAAGCGTCATGCAGACCATCTTCAACTGCGCAAGCATCTGTGCCGCCATATCGTAGGTGCCTGGCACCATCTCGCCGGGCTTTGACACGTAGTCGGCAATGCCGGCGCCGCCCCAATTGGGATTGACCAGCAGGCCGGTGCCGAGAGCGCCGATGATGCCGCCGATGCAGTGGACGCCGAAGACGTCCAAGCTGTCGTCGTAGCCGAGGGCGTTCTTGATCGCCGAGCAGAAGAAGACGCAGATCGGGCTGACGACCACGCCGAGCACAATCGCGCCCATCACGCCAGAGAAGCCGCACGCAGGCGTGATGGCAACGAGGCCCGCAACGACGCCCGATGCAAGTCCGAGGGCCGACGGTTTACCCTTAGCGATCCATTCGACGGCCATCCACGACAACGCAGCCGCGCACGTCGCGATGAACGTGTTGATGAACACCTGGCCCGCGAACTGGTTGGCTTCGAGACCCGAACCGACGTTGAAGCCGAACCAGCCGACCCATAGGAGGGCCGCGCCGATCATGCAGTTCACCAGCGAATGCGGCGGCATCGCTTCCTTGCCGTAGCCGACACGCTTGCCGAGGATGAGCGCGCCGACGAGACCAGCGATACCAGCGTTGATATGGACGACCGTGCCGCCGGCGAAGTCGAGCGCACCCCATTTAAAGCCAATGCCTGCGTCGTTCATGACGGCATCGTAGGCAGCCTGAGCCTGGGCCTTGGCGCCGCCCGTCGCCGCGGCAAGAGCCTTGGCGGCGTTCGCGAACGCATCCGGCCCGCCCCAGTACCAAACCATGTGCGCGATGGGGAAGTAGATGAACGTCACCCACAGCGCCATGAATACGAGCATCGCGGAGAACTTCAGACGTTCGGCGACGGCGCCGAGGATCAGCGCCGGCGTGATGCAGGCGAACGTCATCTGGAAGACGATGTAAACGTATTCGGGAATGTAGACGCCGTTCGAGAACGTGCCCGCCAGGCTGTTGGCGTCGACGCCTCTGAGGAAGGCTTTGGAGAAACCGCCAACGAAGTTGTTCAGGGCGCCGCCGTTGGTGAACGCCATCGAGTAGCCGTAGAGAACCCAGATGATGCCGACGAGACAGAGCGTTGCGAAAACCTGCATGAACATCGACAGCATGTTCTTGGTGCGCACGAGACCGCCGTAGAAGAGCGCGAGGCCGGGAACCGTCATCAGCAGCACGAGCACGGAAGCGATGTACATGAACGCCGTGTCGCCTTTGTTCGGAACCGGCGGAGGCGGCGTTGCCGGCGCGGTTACTGTTGCAGCATCCTGGGCGAGCGCCGGATCAATGAGGACCGCAACGGCGCTGAGGGCCCCCAAGACCCCAACGCATCGCGCAATGGTTCGAAGCTTCATGGTGTGTGCTCCCTGATTGAACGAAACGGAATGTGCAGTGAAGGCGGTCGTCAGAGCGCGTCGCCGTCGGATTCGCCGGTGCGGATGCGGACGGTGTGCTCGATGGGTGAGACGAAGATTTTGCCGTCGCCGATTTGGCCGGTCCTGGCGGCTTGCTGGATGGCCGTGAGCGTTTCGTCGACCTGCGCTGCGGGCACGACAACTTCGATTTTGATCTTGGGCAGGAAACTCACGGCGTACTCGGCGCCGCGATAAATTTCGGTGTGGCCTTTCTGGCGGCCGTAGCCTTTGACCTCAGTCACCGTCATGCCCTGCAGGCCGAGGTCGGTCAGCGCCGAGCGCACCTCCTCGAGCTTGAATGGCTTGATCACCGCTGTAACGAGCTTCATAGCGCCCCTCCTCTCTGGCCGGCTTACCCGGGTGGTTGACGAGCCTCTTCAGCGGTAAACCGCGGAGGCGTCAGTGGGAGAGGAGTCAAGGCGCGTGCCAACGGCCAAGCGGCCGCTCAGCCTATTGATCAGTAAAGAGAAAATTTTCGGGACGACTTGTGAGCCAAGCGCCCTGAGTGGAAATAGAGCGCAAAAGTTGGGCAGCTATTGCATTGTGCTCATTATTTGAGCGGAAAGGCCGTTTCCCTGCGGCGCATGAGTCCTTCCTGAACGGCCGAAGCGACAAGGCGGCCGCGGCGATCGAAAATCGAGCCTCTGCAGTAACCTCGCGCTCCATAGGCGCTGGGGCTGTCCTGGACATAAAGAAGCCAGTCGTCGGCCCGGAACGGCCGATGAAACCACATGGCGTGATCGAGGCTGGCAAGCTGGATATCGTGGTCGAAAAGCAGCTTGCCGTGGGCGATCAACGCCGTGTCGAGGAGCGTGAAGTCGGAGGCATAGGCAAGGATCGCCTGGTGCAGATAGGGGCTCTCGGGGAGCGCGCCATTGGCGCGGATCCAAATCGATTGCGCGGGTGCCTGAGGCTCGCGGCTCGCGTATCGGCCCGCGTTGACGATGCGCACGTCGATGGGATGTTCGCGGCGCCAATAGGCGCGCATCGTCTCTGGAAGGTTAGCCATGACGCCGCTCATCAGTTCTTTCGCACTCGGCAGCGATTCCGGCGGCGGCACGTCCGGCATCGCCGATTGATGATCGTAGCCGTCTTCAGGTTTGTGAAACGAAGCGCTCATCGAGAAAATGGCGCGGCCATGCTGAATGGCGCGGACGCGACGCGTCGTAAAGCTGCCGCCGTCGCGTATGCGTTCGACGTCGTAAATGATCTCCCGCTCGGGGTCACCGGCGAGCAGGAAATAGCCGTGCAACGAATGGATCGCGCGGCTTGGATCAACCGTTAAGGCGGCGGCGACAAGCGACTGGCTCAGCACGAGACCGCCGTAGACGCGTTGCCACCCCTCATTGGAGCGCGATCCGCGAAACAGATTGTCTTCAAGGCGCTCCAGCGTCAGCGTCGCGAGCAGCGTTCGGAGGGCTGGGGACGCTTCGGGCGTGTCAGTCATGGCAAAAGATTTCTCGAATTTTTTAGAGAGAGATGCGACGGGCGGAGACAACGAGTGCCTGGCGGCTTAAGCTTGCACCAACAGCCTGAAAGTCAAGTCGAGGTAATATCGCGTGACAGTCACTCCGTCGTCCGTCCGGCAATTCGATGTCATCATCGTCGGCGGCAGCTTTGCCGGTTTAGCCGTGACGCGTGGTCTCATACAGGCGCTCGGCCGAGATCTGCGGATCGCGGTTATCGATCGGGTGCGTGGGGCTGACGTGGCCGACGCGCGAGCCTTCGCTGTCTGGGCCGGAGCCAAGGCGGTGCTCGAAGGACTCGGCGTCTGGGATGCGATCGCGCCTGATGCCCAGGTGATGACGTCGATCGAGATTTCGGATTCGGCTTTGTCCGATGGCATCAGGCCGACGCGTCTCACGTATGATGCGACCACGCCTGACGGCCGTCCGGCGGCGTTCATGGTGCCGGCGCGTGCGCTGAGTTCGGCACTTTATAATTCGGTCAAAGACGAGCCTTCAGTTTCCTGGATCGTTCCGGCGGAGGCCGAATCTCTGACGCTTGGCGAACACGTGGCGGAGATCAAGCTGCGCGACGGGGAAACGATCTGTGCAGCGCTCGCTATCGCGGCGGATGGCCGGCATTCGAAGTTGCGCAATGCGGCCGGTATCAAAACCGTCGAGCGCGCCTACGGACAAACTGGAATTGTCGCCACCGTTGCATTCAGTGAGCCGCACAATGGCGTCGCTATCCAGCATTTTCTTCCCGGCGGGCCGTTCGCGATCCTGCCGCTCAAAGACAATCGCGCGTGCATCACGTGGAGCGCAGATAAAGACGAAGCTCGGGGCGTTATGGCACTCGACGATTCAGGCTTTCTGGCGGAACTTGATCTGCGTATCGGCGGCCGGTTCGGGACGATCTCGCTTGCCGGTCCGCGACAGTCATGGCCGCTGGGCATTGTTATGCCGCGGCAGCTCATTGCGCATCGCTTCGTCCTCATCGGTGATGCCGCGCATGGCGTGCATCCTATTGCCGGTCAGGGCGTGAATCTCGCATTGCGCGATGCCGCCGCGCTTGTCGAGATTCTGGCGGACGCGGCTCGGCTTGGTTTGGATCTCGGTGCGGGTGTCCATCTCGAACGCTATCAGCGGTGGCGGCGCTTCGATTCACTGATGTCTGCATCGGTGTACGACGGGCTCAATCGGCTTTTCGGCGCCGACAACAGCGTGCTTCGCGCTGGGCGGGGCGCGGCGCTCGGCGTTCTCGATCGAATCGGAAGCGCGAAGAACTTGATCGTTGCGGAAGCCGCAGGGGTTACGGGTGAACTGCCGAAGCTCGCGCGTGGCTGCCCGGTCTAGTCGCCTGTTTCTTTGTCTTCGTCGACATCTTCATCGCCTGGTTCCGGGCGGTTGATGACGACCTGACCGGAGTCGAGGTCAACGCGTGGCACCCATTGATCTTCGAATGGAATGAATTCGGTTGCCGCTCCGGAAATCGGTTTCAATTCGAGAAGATCTCCGGCGCCGAAGTTCTGAATGGAAACGATCTCGCCCAAGGGCGTGCCGTCTGCCGCCACGGCTTTCATTCCGATCAAATCGGCGTGGTAGAATTCCGCTGCTTCGGTGTCCGGAAGCTTGGCGCGCTCGACGTAAAGTTTTGTGCCGCGCAGGCCTTCAGCGATGGTGCGATCGCTGATGCCGTCGAGCCGCGCGACGACACCTTTGTCTGTCGTCCGCACGATCTTGATCGCGAATGTCTTGTTGCCGCTCGCGTCGGATAAAGGCCCGTAGCTCGCGATTGCCTCGGGGCTTTCGGTATAGGTGCGGATCAGAATATCGCCGCGTATGCCGTGCACGCCGCTGATTTCGCCGAGCAGCACACGTTTCTTTTTATCGTCGGTTCTCATGACGGTTCTGATGCCGCGTAACGTTCACCGCAGCAAGGGGCCCGAGATATGTAATGTTGACGCCGATGCTCTTGCGGCCGACCAAAACCGTCGTGCTTTGGCTTCGCGCGCAGGGATCGATCTCGCAGGAAATCGGGACGATGCTCAACATGTCCTTGGTGGTTCCAGGAGCAACTCTAAGGCGCGGCGGCGTCTCGTAGACCGCGTTTATAAAGCCTCTTCTGAGATCGTGCTTGGCGTAAAGGCGAAGCCTGCCGCGATAGAGCCGGCCGCGCGGATCGGCTCCGAAGAGCTTTCCTGCGCGACAAAGGAGCAGGGCGCGGCCCTGCGGGGCGAACGAGGATCCTTGTCTGGATAGAACGATTTCATAGAGACCGTCTGCGCACATGATGTCTTACGAATTTGTATCATTTCAATTCCGAGTGCTTCCAAGCTCCAAATCTCGGGCCAGTGAGACGCGCAACACAAAAAGCCTCCCGGGCCGCGCCCGAGAGGCTTTGAAAGAACTGCGGACGTTCTTAATTCTTTACGCTGCTTCGCCCTGGGCGCCCTCTGCAGCTTTGGCCTTTTCAGCTGCGGCTGCGGCGCGTTCCTGCGCTTTCTTCTTCGGCTTCGCCTTTTCAGGGTTGTTTGCCGGCTTGCGCTTCGCGAGGCCCTTTGCGTCGAGCAGGCGAAGAACACGATCGGTCGGCTGGGCGCCCACGCCGATCCAATGCTTAACGCGCTCGTCGTTGAGCTTCACGCGGTTCGGATCGTCCTTTTTCAGCATCGGATCGAATGTGCCGATCTGCTCGATGTAACGTCCATCGCGCGGGCTCGTGCCGTGCGCGACGACGACGTAATAGTAGGGCCGCTTCTTGGCGCCACCGCGCGAGAGGCGAATTTTTACCGACATTCTCTTGTTCTCCTGTTCGTTCGAAAAAGTGCGTTTGCAAAAGTCAGCGCTTTTTTCCGGGAAGCCCCGGGAATTTTGGCATTCCACCGCCCAAGCCGGGCAAGCCTTTCGGAAGACCGCCGAGTCCCACGAGACCACGGCCGAGCCCAGGCAATGAGCCGGCGCCGGATGCGTTGGCGACCTGTTCCTTGAGTTCCGCCGGAAGCTGTTCGAGGGCTTTCGGATCGAGCTTCGCGAGTTCAGCTTGCATCGATTGGAGTTCGGCTTCGGAGGGCCCGCCGCCAGTCCGGCCTAGAAACTTGTTCAGCATGCCGCCGTTGCGGCCCATCGTCTTCATCATGTCCGCCATCTGGCGGTGCATTTTCAGAAGCTTGTTGATGTCCTCGACTTTGGTGCCGGAGCCAGCCGCGATGCGGCGCTTGCGTTTGGCGTCGAGAATCTTCGGAGTGCGCCGTTCCTTCGGCGTCATCGACGAAATGATGGCGCGCTGATGCACGAGGCCTTTGTCGAGGCCCGCTTCGTTGATCTGGCCTTTGATTTTCGAGATGCCGGGAAGCATGCCAAGCACGCCGCCCATGCCGCCGAGCTTCTGCATCTGTTTCAATTGCTCGGAGAGATCTTCGAGGTCGAACGACCCCTTCTTCATCTTCTCCGCAATCTTCGTCGCTTTCTCGACGTCGATCGTCTGCGCGGCTTTTTCGACGAGCGAGACGACGTCGCCCATGCCGAGGATGCGCGACGCGATTCGGCCGGGATGGAACTCCTCGAGCGCGTCCCATTTTTCGCCTACGCCGATGAGCTTGATCGGCTTGCCGGTGACCGCACGCATCGAGAGCGCGGCGCCGCCGCGGCCGTCGCCATCGGCGCGCGTCAGCACGATGCCGGTGACGCCGATGCGGCCATCGAAAGCTTTGGCGGTGTTGACTGCGTCCTGACCGGTCAGCGAGTCCGCGACGAGGAGCGTTTCATGCGGATGGATGGCGGCCTTGACGTCACGGACCTCGTCCATCAGCTCTTCGTCGACCGTCACGCGGCCGGCGGTATCGTAGATGATGACGTCATAGCCGCCGAGCTTCGCGGCATCTTCAGCGCGGCGCGCGATCTGCAGCGGCGTTTGCCCGGCGACAATCGGAAGTGTCGCGACGCTCGTCTGCTCGCCAAGCACGCGGAGCTGTTCCTGTGCGGCCGGGCGACGCGTGTCGAGCGAGGCCATCAATACTTTTTTGCGATCGCGGTTCGTTAGGCGCCAGGCGATCTTGGCGGTCGTCGTCGTTTTGCCGGAACCTTGGAGCCCGACCATCAGGATGCCGACCGGCGGCGCGGCATGCAGGTCGATCGGCTGGGCGTCAGAACCCAACATCGCGACGAGTTCGTCGTTGACAATCTTGACGACCATCTGGCCGGGCGTGACGGAGCGGAGCACCTCGGCGCCGACGGCTTTCGCCTTCACCTTCTCGGTGAAATCTTTCACGACGTCGAGCGCGACGTCGGCCTCGAGGAGCGCCCGGCGAACTTCGCGCATCGCCTCGACGACGTCGCCTTCGGTCAGGGCGCCGCGCCGCGTCAGCTTATCGAGGACGCCTGACAGGCGGTCTGAGAGCGATTGAAACATTCAGCCTTCGTTTGCCGTTCTGTGCGCCGCTTTGTCGTGATGTCATCCCCGCGTAGGCGGGGATCCGTCCAAGCCTTGACCCTGGATGGATCCCGGTCTTCGCCGGGATGACGTTTGAATGTGGGAACGCTTGTGCGATGCGCAAAGCACAAACGCATCCGGGGGCGCAACGCGCTGCCGGATGTTAACCCCCCTGCCTCCCGGATTGCTCCATGTGCAGGGCGGCGGCTCTGAAATCAGGGCCGTCGGAAAGGCGGGTGTATGGGGGAAAAGCGCGTTAAAGTCAATCGACGGGCCCGTATCAAGCCACGGGGGCAGTGGCTGCGGGAGCGAGAAACCCGCGAGGCCGGAATTATGCCAGTTCGAATAGGGTCAGAAAATGGACATCAAGCGATGTGGCTCAGAGCCATCCGGCAAAGGACCTGCAGAGTATTTTACGGGCGCCGTCCGCATTGATCCATTGTTCCAAGCACCGGATCCCGCCCGCGTCGTCGGCGCCAGCGTGACATTCGCACCCGGTGCGCGCACGGCTTGGCATACACACCCGCTTGGGCAGATGTTGATCGTCACGGCCGGCTGCGGCTGGGCGCAGCGGGAAGGCGGGCCGGTCGAGGAAATACGGCCTGGGGACGTCATCTGGTTCCCGCCGGGCGAAAAGCATTGGCATGGAGCCGCCCCCGCGACGGGAATGACGCACTTCGCCATTCAGGAGGCGCTGGATGGCAAGACCGTCGTTTGGATGGAGAAGGTCAGCGACGAGCATTATCGGCGTTAGGGGCCGGTCTGGAGAGCTGCCGATAACGTCAATCCCCCAGCCACGCCGGGCTGACCTCGAAGACATTCGCATCCCGGTTCCGACTCATGCTGGATAGGCACTATCGCACGTGCCGTCGGGACCTTGCCTTGACAAGAACAATACATGAACATATAATTGAATTTAAACTTCAACTTGGCGTCGCACTGCATTGGAAAGGAATGAGGTTTTGACCGATCCGACGATCAGCTGTCCGAATTGCAAAACCGATATCCGGCTAACGGAGTCGCTCGCTGCGCCGTTAATCGCCGAGACGCGTCGCCGGTTTGAGCGGCAACTCGCCGATAAAGATCAGGACATCGCAGAGCGGGAAGCGGCGATCGGCGCCCAGCAATCGGCGTTGGCGAAAGAGAAGGCCGCTATCGAGGAAAAGATCGCGGAAAAGCTCGCGGCCGAGCGGACGCGCATTGCCTCGGAGGAGGCGCAGAAGGCGAAACTTCGCGCGGCGGACGACCTCAATGCAAAGGCGAAGGAGCTTGCCGAGCTTCACGAGCTTCTCAATGAACGCAACGAAAAGCTCGCTGAGGCGCAGAGAGCGCAGGCGGACTTCGTTCAGAAGACCAGGATGCTTGAAGACGAACGCCGGGCGATGGAGCTTACGATCCAGAAGAGGGTCAGCGAAAATCTCGATGGCGAACGCGCGAAGGCGAAGCTGGAAGCGGAGGAGGCGCTCAACCTACGCGTAGCTGAAAAAGACCAGCTCATCGCTTCCATGCAGAACACGATTTCCGACTTGAAGCGCAAAGCCGAGCAGGGCTCGCAGCAATTGCAGGGCGAGGTGCTTGAACTCGAACTCGAGAACTTGTTGCGTGCCAAATTCCCGTTCGACAGCATCGAGCCGGTGCCCAAGGGAGAGTTCGGCGCAGATCTCATCCAACGCGTTACGGATCCGTCCGGAAGAGCTGGCGGCTCAATCCTATGGGAAATGAAGCGGACGAAGAACTGGGGCGGCGACTGGATTGCAAAGCTCAAAGAAGATCAGCGGCGCGCCAAGGCCGATCTCGCGCTCATCGTCTCGACCGCCTTGCCGAAAGGTGTGCAAACGTTCGATCAGGTTGATGGCGTCTGGGTGACGGATTTTCGATGTGCTCTCCCGATCGCGTTCGCGCTTCGCCAGCTTCTGCTTGAGGTGGCAGCGGCGCGCGTGGCTGGCGAAGGTCAGCAGAGCAAGATGGAACTCGTCTATGATTATCTGACGGGGCCGCGCTTTCGTCAGCGCGTCGGGGCTATCGTCGAGAAGTTCACGGAAATGCGGGCCGATCTCGATCGCGAGCGCAAGGCGATGACGAAGCTTTGGGCGAAGCGGGAAGCACAAATTGCAGGCGTGCTCGATGCGACGGCCGGCATGATCGGCGATCTGCAAGGCATCGCCGGAAAAGCACTGAAAGAGATCGAGGGCTTCGAGCTGCCGGGGATCGAAGACAACAGTGAGGATGGCGGCGAAGCGCTTGCGGCCGAGTAAGGGGCCGAGCGTTCCTTTGGCGAAGCGTTAGAACCGATAGCCGTATCTAAGGCCGATGCGGTCCATGCCTTCGTTATATTTCTGGGTGTAGGCGTTCGACATGTGCTCGAAATAAACCGAGACGTCGCTGTGCTGGTCGAGATGGTAGCCGATCTCGATGGGGATATGGAACAGGACGCGCGAGCCGAGCCACTTCTTGTCGGGATCCGAGTTCACGCCGCCGATTTCTCCGTCGTGGATGGCCGCGCCGAGGCCAAGTCCGAAGAACACGCCCGACGGAAGGTCGCCTTGCCAGCGGGCGTCGATGTAGCCGTCGCTGGTGTCGCCGCGTGTGTTGATCGAGCCGCCGATCACCGGGCGTATGGCGCCCCACGGCAACGCCCAGGCGGCTGCAAACTGGGCTTCGATATTGATGTCCGCCGCATTATGCTCGACCTGAAAGCCGCTCCATAAGTCGGGAACGTCGTGGGCGAGGACGCCCACCTTCAGAGCATAGAGAAGGTCGTTCGCGGAGGCATCGTTGGCCAGGCCCGCGGCGAGAGCCACTGCGAGGCCAACGATGACCGCTGCGCGAGCCAAAAAATTCATTCTTTGCCAGGTTCCCGGAGGCGGACGCAACGTGTGCGCTTTTTTCCGGGAAGCGACAAGCTGGGCTGCTTGAAATTTCCCGAGGCGTGCGCGGCGGTCACAGGGGTTGTTCAGTCCGGTGATTTCGCGAGCCGTTCATGCTGCTGGCGTTCCCGTTTCAGCTGCTTTCCCCAGGCGTGGGCCAGCTGGAAAACGCGACGCTCATAGGCCCGCTCCTCCTTGGTGAGGCAGATGCAGCCGTAACAATAGCACGGACGGGCCCGGGCAAATGCGACCCGGAACAAGAGCCGGTTAGGCCGTTGGCGCGGGCGGTGGCGTCGGACGGAGACATACGTCATGGAGGGCAGCGGATCGTTTCGATGTTGGGTGGGCGAACTGCTTCTGTCGTAAACGGCTTGAATTTCGCCTTTGTTCCGTTTCGAGACCATCCCCTCCGCCGTCGATTCATTGAATAATTTCGCTATGCCATCCCGTTAATTGTCAATTTGCGCGGTTCTCGCCATATAAGGCGGCATGACTTCGGCTCAGCCCCTCCCTTTCGTCAAAATGAACGGCCTCGGTAACGAGATCGTCGTCGTCGATTTGCGCGCTAGCGCGAAGGTATTCACGGCGGCGGAAGTCGCTGCAATTGCGGCCGAGCGCATATCGCACTTCGACCAAATGATGGTTCTGCATGCACCAGCGAC
>ERZ778017.1820-NODE-1820-length-19416-cov-11.969940_pt1 | contig 19416 bp, 16 predicted proteins | sample MGYA00375747_ERZ778017 | MGnify/ENA primary metagenome ERZ778017 (study PRJEB29350, sample SAMN05509838) | bioreactor metagenome | biome: bioreactor; material: wastewater | place: South Africa: University of Cape Town | collected 2014-03-17 ...
CGGTGTAGAACTTCAGCGAGAAGCCGCGCACGTCGCGCCAGGTGTCCGGGCTGCCCGATTCGCCGGCGACGGTGGAGAAGCGCGCCAGCATGTCGGTCTTGGCGCCCTTTTTGAACAGCGCGGCCTTCGTGTACCTGGACACATCAGCGGTGGTCTCGAAGACGCCGAACGCACCGGCACCCTTGGCGTGCGGCTGGCGCTCCGGCACCTTCTCGCGGTTGAAGTGCGCCATCTGCTCCAGGAAATGCACGTCGTGCAGCAGGATCGGGCCATTCGGGCCGATGGTCAGCGAGTTGCGGTCGCTGACGGCGGGAGCGCCGCTTCCAGTGGTCGAGCCACCTTCGGGCTGGTTCTTGTCGTTGGACATGGATTGCCTCCTTGTGCTGATGGCGGGCCGGATTCCGGCGAGGGGCGATACCCTGTCGAGTGTGCCTGCAATGGAATCGGTAAGCCATTCGCTTTTTTCGATCGGCGCGATAGATGGCGCCTTGGATTTACCATCGTCCCATCTTGTTCCCTTTTTCCCAGGAGCGCGCCATGCGCGAGCGCACCCTCGGCCGCAGCGGACTCACGGTCTCGGCCCTTGGCTTTGGCTGCATGGGGCTGAACTCCGATTACGGTGCGGGCCTTGCCAGGCACGACGCCATTGGCCTGATCCGCGACGCGGCGGATTGCGGCGTCACCCTGTTCGATACGGCCGAGGTCTACGGTCCGTATACCAACGAGGAGCTGGTGGGCGAGGCGCTGGCGCCGATCCGCGACCAGGTGGTGATCGCCACCAAATTCGGTTTCAAGACGGGCGATCTTGCATCCGGGATGGACAGCCGGCCCGAGCACATCCGGGCGGTCGCCGAAGCATCGCTGCGGCGCCTGCGCACGGATCGCATCGACCTGTTCTACCAGCATCGGGTGGATCCTGACGTGCCGATGGAGGACGTGGCGGGAACGGTCCGCGAGCTGATTGTCGAAGGCAAGGTCGGGCACTTTGGGCTTTCCGAGGCTGGGGAGGCATCGATCCGGCGCGCACATGCAGTGCAGCCGGTCACGGCGCTGGAAAGCGAGTACTCGCTGTGGTGGCGCGAGCCCGAGCAGGGCATCCTGGCCGTTTGCGGGGAACTTGGGATTGGCTTCGTGCCGTTCAGTCCGCTGGGCCGCGGTTTCCTCACCGGCAGGATCGGCGCGGACACGGTGTTTGCTGCCAATGACTTCCGCAATGACCTGCCGCGCTTTGCGCCGGCTGCGCGCAGGGCAAACCAGGTATTGGTCGATACGCTCGGCCACTTTGCCGCCGACCGGGGCGCGACGCCGGCCCAGATCGCCCTGGCCTGGCTGCTGGCGCAGAAGCCGTGGATCGTGCCTATCCCCGGCACCACGCGCCTGTCTCGTCTCAAGGAGAACCTTGCCGCGGTGGAGATCGAGCTGGGTGATGACGAGGTTGCGCAACTGGGTGCGTCATTCGCGGCGCTGCCAGTGGAGGGTGACCGCTATCCGCCGCAATTGGCCGCCCAGGTCGGCAAGTAGAGTCGCGCTTAGCGCCAGTTGGCGTGCGCTTCCCAGAACATCACCGCGCGCCGGTAGGCGTCGCGATCCAGTGGCACGCCTGAGCCACCTTCGGCGACGCCAAGCGCATTGCGCAACATGGTGATCGGTACCATCGGGATTTCTTCAGGCTGCACGGTATACAGGCAACCGACCACGCCCCAATCGGCGTCGATGGGCGAACCTTCCTCGGCAAGTTGTCCGCGGCTGTACAGGATCGGCAGCAGATAGCTGGCGACCGGTGGCTCGATGCCCTCGAACCAGCGCACCAGCACCGGCAGTTCCTCGCGCGTACGGGCCTCGTAGGCCGAGCGCAACAGGTGGCGGTTGGCGTCGGTGATGGGCACGACGGTGCAACGCGTGGACGTCCAGTTGCGGTACACGTGCAGCCGGCAGAACGGCGCGTAGCCCTGCAGCACCGCCAGCGGGGTTTCGGTGTTCAGGTGCCGCTCGAATGCCTCCGCACTGCAATCCTGGATGGCACTGCGGCGAGGGTCGTGCGGGAACAGGCGGGTGCGGGCAAAGGGAGTGAGAACGATGGACATGGTGATCACAACGCCAAACCAGCGCACGAGGCTAGGGTCCGGATCGTGGAAATGCAAACGCTGCTGCGGCTTCGCCGGGACGGCCTGGAGGGCCTGCGCATCGGCTGCCGCTCCGCGGCACCGCCCCTGGGTTCGTGGGCGTGTTGCCGCCTTGCCCTTGTACGGGTGGCCAGGACAGCCACATGGACCGGTAGGCAAAAAAAAGCGTCCCGTTCAGCCGGGACGCTTTTTGTCAGGTTGATGAGCGTGTTCAGCCCAGACGTGCTTCACGCCTCTTGAGCCAGCAGCCCGACCCGAGAAGGAGGAGTCCCAGCAGAAACATGCCAGCGACGCCCGGTTCGGGTACCCCGATCGGCCTGGTACTGAACGCGACGTTGTCGAACTCGAAGGCATACGACGGGCTGGTTGCGACAACGCGGTCGAACGGCGAGCTGAAATTGATGTTGACGTAGAACGTGCCCGCCGCGCCCTGATCTCCGTTCGCCAGGGCGGTGACGTCATGGCCTGTGAACATGTCAATCATCGTGGCGCCGTTGTAGAACGTCAGCGTGTTGTCCCTGTCCACGGATCCCCACAACAGACCCATGTACATCTGCAGGCCCGGGAATGCCAGCGTCGCCGCGGCGCCGGGGGAGGCGTTGGTGGAGCCGCTGGTCAGGTAGGTCGTGGCATCGGCGCCGTCCGGCTGGCCACCAAAGTTGACGCCGTTGTTGCCGGACAGGAAAGGCGCCGCGTACTTGCCGCCTACGGAGCCTTGCACGGCCCCGGCGTCGGATGCGAAGGAGACCACGAGTCCGCTTGGCATCGTGCCGCCTGCGCTGCCGGGTACGAGCGAGTCGAACGTCTCATAGTGGTCGGCACCCGCGGGAGCGCCGCCGACCGTGGCGGAAAGGATGGCGGTCGCGCCTGCCGTGGCTGCCACGCCCATCCCCGCCAACAATCCGACTGCAGCCAACAGCGACCGCATGCGTGCTGTTCGCCCTCTGTTCCGCATGTGATTGTTCATGTCTCTTCCCCTGTAAGGTAATTATTAGTTGCCACACCTGGATGCACGTACCCGACGTTTGCAACATCATTCGACAGCACACGTCCAGGAAGGTAAAGCACCTCCCATGCCAAGGCGCGATGTTGTTGATTTACATAAATGCCGCCTGGGATTGGCCGCCAGAACATTGTCTGATGTGTAAGCTTTTCCGACACCCAAACCTGCTTGGACTGGCAACCCAAGCCGCGCCGCGCTCCCCCGGGACGTCGCGGATCACAAAAATGCGGGGTCGCTTGCCTCTTGACACGGATCCTCGGCAAACCGCCTGCGCGCCCGGCGGCACGCAGCTTCGAACGCAATCGAGCTGGGAAGCCAAGGAGACTCTCCGTGGCCCCAAGCCATCGCCGATCCCTCAGGCGACGAACTGCAGGTGCGCCAGCTCCGCGTACAGGCCGCCCTCGGCAAGCAGGCTCTCGTGTGTGCCTTGGGCGACGATGCGGCCGCCGTCCATGACCACGATGCGGTCGGCGCGCTGCACCGTCGCGAGGCGGTGGGCGATCACCAGGGTCGAGCGCCCCTGCTCGAGGCGCTGCAGGGCCTGCTGGATCGCCGCCTCGGACTGGGCGTCGAGTGCGGAAGTGGCTTCGTCCAGCAGGAGCAGCGGCGCATCGCGCAAAATCGCGCGGGCGATGGCGATGCGCTGGCGCTGGCCACCGGACAGGCGCACGCCGCGTTCGCCGAGCTCGGCGGCATAGCCGCCCTGCATGTCGCTGATGAACTCGTGGGCCTCGGCGGCGTGGGCGGCGGCGTGCACTTCCGCGTCGCTCGCGTCCTGCCGTCCGAAGCGGATGTTGTCCGCGGCGGTGCCGGCGAAGATCGCGGTTTCCTGGGGCACCAGGGCGATGGTGCCACGCAGCTCGGGCAGTGCCAGTGCGCGCAGGTCGACACCGTCGAGTGTGATGCGCCCGGACTGCGGGTCGTAGAAGCGCAGCAGCAGGGCCAGCACCGTACTCTTGCCGGCACCCGAGGGCCCGACCAGGGCCACCGTCTCGCCGGGCTGGATGGCGAGCTCGAAGTCCTCGAGCGCGGCTGTGTCCGGGCGTGTCGGATAGTGGAAGCCGACATGTTCGAAGTGCAACGCGCCGCGCACCGGACGAGGAAGGCTCACCGGCTGCGCCGGGCTGGTGATTTCCGCACGTTCGGCGAACAGCTCGCCGATGCGCTCCATGGCCCCGGCCGCGCGCATGACGTCGCCCCAGACTTCGGAAAGCCCCGCGATCGACCCGGCTGCAAACACCGCATACAGCACGAATTGCCCAAGCACGCCGGCATCCAGGGTGTGCGCCAGCACGTCGCGTGCGCCGGCCCACAGCACCAGGGTGATGGCGCCGAAGAACAGCACGATCACCACCGCCGTGAGCCACGCGCGCATGCCGATGCGCTGGCGTGCGCTGTCCAGTGCACGCATGATCGCCACGCCGTAGCGTCGACTCTCGATGTCCTCGCGCGCGTAGGCCTTGACGGCCGGCGCCGCGTTCAGCGTTTCGTTGGCGAGTGCTGCCGCGTCGGCCAGCCGATCCTGGCTGGCGCGCGACAGCTTCTGCACGCGGCGGCCGAACAGCAGGATCGGCACCATCACCAGCGGAATCACCAGGCCGGTCAGGCCGGCCAGGCGCGGGCTGGTCCACACCATCATGGCGCTGGCGCCAAGCAGCATCACCAGGCTGCGCAAGGCCACGGAAATGCCGGAGCCGACCAGTGCCTGCACCACCTCTGTGTCCGTGCCCAGCCGCGAGATCAGTTCGCCGACCCGGCTGCGTTCAAAAAATCCGACATCCAGCTTCACCACGTGCGCGTACAGCTGCTCGCGCAGCGATGCCAGCGCCCGTTCGCCGAGCAGGGTGATGCAGAAATAGCGGGCTGCAGTGGCAAAGGCCAGCACTAGGGCGACGCCGAACAGCCCCAGGAAGATCTCGTTGATTGCAGCTGCGTTGGAATCGCTGAAGCCTTGGTCGATGACGTGGCGTACGGCGAGCGGCAACACCAGGGTCGCGCCGGACGAGGTGGCCAGGAACACCAGCCAGCCGATCGCAAGCAGCCAATGCGGCTTGACGAAAGGCCACAGCAGGCGCAGCGCGCCGAGGCGGCGGGCGGGTCGTGCGGTGCCGTCGGAATCAGTCATGCGTACTCACAGGGTGCGCGGTGGGGACGTGCAGCGTGGGTCGATGGTGTTGGGTCGGGAGCCTTTGGTCCCGTCATTCCGGGAATCCAGTGCCTTTGGTGGAGCACGAAGGTTCGAGTCGCTGGATTCCTGCTTGACCAGCCCTTCGGCCGTTGAAAAGCACCTCGCAGGAATGACGGTTTGGAGCTGATCAGAGTTCCCGCAGGTTTAGGTGACACCGCGCACGGGCGTTGGCGATGCCGATTCGTACCCATCTCCACGTGGGGCGTCCGCGGCGTAGTTCAATGGGTACGAGACCAGTGTGTCCGTTTCCACGAAACCATCGTCACCGTGGCTGGCTTGGTAGCATGGCGGCTTTCCCGTCGACGACCAGGCTGCCCATGTCCAACAACGACATCCTGCGCGCCGTGCGCTATATGCTCGACCTCAGCGATGCCAGGCTCGCGCAGATCATCGCGCTGACCGATCCGGCGCTGGTGTCCGGCCGCGAGGAAGCGCAGGCGTTGCTGAAGAAGGACGACGAGCCTGGCGCCACTGCCTGCACCGACCGCGTGCTGGCGGCCTTCCTGGACGGCCTGGTCACCAGCCTGCGCGGCCATGACCCGGGCCGGCCGCCGCGCCCGCCGGAGCGGCGTATCGACAACAACATGGTGCTGAAGAAGCTGCGCGTGGCGTTCAAGCTGCAGGACGCGGACATGCACGAGATCCTGGCCGCCGCCGGCATGCCGGTCTCCAAGCCCGAGATGAGCGCGCTGTTCCGCCAGCCGGGACACAAGAACTTCCGCCCGTGCGGCGACCAGTTGCTGCGCCACTTCCTGCGCGGACTGACGTTGCGCGTGCGCGGTACGGACTGACCCGCGTGCAGTGGTCGACGTGTGTCAACCCTGATACATCACCATCAATCGTGGTTCGGTCATGTCGGCGATGGCGCTGCGGATGCCTTCGCGCCCGAATCCGGAAAGCTTGACGCCGCCGTAGGGCATGTTGTCGACGCGGAAGCTGGGGATGTCGTTGACGATCACGCCGCCCTGTTCCAGCTCGCTCCAGGCGCGCATGGCGTGGTCCAGGCTGCCGGTGAAGATGCCGGCCTGCAAGCCGTAGTCGGAGTCGTTCACGCGTGCCAGGGCGTCCTCGAACGCGCTGTAGCGCGAGAGCAGGGCGACCGGGCCGAATGCTTCCTGGCAGCTCAGCCTGGCGTCCTGCGGCACGTTTTCCATGAGCGTCGCCTCCAGCATGTTGCCCTTGCGCTTGCCACCGCACAGCAGTTTCCCGCCGGCGGCGCGCGCTTCCCCGATCCAGCCCTGCAGGCGCGTGGCGGCCGCCTCGTCGATCATCGGCCCGATGAAGGTTTCCTTCTTTTTCGGATCGCCGGCCACCAGCTTGCGCGTGGCGCCCACCAGGCGCCGCTTCAGCGCGTCATAGATGTCGTCGTGGGCATAGATGCGCTGCACGCCGATGCAACTCTGCCCGGACTGGTAGAACGCGCCAAACACCAGGCGCTCGACCACGCGCTTCAGGTGCGGCCCCTGGTCCGCATCGACGATGCAGGCCGCGTTGCCACCCAGTTCCAGCACCACCTTCTTGCGTCCGGCACGTGCCTTGAGTTGCCAGCCGACCTGGCCGCCGGTGAACGAGAGCAGCTTGAAGCGCTCGTCCTCGACCAGCGGCGCGGCATGCTCGCCGTCCAGGGTAAGAATCGAGAACGCGCCGACGGGCAGGTCGGTCTCGGCCAGCACCTCGCCGATGATCAGCGCGCCGATGGGCGTCTTTTCCGCGGGTTTCAGCACAAACGGGCAGCCGGCGGCGATCGCCGGCGCCACCTTGTGCGCCACCAGGTTGAGCGGGAAATTGAATGGGGTGATGCAAGCGACCGGTCCGATCGGTACGCGCCGCATGTAGCCGTGATAGCCGTCCAGGCGGCTGGCCAGCTCCAGGGTGATCGTCTCGCCATCGATGCGCACAGCCTCTTCGGCGGCGATGCGGAAAGTCTCGATCAGGCGGGTGACCTCGCCGGCGGCATCCTTGATCGGCTTGCCGGCCTCGATGCACAGCGCCTCGGCCAGTTCGTCGCGGCGCTCGGCAAAACGCTGCGCGCAGTGCTGCAGCACCGCCTGGCGTGCCCAGGGCTTGAAGTGGCGCATTGGCGCGGTGGCCTTGACCGCGGCGGCTATGGCCCTTTCCACCGCGCGCGCGTCGGGCACGGCCACCCGCGTCGCCACCTTGCCGGAGTACTTGTCGCGGACGTCGAGCATGGTCTTCGCGGTCTGCGGACGGTTGGCGAGGTAATACGGATAGGTCTTGGCGAGCATGGCGGATTCCTGACATGACGATGGCAACGCTGGATTCTGCGCCCGCGCGCGTTGCCATGGCGTTGAGGGTCGGCCGCGCGCCGGCCCGGGCATTGCGCCCGTCATTCCCACGAATGTGGGAGTCCAGGCGAACAAACCCTGCCTTCCCCATTGTCGTGACACGTCACGACAGCGAAGCTGCTCAAGCAGCAGGCACCTCGCCCAGCACCTGCACCGCCAGCTCGCCATCGACCAGGCGGGCCCGCAGCGTCGCCCCGATGGCCACGCCTCGTGCCGAGCGCACGACCTGGCCGCTGCCATCGAACATGATCGCGTAGCCGCGTTCGAGCGTCGCCAGCGGGCTGACGGCATGCAAGGCACGCCCGACGCCGCCGAGCCGGGACTGTGCCCGCTCGCCGCGTTGCTGCATTTCCCGCCGCAGGCGCAGGTGCTGTTCGCGCAGGCGTTGCGCCAGCAGCGGCAGCAGCAGACGGGGATGCTGGGCGAGCAGGCGGCCGTGCAGCTGGTCGAGGCGGCGGTGGTCGCGCTCGATGCGCGGGAGCATGGCGCTGGCCAGGCGGTGACGCAGATGGGCCAGGCGTTCCCGGTCGCGTGCGAGACGCGCCTGCGGGCGCTGGTTGCGCAGCCTTGCCAACAGCAGATCCAGCCGCTGCAGGCGCTCCTGGTGGCGGTTCCGTTGCCGATCCAGCAACCGCCGGTGCCAGTCACGCAGTTGCCGGGTGACGGCCAGCACGTCCGGCACCAGCAGTTCGGCCGCCGCCGATGGCGTGGGTGCGCGCAGGTCGGCGACGAAATCCGAAATGCTGAAATCAATCTCGTGACCGACAGCCGAGACCACCGGCACCACGCTGGCGTGGATCGCGCGTGCCACGGCCTCCTCGTTGAAGGCCCAGAGGTCCTCCAGCGAGCCGCCGCCGCGGGTCAGCAGCAAGACGTCATAGCGTCCGCTGGCCGAGGCCTTGCGCAGCATGTCGACGATGGCCGGTGGAGCCTCGCGGCCCTGCACCGGCACCGCGAGCACCTCGACCTCGGCCAGCGGCCAGCGCCGCGCCAGCACGCTGATGACGTCGCGCACCGCCGCGCCGGTGGCCGAGGTGATCACGCCGATGCGCCGGGCGAAACGCGGCAGCGGGCGTTTGCGCGTGGCCACGAACAGGCCCTCGGCATCCAGCCTGGCCTTGAGCTCCTCGAACGCGCGCTGCAGGGCGCCGGCGCCTGCCGGTTCCATGTACTCGGCCACCAGCTGGAACTCGCCGCGCGGCTCGTACAGGCCGACGCGCGCGCGCAGCAGCACCTGCAGGCCGTCAGCCGGCTTGAAGCGCAGCCCCAGGCACTGTTGCCGGAACATCGCGCAGCGCACCTGGGCGGCCTGGTCCTTCAGGGTGAAGTAGAGGTGGCCCGAGGCGGGCCTCGCCACGTTGGACAGCTCGCCCTCGATCCATACCTGGGGCAGGGCGTCGCCCAGCAGGTCGCGGACCAGCCGGTTCAGCGCCGTGGGAGTGAGGATGTGGCGCGGTGGTGCGGCGTCGACGGAAGACATGGTCGCCAGAGCCTAGGCGTTTGGATGGCGCAAACGCAAGCTGCGGCGTTTGCGCAGCTTGCCCGGCACGGTGCCGTCGGCGTGGCCTCAGGGTGCGTCGGGTGGCGGCTTCCGATGGCGCTGGTGACGACGGTATTTGCGCCAGCTGGCGATAGCCAGGTTGAGGGCGAACCAAGCCGCGATGCCGCCCAGCGGCCAGCCCACCCAGGCTGGCCACAGCACGGCCACGGTGGCGAACGCGGCGAGTGCCACGGCGGTTGCAAGCATGGGGCCGCCGGAGACGCTGTCGAGCACGCGCTGGTTGCTCAGCACCGAGCCCATCCGGTTCGCCACGCGCAACGCGCCCACCGCGGCGCGGCTGGAGCTTCCGCCGCCGCCGCGGACCCGGGCCGGGCGGCGCTGGCTGCTGCGCACGGCTGCGTCCGTGCTGTGCAGGGCGCGGTGGCGGTGTGGCGCCAGTACGATCTCGGTGGCGTTTTCCAGGTCGCGTTCGTATTGCGCGGCGAGCTGGCTGGCAAAGCCGGCATCCTCCACGGCGACATCGATCTCGAAGTTGCCGAGCCAACTGGCGATGTTGAGGTTGGACGAGCCGACCCGGGCCCACTGGCCGTCAGCCACGGCGGTCTTGGCGTGCAACATCGGGCCGTTCCACTCGAACACCCGGATGCCGGCCTGCAGCAGCGGCCGGTAGCCGGTGCGGGTTACCCCGGCCACCAGCGCCAGGTCGCTGTTGCCGGGCACCAGCAGGCGCACGTCGACGCCGTCGCGGGCGGCGGCCAGCAAGGCCTGCACATACGGCGCGAGGCCGACGAAATAGGCGTCGGTGAGCCACAGCGTCTTGCGTGCCAGCGCGGCGATGAGCTGGTCGAGCCGGTACATCCCGGCTGTGCTGGGCTGGGTGGCGATCACCCGCAGCGCGACCTGGCCGGCGGGTTCGGCGGCACTGAGCAGGCGTGGAAAATCCGGCAACGGATCACCGGTCGTGCTCCAGCTGTCGGCAAAGGCCGCCTCGATCTCCGCCACCGCCGGACCGCGCACAGCCACCCCGGTGTCGCGCCAGGGTGGGACTCCGCGGCGGGCGTCGCCAAGCCATTTCCCGCTGATGCACACGCCGGACAGGAAGCCGTGCACGCCATCGACCACCAGGACCTTGCGGTGGTCGCGGCTGATCCAGCCGACCGATTGCCCTAGCCGCAGCGGGTTGAATACCCGGACCAGTCCGCCGGCAGCGCGCAGTGGGGCCCAGAAGCTCCCGCGCGACTGACCGAGACAGCCGACCCAGTCCACCAGCACGGCCACGAAGACGCCCGCGCGTGCGCGTTCGGTCAGGGCCTCGAGGAAGGAGCGGCCGACGGCGTCGTCGCGCACGATGTAGTTTTCCAGCAGTACCCGATGCCGCGCGCCACGTATCGCGTCGAGCCAGGCCGAGTAGTGCGCCTCGGCGTCGATCAGCAACTCCACCGCGTTGTCGCCAAGCAGCGGCGCCCCGGCGGCACGGCTCAGCGCGCGCTCGGCCAGGGTACGGGCGGGGGCAGCGGAGGGAAGCAGCGCGCTGGGCATGACCGGGAGTGTAGGTCATGGGCGGCCCACGAACGCATGGTGCCGGTGTCAGTCGGCTGCTTTTGCCGGCCCGCCGGGGCCGCGGAGTCCCCAGTTGCCGACCTGCCTGCCTACGGCGGTGGCGGCTTCGGGCTTTCCGGTGTATCGCCAGCCGTGACGGCATCAGCCTGTGCAGCCGGCAGTTCATCCAGCAGGGGCAAGGCCGCGGGGCTGTCCAAGTCATCGAACTGCTGGTGGTTCACGGCCCAGAAGAACAGCGCCACGGCGATGCCGACCACCACCAGGGTCACCGGGATCAGCACCAGGATGATATTCATGATGACAACACCGGCGTGTCCGAGGCACCCATGCCACGGCGCGCGCCAGGGCCAGGCTGGGTCCCGGCGACATCGCCGCGGCCCACGCGCATGGCATTGAGCACCACCGCCAGCGAGCTCAACGACATGCCGATCGCCGCCAGCCACGGCGGCACCAGCCCGAAGGCCGCAAACGGTACCGCGCACAGGTTGTAGCCCATGGCCCAGCGCCGACTCTGCGCGCTGGTGCGTTGCACCTGCCTGGCCACGGCGCGGGCATAGGGCAGCGCGTCCAGCTGGCCGTCCACCAGCAGCAGGTCGGCGTGCGCCTGGGCCAGGGCCGTGCCGCTGCCAAGTGCCGCCGAGACGTCGGCGGCGGCCAGCAGGGCGGCATCGTTGCTGCCATCGCCGACCGCAAGGGTCACCGCGCCAGCGCTGCGGGATGCCTGCAGCAGAGCCAGCTTGCCGGCTGGCGTCTGCTGCGCATGCCAGTCGTCGATGTGCAGCTGGGCCGCCAGCACGGCCACCCGCGGCGCGCTGTCACCGCTGGCAATGGCGCAGGCGATGCCGTCGGCACGCATGGCTTCGAGGGCTTGTGCCGCGCCGCGGCGCGGCCGTTCCGTGACCGGGAACACCGCGATCGCGCCGCGTTCATCGGCCAGCACCAGGCCGTCCTCCAACGCAGCGGGCAATGGGTCGGTTCCTGCTGGCAAGGCAAAGGCCGCCTTGCCCAAGCGCAACTTGCGGCCGTCGACCAGGCCGGCGATGCCGCCTCCGGCGGTAACCTGCACGGTTTCGGCCAGCGCAGGCGCCTGCACGGCAGCAACGCCCTCGACCAACGCGCGGGCCAGGGGGTGCGAGCTGGTGCGGGCCAGCGCGGACGCCCATTGCAGCGCCTGCCGCGAATCGGCGCCACGCAGCGGCACGCAGTCGGCGTGACTGACTTGCGGCGTGCTCAAGGTTCCGGTCTTGTCGAACCATGCCTGGTCGACCTGGGTCAGCGCGGCCAACGCCGCAGTGTTGCTGACCAGTACGCCGCGCCGGGCCAGGGCGCCGAGCGCGCGGGTGAGGGTCGCTGGCATGGTCAGCGCAAAGGCGCACGGACAGGCCACCACCAGCACGGCCACGGCGGCGGCAAACGCGCGCGGGGGATCGACCAGCAGCCAACTGATGGCCGTGGCCGTGGTCAGCAGCAGGACGCGGCCGACAAATCGCGAGACATCGCGTTGGCTGGCGTCATCGACGGGCACGCGTGCCCTGCGGATGCGGGCCGCCATCGCCCCCAGGCGGGCGCTGGCCGTGGCACTGCCGGCCTGCTCGACCAGCATCTCGGCCGGGCCTTGCAACAGCACGCTGCCGGCCAGCAGGGCGTTGCCGCGGGTGCGCCAGACGGGACGCGACTCACCCGACAGCATGGCCTCGTCCACCCGCACCGGCGCGCTGTACAGGATGCCGTCGGCCGGAATCGTGGTGCCTTCGGCAACGTGCACGCGGTCACCCGCCACCAGTTCGATCGCTGCCACGGTCTCCAGTTCGCCGTCGGCACGGCGGCGCTGGGCCAGCCATGGTGTGGCATCCATCAATGCGTCGCCACGGGTATCGCTGCGGTGGCGCGAGCGCAGTTCGAGGTAGCGCCCGCCGAGCAGCAGGAACACGAACATGGACACCGAGTCGAAGTAGATCTCACCTTCACCGGTCACGGTGGCAAGGCAGCTGGCCGTAAAGATCAGCGCCACCGCCAGCGCAACGGGGAGGTTGACGCCGATCCGTTGCCGCCGGCATTCGTCGACGGCGCCGCGGAAGAACGGTTGTGCCGAATACAGCACCACTGGCAGGGTGGTGAGCAGGCTCAGCCAGCGGAACAGCTCGCGCGTGCTGAAATCGATGAAGTCCACGGCGCCCAGATACATCACCAGCGCGTAGGACATCACCTGCATGGCGCACATGCCAGCGACCACCAGCTGCTTCAATGCAACATGCATCTTGCCCGCCCGCACTTCGTCGATGCTGTCGCAGTGCAGTGGTTGCGCCTCGCACGCGCCGGCGGCAAAGGCGTCAAGCAACTGCGGCAGCGAGGTACGTCCGGTATCCCACACCACCCTGGCGCGCCGGGCAGTGGCGTCGAGCGTCAGCCGCTGCACGCCGGGCAGGGCGCGGATGCGCTGTTCCAGCTCGAGCACGTGGCGTGCGCCAGCCAGTGGCGCGAGGCGCAAGGCGATCTCGCTGCTGCCGGGAGTGCGCGTGCGCAATACCTGGGTGGCAAGTTGCGGCTGGGCCCAGATCGCGTGGGAGTTCATGGCGCGCTGCGGGGAGGCACCGGTGCCTCCTCGTGAAGCGTGCTGGTAGGTACACCAAATACCGTGCCGTGCGCAGGCGTTGCCACCGGCACGTCGGCGTGCCGGTGGCCGACGGCGATGATCCAGACGCACCCGGCGATGGAAGCGGCAAACACCAGCACGCCCAGCCAGACTGTCGGTTGCCGGTACCAGGCGCCGTGCCGCGGACGCGGGGCAGGATCAGCGTGCGCGGACATCGCCCGGGTGGGACAGATGGTAGACATACGCGGCAAGCACCTGGATGTCCTCGTTGCTGAGGCGTGGACTCCAGGACGGCATGTGGCCCTGGCGCCCGTCGCCGATGCTGTGTTCGATGTCGGCAAGCGTACCGCCGTACAGCCACACCTGGTCGGTGAGGTTGGGCGCGCCGAGCGCCGGGTTGCCCTTGCCTTCCGGTCCGTGGCAGGCCGCGCAGGTGGTGAACAGCGGTTTTCCGGCCGCCGCCTTGGTGGCGTCGTGCGGAGAGCCCGAAAGACTGAGCACATACTGGGCGAGGTTGTGCACGTTGTCTTCGCCAAGGCTGGCCCATGGCGGCATGACCCCGCTGCGGCCGTCGTGGATGCTGGTGGTGATGTCGGTCCCGCTGCTGCCGTACAGGTAATTCGCGGCCGTCAGGTTGGGCGCGCCCAGGTTGGCGTTGCCCTTGCCGTCGCGGCCGTGGCAGGCGGCGCAATTGTCGATAAACAGGCGGCCGCCCTGTTGCAATGCGGCGGGATCCTGCGCCAACTGCTCAGGCGTGTAGCGGCTGAAGCGTTGCTGCAGGTCACCGAGCAGCTTGTCGTTGCGCGCCACGTCCCGTGCCAGCTCGCCGTGCGAGGTCCAGCCCAGCAGGCCCGGATGGTGGCCGTAGCCCGGGTACAGCATCAGGTAGAGCCAGGCCAGGACAAACATGCTGGCGGAAAACCACACCCACCAGGTCGGCAGCCGGCGCACGCCTTCGCGGATCACACCGTGCGCCCAGACATGCCCACTGGTCTGGTCCGGCAGGGTGGGAATCTTCGCCCGTGGCGCCCACAGGAACAGCAGGAAGGTGATGCCCATGTTGAGCGTCACCAGGCCCATGACCCACAGCGACCAACCCCAGCTCATGACTTGTCCTCCTGCCGTGGATCGCGGGTTTCCGTGGTCGGGATGGGTTGGTTCGGGCCTTCGGGATGGTCTTCCATGGGGATTTCCGACAAACGCTTGAACACCTTGCGATGGCGCTTCTGCCAGGCCCAGATCCAGATGCCGATGAACACCGCCATGCTGAGGACGGTGAACACGCCGATGATGTTGCCCCAGGCCAGCTCACTCATGGCTGGCCGCCCGATGCGCCCTGGGCCGATGCCTGGGCGGTGGGCTCGTTCCTGATGCCCAGGCCCTGCAGATAGGCCACCAGCGCATCCAGCTCGGTCTTGCCCTCCAGTGCCTCCGGCACCGCGGCAATGTCGGCGTCGGTGTACGGGTCGCCGAGCCGGCGCAGCGTGCGCATGCGCGCCTGCACGTCGGCCACATCCAGCTTGGCGTGCTCCAGCCATGGATAGTCCGGCATGTTCGAGACCGGCACCACCTTGCGCGGGGAGAGCAGGTGCAGCCGCTGCCATTCGTCCGAGTACTTGCCGCCGACCCGTGCCAGATCCGGCCCGGTGCGCTTGGAACCCCACTGGAACGGCCGGTCGTAGACCGACTCCTCGGCGGTGGAGAAGTGACCGTAGCGCTGGGTCTCGGCGCGCAGGGTACGGATCATCTGCGAGTGGCACAGGTAGCAACCCTCACGCACGTAGATGTCCTTGCCGATGAGACGCAGCGGGTCATAGGGCTTCACCCCTGGCGGGGCCTTCACCGCATGCGCCTGCATGAACAGCGGGGTGATCTCCGCCAGGCCGCCCAGTGAGACCATGATCGCGATCAGCACGCCGAGCAGGCCGGCGTTCTTCTCGATCATTTCAAAGTGCTTGTATGCCATGGATGGGTAGAGCTCTTTTGGATAGTGCGGCCAGGGATGACCGCTTTTAGACCAATGATCCGGTGTTGCCGTCCTGACCCCGATGGTTTGCCGACGCCGGGATCATGGACGAGCGCATCAATTCATGGCCGGCAACGGCGCCGGGGTCTGGTGCATGTCCGGCTGCGGGATCGGCACCGGGATCGGCTTGATCAGGTGGGCGCGGGCATCAGCGGCGGTATGCCACAGGTTCCACGCCATCACCACCATGCCGGAAAAGATGCACACGCCGCCAAACCAGCGGATCCAGTACATTGGCTTGATCGCCAGCAGGCTGTCGATGAAGGCATAGGTGAGCGACCCGTCGGCCTCCGTGGCACGCCACATCAGGCCTTCGGTGACCCCGGCGGTCCACATCGCCGCGACATACAGCAGCGTGCCGACCAGATGCAGCCAGAAGTGCAACTCCATGCCGCGGTGCGAATGCATCTCGCGGCCCAGCGCGCGTGGCGCCATGGCATACAGCGAGCCGATGGTGATCATGGCCACCCAGCCGAGCGATCCCGAATGCACGTGGGCCACGGTCCAGTCGGTGTAGTGGGAAAGCGCGTTGACGGTCTTGATGGCCATCATCGAGCCCTCGAACGTCGAGGCCGCATAGAACACCAGCGAGATCACCATGAACTTCGCCGCCGGGTCGGTCTTGAGCCTGTGCCACGAGCCGTTGAAGGTCATCAGCCCGTTCGCCGCCGAGCCCAGGCTCGGCATCAGCAGGACCAGCGAGAACGCCATGCCCACCGACTGCACCCAATCGGGCAGGGCGGTGTACATCAGATGGTGCGCGCCGGCCCACATGTACACCGAGATCAGCGCCCAGAAGTTGACGATGGAGAAGCGGTAGCTCCACAGCGGCTGCTGCGCCTGGCGTGGCACGAAGTAATACATCATGCCGAGGAAGCCGGCGGTGAGGAAAAACGCCACCGCGTTGTGCCCGTACCACCACTGCACCATGGCGTCGACCGCGCCCGAGTAGACCGGGTAGGACTTGGTCAGCGACACCGGCACCGCCAGGTTGTTGACGATGTGCAGCAGGCCGACGGCGATGATGAAGGCGCCGTAGTACCAGTTGGCCACGTAGATGTGGCGGATGCGCCGGCGCGCCAGCGTGGCGAAGAAGACGGCGCCGAAGCTGACCCAGACGATGGCGATCAGGATGTCGATGAACCACTCGGGCTCGGCGTACTCCTTGCTCTGCGTGATGCCGAAGGGCATCGTCGTCATCGCCAGCACGCACACGAGTTGCCAGCCCCAGAAGGTGAACTCCGCCAGGCGCGGCAGCGCCAGCCGCGTGTGGCCGGTGCGCTGCACGACGTAGTAGCAGGTGCCCATCAGCGCCGAGCCGCCGAAGGCGAAGATGACGCCGAAGGTGTGGTCCGGGCGCAGCCGGCTGAAGGTCAGGAAGGGCACGCCCAGGTTCAGCGCCGGCCAGGCCAGCTCGGCCGCGGCGTACATGCCGATCAGCATGCCGATGATCCCCCACACCGCCGAGGCGAAGAGGAAGAGGCGGACGACCTTGTCGTTGTAGGTTTCGATGCTGGCCATGGCAGGGTCCGTGCAGGACCGCGTATTCTTCGGAAAACCCACTAACCGCACGTGCAATGCGGGCATGGACCCCGGCGGCGGCCGCGGTCGCACCCCGGTTGCCGCCGCCATGCGCGAGCTCTTCGACCTCGACCCGAGCCTCGTCTTCCTCAACCACGGCTCCTTCGGTGCCTGCCCGCGCCCGGTGCGCGAGGCCCAGCGCGCCTGGCAGGACGCGATGGAGCGCAACCCGGTCGAGTTCCTCGGCCGGCGTTCGGCCGCGCTGCTGAGGCAGGCACGCGAGCAGCGCGCCGCGATCGCGCTGCCGCTGGACGACCAGGGCTTCGTTGACGCGGTGATGGCCGAGGTCACGCCGCGCACGCGGCTCGTCTTCGTCAGCCACCTCGCCTCCACCACCGCGCTCGTGCTGCCGCTGGCCGCGCTCGTCGAGCCCGCGCACGCACGCGGCCTGCCGGTGCTGGTGGATGGCGCACACGCGCCGGGTCAGCTCGAACTGGCGCTCGATGCCCTGGGCGCCGACTTCTACACCGGCAACGGCCACAAGTGGCTGTGCGGCCCCAAGGGCAGCGGCTTCCTCGCACTGGCCGCGGCGATCGAATTCCACCGCGAGCACCTGGGCGCGCCGGTGCGCCGTGCCTGCCACGCCCAAGCGCTGGCGCTGATGCACGAACTGGCCGGGCACTTCGCGCAGATGGCAGCCCTCCCCGTGCCGCCCTGCGACCCCGAGGCGCTGCGGCAGCGGCTCTTCGCCAAGCACCGCATCGAGGTGCCGGTGACGCAGCACGAGGGCCGCAGCTTCGTGCGCGTCTCGGTGCAGGGCTACAACACGCGCGAGGATCTCGAGACCCTCGCGCGCGCGCTGCGCAGCGCCTTCGCCCATGGCTGAGGTCGATGCCGTCGACGTCCTCGTCGTCGGCGCCGGCGTCGTCGGGCTGGCGTGCGGGCGGGCGCTGGCGCTGGGCGGGCTGGAGGTCGTCCTCGTCGAGGCGGCGCGAACCTACGGCAGCGGCACCAGCAGCCGCAACAGCGAGGTCGTGCACGCCGGCCTGTACTACGAGCCCGGCAGCCTGAAGGCGCGGCTGTGCGTGCGCGGGCGCGAGCTGCTCCATGCCTATTGCGACGCGCATGGCGTGGACGTGCGCCGCTGCGGCAAGCTCGTAGTGGCCACGCGGCCGGCCCAGGAAGGCGCGCTGGAGGCGATCCGCCTGCGCGCTGCGGCCTGCGGCGTGCACGAGCTGCAGCCGCTCACGCGCACGCAGGCGCTGGCCCTGGAGCCCGCGCTGAACGTCCGCGCCGCGCTGTGGTCGCCAGCGAGCAGCATCGTCGACAGCCACGGCCTGATGACCGCGCTGCTGGGCGACGCGCAGGCCGCGGGCGCGCTCTACGCCGTGGCCAGCCCCTTCGCGGCCGCCGAGCGCATGGGCGAGTGCTGGCGCGCACGCACGGCCGGCGCCGAGCCCTTCGAGCTCGACGCGCGCTGGATCGTCAACGCCGCGGGCCTGCAGGCGCAGGCCGTGGCCGCCGCCATGCAGGGCTTCCCGCCCGCGGCGGTGCCGCCGCGCCGGCTGGCCAAGGGCAGCTATTTCGCGCTCGCCGGGCGCGCGCCGTTCTCGCGCCTCGTGTATCCGCTGCCGGTCGACGGCGGCCTGGGCGTGCACCTGACGCTGGACCTGGCCGGCCAGGCGCGCTTCGGCCCCGACGTGCAGTGGCTGCCCGAAGGGCTGGCCGATGCCGACATCGACTACGCCGTCGATCCCGCGCGAGGGGCCGCCTTCGAGGCCGAGGTTCGCCACTACTGGCCGGGACTGCCTGCAGGCAGCCTGCAGCCGGCCTACAGCGGCGTGCGCCCCAAGCTCAGCGGCCCGGGCGAGCCCGCCGCGGACTTCCGCATCGACGGCCCGGGGGCGCACGGCATCCCCGGCGCGGTGCAGCTCTTCGGCATCGAATCGCCGGGGCTCACCGCAAGCCTGGCCATCGCCGAGCACGTGGCGGCAATGCTGGCCCGCGCCGACGCTTGAGCGCATCGCCGCGGCGAACGCGAGGCCGCTGAGACAATCGGCGCATGTCCGATTCGCTCATCCTCACCCTCTCCGGCCCCGACCGCACCGGCATCGTGCACGCCGTCACCGGCGTGCTCGCCGCGCACGGCGGCAACATCACCGACGCCGCGCAGTTCAACGACCGCGGCACCGGCCAGTTCTTCATGCGCGTGCAGTTCGACCTGCCGGCGCAAGGCACAAGCGCGGTGCGCCAGGCGCTGGCCGAGCTCGCCGCCGGCATGGGCCTGCAGTGGCAGATCCACGAGGCGCAGGCGCGCATGCGCACCGTGTTGCTGGTCAGCAAGCTCGGGCATTGCCTCAACGACCTGCTCTTTCGCTACCGCACGCAGTCGCTGCCGCTGGACATCCGCGCCGTCGTTTCCAACCACCGCGATTTCTACCAGCTCGCCGCGAGCAGCGACATCCCCTTCCACCACATCCCGGTGACGGCGGCGGGCAAGGCGCAGGCGGAGGCGCGGCTGCTCGAGATCGTGCAGCAGGAGGAGGCCGAACTCGTCGTGCTCGCGCGCTACATGCAGGTGCTCTCCAACGACCT